>Ga0315912_10003235_pt1 | contig 16388 bp, 15 predicted proteins | sample VfabasoilMG_FD_204469 | JGI IMG/M metagenome (GOLD analysis project Ga0315912, IMG submission 204469) | Garden soil microbial communities collected in Santa Monica, California, United States - V. faba soil | ecosystem: Environmental > Terrestrial > Soil > Garden | place: USA: California... | reverse complement strand
GGCGCGATCGACGCACTGAACCACGCCACGGACTACCAGCTGCTGCCCGTGCGCGTGCGCGTGCGCTGGCAGTCGCGCGACGGCACCACGGGCGCAGTCGAACTCATGACGATCCTGGCCAACTACTGATCCATGCTCACCCACACTGACACACGACGAATCGCCCGACGCTCGCGCCGAGGATCCCTGCTCTCCATCATGGTCATCCTGCTCGTCGGGATGTCGGGCCTGAGTCTGGCGCTGCTCGAAGTCCTGCGCGCCAGCGGCGGCCTGCAGCGCCGCGACCGCGAGCACACCCACGCGCACTATGTCGCGCAGGCCGGGCTCTCGACGGCGCTGTTCAAGCTCAAGCAGGGCCAGAGCGGCGTGCTGGGCTCGGCGGCCGCGCCGCTGCGCTGCGACCAATCACGCTACTACGTGACGCAGGAGAACCTGAGCGGCCGGCTCATACGCTTGACGGCTACCGGTCTCGACGACCGCGCGACCGCGCGTCAGGAGCTGGTCGTGCGCCGGCTGCCGGCGACCATCTGGCAGTTCGGCGTGTTCGGGACGGAGTTCGTGCACATGAACTCGGATGCGCGCGTCGACAGCTACGATCCGGCGCTCGGCAGCTATGCCGCGCAGGCGATCAACGGCTCGGGCACGAGCCAGTATGCCCTGGCCGGGGGTAACGTGGGCTCGAACGGCGACATCACGCTCGATCAGAACGCCAGGGTCTGGGGCAGCGCGATCCCCGGGCCGCAACACGTCGACACCATCCTGGGCAACGCCGTCGTCAGCGGCTCGACCGCGGCAGCCTCGGAGCCCTTGGAGCTGCCGGCGATCAGCGTGCCCGGCTACACCAACTACGGCGCACTCAGCGTGGGCACGGCGACCACGATCCCGTCGGGCAATCGCACCTACACCAACCTGACGATCGGCAACAACCAGACGCTGAGGATCGTGGGACCCGCCAACATCGTCATGTCGAACCTGCAGCTGCGCGCCGGCGCGCGGATCGAGGCCGACACGACGCTCGGGGACGTGCAGCTGCTGGTGATCGACAACTTCATCATGAACGCGGGCTCGCAAGTCGCCCCGCTGGACCTGAAGGGTGAGCACCTGCGCCTGAACCTGCTCTCCGACAACGTGATCAACCCCGAGCTGAACGTGCAGCTGGACACGGTCGAATTCGACTCGAACAGCAAGTTCTACGGCACGATCCTGGCCCCCACTGCGGCGATCCAGCTGAGCAGCAATTTCGAGCTCTTCGGCGCGCTGCTGGCGCGCAGCGTGGACATGTCCAGCAATGTGCGAGTGCACTTCAACGAAGCCTTGCTGGACGCCAGCGGCGGCGCGCAGGCGGTCTTCGAAACGGTCTCCTGGCGCAGCGTCCGCTGCCGCGACTAGGCCGCTGGCGCGCGCTCGCGCGCCTGGAAGGGATTGCGGATCGAGTCGCCGCGACCACGGCGTTCGGGAAAGTTGTTCCACATCCGGACGGGCCGCAGCCCGCCAGGCTTTTCCTGTTCCCCCCCTGCGGGCACGGAACCCAAGTTCGAGTAGGAAATAGCAATCCGGTCAAGAGTGCAGTCGTGAGTGGCCGATGTGGGGCACAGTCCCGGTGCCGGCCAACCTCATGAACATGATCGACCCGCAATCGTCGAACCCGCGCGCCCTTCGCCGCCGCGGCTTGACGCTGCTCGAGCTGATGTTCTCGATCACGCTGCTGGTGATCGGGATCTCAGCCATCTCGCGCCTGACCGTCGGCCTGACGCGCGCCACCAGCGTGGCTCGCGAGAGCGAGCTCGCGACGCAGGCCGCCAAGGCGATGCTCGAGCGCATCAAGGCCGAAGCCTTCCTGCAGGCCTTCCGCAGCTTCAATTCCCTGAGCTCGGACGATCCGAGCGGCGCGAACACGGCCCCCGGCGCGAACTTCGCAATTGCCGGACTGCGCGCTCTCCCGGGCGACGCCGATGGACTTCCGGGCGAGATCGTCTTTCCGACCGTCGCGGGTGCGCCCGGTGTGCTGCGCGAGGACGTGACCGACACGAAGCTCGGCATGCCGCACGACCTGAACGGGGACGCTGCGACCGACGCGCTGAACCACGCCACCGACTACAAGCTGCTGCCCGTGCTCGTGCGCGTGCGCTGGCAGGCTGCCGACGGAACCACGGCCTCGACCGAACTCAAGACGATCCTCGCGGACTACTGAGCCATGCGCATTCCCCGCAGATCCTCCCGCTCGGGCTTCACGCTCCTGGAAGTCGCGATCGTGGCCATCATCGTTTCCGTGGTGCTCGCCGCCGTGGGACTGTTCGAGCTCTCGAATCGCAAGACGCTGCAGCAGTTCTCGGCGGTCGGAACCGCGCAGGACCACGCCCACAAGGCGCTCGAAAAGGTGCTGACCGAGCTCGAGGGCGCTTCGATCTCGACGCTCGTGCCCGATCCGACAGGCGCCCTGGGTGCCGACGAGATCGTGTATCAGAAGTCGACCGGCGTGAATTCGAGCGGCATTGTCGTCTGGTCGACCCGTACGCGCATCGCGATGGCCGCGGACGACGGCGAGCTGCTGAACGGCGCCGACGACAATGGCAACGGCATGACCGACGAGCGCAAGCTGAGCATCACGTACAACTACGGCACAGGCGCGGCGCGCACGGTCACGATCGCGCATCGCATTTGCACGCTCTTCCCGGAAGAGCTTGCCAACGGCACAGACGACAACGGCAACGGGGTCATCGACGAGAAGGGTTTCAACGTCCAGCGGGTGGGGAACCTGCTCAGCCTGCGCCTGGCGATCAGTGCGCTGGGCGGCGGCGGGAAGTGGGTCACGTGGTCAGAGACCTCGACTCTGAGGCTCAGGAATTGAAGGACGAAACCTAATGGGCAGGAACATGATTCGGAGTGGCAGGCGTTCGGAGCGTGGATCGATGCTGAGCATCGTGGCCGTGATGTTGCTGGCCATGTCCGGCCTGGCCGTCGCTTTGCTGCGCACGTCGAAGGCCAGCAGCTCGTTGCAGCGCCAGGATCGCGAGAATGCGCACGCCCGCTACGTCGCGCAGGCAGGCCTCTCGACGGCGATGTTCAACCTCCAGACCGGCCATAGCGGCGCGCTCGGCACCGAGCAGACGCCCGTCCGGTGGGACAGGTCCCAGTACTACGTGACGCAGCAGAACGTGACCCCCGAAGTCATCCGCCTCACCGCCACGGGGCTCGATGACCGCGCCGGCGCGCGGCAGGAGCTCGTGGTCCGGCAGCTGCCGAACACGATCTGGCGCTTCGGCGCGTTCGGCCTCGAAAGACTGCACCTGGACTCCAACGCGCGGGTGGACAGCTACAACTCGGACACGGGCACCTACACCGTGCAGAACGTCAACGGCACCGGTACGAACAAGCACGCGAACCCGAACGGCGACGTGGGCTCGAACGGCAACATCAGCCTGGACCAGAACGCGAAGGTCTGGGGCGACGCCGCGCCCGGCCCGTCGCACAGCGCCACGGTCCTGGGCAATGCCTTCGTCACGGGCAGCACGAGCGCGGCCTCGTCGACCATGGTCGCGCCGACGGTCACGGTGCCGAACTACACCTCTCTCGGTCCCCTGACCGTTTCCAGCACGACCACCCTTCCGTCGGGGAACCGCACGTACACGGATCTGGTGGTGGGCACGAACAAGACGCTCAACATCACCGGGCCGGCGAACATCGTCATCTCGAACCTGACGCTGCAGTCGGGCGCGAAGATCAAGGTCGACGCGACCAACGGAATCGTCGAGTTCTGGGTGATCGACAACTTCATCCTCAATTCGAATTCGGAGATCGCGCCCACCAACTACAAGAGCAAGAACCTGCGCCTGAACCTGCTCTCGGACAACGTGATCAATCCCGAGATGAACGTCGTGCTCGACACGGTGTCGTTCGATTCGAACAGCAAGTTCTTCGGGACGATCCTGGCGCCTAGCGCGGCGATCGTGGTCAACAGCAACTTCGAGATGTTCGGTTCGATGATCGCGCGCAGCGTCGATCTGCACAGCAACGCGAACTTCCACTTCGACGAGGCGCTGATGAATGCGACCGGTACCAGCTTGCCGACCTTCGAGACCATCTCCTGGCGCGAGGTGCCTTACGCGCACTAGCCGGATCGAAGCCGCGCTGGGCCTGTGCAGCGTGCTGCTCTTCGGTCTGGTCGGGACCGCGAGCGGCGCTGGCACTCAGGCGCCGCGCGAGGAGCGTAATGCCGGCGTGCCGGACCCGCGCCTGGAGTGGTCCGGACCGGTCGGCGAGCTCCACCGCAAGCTGGCTCAGCCCCTGCGCAGCCTGCGCCAGCAGAATGCGAACGGGACCGCCCTGCTCGCACAGCTCGTGGCCCCGGGAACGGATGCGATCGTGCCCCTGTTCGACATCCTGGTCCAGGAGCGCATCCCGCGCGTCCAGCCCCAGGACGCGGCCCAGATCCTCTCCGTCGCGCAGCGCGGGCTCCTGCTCTCGGCGCTGGCGAAGTTCCCGGCCGAACGTGTGCGCGCCGAGCTCGAACGCCGCCTGCCCCCGCCGCCCAAGGCTGCCGATGCGCGCGACCGTCTCGCGGCCTTGCGCGTCCTGTCCGTGATCGGCCGCTCAGCGGACCTGGACCGCTTGGCCGGCCTGGCCCCACGCGAGAACGACTTGCTCACCCCGCGCTCGAGCGAGGCGCTGCGCGGGGCGTACGCGGCCATCCTGCGCCGCGATCCGACGCTGCTCGCCAGCGGGCTGCGACTCCTGCACGGTTGCGATGACGCCGCCGCGAGCCAGCTGCTCCACGCCCTGGGCGAGTTGCGCGACAAGCGCGCGCTGCCGCTGCTGGAGGACTGCATGCGCTCGCTGCCCCAGCTCGCACAGCAGGCGATCGGGCTGATCGCGCTGATCGGCAGGTCGGGCGACCCGATCTACGATCGCCGGGTCGCCGGCTGGCTGGCCGAAAACCTCGATCCCGAACGCTCCGAGTGGACCCGTGCCTCGCTGCGGGCGCTGGGCGCCCTCGACGACGGCCCCCAGGTGCCGGCCCTGCTCTCCCAGCTCGATTCGCCGCATCCGGGTTTGCGCGAAGCTGCCCTGGACTCGCTGCGCCAGGTCAGCGGGCTGCAGCTGCGCGATTCCGAAGCTGCCTGGCGCGAGTGGTATGCGGCCGAGTGCGCCTGGCTGGCGTCCGGGCAGCCGGCCGCGGAGCTCGCGCTGCGTTCGAACAAGGACGCGAAGGTGGCGGAGGCGCTCGACCAGTACGCTGCGCATCGGCTCTTCCGCGAGGATCGCGTGCCCGCGGTGCTCGAGGTGCTCGAATCCGGCACGCCGGCGATGCGCACGCTGTGTTGCGCCGCGCTCGCGCGCCTTGGGTCCCAGCGCGCGCTGCCGGCGCTCATCGAGCGCATCTCGGACGACGATCAGGTCGTGGCCCAAGCCGCCTGGAGCGCAGCTTGCGAGCTCTCGGGACAGATCCTGCCGCGCAGCAGCTCGTCGGCGCGCGAGCAACTGACGCTGGACTGAACTCCCCGCCAGTCGGCGATTGACAGGCCGATCTCGGATCCGATGGAATGCGCGCCCCCCGCGCCCCCCTCGGACCGCTCCCGTGCTGGAGAAGCAGATCGCATGGCCTCCGTCGATGCCCTGAAACGCCGCGCCTTTGGTGAGACGCGCCGGCGCGACGCCTGGTGGCTGCAGCCGCTGGTCACGTTTCTGGCGCTCTCGACCTTCGTCGTCTACTCGACCTGGGCGGCGTTCCAGGGCGCGCACTACCACTTCGGGCCCTACCTCTCGCCCTTCTACTCGCCGGAGCTCTTCGGCGACTCGCCGCACGCGCTCTTCGGGCCCAAGCCCGGCTGGTGGCCGGGCGCGATCCCCTTCTCGGCCGCGCTGCTGATCCTCTGGGCGCCGGGCGGCTTCCGCTTCACCTGCTACTACTACCGCGGCGCCTACTACAAGTCGTTCTGGGGCGATCCGCCGGCCTGCTCGGTCGGCGAGCCGCGCAAGACCTACCTGGGCGAGCGTTCGCTGCCGCTGATCCTGCAGAACGTCCACCGCTACTTCCTGTACCTGGCGCTGGGCTTCATCGTCGTGCTGGCCTGGGACGCCTGGAAGTCGTTCTGGTTCGCCGACCCGGCCACGGGCCAGACGCACTTCGGCATCGGCGTCGGCTCGCTGGTGCTGCTCGCGAACGTGGCCATGCTGGGCTCGTACACGTTCAGCTGCCACTCCTTCCGGCACCTGATCGGCGGCCGCAAGGACAGCCTCTCGAAGCTCGAGGCGGCGCTGGCCCCCTACCGCTGCGTCAGCGCGCTGAACCGCAAACACATGCTCTTCGCCTGGCTCAGCCTGTGCACCGTCGGCTTCTCCGATCTGTACGTGCGCCTGTGCTCGATGGGCGTCTGGACGGACTGGAGACTCCTCGGATGAGCGAATTCCAGGTGCTCGAGCACGACGTGCTCGTGATCGGGGCGGGCGGAGCCGGGCTGCGCGCGGCGATCGAGGCTTCGGCCTCGGGCCTGCGCGTGGGTCTGATGTGCAAGTCGCTGCTCGGGAAAGCGCACACGGTCATGGCCGAGGGCGGCATGGCGGCCGCGATGGCGCACGTCGACGACCGCGATTCCTGGCGCGTGCACTTCGCCGACACCATGCGCGGCGGCCAGTACCTGAACAACCCGCGCATGGCGGAGCTGCACGCCAAGGAGGCGCCCGAGCGCGTGCGCGAGCTCGAGGCCTGGGGCGCGATCTTCGACCGCACGCACGATGGCCGCATCCTGCAGCGCAACTTCGGCGGCCACCGCTTCCCGCGCCTGGCGCACGTCGGCGACCGCACCGGCCTGGAGATGATCCGCACGCTGCAGGACCACGGCATCCATTCCGGGATCGACGTGCACATGGAGGTCACCGCGCTCGAGCTCCTGCAGGACGACGGCCGCGTGGTCGGCGCTGTCGCCTACGACCGCGAGCGCGGCCGCTTCCGCGTCTTCAAGGCAAACGCGATCGTGCTCGCGACAGGCGGCATCGGGCGCGCGTTCAGGATCACGAGCAACTCCTGGGAGTACACCGGCGACGGGCAGTCGCTGGCCTACCTCGCCGGGGCCGAGCTGATGGACATGGAGTTCGTGCAGTTCCACCCGACCGGCATGGTCTGGCCGCCTTCGGTGTGCGGGATCCTGGTCACCGAGGGCGTGCGCGGCGAGGGCGGCGTGCTGCGCAACAAGGACGGCAAGCGCTTCATGTTCGACGACATCCCGGAGAACTACCGCTCGCAGACGGCCGACAACGAGGACGAGGGCTGGCGCTACACGCAGGGCGACAAGCAGGCGCGCCGGCCGCCCGAGCTGCTCACGCGCGACCACGTCGCGCGCTGCATCAACCGCGAGATCAAGGCCGGGCGCGGATCGCCGCACGGCGGCGTGTTCCTCGACATCTCCTGGATCAAGTCGCGCATCCCCGGCGGCGCCGAACACATCAAGAAGAAGCTGCCCAGCATGTACCACCAGTTCAAGGAGCTGGCGGGCATCGACATCACCGCCGTCGCGATGGAGGTCGGTCCGACGACGCACTACGTCATGGGCGGCATCCGCGTCGACGGGGACACGCAGATGACCAGCGTGCCCGGGCTCTTCGCCGCCGGCGAGTGCGCGGCCGGGCTGCACGGCGCGAACCGCCTGGGCGGCAACTCGCTCTCGGACCTGGTGGTCTTCGGCAAGCGCGCGGGCGAGCACGCCGCCAAGTGGGCCGGACAGCACACGGGCGCGCGCATCGACGAGGCGGCGGCCGCGGCCGTCGTGCGCCGGGCACTCGAGCCCATGGACCGGCCCGCGCAGAGCGGCAACGAGAACCCCTACCTGATCCAGAAGGAGCTCCAGGCCTCGATGCAGGATCTCGTCGGCATCGTGCGCAACCAGGGCGAGATGGAGCAGGGCCTGGCGCACGTGCTCGAGTTCCAGAAGCGCGCCGAGCGCGTGCGCGTCGAGGGCAACCGCGAGTACAACCCTGGCTGGCACACGGCGCTCGACCTGCGCAACCTGCTGATCGTCTCGGAGGCCGTCGCGCGCTGCGCGCTGGCGCGCAAGGAGAGCCGCGGGGCCCACTTCCGCGAGGATTTCCCGGACAAGTCGGCCGAGTTCGGCCGGGTCAACCACATCGTGCGCCGCGGCGGCGCGGGCGCGATGCAGCTCGAGGCGCGATCCGTCCTGCCGCTCTCGGACGAGCACAAGCAGATCATCGAGGAGAACAAATGAGTGTCGCGGTGCGCTTCCGGATCTGGCGCGGGGACAAGTCGGGCGGCAGCTTCCGCGACTACTCGACGGAGGTCTCCGAGGGCATGGTCGTGCTCGACGCCGTGCACCTCGTGCAGGCCACGCAGGCGGGTGATCTCGCCGCGCGCTGGAACTGCAAGGCCGGCAAGTGCGGCTCGTGCTCGGCCGAGATCAACGGCAAGCCGCGCCTGATGTGCATGACGCGCCTGGAGGACCTGGAGCACGAGCAGCCGATCACGATCGAGCCGCTGCACAGCTTCCCGATCCTGCGCGACCTCGTCACGGACGTCTCCTGGAACTTCGCGGTCAAGAAGAAGATCAAGAAGTTCCAGCCGCGCAAGCCCGATGCGCCCGACGGCAGCTGGCGCATGCTGCAGAGCGACGCCGACCGGGTGCAGGAATTCCGCAAGTGCATCGAGTGCTTCCTGTGCCAGGACGTGTGCCACGTGCTGCGCGAGCACGACAAGCACGAGGAGTTCATCGGTCCGCGCTTCTTCACCTACGTCGCCGCGCTCGAGATGCACCCGCTCGACACGGCCGACCGGCTCAAGGATCTGAAGGACGACTTCGGCCTGGGCTACTGCAACATCACGAAGTGCTGCACCAAGGTCTGTCCGGAGCACATCGCGATCACCGACAACGCGATCATCCCGCTCAAGGAGCGCGTCGTCGACCGCTTCTACGATCCGCTGGCCAGGCTGCTGGGCCTCTTCCGGCGCTGAACGACGGCAGACCATGGACGAGCTCAAGCCCATCTCCAAGGAGGCGCTGCAGCTCGCGCTCGAACGCGCCTGGCGCTACCGCATGCTCAACGAGCCGCTCGAGGCGGAGAGCATCTGCCTCGACATCCTGGCCGTCGAGCCCGCTCACCAGGACGCGCTCGTGACGCTGATCCTGGCGCTGACGGACCAGTTCCCGCGCCACCGCCGCGGCTTGCAGGCCGCGGCCGAGGCGCAGCTCGGGAAGCTCACCGACGAGTACTCGCGCCTGTACTACGGCGCGATCATCCTGGAGCGGGCCGCCAAGGCGCGCTTCTGGCGCGGCGGACCGGGTGCCGGCGGGATCGTGCACCAGCACCTGCGCCAGGCGATGGCGCTCTTCGAGCGCGCCGCGGCGCTGCGCGCTGCCGGCAACGACGAAGCTCTCCTGCGCTGGAACACCTGCGTCCGGCTGCTCAAGGACCATCCCGAGATACGGCCCGACGAGGAGCCGCGCCAGCAGGAGATGCTCGAGTAGTCAGGAGGAGAACCCGATGAGCCAAGGCCAGCGGATCCGCAGCTACGACTACGTCAATCACCCCTACGCACGGGTGCGCGAGGCCCTGGCCGCCAACCCCCAGGCCGTGTTCCAGTCCGCGACCCGCGCCGCGGCCTCGCGCGCGAAGTCGCTGGCCTCGGAGCTGCACGTCGACGTCGCCGGGCTCAAGGTCTCGGCCGAAATCGCGATCGTGGTGCGCGAGATCCAGTCGTCGCCGGGGAGCGGCACCTCCGGCCCCGCGACGGTGATCCGGCTCGAGTGGGAGGCGGTCAACATGCCGCACCTCTTCCCCTTCATGCAGGCCGAGCTCTCGCTCTACCCGCTCACCGCGAGCGAGACCCAGCTCGACTTCGCGGGCGTCTATCAACCGCCCCTGGGTGTGCTCGGGAGCGCCGTGAACGCGCTGGTCGGGCACCGCATCGCCGAGGGCTCGGTGCACCGCTTCGTGACGGACGTGGCCGAGTATCTGCGCACTTCGCTGAAGTAGCGCGCCGCGCTCAGAAGCGCGACCAAAGGTACTGGTTGGTGACCTCGTGGTGGAACTGGATCTCGGGCGCCTTGACCAGCGCGCCGAGCGCCTTCGGGCAGCGCTCCGCCTGCGTGGTCTTGAGCTCCGCGTAGCGCCCGTGGACGTGCTCGCCGAGCATGTCCGACATCAGCTTGCTCGACTTGTAGAGCCGGATCGCGTCGTGGATGTTGTCGGGCAGGAAGCGCGTGCGCGGGCGCTTGCCCTCGTCCTCGGCCAGCGTCGGGCCCTCGAGGCCGACGCGCAGCAGCGAGTAGAGCGTCAGGTAGGGATTGGCGTCGGGCGCGATCGAGCGCACCTCGATGCGCGCCGAGCGTTCGTTGCCGAGCGGGATGCGCACCATCGAGCCGCGGTCGATGGCCGAGGCCTTGATCTGGTTCGGAGCCTCGAAATGCGGGTCGAGGCGGCGGTAGCTGTTGACGCTAGGGTTGAGCACCAGGCACAGCTCGTCGCCCGCGGCCAGGATGCGCGCGATGAAGTCCCAGCCCATGGCCGAGAGGCCGTCCTTGCCCTTCTTGTCGTGGAACAGGTTCTTCGAGCCCTTGGCCAGGGACAGGTTGGTGTGCATCCCGTTGCCGTTGACGCCTGCGACGGGCTTGGGCAGGAAGCTGGCGCTCATGCCCATGCGCGCCGCGACCTGGCGCGCGAGCAGCTTGTAGAGCTGCACCTGGTCGGCCGCGATCGAGACCTCGGCATAGGAGAAGTTCATCTCGAACTGCGAGGGCGCGACTTCCGGGTGGTCCTTCTCGTTCTGGAAGCCCATCGCGCGCTGCGCCTCGGCCGACGCGTCGATGAACTGCCGCAGCGGATCGCCCGGCAGCGAGTGGTAGTAGCCGCCGGTGCTGATGAACTCGAACTTGCCCGTCTCGTGGTAGCGCCGCTCGGCATCGAGACCCTGGAAGAGGAAGCCCTCGATCTCGTGCGCCGCGTTGCAGTTCAGGCCCTTCTTGGCGAACAGCTCGGCCGCCAGCGTCTTCAGGCGCGAACGCAGGTCGGCCGGGTACGGATCGCCGGAGCGCTCGTGCACCTCGGCGAAGAGCAGCACCTTGCCCGGCCCGAAGACATCCGAAGGCAGCCAGTAGAAGGCCGGCCAGTCGAGCGCCAGGCGCAGGTCGGACTCCTGCTGCTGCGAGAAGCCGCGGATCGAGGAGCCGTCGAAGGTCAGGTTGTCGCCCGACTTCAAGAGGAAGCTCTTGTCGTAGTCGAGCATGTGCAGCCGGCCCTCGAGGTCGCTGAAGCACACGGTCACGGCCTTGATCGACTTCTGGCCGGCGAGGTAGCGCTCACGCTGCTCGCGCACCTTGTCCGCGGGCACGCGGTCCTGGCGCAGCTTCTTGGCCTCGAGGTTCAGTTCCTCGAGGCGGTCGTAGGGGATCTCCAGGAACTCGCGCAGGGGGGTGGAAGGCATGGGTCGGCTGTCCTTGTTTCCAATCATCCTACCATAATTCCGTCGAAGTCTAGTCTACTCCGATGTCTTTCTGTTACTGTTCTCCGGCTCTGAACTCGACCCACGGCTGGCCCCCGCGTCGCGCACCGGGGGCCTAATCCTTGGGGAGCCGCAAGGCATCGATCACCGGTGTCGTCGCGAGCGTCGTGACCAGCGCCATGATCACGAGCATCGCGAAGAGCTTGGGCGTGAGCATGCCCATGTCCAGGCCGACGTTGAGCACGATCAGCTGCATCAGGCCGCGCGTGTTCATCAGGATCCCCAGCGCGGAGGCGTCGCGCGCGCCGATTCCCGTGAGCCGCGCAGCCAGGAAGGTCCCGCCGAACTTCCCCGCCGAAGCGACCAGCACGATCAGGCCGCACCACAGCCAGCCCTCGAGATCCCCGACCAGGCCGATCTGCGTGCGCAGCCCTGTGATGGCGAAGAAAGCCGGCAGGAACAGCGCCAGTGTCAGGCTCTCGACGCGCTCGCCGAACTCGCGCGCGATGCGCGAATCGTGCGGGATCAGCACCCCGAACGCGAAAGCCCCGAAGAGCGCGTGGATGCCGATCGCTTCCGTCGCGAGCGCGGACAGCAGCAGGCCGAGCACGAGCAGGCTCGCGACGCCGCGCGTCAGGCCATCGCCCTCGTGGCGCGCCACGTAGCGCCTGAGCCACGGACGCACCAGGAAGAACATCACCAGCGCGTAGACCAGCACCAGCGCCAGCGTCTGCAACGCGTCCTGCACGCGCTCCTGCGCAACGCTGACCACCAGCGCCAGCAGGCACCAGGCGCTGGCGTCGTCGATCGCCGCGCAGGTCAGGGCCAGGACGCCCAGGCGCGAGCGCTGCATTCCGCGGTCCATCAGGATGCGCGCCAGGACCGGGAAGGCCGTCACCGACATGCATACGCCCAGGAAGAGCGCGAAGGTCCGGAAGGGCACGTCGCTCGACGAGAAGCGCGGGTAGAGCCAGACGGACAGCAGCGTGCCCAGCACGAAGGGCAGCACGATGCTGGCGTGCGAGATCGCCAGCGTGCTGTGGGCCTGCCGGCGCGCACTGCGGGCATCGAGCTCGAGCCCCACGGCGAAGAGGAACAGGATCACGCCGATCTGCGCCAGGACGCCCAGCTGCGGCGCGATCGAGGGCGGGAGGAGCGCCTGCTGCGCCGCAGGCGCGAAGTGCCCGAGCAACGAGGGGCCGAGCGCGATGCCGACCACCACCTCGCCGATCACCGGCGGCTGGTGGATCTTGCGGAACAGCACGCCCGCAGCGCGCGAGAGGAGCAGGATCACCGTCAGCGCGAGCAGCACGTGCAGCAGCGTCGAGGCGTTCGTCGCATGCGCGGCGGCGGGGCTCGGAAGACCAGGCGCGGGCGCGGAGAGCCCCGCCCCGTAGGCCGCGATCCAGAAGAAGAAGGCGATGCCGGCCGCGAGCATCGCGCCGTAGCCCCCCCAGGAGCGCACGTTGCGGAGCAGGATCGCGCGGGACGCGGGGGACATGCGGCGGCGAACTGTACTTCGGCTGCGGCGCAGGCGCCGTCCCTGAGGGGCCTGTCCTAATCTTCCAGGCCCATACTCCCTATGAGATCCCCCGGGAGTGGCGGATCGTCGCCCCGCGGGCCCGAACGGCCGATACCCTTCCTCTTGGAGCAAGGACCGGCCCAACCGCGAGACACACCATGAGGGTTCTCTTCGTCGACGAATACCTGCCGCAGGAGATGCTCGGCATCATGTGGCTCTCCCGGGCGATCAAGGACGCCGGACACGAGACGCGCTGCCTCTTCGTGCCGGACACGAAGTGGCTCGAGAAGGTGCGCGAGTACGCGCCCGACGTCGTGTGCTACTCGGTCACGACCGGCATGCACCTCTACCTGGCGGAGATCAACCGCAAGGTCAAGCAGCTCCTCCCGAACTCGCTGAGCGTCTTCGGCGGCCCGCACGCGACCTTCAGCCCCGAGTACATCGAGACGGACGGCATCGACGCGGTCTGCCGCGGCGAGGGCGAAGGCGCGATCGTCGAGCTCCTGAATCGCCTGCGCGACGGCCAGGACTACCACGACGTGCAGAACTTCTGGTTCAAGCGCCGCGACACGGGCGCGATCGTCAAGAACGAGCAGCGCCCGCTGGTCAAGGACATCGACGCGCTGGGCTTCCCCGACCGCGACGTGGTCTACGAGGCGGGCGCGATCTACCGCGACAGCGACCGCAAGGTCTTCGTCAGCCAGCGCGGCTGCCCGATGCCTTGCAGCTTCTGCTTCCACCACGCGATGAAGAAGAAGATCTACAACTCGCGCAACAGCGAGTACGTGCGCAAGCGCACGGTCAGCCACCTGCTGGCGGAGATCAAGGAAGTGCGCGCGAAGTACAACCTGAAGTTCGTGCACTTCGTCGACGACATCTTCAACCTGCGCAACGACTGGCTGGAGGAGTTCGCCGAGCGCTACCCCAAGGAGGTCGGGCTGCCCTTCGACGTGATCCTGATGGCCAACATGACCACGGAGCACCACATCGAGCTGCTCAAGAAGGCCGGCTGCGTCTACGCGCGCATCGCCTTCGAGGCCGCCAACGACCACATCCGCAACGCGATCTTCCGCAAGAACACGACCAAACAGCAGCTGCGCGATGCGGCCGGCTGGATCCGCAAGCACGACATCCGACTCGGCTCGCTGAACATCCTGGGCGGCCCGGGCGGCACGATCGAGGACGAGCTCGACACGATGCGCCTCAACGTCGAGTGCCGCGTCGACCATCCGATGGTCTCGCTGATGCAGCCCTATCCGATGTTCGACATCAACGAGATGACGACCGAGATGGGCTACGCCATATCGAGCCTGGATGAGTTCCCGGTCAACTTCCGGCGCACGGCGCCGATGATCTCCGAGCACCGGCACCAGATCGAGAACCTGCACAAGCTCTTCCCGCTCACCGTGCGCAATCCCTGGCTGATGCGCTTCGTGCCGACGCTGATCAAGCCCAAGTGGCTCTACCGGCCCTACCTGATCCTGTTCATGCTGCACGCCGAGTACCTGGTGGCGGAACAGGCCAAGATCTACGCCAACGCCCAGGGCCTGCACGGCCCGCGCTACTGGACGCCGGTCGACTTCGTGCACCGCCTGTGCACCAAGGGCGTGCTGCGCGTCTGGCAGGTGCTCTTCGCGCGCTTCGTCACGCGCTTCTCCTCGGCCAGCACGCAGATCAAGCTCAGCCTGCAGATGGGCGACGAGCGCGTCGTCGCCCACATGGACTAGGCCAGCTGCCCCATCCTGCCCGTCTGGTAGTCGACGAACGCCTGCTGGATCTCTCGCGGCGTGTTCATCACGAAGGGTCCGTGACCGACGATCGGCTCGTCGATCGGTTGCCCGCACAGCAGCAAGGCCGTGGCGCCCTCCGCGCTCTCCAGCTCGATCTCCGTCCCTGCGGGATCGAGCAGGGCGTACGAGGCGGCTGCGGCCTGGACGCCGTTGACGGTCAGGTCGCCCTTCAACACGACGAGCGCCGTCGTGAAACCCGCGGGCACTTGCAGGTGCGCCCGCCGCTCGAGTCGCACATCCCAGACGTGAATGGGCGTGAACGTCCGCGCCGGGCCCTGCTTTCCGGCGAACTCTCCTGCGATGACGCGCAGCTCGCCCTGCCCGTCCCCGAGGGGAACGACAGGGATGTCGGCACTCCGAATGCTCTGGTAGCGCGGCGGCGCCAGCTTGTCCTTGGCCGGCAGGTTGACCCACAGCTGAACCATCTCGAACAGCCCGCCCTGGCGCGCGAAGTCTCGACCGTGGAACTCCTCGTGCACCAGGCCCGAGCCGGCGGTCATCCACTGCACGTCACCGGCGCCGATCTGTCCCCCACCGCCAGCGGAATCCCGGTGTTCCACTTCCCCCGCGTAGACGATCGTGACCGTCTCGAAGCCGCGGTGCGGATGGGGGCCGACTCCCAGGCGCTCGCTCGTGGGCGGGAACTTCAGCGGTCCGCCGTAGTCCAGCAGCAGGAAGGGACTCAGGTCCTTGCCGGAGTCGTGGTAGGAGAAGAGGCTCCGCACCGGAAAGCCGTCGCCGACCCAGTGGGTGTCGGACGTGGCGCGGATGCCGAGCACGCGTTTCACGAGAGCTTGCGATCGCATCGTCGTCATCGGCCGATCCTGGTCCATTCGGTATCCTCTTGCAACTCGTTACCCCATGGACACTAAGTACCCAGGAGATACCAATGGCCAAGCGCGCGCGAACGAGAGTGGTCGGGCCCTGCAGCGTGGGCGATGCGGTCGAAGCCCTGGGAGCCCGGTGGAAGGGCGAGATCCTCTGGTACCTCGGGGATGGTCCGAAGCGATTCATGGAGTTGCGTCGCCGGATCCCCGCCGTCTCGCCCAAGGTGCTCACGCAGGCGCTGCGCTCGCTCGAGCAGGATGGTCTCGTGCAGCGCGTCCAGCACGCGGAGATCCCTCCGCGAGTCGAGTACTCCCTGACGGCGCTGGGTCGGTCGGCGGGCCCGGTCTTGCAGGTGATCGCCGATTGGTGGAAGAAACATGGCGAGGCGGTGCGGAACGCGGCTGGCATCAAATAGCGAATTCTTTTCAAATCGCACCCCAGCTTCAGGTTCAGCCCGCAAAGAAACGATAGACGCTGCAGAAGCCCGGCGGCAGGCCCGGGTGGAACGAAACTCCCACGGCACTGGGAGGGGGGCAGGCGAATGGCAGGAATCACGCTCAGGAACCAGCGTCCTGGCTCGGCGGGATTCTCGATGATCGAGCTGATGATCGCGGTCGTGATCCTGCTCGTCGGCGTTCTCGGCGCGCTGCACAGCCAGACGGCCTCGCTGGATCTGGTGCAGACCACGCGCGAGACCGACACCGCGACGAGCGACCTGCAGGCGGCCATGGAGCAGATCCTGCTGCGTTCGCCCGATCAGATCCCGATCGCCGGGAGCCTCTACGCAGCCGGGCAGCCGATCGCG
>Ga0315912_10003234_pt1 | contig 16391 bp, 13 predicted proteins | sample VfabasoilMG_FD_204469 | JGI IMG/M metagenome (GOLD analysis project Ga0315912, IMG submission 204469) | Garden soil microbial communities collected in Santa Monica, California, United States - V. faba soil | ecosystem: Environmental > Terrestrial > Soil > Garden | place: USA: California... | reverse complement strand
GTCGAGGTAGAAGAACACGACTTCTTCCCGCGCGCGCAAGACGCCATGGGCAGGGAAGCGGCCAACGCGCTGGAGCGGCCGTTCCTGGCAGCCCAGGATCGTTGCCGCGACCAGCAGGTCTGACCCCACGGGCGCGATCCCCGGCCGGAAGTTGCCGAACGTGGCGTTCAACCGTCCCGGCAAACAGCCGGGCGAGTACCCGAGTGGCGGTCCCTTGCCGCACCTGCTCGACGTGTGGAAGGCGGCGGCTCCGGCCCTGGATTTTCTGGCCCCCGACATCTAGTTCCCGAACTTCGCCGAGCTGGCCTCGCACTACGCTCGCTCCGACAATCCTCTGTTCATACCGGAGGCCAACCATGCACGCTTGCCTCGAGCGGGTGCTGACGCCTTCTGGGCTCTGGGCGAGCACGGAGCGCTGGGCTTCAGCCCTTTCTCGATCGATACGTTGCCCGAAGAGCGAGCCCTGCGCCTCACCCAGGCCTATGGGGTGCTCAGCGAGCTGGCGCCCACGCTCCTGGCTGCCCAGGGCCAGGGCCGCGTGCGTGGCTTCCGCCCGAGTGTCTCCTACGAAGGCAAGGTCAACGATGCGCCGCAGACGCTCAAACTGGGCGATTTCCAGTTCAAGGTGACGTTCATCGATCCCTGGATCCCCGTCAGCGAGCAGCAGACGATCGAGCACGGAGGCCTCCTGATCCAGCTCGGGCCGGAGGAGTACCTCGCAGCGGGCTCCGGCGTCGTCCTGGAGATGGCTCCGGTATCGGCGGGGCCCCCGATGGCCGGCATCGAGAGCATCTGGGAGGGCCACTTCAGCGCCGGGCGCTGGACCCCCGGGCGCCTCTTGAACGGGGATGAGTCCCACCAGGGGCGGCACTTGCGACTCCCGCCGGACGGCTTCGGCATTCAGCGCCTGAAGCTGTATCGCTATCGGTAAAGCCAGACAGCCGAAGCAACTACGTGCTCACGCACGATCTGTCCGACCTGCGCACCGTCGGCAGCGCGCCCTGCTTCGCCGTCGCTGGGCTGCGCCGGACGCACGCGCGTGCCCCGTGGGTGCTGAGGGGCCGGCCTGCGCGTCTCTGGAGAACCACTTGACCCATGCCAGGGCGGGCGTCATCGTGGCCGCGTCGGTGAACGGGGTGAGTGTGAGCACGGCTGGATCACGCTGGAGTTTGATTCTCGTCGTCTGCGCGCTGCTCGCATTGAGCTGGCAGGGTCCCGGGTGGGCGCAGTCGCCGGCGTCTCCGGCGACGGGCGTGACCCTGGGCGAAGGCGTGCTGGTGGCGGTGCCCCCGGGGCTCGTCGCCGTGCCCGTGCCCGAGCTCAGCGGCGAAGTCCCAGGTCCCCAGCACGCCTTTATCGACGATACGACCCCGCCACCAAGACCTTTCCGGGGGCGCCCAAATCCGTGAACGACAAGCTGAAGGATCCGGAGATCCAGGCGGCGATTGCCAAGGCTATGAAGGTCCTCGGAGAGTAGCGTGAAGACCAACGAGCTGATGGACGTACACCTCGCGACCTGTCGGGTCGCTCACGCGGCGAAGACCACGGCGCCGGCGCGCGCGCTGCTAGAGCTCTCGTCGGCGCCGATCGTGGACACCGAGGCGGGCGTCGTGCTCGAGCCGCTCCGGGTGGGGAGCGTAGCGCCCCATGACTACCCTGATCGCACGGGATTCGAGGCGGCAACCAACAAGATCCACGTCGAGGACTACGTCGACGAGTCTTCCCCGTCCTTCGCCGATCTCCTCACCCAGGGGTTTCTTTACGCGGAGCGGTTGGCGCAACGACTGGGGGCGTTGCCCGGTGCCTTTCGCGTGTTGATGACCGCCGACGAGGAGATGCTGGCCGTGACGGTTCGGTTTCACCGAGTCCGTGCCGGCGAGCCCTGGGGATACGACGACCCGAGCCAGAGCACCGAAGAGAGCGTCGCGATCTGGGACGTCGGCGCCGGCGGCGCCTGACGCTCCGCCGGCCGTCGTACGAATCCCGAAGTCCGAGCGTCTTGGCGAGCCGTCTCGCGCGGGCTGCGTGAGACGCTCGAGACGACGACCTGGGCAAGCGCTGGAAGACCTGAGCGGAAGCGCCGCCGCCAACCCTCGCTGTGCACGCGCACGCCGAGCGCTCGAGCAAAGTTCCCCGTTCCCCGGCACCGCGTTGCAGCGTAATCTCCGCCCCATGCGCTCCTTCCTTCGCTGCGTTGCCTGGTTCTCCTTGTCTGCAATTTTCGCGTGCTCCGATAGCTCCGACGAGCAACCGGTGCAGCAGACGATGGCGCCGTCGACCCCCGCGGCCCTCACGCCCGCCGCAAACGCCGGCGAAACCATGAGTCAGGCCCCCGCCAATCCGCAAGCGGGCGGCAACGCCGAGGCTGCGCCCGTGAACCCAGCCTTGCAGCCTGCTCCGGCGGGCGAGGGCTCGGGCGCGATGCCGCCTGCCAACACGCCCGCCGAGGGCGATGAGGACGACATGGCCACTCCGCCTCCCGACGATCCGGGGCCGGTGGTCCCGCGCAACGCCTGTCCCCCGGGGCCGTTTCCCGCCAGCCCCCTGCCGCCCGGCGCCGCGGCCCAGACGGTCTGCACGGGCATGACCTTTACGGAAGGTGCGGTCTGGTTCGCAGAGCGAAATACGCTGTTCTTCTCTGACATCGTGACCGGTAGCGGCAGCATCATGTCCTTCACACCGGGCGGCATGTGCCAGGAGTTCATCACCAATGCCGGCACCAACGGTCTGGCCATCGCGTCCGACGGCAACTTGCTCGCGGCGCGACAGGGCGATCGAACGATCACGCTCTTCGATCTGATGACGAAGCAACCGACCGTACTGGTCGCCGACAACGCCGGGCTGGCGTTCAACTCTCCCAATGACGTCGCGCTCCGCAGCGACGGTAACCTGTACTTTACCGATCCCAACTACGGCGGCGGTATGGGGGTACAGCCCACGCGCGCCTACCGTCGCGACCCGAATGGCGCGTTGACCGTGATCGACGAAGGCGGCAACAGCAACGGCATCACGCTGTCGCCCGACGAGTCGAAGCTGTACCTGAGCCACCTCGGCAGCCCGAACGACATCCTGGTTTTCGACGTGGATGCCTCGGGCGCGCTGTCCAACTCCCGGCCTTTCGTTGCCAACGTGGGCTCCGACGGCATGGGCATCGACTGCGCCGGCAACCTCTACGTTTCGCAGGGCGGCGTGCGCGTGTACGCGCCGGACGGCACCCAGCTCGGCATGATCGCCGCGCCGGGCGCCGCCAACTTCGCCTTCGGTGGTCCGGACCGCAAGACGCTCTACATCACGGCGAGAACGTCGCTGTTGGCGGTCGAGCTTGCGATCCCGGGGCTGCCGTATTGAACGCGCTGGCACAACGCACGCGCGATCGTCTATCGGGGCTCGGGGCCGCGGTCTTGCTCGCCTGTGGTGTCGATGAACGCGTCACCCACACGCTCGAGATGCAGGAGGCAGCGGGCGCGGGCGGTGCTGCGCCAACGGCGACCGTCATGCCGGGCGCTGCGATGGCCGATGCCGGTCCGGCTGGTGCGACGAGCTCGGGCGCAGGCGGCACGTTTCCGAGCGGATACCTGGAGCTGGACCCTTTCGATGCGCCTCCGTTGGTCGACCCCGCCGGCGCCGCTCCAAGCCGGGCCGAGTTCGAGGCGTTTGCAGACACGCAGCGCCTCGACGCCGGCGGCGTGTGCGTATTCGAGCCGCCGCTCGCTGCCGATGGCCCTGGCGCGCTCTACCCGCGCAATTTCATCGCCCCACGCTTTCGCTGGCAGAGCGCCACCGAGGCGGTGCTGTGGGAGATCCGACTCAGCCGCGCCTCCGGCAGGGGGCCCGCCCTACGAGGGTACACGCGCAACACCGACTGGCTGTTGCCCACCGAGATCTGGCTGCGGCTGGCCCAGCAAGTGACGGAACCCGTGCAGGTCACGGTCCGAGGACTGACGGCGGCCGGAGCGCTCGTGGGAGCGCGCGGCAATTTCGAAATTGCTCCGGTGGATGCCGGCAACTCGCTCGTCTATCTCGCGCTCGAGACGTCGCGTGTCACGAGCCAGCAGCCGACACGGCTGGTGCAGCTGTACCTGGGCGACTCCACCGCGACGGAGTTGTTGCTACCCGCTGGCGTGCAAGCGGCGGATCTGCCGGGTGCTGACGGCGCGCTGCCGCGCGGCGCGAACGCCTGCGGCGATCCGCCGCGTCCGAGTTGTGAGCAGCAACCCAACGATCCCGCTTGTTGTGACGTCAGCGGTTTCACTCCGGGCCGGGCGCAGTGCATCGGTTGCCATGTACTGACACCGGACGGTAAGGCCGTCAGTTTCTCCGACTACGACTCCGCGAGCGAGTGGAACGCCTCGGTCGAGCCCGGGTTGGTGGGAGCCTTCCCCACCAGCGTGACGACGTACGCGGCCAGTTTGCTGAAGCAGCCGTGGTTGGGCATGGCCGCGTTCAGCCCCGCACACTTCTCGGCGATCGATCGCGTGCTGTTGACCACGTACGGGCTGCGCCCGGACCCCGCGTCGCTGGCCTACGACCCGACCGCGCCCGCGCGCTTCGGCCTGGCGTGGTTCGACTTGAACTCCGATTCGCAGGCTCAGCCGATCCCGGACGCGGTGCCGCCCTTGGGTGAGACCGAAGCAGCCTTGCAGCTGCGGGATCAGCGAAACCAGGCGATCGGGGCGGTGTTTGGCACGGCCTGGGGACTGCTGGCGCTGGACAGCGAGGCTGCGAGCGCGTCCAGCCCGGCCTGGAGTCATGATGGCGAACAAATCGCATACGTGTCGACCGACGTGTCGACAACTGCCGGTGCCCCCGCCTGGACTGCCAACGTCGCGGACGTGCGCGTCGTGCCGTATGCGAACCGCGCGGGCGGGCCGGTCTTTCCGCTGCCCGGCGCCTCTGATCCGAATTTTCTGGAGTATGCGCCTGCCTACTCCGCCGACGATGCCTATCTGGCGTTCACGCGGGCTCCTGCTCCCAGCGTGCCTGTGCGCTGCACCCCGGCACAGGACGCGAGCGGGATCGCCTCTGCGTGCCCTCAGCAAGAGCTGGGAGACAACCCCGATGGGCCTTACTACAACCGCAACGGGGAGATCTTCGTGGTCCCGCGCACCGGCGGCATGGCGATCCGGCTCGCCGCCAATGATCCGGTGGCCTGCTCGGGAGAAAGCTCGCGCGGCAGCATCAACGGCGGAGCGCGCTGGGCTCCCCGCGTCGAGCGCGCGAACGGCAAGCGCTATTACTTCCTGGCGTTCACGTCGGCGCGCGCCTACGCCGCCTCGTTCACGCTGCCCGCCGCGCGCCTGAGTCCGCCGGTGTCGCGCAAGTCGTCCCAGCTGTATCTCACGGCCATCATAGTCGATGAGGCTACGGGAAACGTGGAGACGCGGCCGGCGCTGTACCTCTGGAACCAGGAGCGCGTGCAGGACCCGGTCGACTCGAGCTCTTCGTACCGGCAAACCAGCAACATGAATCCGCGCTGGTTGTGAGCCGCTCGCCTCCCGACGGCGGAGGTCACCGAGCGCGCTCCGCTGGCCTCAGCCGCGGTGCTCGCGCGTGCCCTGGCGACGGCGGGTCACCAGCAGGCTGACGAGCAGCAGCCCGCCGCCCAGCGCCCAGCGCTGGCCGCGCGGCAAGCTCTCGAGAGCGCAACTGCTGCTCGACCTGGCCGCTGGCCGGGAGAACGGGGCGGACGAGCCGGGGCCGGAAGCGGACGAGCCGTTGCCCGGCGCGGACGAGACAGGGCCCGACGCGGACGAGCTGGGGCCCGACCCGGACGAATCGGAGCCCGAGGGCGGCAAGCCCGACTGAGGCACGGCCCCTGGCTCCGCCGCCGTGGCGCACGATTCCGTCGTCACACCGGGATAGCTGATCTCGAAGCGGCTAAAGACGTTGCTGTTGCCGCGCGACACCGTGCCGTACCAGTCGGCGCCCGCGCCCCCGAAATCATTCGGCGTGATGGTGCCGGTGAGCGCCAGCGTCGCGGCGTCGACACTGTTGTGGGCCTCGACCGTGAGTTGGTCGCCGATGACCTTCATCACGAGCTCGGTGGTGGGCTTGAAGACGCCCGTCAGCAGCTGCGTGTCGTTGAGCGGTGTGCCCACGCCCGCTTCGATCTTGTGGCCGAGAAACTCGAATTGATGAAGGCGACGTTGCCCGCCGCCATCACGCCGCCGCCGGTCGGGAAAATGATCTGCGAATTTTCCCAGGCGCTGACCGTACCGCCGCCGATAAAGTCATCGGTCCCCTCGATGAACACATCTTTGACGTAGGAGCGCGTGGACCGCATGAACATCGTGTCGAGCCGGCTGAGCAGGGCGACGTTTTCGAGCACGTGCTTGTCGCCGGCCGTCTGTAGGGCGACCGCTTGCGTGATCACGGCGCTGCGCTTGGTCAGGTTCTTGGTGGCATCGCCGGGATACTCGTAGTCGACGTTGCAGTAGTTCAGAAATGTCAGGTTGCGGGCGGTGAAGCCCGTCGCGTTCACGTTGATGACGTAGCCGTTGCCGTTGGGGACGTCGCTGCCGGGATCTTGCTGGCGGTTACCGCGGTTATCGGCGAGCACCACCGAGCGGCGGTTGTTCGTCAGCCCGAGCAGGGTGATGTAGTTCTTCGTGATGTCCAGGCTGTTGCCCGTCGCCGTACCGGGCAAGAGGTAGACGTTGGGACGAATGCCGATCACCGTCGGCGCCTCCGCGGTGCCTTCGGGCGCCGCGGCGTAGGCCGCCTGCAGCGTCCTGAATTGCAAGTTGGCTGGGTCGTCCGCGCTCAGGTTGCCATCGACCAGAATGTCGAAGCTCAGGGTCGCGGGATCGATGGCGGTGAGCGGCTCGCCGCCGGCCGGCGTGCTGTCCTGTGCGCGGGCCGCAGTACTGAAACTCGGCGCCAACGCGAGCACCGTGAGCAAAACGAGCGGTGGCTTCTCGAGCATTCTCATGGTGGTTCCTCCCAGTCTCGGTGCTCGATGTTCGAGCCCCCGGCGCAGCTCAGCTGGTGTGAGGGAAACGCTTCCCAGCAGCAGACCCGCCCCGCGAGAGATCGGCAAGCAGCGCGCGAAGCTCACCGAATCCATTGCAAAATGAGTGTCCCGGGCGGGCTATCATTCCTGCTTCACAGGATTGCTCCGTGTCCACGCAGAGAATGTTCCTGCTTCACGGCATCGCTCGTGGCCGTCGCTGGAAGGAGTGCGCTGTGGATGAAGGACGCGAGCACGTGCTGAGGGCCTTCTCCTGCTCGGCGAGCCTCGGTGTTCGACGGCACGGCAGCGGGGGCGTGGTGACTAGTCACCCCGGCAGTGCGCGGGACGCACGAGCTCGCACTCCGACGTCACTTGGCTCGGGGTCGGGCCCGAGCTGGATGGGCCTGTGTCGAACGGCCCTGTGTCGGGCAGCCCTGCGCGAGCTTCGACCCCGACCTACCGAGCCCGGCGTGCATCGAGTCGTGCCGCGACCTGTTCGTGCCGCGCGACACGCCGGGGGAACCCTTTCCGCAACCCGAGTCCGGTGTTTGCGCCGGGCTGACGCTGTTTCAGTGTTGGGAGAGGCTCGACTATGTCGGCGGCAGCACGCCGGTGCACCTGCGCTGGGAGGATCGCGAGCTGCTCGTCTACCCCACCAAGGACGGCGCCGTCTATCTGATCGACTGGGAGCATTTCGGCACGCTCTGCGATCGCAAACAGCTGGTCGCCGTATGCGGCACAGCGAGCGACCGGTGCAGCCAGGACTGGGCCGGCATGATCGTGACCGAACCGCTGGTGGTCGGCGGCACACAGCCGACCATCATCGTCCCCACCTTCATGCCGGATCGCACGCACGAGGCCGGCGTATTTGGGCTGCGACTGGGGGGCTCCGCGGCGGGCCCGCAGCTGGAGCGCGCGTGGCAGTATCCGCCCGCCGGCAGCGCCGAAGCGCAGGCTGCATTTCGTGAGCACCCGAGCCGCGCGGCAGCCCTACAAATCGACGGCAGAAGCATCGCGCTCTTGGTCGAGGTCCGCCGCGGCGGCGCGCGGGGCCGCCTGCTCGCGCTCGACACGCTCGACGGCAGCAAGCTGGCAGAGGCGCTGCTCGACGGTCCCGGCTACCGCTTCACCAAGCCGCTCGTGCTGGGCGATCGCGTGGTCGTGCCGAGCTGCAGCGGGGAGTCCGGCCCTTCCCATCTGGAGCTGTTTCAGCTGCAACATTGAGGCGGCCGGCGACCTCGGGGAGGGTTGCGGCCCTCACCTGCTCGTGCCGAGGCCGCGGATGCCGTCAGACGGTCCGGGCTCGGCCCACGAGCGCACCGCTCCACGCTCACCTTCAGCCTGGAAGCACGAGCCATTTTCCATTGTCAAGAGGATGACGGCGGCGCGGTCGATGTTGTAGACCACGACGACCAACCTTTGCCCTGATTGCCTGAGGAGAGCCAGCATGCCCGGACTATTGCCCGACGTCGATCCGGATGGTTTGCTCGAATACTCGGTCGTTTACACCGATCGCGCGCTGAACCACATGTCGGCGAAGTTCCAGCGCGCGATGAAAGACATCTCGGCGCTGTTGAAGTCGGTCTACGGAGCGCGCTCCACGGTGGTCGTGCCGGGCAGTGGCACCTTCGGTATGGAAGCCGTGGCACGCCAGTTTGCGACCGGCCAGAAGATCGTGGTGGTCCGCAATGGCTGGTTCAGCTTCCGCTGGTCCCAGATCTTGCAAATGGGAGGGATCGCTGCGGGCGAGACGGTGCTCAAGGCGCGGCAGCCGGCCAGCGGTGATCAGGCCCCATTTGCACCGGCCCCCGTGGCTGAAGTGGTCGCAGCGATCGAGCGCGAGCGTCCCGGCGTCGTCTTCGTACCGCACGTCGAAACGGCGTCGGGCCTATTGCTACCGGACGACTATCTCCTCCGCCTGGCGGCGGCCGTGCGCAAGGTCGACGGCCTCTTGGTGGTCGATTGTATCGCGTCGGGCGCGCTCTGGCTGGACATGGCCAAGCTGGACATCGACGTACTGATCAGCGCGCCGCAGAAGGGCTGGAGCTCGTCGCCCTGCTGCGCGCTCGTCATGCTGGGCGAGCGCGCGCGCCAGCGCATCGAGCACACGCAGAGCAGCAGCTTTGCGTGTGACTTGCGCAAATGGCTACAGGTCATGGAAGCCTACGAGGCGGGCGGTCATCTGTACCACGCCACGCTGCCGACCGATTCGCTGCTGCGGCTCAGCACCACACTGCTCGAGACGCGCGCGCTGGGCTTCGAGAAGGCGCGGGAGGCGCAGTGGGCGCTGGGCAAGCGCGTGCGGGCCGCTCTCGAAAAGGCGGGCTACCCGAGCGTCGCTGCCGAGGGCTACCAGGCCCCTGGCGTCGTCGTCAGCTATACGCGCGACGCCGACATCGCAGCAGGCAAGAAGTTCCGCGAACTCGGCCTGCAGAGCGCGGCTGGTGTGCCGCTGCAATGCGACGAGCCGCCTAGCTTTCGGACCTTCCGGCTCGGCTTGTTTGGCCTGGATAAGCTTCAAAGCGTGGATCGCACGGTGAGCACGCTCGAGCAAGCCCTCGCGCGGCTCGCCTGACGCTGAGCTTCGACACGGCCCACCCCCATCGCCCAGGCCTTCTGAGGGTCAGCCGCGCGCTGCGCGCAGCCCCAGCCCACGCATCGCGCTCGCGACCATGAGCTTGGGGCTGCAGACGCCGAGCCGAGCGATCTTGCCCTGGCTCGGCAGACTGCACCGCTCGGCGGATGAAGGTGAGCTTCGGCAGGGCGAGGTAGAGCTCAGAGCTTGGTGATGATCTTCGGCTTGCCGTCGGCCCCTTGGGGCGTCCAGTAATTCTCGAGGTTGAGCTCTTTGAGCGCCTGTTGAAGAAAGCGTGGCTCCTGCCAGTCCTCGAAGCGGAAGGTGTCTCGGATCAGGCCGTAGCGTCGAGCTTCCTGGATATTCCTGTTGTATTGCGAGACCAGGTACTCGTCGATGAGAGGGCTCGACAGAACCTTCAAGGATGCGGCACCCTGGTCCTCCTTGAAATTGGCGAACGCGACGCCGGAGCGAGTCCAGAGCTGAAATGCCGGCGCGGGGTTTGCGTCCTGATCGGAGAGCCACTTGGCCGCGATCACCAGCATCTTGACGACGCGCTGGGTGATCTCGGGGTACTTGTTGATGAAGTCTTCGGTCCCGATGAAGGAGCAGTGCCGATACGAGAAGGGGTCCGTCGGATCGGTGCTGTAGAGCAAGCGCGCGAGGCCCTGGTCGCGCAGCGACAGGTACTCCGTCCAACCGAAGGCCGCATCGATGTCACCCGTGGCCATCGCGGCCTTCGCGGTGGCGCTGTCCATGTTGATGGCACGGATGTCCGACTCCTTGAGGCCGAACTTTTCGAGGATCTTGTTGGCGGTGAGCTGAATGTTGGTGCCCTTGAAGATGGCCACCTTCTTGCCGCGCAGTTCCTTGACGCTCTGAATCTGAGAGCCAGTGGGCACGAAGATGTACGTGTTGCCCCTTATGCTGGTCGCCGCGAGCACCCGGGTTTTCAGCCCGCCGGCGTGCCCGATGATCGAGGGCAAGTCCCCGAGCAGCGAGAAATCCGCTAGCCCGTTCGCATACAGTTCGTTCGTGGCAGGGCCCGCGCCGCGCAGGAAGGACCACTTGATCTGGATGTTGTCCTTCTTGAATTCGTCCTCCAGCAGGCCTTTGAGGTGCATCGTGGCGACGCTGCCGCCGCCGACCACCGGTCGATTGCCGACACCGACGCCGGGGAAAGCCATGCGAATGACGGTAGGTGCGTCCGCGTGCGCCAGGCTGGCCGTCAGCCAGAAGCACAAGGCCGCGAGCCATTGAACGAGCTTCAATCGATGAGTCATGGGTTCTTTCCTTGGAGCCACCCAGCACCTGCAGCGGGTGTCGCGCTGGAGGCCGGTGGAGCATTGGTCTCTCGAGACGAGACAGCGTTTGGCACTGCCAGGCAGCGCAGCGCTCGGGGCAGCGACAGCCCGTGCCGTCGAGCACCCTCGATGTATCGACGATCGATACACTTGTCTATGATAGAAGACACAATGTCCCCAAAGATGACGCCGGGGCGGGGGGAGCCCTGAAGCGAGCCGCCGGGAGTCCCGCAGGTTCAATGGGCCGGGAGGGCGGCCTGCTTGAAGTAACAGAGGATGGGAGGGCCCCAAACGTCTACTATAATGGACCATGGTTTGTTACATTGGACCATGCCCCTGCGTGCCCTACTGGCTCGCCACGCCTTCCATGATGGGGAACGGGATTGTTTCATGTTTCGATTCGGCTGGTCTGCTTTCGCTGCCGGCGTCTCCGCCGCACGCCGCAGGCCTCGGCGCGGCGCTCCGGCAGGTCTCGAGCGAGGATGTCCACGCAGCCTGGCTTGCGTGGCGTTGGCGCTGCTGACGGCGTGGAGCGCGACCCAACTCGTGGCCTGCCGCGCCAAGGCGGTACCGAGGCCGGCACGCACGGGAGGGACGCTGACGTTCGCCCTCTCCACCGACACCGCCATCATCGATCCGTCGATCACCGGTAGCGCCATCACGGCGCTGATCGCCCGCAACGTCGTGGACTCTCTGGTCGGGCAGGCCGAGGACAATCGTTTTACAGCCTGGCTTGCCGAACGCTGGGAGATCAACGGCGACAACAGCCGCTACACCTTTCACCTCCGTCCCGGGGTGACGTTCAGCGACGGAACGCCGCTGGACGCGGCGGCAGTGAAGTACAATCTCGACCGCATCCTCGACCCGAAGACCACGTCGAGCTACGCAAAGTCGCTGCTCGGGCCCGTCGATAGCGTCACTGCGCCGGACGAGCGCACTCTCGTCATCGCCTACCGGGAGCCTTTTGCCCCGCTGCTCCAGGGCCTCAGTCTGCCGTACCTCGGCATTCAATCACCGGCCTATTTGCGGGCCGCGAAGAGCACGACCAACAGCATCGTCGGCTCGGGTCCGTTTCTCTTGGACTCCTTCGTCAAGGGCAGCGGCAGCCGCCTCCGCCGGCGTGCCGACTACAACTGGGGACCGGGCTACGCCGCTCATACCGGGCCGGCGCATCTCGAGGCCATCGAGTTCAAGTATCTGCCGGAGGCGTCCGTGCGACTGGGCGCGCTCTCCAGCGGCCAGGTCCAGGCGATCGACGATGTGCCACCGGCGAACTACCGCGCTGTCGAAACCAACGAGCGACTACAGGTCGTCACCCGGGAAAACCCGGGCATCAATCGTTCGCTGTTCCTCAACACGTCCAGGGGTCCGTTCGGAGACCAGCGAGTCCGTCAGGCCTTCCAGAGCGCGGTGGACGTCGCAGCCGCGGTGAAGGCAGCGTACTTTGGTACCGTGAAGCCGGCGGACAACATTCTGGCGCCGGCCACGCTCTACTACGATCCTACCGTCGCCTCGCTGTGGGGGCGGGACGTGGCCAAGGCGAACCGCTTGCTCGATGAAGCGGGGTGGACCGAGAAGGATACTGCTGGCATTCGCAGCAAGGACGGTCACGCGCTGCGCGTGCAATACGTCTACGACAGCGCCTCGGTCAGCGCTTCGGATGTCACGCTGGCGCAGGCGATTCAATTCTCGGTCAAGGAGGCCGGCTTTGATCTGCAACTCGACCCGGTGGATGCGGGCAGCTATACGGCGCGCACTCAGGCCAACGACTACGATCTGGCCGCGTTTTATTTCGTACGCGCGGAGCCTGACATTCTGCGCACCGTGTTCCATTCGGCGTCCATTCCGCCGAAAGGAGGCAACCTGACGCGGGTCACCAGCCTGGACGAAACGCTGAATAGAGCCGTCGGCGCGTCCGGCGAGGAACGCAAGCGTCTGTACGGCGCGATCCAGCGGGAGATCATCGGCCAGGCCTATGCGGTACCCGTCTATGTCGCCGCCTATCGGCTCGGAGCCTCCAAGGGGCTGCAGGGCATCAGTTGGGCTACCAATGCAAAGCCGAATCTCTACGACGCCAGCCTCAGCCCGTAGCCTGGCGCGCTGGGGCCTGTGGCATCTGGGCGTGATCCTGGCCGTGCTCTGGGGCGCGGCCACGATCAGCTTCATCGCTGTCAAGCTCATTCCCGGCGATCCGGTCGCGATCCTCAGCGGCGGCGAGAACGTCGTGGACGAGGCGGAGCGAGCCGTGCTGATCCGAGAGTATGGTCTGGATCAGCCGCTGGCTCTGCAATACGCGCGCTACCTCGGCGCCGCGCTGGCCGGCGATTTCGGCAGGAGCTACCAGTATCGCCAGCCGGTGACCGAGGTGATCCTCGAGGCGGCCGTGCCGACGCTCCAGCTCGCGGGGGGCGCCATCCTCTTGGCAATCTCCCTGGCGCTGGCCAACGCCCTGTTGACCGCGGGCCGCAGAAGGACGCTCAGAAGTGTGCTGAGCGGGCTCGAGCTGACGCTGCTCAGCACGCCCGTTTACTGGATCGGCATTGCGCTGCTTGCGCTCTTCAGCTTTCGGCTGCAATGGTTTCCCGTCACCGGCAATGCTGGGCCCGCGGCGCTCGTGCTGCCGATCATCGCCCTCAGCTTGCCGATCGCGGCGCTGCTCGGTCAGGTGCTTCGGGATGGCCTGGAAGAGGCGCTGTCGCAACCCTTTGCCTTGACGGTACGAACCAGAGGCGTGAGCGAGACCGCACTGCGGGTCCGCCACGGCCTGCGCCATGCTGCACTGGCGGCCTCGACGGTCACGGGCACGCTGACCGCTGGCCTGCTCGGTGGCTCGATCCTGACGGAGACGGTATTTGGCCGCTCCGGCATTGGTCAGATCACGCTGCAAGCCATCAAGACCCGGGACATGCCCCTCGTGCTGGGATTGGTGATGATGTCGGCGCTGGTCTTCGTGGTCATCAACCTCTCGGTCGATGCCGTCTACCTCGTCATCGATCCTCGTTTGCGGCGGCCCCAGGCATGAGCAGTAGCCTGAGCAGCGCCGACCATGTGCTCCCGCTCGTGGGGGCACGCCGTGCCGCGCCGAGTCGGCGTCATCCATGGCGCGCGCCGGGCCTGGTGCTCCCCCTCGGCTTCGTGGCGCTACTGGTGGCGGCGACGCTGGCGCCGGAGTGGTTCACGGCGCTCCACCCCGATGCGGTGGATGTGGACGCGATCCTGCAGCTGCCGGGCAAAGGTCACTGGTTTGGGACCGATGAGCTCGGTCGGGATCTGTTCTGCCGGGTGGTCTACGGAACCTCCCAGTCCCTGACGATCGGCGTTGGTGCAACGCTGATCGGTTGCCTGGGCGGAATCGTGCTCGGCACGGCGGCGGCGCTATCGCCCCCGCTGATCCGCAAGCTGCTGGTTCGGGCGATCGACATCTTGCTGGCGTTTCCCGATCTTCTGCTGGCGTTGCTCGTCATTGCCGTGCTCGGACGTGGACCGGTCAACACCCTGCTCGCGGTGGGACTGTCGCACATCGCCGGCTATGCGCGCCTGATCCGCTCGCAGGTTCAGCTGGTGAAGCTGTCGGGCTACGTCGAGCATGCGGTGGCGCTCGGTGAGCACCCCTGGACCATCATCTTCCGGCACATCGTGCCCAACACCACGCGCCCGTTGATGGTGCTGGCCACCATCGGCGTCGGCAGCTCGCTCCTGGCGGCATCGTCGCTGAGCTTTCTGGGTCTCGGAGTGGTGCCGCCCGCCGCCGAGTGGGGAGCGCTCCTGGCCAGTGGCCGCAATTTCCTCGACCTTGCACCATGGGTGAGCCTGCTGCCGGCGACGGTGGTCGCACTCTCGGTGATCTCCATCACGCTCCTGGGCCGCCGGCTGCAGATTCTGCTGGCCAGGGGCGACGTCCCGTGACGGTCTGCTTCGGCGAGCCTCGCTACGAGCTCGAGCCGGTTGCCTCGGCGGCCGTGCCACTGTTGCGCGTCGAGGATCTGCGCGTGGTCTTTGCCACTCCGCAAGGTTCGGTCGAGGCGGTTCGCGGCATCTCCTTGGCCATCGACGCCGGGCAGATCCTCGCGCTCGTCGGGCAATCGGGCTCGGGAAAGTCGGTCACCGCGCGCGCCCTCGTTGGGCTTGCCGGAGCCAACGCGCAGGTCGGTGCGCGGGCGATGACGCTCGTCGGTCATGACGGCCGGAGCGTCGACCTACTGCGTCTTGCGGCGCGCGGGTGGCGCGCGCTACGCGGCCGCGAGATCGGCTTCATCTTGCAGGATGCGTTGGTGTCGCTCGATCCGCTGCGCACCGTCGGCCGAGAAATTGCCGAGCCGATCCTCGCGCATGAGCTGCTGCCACCACCCCGTGTGGCCGGCGAGGTCGAAGCTCTGCTCGTCCGCGCCGGCATTCCAGATCCCGAGGTGCGGGCCGCGCAGTATCCGCACCAGCTCTCGGGCGGCTTGCGCCAGCGGGCGTTGATCGCCTCGGCGCTGGCGGCCCGTCCCCGGCTCCTGATCGCCGACGAGCCGACGACGGCGCTCGACGTCACGGTGCAGCAGCAGATCCTGTCGGTCTTCGCGGAGCTGGCGCGTGCCGGCCACGCGGTCCTCTTGATCACTCACGATCTGGCCGTGGCCGCCCAGGTCGCGCATCGGATCGCCGTGATGCACGCTGGCCGGATCGTGGAGCTCGGGCCTGCCCGGCGGGTGCTGACGAAGCCGGAGCAGCCCTACACGCAACGCCTGCTGGCTGCGGTGCCGAGCGCAGTGACGCGCGGGCGCTGGCTTCACACCACCGGCCACGTTCCTGCGCGCGCGGCGAGCCCTGCGGATCAGCCTCCGCTGCTGGAAGTAGACGACGTTTCGCTCAGCTTCCGGCGCCCCGACGGCGGTCCTCTCCACGCGCTCGACGGAGTGTCCCTGGTCGTTCGCCCCGGCGAGACGCTCGGCATCGTCGGTGAATCCGGCTCCGGCAAGACCACGCTGGGCAAGGTGGTGCTGGCGCTGCAGCGGCCCGACCGGGGACAGGTGCGCTTCGAAGGGCAGCCGTGGAGCACGCTGGCAGAGTCGGCACGGCGCCCCCTGCGGCGGCGGATTCAGACCATCGTGCAGGATCCGCTCGGCTCCTTCGATCCACGTTGCACGGTCGAGCGCATCATCGGGCAGGCGCTCCGCCTGCGCGGGGACCTCGACCGAGCCGCACGCCGCCGCAGAATTGCGGAGCTGATCGAGCTCGTCGACCTGCCGGCAGAGTTGCTCGCCCGCCGACCCGACACGCTGTCCGGCGGCCAGCGGCAGCGGATATCGATCGCACAGGCGCTCGCCTCGGAACCCCAATTGTTGGTTTGCGACGAGCCGGTGTCCTCCCTCGACGTCACGACGCAGGCTCAGGTGCTGGATCTGCTGGTCGCTCTGCAGGGGCGGCTGCGCCTGGCGATGCTGTTCATCTCGCACGATCTCGGCGTCATCCAGCATGTGAGCCAACGCATCGCGGTGATGGAGGCGGGAGCCATCGTCGAGACCGGGACGGTAGAACGCGTTTTCGAGGAGCCGCAGCACCCCTATACTCGGCGCCT
>Ga0315912_10003233_pt1 | contig 16398 bp, 16 predicted proteins | sample VfabasoilMG_FD_204469 | JGI IMG/M metagenome (GOLD analysis project Ga0315912, IMG submission 204469) | Garden soil microbial communities collected in Santa Monica, California, United States - V. faba soil | ecosystem: Environmental > Terrestrial > Soil > Garden | place: USA: California... | reverse complement strand
CGGCCTGCGCGCCGGCGTCGCGGTGATCGGCATGCTGTTCGTCTTCGCGACATGGAACGACATCACCCATCTGGGCATCGTGCGCTGGGTCGTCGGACTCATCGGCTCGTGACCGGGCTGGTCACGATGCCGTGCCACGGGACGCCGGTGATCGCGGAATCCCACCTTGGGTGGGTGGCGTTGTGCCCCGCGGGCGACTATGGTCCGGACTTCCGGAGCGGCGTGACGGAGTCCGTCATGCTGCCGCCGGCAAGACCGATGCATTCCGCCCAGACGTCCGCTTTTTTCGGGAGACCAGCCGCTTGATCCGCATCCGTACCGCGCTTCTTGCCCTGGCTGGCCTGACGCCGATGGCGGTGCTTTCCACCGCCGACGCCCAGGCCCCCGCTTCCCGCACCGCGCCGCCCCGCGCCCAGGCACAGGTTGTGCGTCAGGCCGCCGCCCGCCCGCCGGCCCCAGGTACGATCCATCGCGTGCGCGTCATGGGCAACCAGCGCATCGAGGAAGGCACGATCCGGTCCTACATGCTTCTCCAGGTCGGTGACCCGTTCGACGCCGACCGCGCGGATCGCAGCCTGAAGGCGCTGTATGCCACCGGCCTGTTCCAGGACGTGAAGCTCGATCGCGACGGCGAGACCCTCGTGGTTCGCGTCGTGGAGAATCCGATCGTCAACCGGATCGCGTTCGAGGGGAACAAGAAGCTGACGGACGCATTGTTGCGCCCGGAAATGACGCTGAAGCCGCGCAGTGTGTTCACCACTGCCTCCGTCCAGGCGGACCGGCAGAAGATCCTTGACATGTACGCGGCCAAGGGCCGCTTCGCGACGCGCGTCGATCCCAAGATCATACGGCTGGACCAGAACCGCGTGGACGTCGTGTACGAGATCAACGACGGCGATGCCACGCTGGTCAGCCGCATCGCCATAGTCGGCAACAAAGCGTTTTCCGAAAACCGCCTCAGCGAAGTCATCAACAGCCGTGAAGACGCCTGGTGGCGATTCCTTTCCACTGCCGACCTTTATGACCCGGAGCGTGTCAACTATGACAAGGAAGTGCTCCGGCGGTACTACCTGAAGAGCGGCTATGCCGACTTCCAGGTGATGGACGCGACCGCTGAGTTGGCGCCGGACCGTTCGTCGTTCTTTGTCACCTATACGTTGAACGAGGGCGACCGCTACCGCATTCGCAAAATCTCGATCGACAGCAAGTTGCGCAATATCAACGGCGACGACCTGATGGGCACCGTGTCCATCGAGCCCGATGACTGGTACAACGGCGATGCGGTGGAACGGGCCGCAGAGGCGATCGCGAACGAAGTCCGCACGCGCGGTCAGCCTTTCGTCGAGGTCAAGCCCCGCATCAGCCGCAACCGCGAGAAGAACGAGATCGACCTGGTCTTCGAGGTTGTCGAGGGCCCGCGTATCTACATTGAGCGCATTGACATCGTTGGCAACACCCGCACGGAGGACCGTGTCATCCGGCGGGAGTTCACGGTTGCCGAGGGCGATGCCTTTAACGCCGTTGCGCTGCGCCGCTCCCGCCAGCGCCTGCAGGATCTTGGCTATTTCGAGCAGGCGAACGGCGTGAACATGACACCGTCGCCCGGTTCCGCGCCAGATAAGGTCATCATCACCACCCAGGTTCAGGAAAAGGCTACGGGTGAATTCTCCATCGGTGGCGGCTATTCCACGGACGCCGGTTTCCTGGTCGATGTCGGCCTCAAGGAACGCAACTTCCTAGGCACCGGTATCGATGCCGGCATCAACGGGGTATTGGCGCAGCGGCGCAGTTCCATCGCACTGTCGGTGACCGATCCCTACTTCCTGGATCGTAACCTCGCCGCCGGTATCGACGTATTCTACGTACAGACGAACAACGTCGAAATCGCACAATACCAGGAGCGCCGGATCGGCTTCAGCCCCAGGCTCGGGTATGAAATCAACGACCATCTGCGGCAGGTCTGGAGCTACTCCCTGATCAACCGCGACGTCTTCAATGTCGGCGAAAACGCCAGCATCTACGTTAAGCAGATGGCCGGTCAGTCTATCGTCTCGCAGGTCAGCCAGAACATCGTGATGGACTATCGCGACAGCAAGCTGAACCCGCGTAGCGGCTTCCAGATCACCTTCGGCAGTGATTACGCCGGCATCGGCGGCAATGAGAACTTCACCCGCCTCAAGGTGGATGCCAAGGCCTATGTCCCGCTCGACCGCTGGACCGGCAATACTGACTGGGGTTTCGCCTTCGCGGGCGGCTTTGGATACCTGTTCAACATGGGCCAGCAGGAACTGCTGATCGACCGCTTCTTCCTGGGTGGCGAAAACCTGCGTGGCTTCCAGCTCGGTGGTGCCGGCCCGCACGCCATCCCACAGCAGAATGCTTCGGGGCAATACATCTCCGGCGCCGACTCCGTGGGTGGCCGCCTGATCGCAACCGGCACGGCGGAATTCCGCTTTCCGCTGCCCCTGCCCGGAGATCTCGGCATCACCGGTCGGACCTTCGTGGATGTGGGTCTGTTGACGCAGTCCAACTTCATGGAAAAACTGTGCCCTCAGCCCAATACGAACATACCGGGCCCCTGTCCGCCGATCTTCGACAATGGCAAGCCGCGCGTGGGCGCCGGTGTCGGCGTCTCCTGGCAGACCCCGTTCGGCCTGATCAATCTGGATCTGGCGCCGTTCGTGGTGAAATACAAATACGACCAGACCCAAATTTTCCGTTTTGGCTTCGGCACGAGGTTCTAGAGTGCAATATAACCGCCTGATCCTGGTGGCCACCGCCGCGGTGGCCTTTGTTGCGGCGCCCCTGGGCGCATCCTTGGCGCAGCAAGCACCGCAGGGGGGCCAGCAATGGTTCGTCCCCGGCGGTGGTGGCGGCGGCCAGCCGCGCGCCGGCCAACCTGGCCGGCCGACCGCGCAGCCCGCGCGCCCGCCACAAAATCCAACCGCGATGCCGCCAGCCCCGGACGAGCCGGAGCCACCGCCGATCCAGGTCCAACTGCCGCCGCTCCCGGAACTGCCGCCGCTTCCGCGTGGTACCGCACCGCCGGCCACGGTGGCCGGCGTCATCAGCGTCCGCGAGGTGTTCCGCAACTCCGCCGCTGCCCAGCAGCTGGAGCGCGTGATGGGGGAACGGCGCGAGAAATTCCAGGCGGACGTCCAGAAGGAGCAGGCCGCCTGGCGCGACATGCAGCAGCAATTCGCAAACCAGCGCGGTAACATGAACGCCGAGCAGGTCCGCGCCGAGGAACGCAAGCTTCAGGATCGGGTCACCAACGCGCAGCGCCAGTTCCGTGATCGCCAGCGCATCCTGCAGCAGGCCACAGAATATGCGGGCTCGCAGATCGAACGCGCCACCATCCTGGTAGTGCGCCAGGTGGCGGAGAGCCGCGGCATTAACCTGGTGATGCATCGCGAGCAGGTGGCGCTGAACGCCCCCGAGTTCGACCTTACCGAGAGCGTGGTGCAGCAGTTGAACAAGGTCATGCCCACGGTCCTGATCCCGCCTGACGGCGTGTCGCTCGCCAATTTCCCGCCCGCCATTCCGCCGGCCCAACCAGCGGCGCCACCGGTGGCCGGTGGGGCGCCATCCGGGCCCACGATCGCGCCCGTGAATGCCCCTGCGCCCGCAAACCTGGCGCCGGCGACTTCCACGCCAGCGCCTGCCCCAGCTCCCGCGCCGGCAGCCCCTCCGCGACGCTAGGATGACTGCTGCCGGGGACCCGCGCTTTTACGAACGCAGCGGTCCACACAGCCTGGCTACCCTGGCCTCGGTTGCGGAGGCCGAGCTGAGACTGCCCGCGTCCGCCGGTATACCGCCGGCGGACGCGGTGTTAGCCGGCATAGCGCCGCTGCAGGTAGCTGGCCCGAACGACGTCAGCTTCCTGGACAACGCACGGTACCTTCGGGCCCTGCGCGCAACCCGCGCCGGCGCCGTGATCGTTCATCCAGACATGGCCGGCGCGGTGCCGGAGGGAACCGCCGCGCTGCTTACGCCCATGCCCTATGCCGGCTGGGCGCGGGTCTGCGCTTTGTTCCATCCGGGACCATCAGCGGTGCCGGGCGTGCATCCCAGCGCCGTGGTAGCGGCGTCGGCAATGGTTGATCCGAGTGCCGAGATCGGGCCGCTGGCGGTCGTCGGTGCGCGGGCTGAGATTGCAGCCGGCTGCCAGATCGGCGCCGGAACCACCATTGGCGATGGCGTGGCGATCGGCGCGGATTGTCGGATCGGCGCGCAGTCCAGCATCAGCCATGCGATTCTTGGCCGACGCGTCGTCATCCATCCGGGCGTGCGCATCGGCCAGGACGGGTTCGGGTTTGCGACCACGCCGCGCGGCTTCCTTTCTGTCCCGCAGCTTGGCCGCGTGTTGGTGGAGGACGATGTCGATATCGGCGCCAACACGACGATCGACCGCGGTTCAGCGGCCGATACGGTCATCGGCGCCGGCACCCGAATCGACAACCTGGTGCAGATCGCCCACAACGTCCGCGTCGGGCGCATGTGTGTCATCGTGGCCCAGGTGGGAATTTCCGGTTCCACGGTGCTGGACGACTTCGTTATGGTCGGGGGGCAGGTTGGAATCGTCGGGCATGCGCATATCGGCGCCAAGGCCCGCATAGGCGCCCAGGCAGGCGTCATGTCGGATGTCGCAGCGGGCGCCGATGTTGTGGGCTCCCCTGCCCTGCCGGCAAAGGAATTCTGGCGCATGACCGCCCTCCTACGGCGTCTGGCCCGGCGGCGCGGGGACACGCAGAGCGACGAATAAGGATACGGATCAGGCACCATGACGAACGGCACCGCGAGCTCACCAACCGACCAGGAGACCCCAGCCCCCCGCAGGCTGGACGTTGTGGACCTCGCCCGCATCATGCGCATGATCCCGCATCGCTACCCGTTCCTGCTGATTGACCGCGTGGTGGACGTGGTGCCGGGCGAGTCAGCGACCGGTATCAAAAATGTGACGATCAACGAAAATTTCTTCCAGGGCCATTTCCCTGGCCACCCGGTGATGCCCGGCGTTTTGATCATCGAAAGCATGGCGCAAACCGCCGCCGTCTTCGTCATGGAGACGCTGGGCACGGATGCGCACGGCAAGCTTGTCTACTTCATGTCGATCGAGGGCGCGAAGTTCCGCCGCCCCGTCGGGCCGGGCGACCAGTTACGCCTGCACGTGACCAAGGAACGGGCCCGTGGCTGGATCTGGAAGGTGAATGCAGAGGCCAAAGTGGATGGTGCCGTAGTGGCTGAAGCAACCTTTACGGCGATGATCCGTGAAAGTTGATTTTACTGTTCTACCAAAGAGTTGCAGGGCACAGCTCACGAAATATCCGGCAACAATGATTGAGTTGGTGCGACGCGGTACGCGGCCTAGCTTGGCCGTGCCCCAAGGACGAGTCGCCCACCCATGGACGGTCTGACCAACGCCACCTTCGTTCATACCGAGCGGACCCAGATCCACCCCAGCTCGGTGGTCGCGCCTGGTGCCGAACTCGGACGGGGTGTCCGAATCGGCCCCTTTTGCACCGTCGGGCCGGATGTGGTGCTTGAGGACGGTGTGGAATTGAAATCCCATGTCGTCGTGGACGGCCATACCACGATCGGCGCGGACACCAAGCTGTTTCCCTTCAGCTCCGTGGGCCTGGAGCCGCAGGACCTGAAATATCGCGGCGAACCAACGCGTTGCGTGGTGGGCGCCCGTAACCAGATCCGAGAGCACTGCACGATCCATCGTGGTACCGTCACCGGGCGGGGCATCACGGTGGTGGGCGATGACTGCATGCTCATGGCGGCGAGCCATGTCGCTCATGACTGCATCGTCGGCAGCCACGTCGTCGTCGCGAACAACGCGGTCATGGGCGGCCATGTGAGCATCGGGGACGGCGCGGTGATCGGCGGCCAGGCCGCCATCCACCAGTACGCCCGCATCGGGCGCGGTGCGATGATCTCCGGCGTTACCGGCATAGCGGCGGACGTGGTGCCCTTTGGCTATGTGTTCGGCAATCGCGGCGTGCTCACCGGCATGAATGTGATCGGGCTGAAGCGGCGCGGTTACGACCGGACACAGATCCATCGCCTGCGGGCGGTGTATCGCCTGCTGTTCGCGGGTGCCGGCGTGTTCGCGCAGCGCTTGCAGCTCGCGCGCCAAGACCACGGCAACGACGCGCTAATTGCCGAACTGCTTGATTTCATTACCGCACCCAGCGAACGCGGACTGATCCAGGCATCCCTCGTGGGCGACGCCGCCTAATTAGTTTTGGGCTCGTGGGGGCTACGCCGTTTCACTCCCTGAATGCGCACGCTTGGCACCAAGCGACAGGAATCGCACACCCGCCACATCAAAATCGTCGTTCGAAGCGTCCAGCGCGATGCCGTGCGACCGGGAAAGCCCTAATGCAGACGGGGAAGGATCGCGATGCTCGGGTTGCTCGCCGTGCGTTCGCTCTGGCAAACATCGATGGCATCATGCAGCGCCTTCAGCGTGCTCGCTAGGCGAAGGTCAGCCGCTTCATCGGCCAGCATGCGGAGGCACTGGATAATGCCGTCAGCGCTGGCTGCACTGTCGAGCAGGGTCGGATCATCCTCTTGCATCGCCAAGAATTCCCCTTCCTGTCCCGGTGACGGACGAATCATTGTCCGTGACACGCATCACAAGACCGTGAAACATTTGAAGGAATTCCCCAAGGAATGCAACAAGAAAATCACTGAGAGCAATGGGTTAACCGAGGAATCCGAAATTATGATTTGGACGCCGCTGGCATTTTCCCAGCTGAAAATCGAGAATTTGGACAAACCATCGTGAGCGCGGACACCGGCAGACAGACGATGCAACCGACGCTTGGGATCATCGCCGGCGGTGGCGGCATGCCGGGCCGGGTCGCGACGGCTGCCCGCGCGGCCGGGCGAGCGGTATTCATCGTCGGGCTTGAAGGATTCGCCGAACGCCCGGTCCTGGCCCCCTTCCCGCATACCTTCGCCCGCATTGGCGCCGTCGGCGCGATCCGTCAGTTGCTGGATACGAACGGCTGCCGCGACCTGGTGCTGATCGGCTCGGTCCGCCGCCCCTCATTCCTGGACATGCGGCCGGATGCCGAGGGTGCGAAACTGATCGCCCGGATCGGGCGGGCAGCCTTCGCGGGCGACGATGGCCTGCTCGGCGCCATCGTCCGCATCCTGGAACAGGACGGCTACAAGGTATTGGCGGCGCAGGACATCCTGCGGGAAGCCCTGGCACCGTCCGGCCTGCTGACTACTGCCGCCCCCGACGCCCAGGCGATGGCCGATATCGCCCGGGGCGTGGTCGTGGCGCGCGCCTTGGGGGTGGCTGATGTCGGCCAGGGCTGCGTAGTGCAACAGGGCCTTGTGCTGGCGGTGGAGGCCGTGGAAGGCACGGACGGCATGATCTCCCGCTGCGCGCCCCTCGCCCGCCCTGGCCCAGGCGGCGTACTGGTGAAGCTCGCCAAGCCCGGCCAGGAACGTCGTGCGGACCTGCCTACTATCGGCCCGAGTACCGTCCAGGCTGCCCACACGGCCGGGTTGCGCGGCATTGCATTCGAGGCCGGCGGCACACTCATCGCCGATCGCGACGCGACCGTGGCGCTCGCCGACAAGACAGGGCTCTTCCTGTTGGGTATAGACCCGGGCACCTACACCAGCGGAGAACGACCATGAGCCGTTACCTTCACACCATGCTGCGCGTCACCAATCTGGAGCGCAGCGTGGACTTCTACAGCCGCCTGATGGGCATGCAGGAACTCCGCCGCCGGGATGTGCCCGACGGCAAATACACCCTCGTCTTCCTCGGCTACGGGCCGGAGGAATCCCACACCGCCCTGGAACTGACCTACAACTACGGCGTGGACAAATACGAGATCGGCACCCAGTTCGGCCACCTCGCCATCAGCTTCCCGGATGTCGCGGCCACCTGCGAAAAGCTGCGCAAGGAAGGCGTGAAAATCACGCGCGAGGCCGGGCCCGTGAAGTTCGGTACCACCGTCATCGCTTTCATCGAGGACCCGGACGGCTACAAGATCGAGCTGATCCAGCGCGCCGAGTAACCGCGAGCGGCAGGCTCAAAAAAGGAAAGGGCCAGGGGCATATCCCCCTGGCCCGTCCTGCCAGCAGGTGACAGCCGTCAGCAGCGGCAATTCCTGTTCACGCCACCATAGTTGATTTCCAGGAAGGCCCGCGCGCTACCCGTCTTGCTCAGCACACAGGAAGCCGGGAAGCTCATCTTCATCTGCGCTTCCGGCACTGTGCTCAGCAAGGTCTTGCGATCTACGCAGTAGGCAATCTCGGGGCCCGCGGGCTGTGCCATGGCAGCTTGGGCGACAAGCATGGACAGGCCGGCAAGCAGAAGACGACAGATGTACATCGCAAGCACTCTCCCGGTTCAGGTCAGGGGCAAGGCAACAACCTTGGCATAGGCCGGCCGGGCCAGCAGCCGGTCGTACCAGGCGCGCAGATGCGGCATCGGCGGCAAATCCTCCCGCTTGAACGGCAGCACGTGCCAGCGATGGCACATGGCACCCACGGGAATATCGCCCATGGTGAACTGCTCCCCCACCACGAAGGCGCGCGTAGCCATGTGCGCATCCAGCCGCTGCCACAGGGCGGCGGTGGCGGTGCGGGCGGCTTCCATGGCGGCGTAGTCGCGCTTCTCATGTGGCGTGCGCGTCCAGCCCCAGAACAGGATACGCATCCCCTCGGCAATCGTGCTCAACTGCCAATCCATCCACCGGTCCGCATGGCCACGCACCTGCGGATCCGTCGGCCACACCGTGCCGGGCGCGTGCTTGGCGGCCAGGTAGCGCACAATGGAATTGGACTCCCACAGGATGTATCCGTCATCGTCGATGGTGGGGACGACGCCATTGGGATTCAAGGCGCGGTACCAGGGCTGGTCGTTGCCGCCGAATGAACCGCCCACGTCGGACCGGTCATACGGCACGCCGCTTTCCTCCGCCGCCCACAGCGCCTTCTGCACGTTGATGGAATTGGCACGGCCAAGAATTCTAAGCATCCGTCACTCCTTCTCACATAAGCTGCGGCATAACGTCGCGCGCGAAGCGGCGTGTCGAGTCCACGGCTTCGTCATGCGTCACGTCACCGAAAGCGAAGCGGCACAGAAGATAGTTCAATCCGGCTTGGCGTATGTCGCGCCGCAGGAATTCCGCCACCTTGTCCGCAGTACCCGCCACAGCACGGCCATCCTTTTCCGCCTGCGCGAAGCTCTCGCGCGGCATCGCCGCCGGGCTGGGGCGCAGGGAACCGTGCTTGACCCAGAGATGCAGGAAACTCTCGCGCCAGCGTGCATAGCCGCGCTCGCCGATTGCCATCGCCTCGCGCTCCGTCTCCGCCACCACAATGTGGCGCGTGGTGCCCATCAGCGGCAGGTTCGCCGCCGGCAGGCCAGCCTTTTCCCATTCCGCACGGTAGCGATCGGTGATCGGCCGCACACCCACGGCATCCATGTTGCTGACGATATTCATGCGGTGCGACAGCACGAAGGGAATCGCATCCGGCGTTCCCAGCCCATACCACAGCGGCGGGTGCGGCTTCTGGATCGGCTCCAGCTCCATCGGCACGTCCCGGTACTGGTAATGCTGCCCCTCGTAGGACAGTGACTTCGATTGCAGCCCGAGCAACAGTATCTCCAGCGCCTCCCGATACATCGCCGGGGAAGAAGCCGCGTCCAGCCCATACAGCGTCAACTCAATCGGCGAGATGCCGCGCCCCACGCCGAGTTCCAACCGGCCGCCGCTCATCTGGTCCAGCATGCAGATCTCATCGATCAGGCGCTGCGGGTGATAGAGCGGCAGGGTGTAAACCAGCGGGCCGAAGCGCAGCCGCTTCGTGCGCTGCGCGACGGCGGAGAGGAACACGGAAGGCGATGGAGCGTGCCCCAGCGGCGTCGCGTGGTGTTCGGCCACATGGTAGGCGTGGAAACCAGCGCGGTCGTATTCCTCGGTGAGCTTCAGGCGGCTTTCATAGAATTCGGCGAGCGGCACGGGGCCGCGATCGGTGTGATCAAAGACGCCGAATTTCATGGCTCAGCGACCTTGGAAGTTGGGCTTGCGCTTCTCGTTGAACGCACGAATGCCCTCGCGCCGGTCTTCCGTGCTGATCATTCGGTCGTAGGCCTGCACCTCGAAGATCAAGCCGGTGGCAAGGTCCGTCTGCATGCCGTAGTGGATTGATTTCTTCGCCTGGCGCACGGAAATCGGCGCATTCCCAGCGATGCGCTCGGCCGCATCCAGCGTATCGTTCAGCAGGACCTCGGGGTCGCACAGCTTGTTCACCATGCCCCAGGCATAGGCTTCTTCCGCCGTCCACGGCTGTGCGGACAGGATCAGTTCCTTCGCCCGCCGCTCACCGACCGCGCGCGGCAGGTTCTGCGTGCCGCCGCCACCGGGCATGATGCCGATGGAGACTTCCGTCAGCGCAAAGCGGGCGTTGCGCGCCGCGTAGATGAAGTCGCACGCCAGCGCCAGTTCGGCCCCACCGGCATAGGCCGCGCCATTGATGGCGGCGATGACGGGAACAGATGAGTCCATCACCGCATAATACGCTTCCTCGAAGATCGCATGCTGCAACCGCCAGCTCTCGTCCGTCATCCCGTGGCGTTCCTTCAGGTCGCCGCCGGCGCAGAACGCCTTGTCCCCTGCGCCGGTAATCACGATGGCGCGCAGGCTGCCGGGGGTGAACTTCAGCGGTACGAAGATTTCGCGCAGTTCCTCGCCCATCTTCGTATTCAGCGCGTTGCGCACTTCCGGGCGGTTCAGGGTGAGGAGCAGCACGTTGGGCCGCACCTCCGCCAGCTTCAGGGTCTCGAAGTCGGTCCGCAAGGTCATGTCACTTTCTCTCACGCGCGGGGAACACGGCATCGGTATCCGCGCCCAATGTCGGGGGGCTGTGCAGGAAGGGCGGACGGGTGCCGTTGAAGCTGACCGGCACGCCCATCAGTTGCATGTCGGAATCCGGTGCCTGTTGCAGCATACCCACGGCCTTGGCCTGCGGGTGCGCCAGCACCTGGTCGATGGACTGGATCGGCGTGACCGGCACACCGGCCTTGTCCAGCACATCCATCCAGTAATCGCGCGGCTTCCTGCTCACCACGTCCTCGATCATCGCGTTGATCAGCACGCGGTTGACGATGCGGTCCGCGTTGGTGCGGAAGCGGTCGTCATCGGCCCATTCGGGCTTTTCCAGCGCACCGCACAGGCGGCGGAACAGATTGTCGTTCCCCGCGGCGATGATCATGTAGTCATTAGCCGTCTTGTAGGCCTTGTACGGCACCACCATCGCGGCTTCGGTTCCGCTGCGGCCCTGCGGCTCCCCGCTGGATAGATACAGCGCGGACGGGATCGTCATCCACGCCATGGTGGTTTCCAGAAGCGAGGTATCAATCTCGCACCCCTCCCCCGTCAGTTCCCGCCGGCGCAGCGCGGAGAGAATGCCGATCACCGTCCACATGCCGGTGCCGATATCCACCAGGGATGGTCCCACGCGCACCGGGGCCGCGCCATCCTCACCCGTAATGGACATGATGCCGCCGAAAGCCTGCATCAGCGGGTCGTAGCCCGGCTTCTCCTTCATGGGCCCGACGGCACCGAACGCCCCCATGTTGGCGTAGATCAGGCCAGGCTTGGCAGCGCGCAGGCTTTTCGCGTCCAGCCCGAACTTGTCGATCAGTCCCGGGCGCAGGTTCTGGAAGACGATATCGGCCTTCTCCAGAATCAAGGCGCGCAGCGCGTCGCGCTGTCCCTCGTCCTTCAAATCCACCACCACGCTTTGCTTGTCCCGGTTCAGGGATTGGAAGCAGGACGAGGCGCCATTCCAGAACGGCGGCCCCCAGCCGCGCGCGTCATCGCCCTTGCCGGGGCTTTCCACCTTGATCAGCGTCGCACCGAGCGAGGCGAGGACATGCCCACCAAACGGCGCGGCAACGGAGTGCCCGATCTCGATGGCCGTCAGGCCTTCCAGCGGGCGTTCGACGGGGGGATCCCTGGACGTGTTCATGGTGCCGGCACGATGGGACAGAACGCCCCGACCGGCAAGGCGATGCGGTCAGTTCGCGGGCGCCGGCACCTGCTTCATCGCCTCCAGCACCAGCGGGTCCAGCCCCGCCCCGCCGTCCGCCACATGCGCCAGGATCTGCCGCCGCATGCGCGGGTCCCAGAACTTCCTAATATGATCCGCCACCAGCGCCGGCTGGTCCGCGTGCTTCTGCGCGGCAAAGAACTTGCCGATCTGGTTCGCCATCATCACCAGCTTGTCAGCCGACATCGTCCCACCCTTCAATCCGCCGCGCGCCGCAGAACAGTTCGAACCCGTCCGCCCTCGCGACGCCAATCAACGTCATCCCGGCCGCCTCCGCCGTGCGAATGCCCAGCGCCGTCGGCGCGGAAACCGCCGCAAGCACCGGAGCGCCCAGCATCGCCGCCTTCTGCACCATCTCGACCGACACGCGGCTGCTCAGCACCACGATGCCGCTTGCCGCATCGCGCCTGTCCCGCGCCATCGCGCCGATCAGCTTGTCCAGCGCGTTGTGCCGGCCGACGTCCTCGCGCAGCAGCAGCGGTGCGCCCTCCTGCCAGAAGCCGGCGGCGTGCACCGCATGCGTCGCCGCGTTCAACGCCTGTGCCGGTGCCAGCGACGCCATCGCCCGCGCCACCACCTCCGGCGCGAAGCGCTGCCCTTCCGGCACGCGTGGCATGCTCCGGTTTGCCTCCGCCAGGCTCTCCATCCCGCACATGCCGCAGCCGGAAGCCCCCAGCACACGCCGCCGCCGCGTGTGCAGCGCGTCCGCCGCGCTGTCCCGCAACCAGATGCGCACATCGGCCCCCGCATCCAGCGGCATCACCTCGATATCCGCGATTTCGTCAGCGGCGCTGACAATGCCCTCGCTCAGGCTGAACCCGATACCGAAATCCACCAGGTCGCGTGGCGTCGCCATCATCACCGCGTGGGTCGCGTTGTTGTAGCTCAGCGCGACCGGGGTTTCCTCCGCCACCTCTCGCGCGCCGGGCGCGGCACTGCCCGCGCGCCAAACCACGCGAGACACAGGGCTCGCCGGAGCGGGCAGCGCAGGGCGTGCCCCGTCCGCCATCACTCCGCCGCCGGTGCCGCTTCAATCACCCGCGCTTCCTTGCCATGTGCGGCATACTCGCGCTGCCACTCGCTCGTCCCGTTGGACGGCGATACCTGCACCGCGGTCACCTTGTATTCCGGGCAGTTCGTCGCCCAGTCGGAATACTCCGTGGTAATGACATTGGCCTGCGTGTCTGGGTGGTGGAACGTGGTGTAGACCACCCCCGGCGCCACCCGATCCGTCACCGTCGCGCGCAGGCTCGTCTCTCCCGTTCGGCTGCGCAGGCGTACGAAGTCGCCGTCCTTGATGCCGCGTTCCTCGGCATCATGCGGATGGATTTCCAGCAGGTCCTCGTTGTGCCAGGCGACATTGCCGGTGCGCCGCGTCTGCGCGCCCACGTTATATTGGCTGAGAATGCGCCCGGTGGTCAGCAGCAGCGGGAAGCGCGGCCCTACCTTCTCGTCCGTCGCGACATATTCCGTCACGATGAACCGCCCGCGCCCGCGCGCAAAGCTCGCGGTGTGCATCACCGGCGAGCCTTCGGGGAACGTGTCATTGCACGGCCACTGCACGGAGCCCATCTGCTCCAGCTTCTCGTAGGACACGCCCTTGAACGTCGGCGTCAGCGCCGCGATCTCATCCATGACCTGGGACGGATGGGTATAGTTCCAGTCCAACCCCATCGCCCGGGCCAGGTCCTGCGTGATTTCCCAATCCGCCTTGCCGTTGCGCGGCGCCATCACGCGGCGCACGCGGTTGATGCGGCGTTCCGCGTTGGTGAACGTGCCGTCCTTCTCCAGGAAGGTGGAGCCGGGCAGGAACACATGCGCGTAGCTGGCGGTCTCGTTCAGGAACAGATCCTGCACCACCACGCATTCCATCGCCTCGAACCCGGCCACCACGTGGTGCGTGTTGGGATCGGACTGCACCAGGTCCTCACCCTGCACATAGATGCCCTTGAACGAACCTTCGACAGCCGCGTCCAGCATGTTGGGGATGCGCAGCCCCGGTTCCGGGTCCAGCTTCACCTGCCACATGCCCTCGAACATCGTCCGCGTCGCGTCGTCCGACAGGTGGCGGTAGCCCGGCAATTCATGGGGGAAGGACCCCATGTCGCAGGAGCCCTGCACGTTGTTCTGTCCGCGCAGCGGGTTCACGCCGACGCCCAGCTTGCCCAGGTTGCCCGTCGCCATCGCAAGGTTGGCAATCGCCATCACCGCCGTAGTGCCCTGGCTGTGCTCCGTCACCCCCAGCCCGTAATAGATTGCCGCATTGCCACCCGTGGCATACAGCCGCGCCGCGCCGCGGATCGCTTCCGCCGGCACGCCGGAAATCTTCGCCACTTCCTCCGGGCTGTTGCGCGCATCCGCCACGAACTCCGCCCATTCCTGGAAAGCGTCCATCTCGCAGCGCTCGCGTACGAATTCCTCGTTCACCAGCCCCTCGGTGACGATCACATGCGCCAGCGCCGTCAGCACCGCCACGTTGGTGCCGGGCAGCAGCGGCAGGTGGTAGTCCGCCTGCACATGCGGCGTCCGCACCAGGTCGATCCGTCGCGGATCCACCACGATCAACTTCGCGCCCTTGCGCAACCGCTTCTTCAGGCGGGAGGCGAATACCGGGTGACCATCGGTCGGGTTGGCGCCGATCACCATCGCCACGTCCGCGTGCTCGACACTGTCGAAATCCTGCGTCCCGGCGGAGGTGCCGAACGTCTCCTTCAACCCATACCCGGTGGGGGAATGGCACACCCGCGCGCAGGTATCCACGTTGTTGTTGCCGAAGCCGCTGCGGATCAGCTTCTGCACCAGGTAGGTTTCTTCATTGGTGCAGCGGGACGACGTGATGCCGCCGACCGCCCCACGCCCGTACTTGGCTTGGATGCGCCGGAACTCACTGGCAACGTGGCTGATCGCTTCTTCCCAGGACACCTCGCGCCAGGGATCGGTGATCTTCGCCCGCACCATCGGCTTGGTGATGCGGTCGCGATGGGTCGCGTAGCCCCAGGCGAAGCGCCCCTTCACGCAGCTATGGCCGCGGTTCGCCTTGCCGTCCTTGAACGGCATCATGCGCACCACTTCCTCGCCGCGCATTTCCGCCTTGAAGGAACAGCCCACGCCGCAATAGGCGCAGGTGGTCACCACGGAATGCTCCGGCTGGCCGCTCTCGATCACGGACTTTTCCATCAGCGTCGCTGTCGGGCAGGCCTGCACGCAGGCGCCGCAGCTGACGCATTCGGATGCCAGGAAGTTCTTCTCCGGTCCGGCGGCAACAAGGGACGCAAATCCCCGCCCCTCGATCGTCAGCGCGAACGTGCCCTGCGTCTCCTCGCACGCCCGCACGCAGCGCGAACACACGATGCACTTGGACGCATCGAAGGTGAAATATGGGTTGCTCTCGTCTTTCTTGGCGCCCAGGTGGTTCTCGCCCTCATAGCCGTATCGCACTTCCCGCAGCCCCACCGCGCCGGCCATGTCCTGCAATTCGCAATTGCCGTTTGCCGCGCAGGTCAGGCAGTCCAACGGGTGGTCGGAGATATACAGCTCCATCACCCCGCGCCGCAGCTGCTTCAGCTTCGGCGTCTGCGTGTTCACCACCATGCCCGGTGCCACCGGCGTGGTGCAGGAAGCCGGCGTCCCCGACCGCCCGGCAATCTCCACCAGGCACAGCCTGCAGGAACCGAACGCGTCCAGGCTGTCGGTCGCGCACAGCTTCGGAATTTTCGTGCCCATGTCCATCGCGGCCCGCATGATGGAGGTGCCCTCCGGCACGCTCACCTGCTGCCCGTCGATGGTCAGCGTCACCAGCTTCTCTGCCTGGCTCGCCTTCGTACCGTAATCGACTTCCTGGATCAGGCCCATCTGTCAGAACCTCTCACGCCGCTTTCGCAAGCCGGCGAAAATCCTCGGGGTAGTGTCGCAGCGCGCTCAGCACCGGTAGCGGCGTGAAGCCGCCCAGGGCGCAGAGCGAGCCGAACTTCATCGTCGCGCACAGGTCTTCGAGCAGCGCGATATTCGCATCCACGTCCTGCCCGGCCATGATGCGGTCGATCACTTCCTGGCCGCGCACGGACCCGATGCGGCACGGCGTGCACTTGCCGCAGGATTCGATGGCGCAGAACTCCATGGCGAAGCGGGCCATGCACGCCATGTCGACCGTGTCGTCGAACACCACCAGCCCGCCATGGCCCAGCAGCCCGTCCACGGCGGCGAATTCCTCGTAGCCATATATGGTGTTGAACAGGCTGGGCGGGAAGTAGGCGCCCAGCGGCCCACCCGCCTGCACCGCGCGCACCGGCCTGCCGGATG
>Ga0315912_10003232_pt1 | contig 16399 bp, 10 predicted proteins | sample VfabasoilMG_FD_204469 | JGI IMG/M metagenome (GOLD analysis project Ga0315912, IMG submission 204469) | Garden soil microbial communities collected in Santa Monica, California, United States - V. faba soil | ecosystem: Environmental > Terrestrial > Soil > Garden | place: USA: California... | reverse complement strand
TCATGTCTCACCCTCCAGCGACCGGGGAAAGGTAACACCAAGTTCCGGTGTCCGCTCCAGTGCGGCATCATCGCGAAGATGAAATCGCCGGGTGAGCATGATCCATTCAAGCTCGAGCGCTTCCTCGCGGCTCAGGCCGACGTCTATTCAGAGGTCATTGCGGAGCTGCGGGCGGGGGAGAAGAGGAGCCACTGGATGTGGTTCATTTTCCCGCAGATTCACGGCCTTGGACGAAGCCCGGTCGCGCGCGAGTTCGCGATATCCGGTCGTGAAGAAGCGCGCGCGTATCTGCAGCATCCCGTGTTGGGCCCACGCTTGATCGAATGTACCGAGCTCGTGATGCGTATCCGTGGCCGATCGCTCGCGGAAGTGTTTGGCTCGCCCGACGACTTGAAATTCCGCTCGTCGATGACGTTGTTTTCGCGGGTGGCGCCCGAACGCTCACTGTTCGGCGAGGCGATTCGCCGGTACTGCGATGGCGAGGCGGATGCGCTGACGCTCCAGGAACTGCAGCGGTAGCGCCGCCGGCTCGCGCTCATCAACCTGCCGGCTTCGCCTGCAATGCGGGCAGATCGAACTGTCCTTTCGTCACGAACCGCGTGGCGCTCATGCCGCCACCCGCCAGCTTGCCTTTCATCTCGTACTCGATCTTCTCGAAACTCCGGCCGGACATCATGCCCATGGCCTGGCGCGCCATCCGAAACGCCGAAGCAGTCACGGGCACGGCGACGACCGTCTCGCCGAAACCGGGAACCGTGCCGGTGGCGTCGATGACGCCGGTCGCGAATGTTTTCCCTTGCACCAGCATTTCGACCGCCACACCCTTGAAATCCACGGGCGCTTCGTTGGGGTTCTGCACGCGAAGCTTGACGGTCATGCGCAACTCGAGCCCCTCGCCCTGCAAGGGCTCGATGCCGGCCACTGTCACCTGGAGCGGGTCGCGAGGCTGCAGAGAAGCGCAGCCCGCGAGCAGGTGGGCGGCGACGAGGAATGCAATGGCGCTGCGCAGGAGGATTTGCATGCGGTCGATTGTCCTAGTCCTCACCGTGCAGAGATATAGGGGTTCGACGCAGCGCGTTGCGGCTTTCACCGGACTTTCCGGATCCTCTGCGCCGCCGCATGCGCCGCATCTGCGCCGATCGCGGCGAGCCCACGCAGGTTGAAAGGATAGAAGATGAGCGTGCGGTACTCGCGCACCTCGCGTGTCCAGATGGTCAGCCATTCCTCCACCTTGCCTAACAGCTCTATTCCCGCCACACGCGACTGGCAGGCATGCCGCACCACCTCCCACATGAGCTGCACACCCGGGGAATGCTCCGCCCACTTCTCGTCGTAGCCCACCTTGAAGACCCAGAACTTCGACGCGTGTTCGATGATGAACTGCATCGCCATGCCGACGCCGTCGATGCGCAGGAAGGCGATGCGCAGCTTCCCGTGTTGCGCCATCCGCCGCGCATACTCATGAAAGAATTCCCGCAATCTTCCAGTGCGCAACAGCGTCGTACCTCCACGCGACTTCCAGCTCGATGCTTCGATATGCATCGCCTCCTCGAGATCGGCGCCAACCGAACTCGCAGTGGGTACGCGCAGGTCGAAGGTGACGGAACCCAGGCGTTCGAGACCGCGTCGCGCGCGTCGATAGTCCTGGCGGCGGCGCGAAGACAATCGGGCTTCGAACGCGCCCAGGTCTCCATCGCCGGCAAAATGGATCGTGGGCGAACCCGGAGTGGCCATTTCATACAGCACACCTCGACGCCTTGCGGCTTTCGCCAGCTCGCCGCGCAACGCGCCTGCGAGCGGCATGCGTTGGAGGATGAATGGTCGTCGCTGTGCGACGAGTGCCTGACAAAGTTGTTCGAGTGCTTGTTCGTCTCGGTACAGCAGTCCCGAAGGTTCATGGAGCGCACGCACGCCCAACGGCTGCAACCTCGCAACTCCGGCGCGCAAGTCAGACGCGAGTGGAGCGACACCGACCAGCGCGTCCCCCCGACGCAGCGCCAGGGTCTCGATGGGTGTCTCGAAGGTGTGAGCCGCCACTGCAAACCAGTCGGGCGAAAGCAGCGGATTGGCCTGCGACTGCGGCAGTTCGCTCCATTCATGCGCCAGCGCGTCGATGGCGGCGCCACTACGCAAGAATTCGATCGAATATCCGCCGCGCACGCGCAATTGGCCGGTGTGTTGTTAGTCATGCGCCGCGACCTGACAGAAGGCCGTGCCGCCTGAGTGCGATCAAATCCGATCTGCGCCCGGTCTGGCAGCCTGCCCGCCGGCGTATTGATGTAGTCGAACCCCTACGGGCCGCTGAATATCGGACTTTGCCTACACAAAAGCGTGAACTGAGAAGGCACACTGAGTCGCGTTTTCATCGAACCTGTGGCCAGGGAGCGTTTTTGGGGACGGCGTTCATGTTCAAAAACGGTCGCCACCTGTTCAAGCGTCGATACGTGGCCCTGAAGGGATGGCTCACGTTGGGCAGCATCGGCATCACGCCGCGGCTGATCATCGCGTTCGCCTCCGTGGGCGCTTTGGCCGCGACCGCAAATCTCATCGTCGAGAAAGGTGTCGCGATCCTGGAGCAACAGCGAAGCGTCGCGATGGAGCGCGATGCGGTCGTCGCCCAGGAAATCCTGGGGCTGCGGGAATCGATGAGTCGTGCCAGGCGCGCTGCATTGTCGGCCGAGGTGTCGAGCGCGTTGGGAGCCTTCGATCGCGCAGCCCAGGAACATGCGGACGAGGACTCGCGCACGTCGGCCGCGCGTTATTCGCAGGCGCATTCCGCGCTGGTGCGTGCTCTCGGCAAGTATTTCAATGAGACCGGCGTGACCCCGAGTGAGTTGCCCCGCCTCATTTCCGAACACCGGACGAGCGCCAACAGGTTCGTGCAATCGCGCCGTGTGCGCCGTGAGTTGCTCACGCGCTATTCGAGTCTGCTGGCAGGCATGGACGCGCGCGTGCGCGCCCAGATCGAGCAGAGCTGGAAGAGCTCGAGCCGCGTCGCGGCTCGGGAACCCTTGCTCGACGTTCGCCTGCAGCTCGATGCGGTACGCGCGGCTTTCGCGGTGCGCGGCGCATTCGATGCGCGTGACCTGGACACGGGCCCGCTTGCCGTCGGAGAACGCACCCTGCTGGCCACGTTGCAAGAGCGGCAGGCAGTGTTGCGTCGATCGGCGGGAATGGACTGGTACCACTCGATGACCGGTGACGTGCAACAGCTGACGAGCACGCGTGTCGACCTCTTCAGGAATGAGGAGCGCCGCATGGCGGCCATCGATGCGCTCGAGCAGGGGTCGCAGAGGCTTGCGGCGCTCTTGCCGGCGCTCGTGCCAGAGGCGCCGATCGAGGCACATTCACACGATGTGGCGAGGCCCGCGCTGGAGTCGGCCGATTCGGCGCCCAACTGGTCGCTGGTGGCGTGGGTCAGCGGCGTGGTGCTCGTCATGCTCCTCTATCTCTGCGCGGCAACCATCTTCAGCATCGTGAGACCGGTGCGGCGGCTGCTGGCCGCCACGCATCGCCAGGCTCGCGGCGAAAATGCACGCGTGGTCGCAAGCGGCGGAATCCGCGAACTGGACAACCTCACCGCGGCATTCAATTCAATGGCCGACCAGCTCGCGGTGGCGCGCGCAACCGCGCGGGATGCGCAGCTTCGTCTCGAAGCCAAGGTCGAAGAACGTACGCGCCAGTTGCAGGAGCTGGCCGAACAGGATCCGCTCACGGGCATTGCCAACCGCCGGCAGTTGTTTGGTGCGCTCAACGTGGCGCTCGATCGGGCACGCATTTCCGGCGAGCGTATCGGCGTGTTCTTCCTCGACATCGACAACTTCAAGACACTGAACGACAGCCTGGGGCATCCGTACGGGGATCGCGTGCTGATCGCGATCGCGCAACGGCTCCGTGCGATTGCGCAGGATCGCGGCTTCGCGGCTCGACTCGGCGGTGACGAATTCACGCTGGTGCTGCCGGACGCGATCGATGCAGACGGGATTCGCGCGTTTGGCCAGGGAATCGTGCGTGCTTTCGAGTCACCGCTGCAGGTCGATGATCGCGAGGTCATCGTGAGTGTCAGCGTGGGTGCGAGTGTATTTCCCGATCACGAACGGGACGCGGAGGCGCTGCTGCGTGCCGCGGATGCCGCGTTGTTCCGCGCCAAGGCGCTGGGACGCAGCCAGCTCACCATGTACACCCCGGAGCTGCTGGTGGCCGCGTCCACGAAGTTCGACATCGAGCAGAAATTGCGGCGTGCCATCCAGAGCAACGAGTTCGAGCTTTTCTATCAACCGTTGATCAACATCGAGACGCTCTACGTCGAGATGGTCGAAGCGCTCATTCGCTGGCGTATGCCCGATGGCGGTTATCGTGCGCCGGACGAATTTCTCGCGGTGGCGGAAGAGTCCGGGCAGATCATGGAGATCAGCGACTGGGTACTTCGGACCGCCATCTGTACCGCGGCGCGTTGGCACCGGGGGCCGTGGTCGAATGCCCGCGTCGCGATCAACGTCTCGCCGCGGCAGTTCCTGGACTACCGCTTCGTGAGCCGCCTCGAGGAGCTGCTGCGTGAGTACGATCTGCCCGCGCGCTGCCTTGAGATCGAGCTCACCGAATCCGTGCTGCAGACCGGCCCGCACACCATCAGGACCCTGGACCAACTGCGCGCGATCGGTGTCTCCGTCGCATTGGACGATTTCGGCACCGGGTTTTCTTCGCTCGCCTCGCTGCAACGTCTGCCGCTCACGCGCGTGAAGCTCGATCGGAGCCTGATTTCGGGCATCGACGACAGTGCGCGTTCGGCCGCGATCACGCGTGCGACGATCGCGTTGTGCTCTGGCCTGGGTCTCGAAGTGACCGCCGAAGGCGTGGAGCGCGTAGAAGAACTCGCGATGCTTCTGCCGCACCGGAACATCTCGCTGCAGGGATTCCTGTTCTCGCGCCCGGTTTCCGCCAACGATTTCCTGCCGCTGCTCGAACGATTGCCCGATCACTGCCAGGAATTGCGGCAGGTGGCGCAAAAGCTGCCAACGCAGGCGAAGTTCGCTGCCCGCGCCGGCGAGAGACGCAAGGGCGCGCTGACGCTGGTCGGCGATTGACGCGATCAAACGTAGCTCAGCCACCAATCCTGCCGCCGTGCCTTGGCCTGGCGCCTTACTTCAGGTGCCGTACTTGATCAGCAGTTCGCTCAGGCGGCGCTTTCCCGCGTCATAGGGCGGGAACAGCAGTCTGAGTGCGGACAGAGGTCCGGCTGCCATGACGGCGCGTTCGTGCGAAAACGCCTTGAAGCCGAAGAAGCCATGCGCGTTGCCGATGCCAGAGGTGTTGACGCCGCCGAAGGGAAGGTTGTGCTGTGCAAACTGCTGCAGGCAGAGGTTCACGCACAGGCTGCCGGAGCTGGTGTTCGTCTGAAGCGCGCGGACAGTGCGCTCGTCCTTCGTCCACGTGTAGAGCGCGAGTGGCTTGGGCGCGGCATTGATCTGCGCGATCACCTTGTCGAGGGAATCGAACGTCAGGATCGGAAGTGCCGGGCCAAAGATCTCTTCTTTCATGATCTGCGCACTCGCAGGCACGTTGCGCAGCAGCGTCGGTGCGACATAGCGCGCATCCGCGTCGGATGTGCCGCCGCATGCGACCTGGCTACCCGAACTGACCGCATCCTCTATGAGCCGGGCGACGCGTTCGGCGTGCCGGCGGTGGATCATGCGTGGAAAATCGGCACTCGCCTTGATCGCGGCGTCGTTGCCGCCGTAGCGCTCGGAAATCGTGGTGCGACAGAGGTCGACGAACCGGTCCGCGACGTCGCGATGGACGTACACATAGTCGGGGGCGATGCAGGTCTGCCCGGCATTCACCATCTTTCCCCAGATGATGTGTTCGGCCGCTCCGCGCAGATCCGCGCTCGCATCGACGATGACCGGTGACTTGCCGCCGAGCTCGAGCGTCACGGATGCGAGGTTGTTAGCCGCGGCGGCCATCACCTTCCTGCCAACGGCCGGCGAGCCGGTGAAGAAGATGTGGTCGAAAGGCAGTGTCAGCAGTTGAGTGGCCGTCTCGGCAGCGCCCTCGACGACCGCCGCCTCGTTCCGTGCGAACACCGCGCCGATGATTTCCATGACGACGCGGTTGGTGTTCGGTGTGAACTCCGAGGGTTTGAGAATCACGGTGTTGCCGGCGGCCACGGCCGACACCACGGGCCCGAGCGCGAGGCTCAAGGGATAATTCCAGGGACTGATGATGAGACATCGGCCCTTCGGCTGATAGACCACGCGCGACCTGGTGCCGAGAGTCGCGAGAGTCGGGCGGATCCGATGCGGCTTCATCCATCGCCGGAGGTGAGAGAGCGTGTGCTTCAACTCGCCGACCAGCGGCAGCACCTCGGTGAGATTCGTTTCCGTGGGGTGTTTCCCCAGGTCGCGATGGGCCCCGTCCAGGATCGCATCCTTGCGTTCGAGGATGGCGGCGAGGAGTTTCTGGAGTTTGGCGCGTCGCTCGGCGGCGGTGGATTGCCGGAGCTTCAGCGCCGTTGCCGCTTGAGACTCGAACAGGTCATTCATCATCGAATCTCCAGAGAGAGCTCAGCGCGTCCGCGGGGGCGAACGCGCTGAGCATATTGCCATCTACCTCGTCATCAGAACGAGACGGTCGCTTCCACGCCCCACATGCGCGGCTCGTAAACCGATCCGAATGCCGTGCCGAACGAAGTGGCCGTGATGTTGTTGATGCCCGTCACGTACTGGTCGTCCAGCAGGTTCGTCACGAAGCCCGCGATACCATACTTCTCGTTCGAGCTCGTCCAGCCGAGGCGCATGTCGAGACGCTGCGTGTCGCCACCGACTTCGAAGGCCGTCTCGGACGCGCACGATCCTTGCGAGTTGGAGTTCTCGTTGCAGCGTCCCTCGCCGCGATACGCGAACCGTCCCGACAGCTCGAGATTGCCCGAGTTGCCGAGCACCCATGCGTAGCGCGCGCCGAGCGCGGCGCTCAAGTACGGCTCACCCGTCGGTTCGCCCGAAAGGTCGACCGGAACCGCGTCCTGCGTGAACTTGGTCTTGTACGTCGCGTCGATGAACGCCGCGTTGGCGTAGAGCGTGAGCTGATCGGTCGGACGCCATTGCGCATCGACTTCGAGGCCCCAGGCCTGCTCGTCACTGGTGTCGACCAGGTATTCCGGAATGCCGGAGGAGTCGATGTCGGTGAGGGTGATCGCCTGCTTGTTGTCGTAGACGTAGTAGAACGCGGAGGTGTTGAGCGTCACGCCGGCTTGCGGGAACGTGCTCTTGATGCCTGTCTCGATATTCCAGGCTTCCTCGTTCTCGAACTGCGAAGCGACTTCGACGCTGTTGTAGCCACCGGCCTTGTAGCCTTTGGCGAGCGAGCTGAACCACATCAGGTTCGGGTTGACCTTGTGGTCGAGCACGAGACGCGGGCTCACGTCAGTCCAGGTGTGATCTCGCGTCAGTCCTTCGGGCGGTGTGTCCACCGGGAACACGAAGTCCTGGAAGCGGTAGAGCACCTGCGGCGGGACCGGGAAGCCGAACGGATCGAAGGCACCCGCCTGGTCCAGCGCTTCGACCATCGCGTCGAGCTCCGGCGTTTCATGCGGTCCATTGAGCCACGTGAATTCCTTGTTGTCCTGCGTGAAACGCAGGCCCAGCGTGAGGTTGGTCTTGTCGCTCACGTGCAGGATCATGTCGCCGAAGGCGGCGAACGCTTCGAAGTCGCCGTGGTTGTACATCGCCTCGCGCCACGGAAGGCCGAGCATGTTGACGGGAACACCGGCGCCCTGGAGGACCGCGGTCGTGCCGCCGTACAGCGGGAACGGGAGGCCTAACGCGTCCCAGATGCCGAGGTTGGTACCCAGCGTGTCGACCGCATCGGTGAACGTGTGCGTATCGCTCACCTGGTCCGCCTTCTCGTTGTAGTAGCTCACGCCGGCAACCCAGTCGATGCGCTCGTTCTGGCCGGAGAGCCTGAACTCCTGGTAGATGCTCTCGTTGTCCTCGAAATTCCCGGTGTCGAAGTACACGCTGATCTGGTTCGTGCCGTCCTCGTCCTCGAGGTTGACGGTTTCGAACTGGCGGTACGACGTGCTCGATCGGAAGTTCACATCACCGAACGAGTGATCGATGAAGAGGTTCACCTGGTCCAGCTTGCGCGACTCCTCGTTGCCGACGACGTCGTTGTAGATATCGGCGTTGCGGGGATCGGCATAAGTGGCCGGGTCGGCCGGGAAGGGGATCGGGAGTGTGTTGCCCACGAGACCGATCGCCGGTCGCGCGAGCTGGCTCAGGTCGTCATGGTCCCAGGAAAGCGTTGCGCTCGTGCCTTCCGAAATGTTCCATCGCAGCGCGACTCGGCCCGCCCAGTTTTCTTCAGGCGCGAGGTCTTCACCCGTGGCCGCGTCCTGCATCCAGCCATCGCTCTTGTTGAATATGCCGTTGATGCGCACTGCGACGTTGTCGCCGAGCGGGGCATTCAACATGCCCTCGAAGTACTGCTTGTTGAACTCACCGAAGCGCACGCGCGCCATCGCGTCGAATTCATCGGTCGGCTGACGCGTGATGATCGAGATCGCGCCCGCGGCGCTATTGCGCCCGAACAGGGTGCCCTGCGGCCCCTTGAGGACTTCGATGCGCTCGATGTCGTTGAACGCCGTCATCGATGCGCCCGAACGCGCGGCATAGATGCCGTCGACATACACGCCTACCGCAGGATCGGTGCCCACGCCGAAGTCGCCAGTCTGGATGCCACGAATCTGGTAGCGCGGCTGCGTCGGGCTGTCGCCCGATACGACGAGGCCTGGCACGAAGCCATTGAGATCGCCCATGTCCTCGGCAGCCACGTCTTCGATGAGTGCGCGGTCGACGACCTGGATCGCGAGCGGCACGTCCTGCAGCGACTGCGTGCGCAACTGCGCCGACACGGTGATTTCCTCGAGGACTTCGGGTTCGTCCGCCTCCTGGGCAATGGCGTAACCGGCCGCCAATGCTGCGAAGCCAGTTCCTGCCAGTACCTGGGCCACGGCGTAAGCCAGTTTGTTTCTGCGAATGTTCATGAGTCTCTCCGTCATGCGAATCAATTGGTCACTTGCAACATGTACTGGGCCACCGCGAGACGCGTCTCGGGATCCAGATAGTCCTGCGGCGGCATTTCCGGGTAGTCGTCGCGCTTCTTCACGGGCTTCGCGATGTAGTCGGCGAGACCCTGCGCGTTGTCGAGATACAGCGCCTGGATGGCCTGCACCGGTGGGCCGATCATCCGGCCGTTGTAGATGTGGCATCCGCTGCAGATGCCGAGGAACACGACCTTCCCGCGCTCGCCGGGCTTGATCTCGCGCGGCGGCACCGGCGGCAGCAGATAGTTCACGGTGGTGGCGGTGTTGGTGAATTCGCAGTTGGTGAAGTCACCCACGCCCACCGTCAGGTACTGGTGCCGATTGATGATGCAGCTGCCCGGGCTCGGGCCCACGCGCACGATGTCGAGGTTCTTGACGCTCAGGATTCCCTCGGCCAGGGCCAGGGCCTTGCCCTCGGCGATGGTGTCGTAGCCGTTGTTGAGCATCACGTTTTCGAGGATTTTCACGCGATCGGAATTCGGATCCGAGCCGGGATCGACGGTGATGTTCGAGGCGTGCGCGTGATCCGTGATGATGATGCCCGACACCTTGTTGTCCGAGATGACGTTGCCTTCGATCACCACGTCGTCCGCCGCCATCACCAGGATGCCGGTGCCGGCCGGAATGCCGGCGACGGTCGAACCCGGCGCGCCGAAATTCCTGTGGTTGTTACCGACCACGAAGTTGTGGCGGAAGATCACGTCCACCGTGTCCTTGATCGGCAGGCCGGGCGTGACGAACGCGAGCAGGCCGCCCGAGTTGTTGTGCACGTAGTTGTGCTCGACGATCGCGTGGCGGCTGTTCTCGATCTCGATGCCCGCGACGCTGTCGAAGACGTCGTTGTGCGCCACCAGGATGTTGTCGCTCATGCCGATGTAGATAGCCGCGTCGGCGATCTTCGAAACCACGTTGTGCTCGACGATTCCGTTCTGGCCGAGCTGCGGGAAAATGCCGTACACGCCCGAGTCCACGATCACGTTGTTGCGGATCTCGAAGTTGTTGCCGGCCTGCCCCATGATCCCGTTGCCCTTGTAGTTGCGGATCTCGAGGTTCTCGGCGACGAAGTTGTTGCCGGAGTAGAGGATGGCGTCGTTGAGCTTCTTCTCGCCGTCGAGCACGGCGCGGCGGCCCTGCTCGATGACGCCGATGATGCGGATGTCGTCCTTGTCGATGTACACGGTCTCGTGATACGTGCCCGGCATCACGCGGATGATGGTTCCTTTCTGTGCCGCCTTGACCGCGGCCTGGATCGATTCCCCATCCTTGACGACGACGACGTTGGTCGGCGCGGGACCAGCTACAGAACGTATGGTGCCGGCGCTCTTATCGGCGCTTTCGGACTTGAAACCCCCGCTGTAGCTGGCCCCCGCCGTGGTCGAACTGATCAACATGTCCTGTTTGGTGCTGCGGCCGACGAACGCACCGGCGCCGAACACCAGCAGCGCGACGAGCAATCCCAGGAAAATCTTCTTCTTCACCGTCGTTCTCCTCGTAACTCGAGCCCGGATGGGACGTGCGCCGGCCGTTGCGGCAGAAAGGTTTCGTCCGTCAAGGCACCCAGAAAGTCCACGATCCTGTCTACCTCGGTCTCCGTGAGCTTCGGATCCGAGATGTGCCAGTGCAGATAGAGGTGCATGCCCTGCGGCACCGCGTTGCCTCGTCCTTTGTTGTAGAACTCGACGGCTCCGCGCAGATCGGCGAAGGCGCCGGAGTGCGAATAAGGTGCGGTGCGCGCGATGTTGCGAAGCGTGGGCACCTTGAAGCCGCCCTTGAGCTTCGGGCTGTCGAAGGTGGTTTCGGCGCCGACGTCGAACGTTCGGCCCGCGGGTTCCGGCATGCCGATGACCGCGATCTGCTCGTTGGTGAAGAGCGGCGGTGTATGGCACTCGGAACAGCGCGCGACGAATGAACGGAACACGTTCAGGCCCTCGATCTCGCGAGGAGAGAGTGCGGCGTCGTAGCCATGCACGTACCGGTCGTAGCGGCTGTTGAGCGAGATGAGCGAGGTCTGAAAGGCCGTGAGCGCGGTGAATATCTGCCGCTCGGTGATTTCGCTCTTGTCGCCCGGGAATGCCTGCGCGAACAGTCGTCGGTAGGTCGTGTTGCCGTTGATGCTCGCGAGCAGTTGCCGGGCGTTGTTGCCCATCTCCTTCGGTGAGTAGAGAGGGCCCGCGGCCTGCGCTTCGAGCGAATTCGCGCGCGCATCCCAGAAGAAGCGCTTGAGGAACGCGACGTTCCACAATGTCGGCGCCGCACGACCTGCATCCGCGCCATGAATGCCGGCCGAGCGCGGGCGTCCGTCTGACAAGCCGCGCGCCGGGTCATGACAGCTCGCGCAGGAGAGAGTGCCGTCGCCGGACATCACGGGATCGAAGAAAAGATAACGGCCGAGGTCGATTTGCTGCGGCGTGAATCCGTCGCGATGGGATGGCAGGGCGGTGCGAGTGCCGCCGAGTCCGCGTTTCTCCGGATAGAACTGATAGAGCGTGCGCAGTTCGCAGGTGCCGGCGGAGGTCTTTTCGAAGCTCGGCGGACAGGTGAGCTTCAACGTGAAGTCGGTTGACGAGGTCGCGTGCACGGCAGTGCTGGCCGTTCCGACGGACGCGATGATCAATACCAGCGCGCGCATCACTTCGCCGGGCCTTGCTGGTGGATGAACGCGATGACGTCGTCGAGTTCGCGCTCGTTGGCGAGCGTCTTCGCCATCATCGCCATCTGCCGGCCGGGAAGGTCCTTCTTGTCCGTGCCGCGTACGCCGTCGCGAAAGTGCGCGAACTGACGCTTCATATAAGAAGAGTCGAGTCCCGCGAGGCGCGGAGAGTTCAGCGCAGGGATGCCTTCGGCCTTGCCGCCGTGACACGCGCCGCACTTGCCGTGATAGAGATTGTTGCCATTGTGCAGGTCGCCGCGAGCCGGAATTGCCGCGGTGGTTTTCGGAAGAGTGGAGATGAAGCCGGCGACCTTCGAAATCGCGGCGTCATCCGGCAGCGTCGCTACGGTGGCACGCATCTGTGCGCCGAAGGTGTCGGACTTGTGCGAGCCACGGATGTTGCCGCGGAAATTGCGCAGCTGGCGCTCGAGATACGCCGCATCCTGTCCGGCGATGGCCGGAGCGTTGAGCGCCGTATTGCCTTCAGCCCTGGTGCCGTGACACGCGGCGCAGGGCGCGAACAGCGTCGCGCCATCGGCGGCGAAGGCAGCGGAGCTGCACATCATCAATAGAGCAACGAGCAACGCCGTGATGGTACCGCTCGCATCCTTGCGATTCGGGCAGCCATTCTCCACAGAGATCCTGTCGATCGATCGGGAGTGGCCTGGACGCATTAGGGGGAAGGAGCGGTCTTGGGTCTGATGTCGCTGCGCAGCGTAGATACCCGACCCGATCGGGAACCGCAATCAGGGTAGGGATGATGTAGGACTAACAGAATGTCGAACATTGACAGCGGTTCAGCTCGAGCAGGACCTTGTTAGGAAGACGCAGCGTGCATCACGCGGATTCATCGCTGCAGGGTAAACGGCGAAGTCTGGAGAGTAATGAGGGGAATCACTTGTCCGGCGCAGCCAATTTATTGATGTTTCCTGCCAATGCCTTCCGCTGATTCGCCTGGCGAACCCGTTGATGCAACGCGGTGCGCCGATCATGCGGCGCACACGCACGATGACGTCCGCGGTGTCGCTCCGGCGCGAGAGAGAAGTTAGGCCGTGTGCGGATGCACAAGCGCGGCGGTGCGCTTGACTATCTTCCGCGCGTTGCAGGAAGCTTCGAGCCAGCAAGGAGCACCGAAAACTCAACAAGCAAGAGGCGAAGGATCGCTCCCCGTTGGCTCAGCTCCACGGTTCACGCATCCGTTCAATCCCGAGAAGTACCTACATCCACCTAAAAGCCGGTTCGCGCGACTCACGCGAGTGAGTGGAGCTGCTCACTTTCCTCTGCGCCGCGCTGAACTGAAGCAAGGGAGATTGGATATGAGACTTGTCAGAGTAGCTTTATGCGCCGGCCTGATTGCCGCCACGTTGGCGTCGATACCGCGCGCGGACGCAACTACCGTCAAACACTTCGATCTCGGAAACATGACGGCGTCCGCCGCCCGCGTGTTCCGGGGGACGGTCACCGACGTGCGCGCCGGAACGGTTACGGTGGGTGGCGGGCGGCTGGCCACCACTATCTACCGGATACGAGTTACGGAGGCCTTCAAGGGCGATTTCGCGACGTTCAAGGCCATCACCTACGCCGACGTCGAAATGCTTGGCAGCGCCAAGGCTGAGGCGGAGCGCGATGGCGTCCGCCACTTTTCAGCTTTCCGCGACATGCCCGTGCTCGAGCGGGGACAGGAATACCTCGTCTTCCTGACCGCTGAAAGCAGCATCGCGCTCTCGAGTCCGGTGGGGCTCGCCCAAGGTCTCTTCAAGGTCGACACGTCGGTTCCAGGGGAGCCGACGGCCAATGGCCTGAACAACGCGGGCCTCATGGCTGGCGTGGCAAGAGGCCCGATACCGTATGCCAGTCTCGCGGAACGCCTGCGCACGATCATCGCCACCAAGGGAGGGGCCAAGCGATGAAAACTCTCAAACGAATTGCTCTCGCCGCAGTGATCGCGCCGCTGTTGGTCGCGCCCGCGCTTGCGGGCGGTCCGCTCGCAAAGTGCTCGGACGGCGTCCCGTTTCTGTGGCCTGACGGTGGCCAGAACATCGTCTGGAACGCCGATCTCGGGGATCTCGGCGAACTGACGAAAGCCCAGGCCGACACGTTCGTCGGAAACTCGTTCACCGCGTGGACCAACGTCCCTTCCGCGACGATCAGCTTCGCGCAAGGCGCCAATCTCGCGGTCGACGTCGACGAAACCAATTTCCTGCCGTTCCTCGAGCCGACCGCGCCCGATGGCCTCTCGGCCATCGTCTACGACGACACCGGGGCGATTTTCGAACTCCTGTTCGGCGCGGATTCTGGCGTGCTCGGATTCGCCGGACCGGAGTTCGGCGACGAGGCCACCTGCACGATTACCGAAGGCGTCGCCTTCCTGAACGGTCCGGAGTTCAGTCCGGCGGATCCGAACACCGCGCTTTCCATCATGGTTCACGAGTTCGGGCACTTCAGCAATCTCGCGCACAGCCAGACCAATGGCGGCATCCTGCTCGGGATCGCACTGAGCACGCCCGAGACGAGCGGCCCCGCGCCTGACAACACCTTTGGAGCGCCGACAGTCGCGGACTTCGTGAACAACGGATTGCTCGAGACCATGTATCCGTTCTTCTTCGGCCCGCAGTTCGGCTCGGAAACCCCGGGGCGCGACGACACGACGTCGATGTCGAGGCTGTATCCGGCGCCTGGCTATTTCGCCACGACCGCCAGCCTGTCAGGCAGCATCTTCGGTCCCAACGGCACGCTGCGGCTTTCAGGCGTCAACGTCATCGCGCGCAACGTCGCCAATCCGTTTCTCGATGCGGTCTCTGCGCTGTCCGGAGATTTCACCGACGAGGACGACCCGGCGGTGAGCCCGGTAGTCGGCACCTATCGCTTCACCGGCCTGACTCCCGGCGCGCAATACGCGGTGTTCGTCGACGAGATCCTGCAAGGGGGATTCTCGACGACGCCGCGACTTCTGCCAGGACCCGAGGAGTTCGCGAGTGGCGCGGCCGAGACGAACAGCGATCCGCCCGGTACCTTCGCCGCGGTTTCGGCGGCTGCAGGCGCGACCCGCGCTGGCGTCAACGTCATCTTCAACGTGCCGCAACCGGGCCAGCCCTTGCCCGTGGGAGATGATGGCTTCGTCGAGCTCTTCCCGCAGTTCCCGATCGATTTCTGCGGACGACGTTTCACATCGCTCTTTGCCAACGCGAACGGCAACATCACCTTCGGCACCAGCAGCGGAGCGTTCTCGGAATCGACGCTCGCGCATCTGAACGGGCCGCCCCGTATCGCGGGCTTGTGGGATGACCTGAATGCTGCCGCCGGCGGCAGCGTCATTTTCGAGGAGTCTGCCAACACCTTCACCGTGCGGTGGGAAAGCGTGCCCGAGTTCCCCTCCGTGGGCTCCAACACGTTCTCGATCACGCTCAACAAGAAGAACCTGCTGGGCGAGTTGTTAGGGCCGCTGGCGGGAAATCCCTTCTCGATCAGCTACGGTTCGCTGAGCGCCGCGGATGGGCTCGCAGGCTACAGCTGCGGCGGTTCTCTCACGAGCGGCTTCGAGCAGGAGTCCGATCTCACTGCCTTCAGAGGATCCATCGGCGGATTGATTCCGGTTCCCGCGATCTTCGAGGACCATGTCGGCAACACTGTCGCCGAGACGGTGGATGAGCGGGGCACGCTGCGTTTCAACGGAGTGAACCGGATCGTCGACCTGACCGAGATCCGCCGCAACGACAGCATTGCCCGAGCGACGCCACTGCTGCGGCTGCCGTTCGACAGTGCGAATCCCGCGCTTGCGACCGTGATCGAGCCGGATCGTGACGACGTCGACTTCTACAGCTTCCGCGTCAAGACAGGCGACGTCCTGGCGATCGAAGTGGTGCGTGGCACGCTCGACAGCGTCATCGGCGTCTTCGATGCCGACACCGGCGAGTTGCTCATTACAGATGACGATGGCGGCAACGGGTTGTTGTCGCGCCTCGTACTGCAGGTCAATGCGGACCTGCGGCTGGCGGTCGCCGTGTCGACCTTCCCGGACCTGGAATTCGCCGGCGTCGGCGAAACCAAGGGGCGCTATTCGCTGTACATCAACACCTATCGCGGCACACCGATTCCCATCGGGGACGACAACTCGGTGTCCGTGGCGTTGGCGAAGCCCTTCAACTTCCAGGGCCAGGCGTACAACTCGGTATTCGTGAACTCGAACGGAAGCGTTTCATTCGGTGCCGGCGACACGAGTTTCCTGGCCACTGTCCCCGCCTTCCTGGCAGGGCCGCCGAGAATCTCTCCGCTCTGGACCGACCTCGACGCCACGGGCTTCCTGGGAAATCCAGGCCTGGTGCTGGCTGACACCAGCTCTTCGCCGGCCGCGATTCACTTCGTCAGCGTGAGTGAGTTCTTCTCCAGCAATCCGAACTACTTCACCGCCGAACTGCAGGGCAAGGGCGGGATCTCGCTCAAGTGGGGGCCGACGGCGCGCGGCGCCGCACTGGTAGGCGCGACGCAGGGCGGAGGGGCGACGGATCCGGGACCGACGGACCTCAGCAAGCGCGGCTTGCGTCCCACGGGCACGACGTACGAGAACTTCCTGTTCAATGTCACCACGCGAGGCGTCAGCAACTTCGACTTGTTCTTCGACGAGACCAGGACCAAGTAGGTTGTCGTTT
>Ga0315912_10003231_pt1 | contig 16400 bp, 9 predicted proteins | sample VfabasoilMG_FD_204469 | JGI IMG/M metagenome (GOLD analysis project Ga0315912, IMG submission 204469) | Garden soil microbial communities collected in Santa Monica, California, United States - V. faba soil | ecosystem: Environmental > Terrestrial > Soil > Garden | place: USA: California... | reverse complement strand
TTGCTCCGGACCTAATCCTGGTCTTCGGCACCGATCCGCTGGACGCGATCGTGCCCAAGCTCGCGGCCGAATCGAATGAGGTCCCGGTCGTGGTGGTGGCCGACCGTCAGCTGCACCGCGACCTGCGCCAGAAGCACAAGGCTGGGCTTGGCACGATCGTGCCTTCCGACTTGCCGCAGAGCGCCCTGGCCCACCGCATCGCGACCCTCTCGCGGCGCGCTTCGAAGGGCGAGGCGCTGGTGCAATCGATGTCTCTGGCGCCGCCCAAAGCGGCCCCCCAGCCTTCGGCGCAAGCCGCCGCGGTCATCGGCCAGAGCCCCTCCGTACCTGACCCCCTGCCCGCTCTGGGGCAGAAGGCAGCGCTCGGCACGGTCGGACCCAAGCTCCAAGCCGCAGCCAAGAAGGACCTAGCGGCTGCGAAGGCCCCGACGGGGACCTCGAGCGTAGGGCGGGGGGCGGGCGAGGCGCCCAAGCAAGCGGCCGGTGTCGGCCCACAGGCGTCCCGGGCTGCCGCGCCCAAGGCAGAGTCTCCCGCCGGAGGCAGCAAGTCACAGTTCCAGAAGGCTGCGGTCGCCGTGGCTCGCGAAGGCCTCGCCCGCGCTGCCCCTCGCGTCGATCCGACTCCGGCTGCTTCACCGACCGAGCCAGCGGGGCGAAAGAGCCAGATCGAGGCAATACCTGCGAAAAGCCCGGAGCCCGAGCCCCCGAGCGCCGCCTTTCCAGCCGACGACGACTTTCCGACGGCCGCTTTCCGCATCCCGCTGGAGGTGCAGCAGCGGGCCCGCCGCGAGTCCGTCCCGCCCGCGACCGTTCGCCGCCAGGTCGACGGCCAGGAGCTGATCGAGCGTGCGAACCAGGAAGCCTTGGTGGCCCAGGAGCTCGAGGCCCGCCAGCGCCTGTCGTCGGGGGGCGACGAGCCTGTGCCGACCATGGAGGACGAGCGTCGAGCAGCAGAAGCCGACCAGCGGGCTCGCTATCATCGGCGATCGCACGCCACTGCATCGGCCGTTCGGCTCGTGCTGTGCGACGACGACATGACGCGCGCGGATTCTCTGGCGTCGGAGCTTCGCGAGCATGGGCTCGACGTGATGCTCCTCTCGCCCGAGCACAGCCAGGTGCGCTGGCCGCGTCTGCGGCGTTTTGCGCCGCACGGACTCTTGGTCGACGAGCGCTCGCTGTCGAAGGGCGGTCGCCAGATCGTGAGCGCGTTTCGGCGCGATCCGTTCCTGAAGTACGTGCCCCTGGTCGTGGTGCCGTTCCAGCGCATCTACCGGGAGGTCGAGAGCCGAGCCAACCTCGCGCCCGTTTTCCCGCTGCTCGCTCCACTCGGGCGCGAGGAGCTGGGGTTACTCGAGCAGCTGCGCCAAAAGGGCGAGGTTGCGGTCGATCTCAGCCAGATTTTGCCGAGTCGACTGGTGGAGGTGCTCGGCGAAAACGAGACCACCTGCGTGCTCAGCACGAGCGGGGCAGGGCGCCGCTTGACGTGGCCCATCGCCGCCGGGTCTGCGGGGAAAGCGGAGCTGACGGAGGGAGTCGGCTCGCAGGGTTCCAGCTTGAAGCCCGAAGAAGCGCTGCGCTTCCTGCTCGAGCAGGACGAAGCGCAGGTCTTGGTCGCGCAGCGGCCTCAGATCCACCTGACTGCGGCCGAGTCGATCGGCGTGCTGCTCGACCGGGTGACCTCCAGCATCGATCCGCCCCTCCAGCATTCGGTGGCACCGGGCCAGGCCAGCGAAGCGCGCAGCGCTCCCAAAGCCACCTTGCTTGGCGTGGCACCGCCCGCCAGCGCTGCCGTGGATCCTGGCACCGGGGTCTTGCCTACGATCCCGGCGCCTCCGGGCGGCGCAGGGATCGGCCCAGAGTCGCCAATGTTTTCGGTGGTGCGCGGGCATGGGCGCACGCCAGCGGCGGATGGCGAAGCGCAGAGAGCGCTCGCGGCGGAGCCAGCGCTGGGGGGCCGGGGCGCTGCGCTCTTGGGCAGGGGAAGCCGAGGAGCCGCCGCGCTCGCCGATCAGGCCCGGGCGGGGCTTTCGCTCGCCCGCACGTTCTTGGCCGAGAAGCGGCGCACCTGGCCGCCTCCGCTCTACTGGGCAGTGCTGTCGGCGCCACTCGTGCTGCTCGTTTTGGTCGTGCTTCTTTGGGTGCTACTGCGCGGCGACGACGAGGGCGCGACTGTCGCCGCCCAAGCTTCGAGCGCGCCAGCGGCACCGGCTGCGGCGCCGGCTCCAGCTCCCGCAGCGGCAGGAGCCCCGGCGTTCGATCGCTTCCGGGTTGCAGCCGATCAGCCGGCGAAAGCCTGCGACGAGGTGCTTTCGGGCATTCCGGGAGCGACGAGCGGTGGGGATCCGAGCGCATTCTGGAAGCTCGCCCGTCAAGCGCTCATGCAGGGCAACGTCGTGCGTGCCCACGAGATGATGTGCCGCGCGGTGGCCAGAGATCCGGCGGGCGCAGCCGCGGAAGGCTTGGTCGCCTTCTATCTCGGGCGGCGTGCGCTCGGTCGAGCGGATCAGTACGTCCAAGGGATCCTGAGCGTGGATCCCGAGCGGCGCACGGCGCGTGAGTTGCAGAGCGACGTGCGCAACCAGCAGGGTCAAGTCGACGAAGCTCTGCGCCTTCTGCTCTTGACCCTGCGCCTCGAGCCCTCGGACTCCGCGCGGCGTACATCGGTGAGCCGGAAGTTTTTCGCCGAGGCCGACCTTGCCATCAAGTCGGGAGATTTCCCGCTAGCGGAGCGCTTGCTGCGGCGCTCCGTGGTGCTCAGCCCCGGAAACGATCAGGCGGCGCTGCGCTTGGCGGAAGTGTTCCTACGCGCGGGCCTGCGGGACGCGGCCAAGCTTTGGGCCGAAAGCCTGCTTGCCGGACCCACCCGGCATGGTGAGGCGCACATGATCCTGGGCGACGTGGCTCGGCTGAGCGGCGATCCATCCACGGCGCGACGGCACTACGAGCAGGTCACGTTCGAGAGCGGGCAACAGGCCCGTGCTCAGGCGCAGCTCAAGAGCCTGCCCTGAGCCGAGCGCGTCGGCGGGTCAGTCGCCGAACAGGGAAAACTGCCGTGGCGGGGTCGGTTCGCGAGCGGGCTCGGCGGGCGCTGGGTTCGCATTGCCTGCTGTCGCATTGCCTTGTGCCACGATCGAGGGCTCTGGCGCCGCCGGAGCCGGGGCGATTGGGCTCGGAGGGGTGGGGGCCGACGCCTCCGGGCTCTGGCGGGGGCTTCGTGGCTTGGGCTTGGGCTTCTCAGCCTTCGGCGCGGCGCTTCGCTCGGGGCGCTTCTGGACCTTGGCACCGCGGCTGGAGTCTTTGCCACCGCGGCTGGAGTCTTTGCCAGCGCGGCTGGGGTCTTTGCCACCGCGGCTGGGGTGGGCGGCTTCGGCCCCGAGCTGCTCCAGTGCGGCCTTGGCCGCCTCCTCGGCCTTCTGCGTCTCCCCTCGCATTTCCAGGAGGAAGCGGCTCGGGATCTGCGGCCGCGGCTTGCCCCATTTCGTCCGCTGCTTGCACAAGCTCAGCGTCAGCTCCTCGCGCGCGCGGGTGACCCCCACGTAACACAAGCGGCGCTCTTCCTCGATTTCGGTGCCGCTGAGCCCCTCGGCGACGCTGCGCTTGTGCGGAAGGAGGCCTTCCTCCATGCCCACCATGTAGACGATCGGGAACTCGAGTCCTTTCGCGCTGTGCAGCGTCATCAGCGTAACTGAGTCAGCTTGCCGCGGGTCGTCGTCCTTCTGGTCCTCTCGACCCGCCAGCATCGATTCCTCGAGGAATCCAAGCAAGCTCGGCTGGGGGCTGCGGCGCTCGTAGGTGCTGACTGCATCCACGAACTCCTGCACCGCGTTCCTGCGGCTCTCCTGGTCACCCGGATCCTTGTGTGCGCGTTCGATCTCGGCGGCGTAGTCCACGTCCAAGACGAGCTGGGCGACGAGGGCGCTCAGCGACTCGGATCCGAGCCGCGCGCGGTAGCCGTCGACGAGGCGCGTGAAACTGGAGATCCCAGTCGCCGCCGCAGGGCCGACCTCCGGGTGCGCGCTGGCCCCTGAAAGCACGGTCCACAGCGGCACGCCGCCGCGCACCGCCTGGTCGAGCAGGAAAGCGATGGTGGAAGTGCCGATGCCGCGAGCAGGTGTGTTGATGATGCGGAGCAGCGCCACTTCGTCCTGGGGATTGGACAGCACCTTGAGGTACGAGGTCAGGTCCTTCACTTCCTTGCGATCGAAGAAGCTCTGCCCACCGACCAGAACGTAGGGCACGCCGTTCCTCCGCAATTCCTGCTCGAAGGCCCGAGGCTGTTCGTTGGTGCGAAAGAGGATGGCGATGCTGCTCGCGAGCACACGCTCGTCGTCACCTTGCGTCGTGCGCTGCCGGATCTCCGACACGACGCTTTCGGCCTCGTGCGTTTCGTCCTCGTAGCGCACGAAGCGGGGCTTTTCTCCGCGCCCACGAGAGGCCACGAGCGTCTTGTCGTGACGAGTCTTGTTGTGGGCGATCAGGGTGTTCGCCAGGTGGATGATCCAGCCGGTGGAGCGGTAGTTTTCTTCGAGCCGCACCACCTTGGCGTCCGGCCACTGCTCCCGAAACGCGAGAATGTGAGCCACTTCCGCCCCGCGCCAGCCGTAGATCGACTGGTCGTCGTCGCCCACCACGCACAAGTTGCGGTGTCGTTCGGCCAGCGCCTTGACGATGCGGTACTGAAGCGCATTCGTGTCCTGGTACTCGTCGATCAGCAAATGATCGAAGCGGGTGGCCTCGGCGTAGCGGGCTTCGGGGTGCTTCAGAAAGAGTTCCTGGGTGAGCAGGAGCAGGTCGTCGAAATCCATGGCGCTCGAGGCGCGGAGCTTGGCCTGGTAGCGGGCATACGCGCTCGCGGCGAGGAGATCGGCGTCCGAGCCGGCGGCCTGTTCGGCGGCCTCCGGCGTGAGCCCGGCGCCCTTCCAGCTGCCGATTTGGGCCACCAGGTCGGCGGGTCGCAGGGTCTTTTGGCCGACGCGGATGTCGCGTAGTGCGGCGCGAGCGGCGCTCTCCTGGTCGCCGCGATCGTAAATGGTGAAGTTCTCGGAGTAGCCGAGGCGCGTCGCGTGTCGCCGCAAGACGCGCACGCAGAGCGAATGGAAGGTGGAGATCTCGGGCGTAGGCGTTCCTTTTGCGGCTCGGCTCCGCTCGCCCCGAAGGAGCGCCTGGGCGCGTTCTCGCATCTCGCGGGCCGCCTTGTTGGTGAAAGTGACGGCCAGGATGCGTTCGGGCGCGATGCCGCCGCGAATGAGCTCGGCGATGCGGTAGGTGATCACCCGAGTCTTTCCGGTGCCGGCGCCCGCCAGGACCAGGAGGGGTCCCTTTCGCGTGCGGACGGCTTCGAGCTGGGCGGCGTTCAGTCCGTGACTCATGAACCAAGCGAGATGACGAGAAAAAGCATGCACCAGACGCCGAGCAAGAAGTCCCAGTACTGCCGGGTGAGACGCACGCTCTCGTGATGACTGCTGGAAAAGTCGCCCCCCCTCGCCCGGATCAGCACCACGACGAGGGGTACGAGGCCCGCCACCACGTGCAAGGCGTGGAGCCCGGTGAGCATGTAGAAGGTGAACTCGTAGAGGCTCTTGGGAGGGGCCGAGAGTCGGGCGCCCTGGACCTCTCCCCAATTCCGCACTTGTAGGGCGAGAAACGTGAGTGCTAGGGCGAGAGCCAGAGTCTGACCGGACAGCAGGCGATCGGGCAGGTTGCGTCGAATGCCGCGCTCCCCGTAGTGCAGAGCCGCGCTCAGCAGAACGAGCACGAACGTGCTGGCCCAAAGACCAGCCGGCAAATCCGGGGAGGCCAGGTCCCGCCACACGGTGCTTTGCGCTCGCGTCACGAAGTAGGCGATGAGCGACGCCACGAAGAGCACGCTGAGCGAAGCGAGGCCGATGTACATGCCGAGCTGAGCTGGCGATGCGCTCGGGAAGCTCGGCTCACGCCGTGGGCTTTCGCTCTGGCGGAGCGGGTTCACGCCGGTCTTGCTAGCAGATTCGCGGGCGCTCTTCAGGACTCGAAGTTCGTGCTAGACGGTGGTCCGTCGCTCGTGGACTTTGTGCTTCGAAACCTACTGCGGAGGGTGCTGACCGGCCTTGGGCTCCTGGTATGGATGGTGCTTGCGTCTGCTTGCATGACCATGGGCCTGCGTTCCGCCGTGGATGTCAGCTTTGCGGCGCCTCCCGAGACGCCCGGCCGTGCGCTGGTCTACGTCGACGAGTCGTATGTCGGCACCTTGGCCCAAGTGATGCGGCAAAAGCTCCGCTTGCCCGAGGGGAAGCACAGGATTTCCGTGGAAAAGACTGGATACTACCCGTTCGACGTGGTGGTCGTGAGCGCGCGAAAGCCGCTCGAAGTCGAGGTCGAGTTGCTCCGCCTTCCTGACTAGCGGAGCCGGATCAGCAGAGCCTGTGGCAGCGCTGGCGATCACTCCCACTCGATGGTGGCGGGAGGCTTGCTCGACACGTCGTAGGCGACGCGGTTGATGCCGCGAACTTCGTTGATGATGCGGGTCGAGACGCGGCCCAAAACCTCGTGCGGAATGTGGGCAAAGTCTGCCGTCATGCCGTCGGAGGAGGTGACGGCGCGGAGCACGCAGGCTTCCTCGTACGTTCGGTCGTCTCCCATCACCCCGACACTGCGCACCGGCAGAAGGACAGCGAAGGCCTGCCAGATGCTATCGTAGAGCCCCGCGGCTCGGATTTCCTCGTCGAAAATGGCGTCCGCCTCGCGCAGCGTGGCCAGGCGCTCGTCGGTGAGCGGTCCGAGGCACCGCACCGCCAGGCCGGGCCCTGGGAACGGGTGCCGATACAAGACGTCGTGCGGCATGCCGAGGGATTCGCCAGCGGCGCGCACCTCGTCCTTGAAGAGCTCGCGCAGTGGCTCGATGAGCTTGAGCTTCATCTTTTCGGGTAGCCCGCCGACGTTGTGGTGACTCTTGATCACGGCGCTCGGTCCTCGCACGCTGACGCTCTCGATCACGTCGGGGTAGAGCGTGCCCTGCACGAGATACTGGGCGCCCTCGATCTTGCGCGCCTCGGCCTCGAAGACGTCGATGAACACCCGGCCGATGGTCTTGCGCTTCTGTTCGGGGTCGGTGACGCCGCTGAGCGCGTCGAGGAAGGTTCGGCGCGCGTCGACTGCGATCAGGTTCAGACGAAAGCTTCGCTCCATCATGCGCACCACGGCCTCGAACTCGTTCTTTCGCAAGAGGCCATTGTCCACGAAAATGCACACCAAACGGTCACCGAGAGCCTTGTGGCAGAGCACGGCGGCGACCGAGGAATCGACTCCGCCCGACAGCCCGCAAATGGCGCGCTCTTCGGGACCGACGCGGTTCTTGATCTTGGCGATTGCCTCGTCGACGAAGGAACCCGGGGTGAACGTCGGGGTCAGACCCGAAACGTCGAACAGGAACGAACGCAGGATCTCGACACCCCGCGGCGTGTGGGCCACTTCGGGGTGAAACTGGATGCCGTAGAGGTGCCGCGCAGGATCGGCCATGGCAGAGAGGGGCGCTCCGGGACTGCCAGCGATGTGCTGAAAGCCGGGTGGCAAGGCGGTCAGGCGGTCTCCGTGACTCATCCAAACCTGGATCTTCTCGCCGGCTGCGAACGACGCCAGGATCCCGAGCGGCACTTCGATGGTGAGCTCGGACCGGCCGTACTCGTGCTTGGCTCCCGGCTCCACCTGGCCACCCAGCTGCATGGCCATCAGCTGCTGGCCGTAGCAGATACCCAAGACAGGGATGCCGAGGCGCAGAAAGTCGGGATCGCTCTTGGGAGAGTTCGCGCCGTAGACGGAGTCCGGGCCGCCGCTCAGGATGAGGGCTTTGGGACGCAGCGCAAGCAGAGCGCTCTTGTCGATCGTGCAGGGATGAATCTCGCAGTACACGTGACTTTCGCGCACCCGACGGGCGATCAGCTGTGTGAACTGGGAGCCGTAGTCCAGGATGACGACGGTGTTTTCCGTGAAGCTCGACATGGGGCGGCTTATAGCGAAAATCGGGCGACCGCTACTGGGCCCGGCTGGGCTGGTTGCTGCGCGCCTACTGGGCGCGCACGTCGACCCGGACTACGCGGTGCTTGGGCTCGCTGAGCTGCGCCGCCAGGGTGCGCAGGTCCGCCTCCACGGGTGGGGGGGGCAGGCGACCGAGCCACAGCTCCACCAACCGACCGCGGGGGCTGCGTTCGGTCAGTGCCCGGAGCGCCATCTCTTCTTCGCGGGCCAGGCGCGCGTCGGCGGCGGGCACCCCAGCGGCGAGCGATGCCAGGAGCCCGCGCGTTTGTGCGACGGCCCGGTCGAGCTCGGCGGCGGGGGCTCGCACCTCCACGATCAGTGCACCCCCGAAGACACCGGGCAGGTAGCGCGCACGAGCGGCATCCGCCAGGCCGGGAGCCAGAAGGCCATGGTCGAGGTAACCGCCCGGTCGATTGAGGAGGAACTCGAGCGCATGCCCCGTGGGAGCGGAGGTCACCACGGGGGCGCCCACGAACGCGCCCGAAGGCACCTCCGGATCGACGCTGCTCACGGACCAGAAGCCGGGCGCTCCCGGGGGAGTCCTGCCCTCTGGGCAGGGCAAGACGTCGGCGCGCGCCGGTGCGAGGAGGCGTGCAAGCTCGGCCTGGGCCGAAGCGGCCTCGGCGGCACGTAGGCTTGCCAAGTACGCGCCGCGCAAGGGCTCTCGGGCGAGCGCCTGGCGAGCTCGGTCGACGTCGAGGGTGGAGAGGGCCGCGACCTCCCGTTCGAGACCGCGCGGATCCAGTGCCGAAGGCCGATCGCCCGAGAGCGCCCGCAAGATGAGGTCCCGGCCGGGATCGCTGCCGAGCGCAGCCAGCTGCTCGGCCCGAGCACTGGCGATCGTCGTCCCATCGATGGCGCCCAGCACGAGGGCGCGCACGGCGGCTCGCGCCAGGCGCTCGCCCAGCTGCTCCGGCAGCTCGTCCGGCAAGGGGGCGGCATGGGCGACGATCCCCATCGAGCGGGCTTCGATCCACGGCTCGAGCCGGACGCCGCCGTGGCCATCGAAGGCCCGCGTGGCGCTCTCAATGGACAGGGCGCGCAGCCCGGCCTCGCCCGGAGGCTCCGGGCCCGTGCCACAAGGGCTGCCGAGCAAGAGCCAGGACTCCGGCTGCCCGCTTTCCGACCGGGACACCATGGGGATCTTGCGCTGAGCCAGCGCGGCGCTCGTGCTTTCGAGCAGGGCGTCCAGCCTGGCCGTGTCGAGGGTGAGGGTTTCGGGTGCCAAGAGCTCGAGCAGCGTGCGCGTGGCGGCGCTCGGGGCCGGGGTGATGACGGCAGTCCAGGCTGCGAGACTGGCCGCATCGACAGCGTCCTCGGGCGTCCACAGGGCGAGGGCGGTTGGGTCTGCTAGCGGCGCGTCACCCAGGGCACGCAGAAGCTCCTGCTCGACGACGAGGGCTGCTGTGGCGAGAGTTTCTGCGCTTGCGGGGAGCTCCCCCGCTCGAAAGACGGTGAGCGCCACGCAGGCTCCGGCCGGGCGCAAGGTGACCGAGATGGGGCCGAGCTCGAGGGCGCGATCCAGGCTCTGCAAGCGCAGGGGCAAGGGATGGTCGGCCTGGCCCAGGGCCCTTCCGGCGGCCATCGCTCGCGGCTGGTCGAGCACCCGGGCCGCCACGCGCAGCTCGAGCACGCCGCCGCTCTGGCGCACCGCGATTTGATCTTCGGACGGCCATGGCTCCGTCGGCGGTCCGCCCTTGGGCCACTTGGCTTGGTGCGCGTCCGCCACCGTGTCGAGGAGAGCCGGAGCACCCAGGGCAGACAGTCCGATGCGCCCCGCCCGTGCCGAGCCCTGGCGGAGGTCCTCGAGCTCGACTCCGGTCGGAGCCCGCGGGGCCGCGATGTGGGCGGCGCCCTCCGCTCCGAACTCACCAGCGCAGCTGCCGATGAGAGAAGGCGCTCCCAGGGGCTTGGCCGCTGCTTGCAAGGCCAAACCGAGGCCGGCAGCAGCGACCTCGGCCTTCCGGACGGGGGTCAAAAGCGCCGTGTGCAAGGCTGCGAGAAAGGATCGCGCTTCGTCCCCGTTCTTCACCTCGGAGGCGATCACGAACCCGATACCGTGAACCTGGAGCTCCGGCTGCCCCGCGCGAGCCGCCTTCAAGCGGTGCTGGACGAGCTCTCCGAGCAGGAGCGCGCCGCGGCTCCCTCCCTTGGTGAAGACGGCGACGGCGAGGGCTCCCTTCGGGTCGCCTTCGCGATGAACGAGACGCAGCGTCGGACGTCCTGGATCGACCACGGAGCGCACCCGGCTGGAACCGTCGACATCGCTCGCATCGCGGCCGGCGTGCGCCGGCTTCTTGCCGCCGCAGGCGGCGACCAGGAGCGCAAGGCAGAGGGCTGCGCGCACCCACGGGCGCGCGTTCTGCACCGAAAGCGCTCGGCCGCCCATTCTTTGGCCGCCCATTCTTTTCGAGTTCGCTGCGATTGACGCCAAGCTAGCACGGGCCGGTTCGCCTCCGAAGCACCCACGCGGGCCGCGGTCACGCAGCGCGGAGGCGGACCAACAAGCGCTCCAGGCGGGCAGTGATCTTGTGCTTCTTGGTGTAGACGGTCTTGACGCTGATCTGCATGCGCTCGGCAATGGCTTCCACGTCCAGGCCTTCCCCGAAGTAGAGTTCCACGAACTCTCGATCGCGCTCGCTGAGCTCGCTCAGGATGTCGGAGGCGAGGGCGGCTCGCTCGCGCAAGGCCACCACGTCGTAGGGGCTGGGGCCGGTCGAGACGTAGCCGTCCGTCTCGGCGAGTGGCTCGCAGACGCGGTCGCGCTTGAGGCGCCGCAGGTAGTCGTAGGTGGTGTTACTGGCCAGGAGCCCGAGCCAGGTGGAGAGGCGACTGCCCTTGGCGGGGTCGTAGGCGCGAAGCTTCTTGTGGTCGCTCGCCAAGAGCTCGGCGCAGAATCGAGCGTAGACCTCGTCGACGTCGTGCTCGCTGGTGACTCGCGAGAAGCGACCCAGCACGCGCCGGATGCAAGCGATGATGACCGGGGCGTAGCGCTGAGTGAACGCCCGCCAGGCGGCGGAATCGCGCTCGACCAGGCGAGCCACGAGGGCGGCGTCGTCGCTAGCCTCGCCCGTGGGAGCGGGACGCGAGGGCGCGATATCGTTTCGCGCCGGCAGCGGCCGGAGGGAAGCGGCCGGGCGGGTGGCGACTTCGGTGGGGCTCGGGCTGACCTTTTGGCTGATGACGGTAGAGGGCTGCATGGGGTGACTCCTGGGGTGGGCGGGCCAAGCGGCGCGCCACGAACCTCCAGAATGCAGCCCCCGTACCAGGACTTATTGCTAATAAAATCCGTATGTTATATGCGTAACACCCCCCGCCTGGCGTAACAGGCGGGCCGTCACTGTGACGCTCGCGGGCCCTCTCCAAGGCCGCATGCGGCGCGCCCATGTCAGCGCTGCCCCGACGGACCCGGGTGCGGTGCATGCCAGCCTACGCAGCGGGCGCGGCCGAGCTTCCCGGGGAGCGCGGCTCGGCGGCCGAGCACGGAGCGGCCTACTCCGCCGGTGAGTCTGCTGCGGTCTCGCGCACGAGCAGGTAGTCGTACTCACGCACGAGCCGCTGGCGTGCGGCGTCGGGTGCCTCGTCTTTGGCACGTGGGAGCACGCTGACGACGGTGAAGGCCGCGCGGCGCTTGATGCGGGCCGGAATGGCGCTCGGATGGCAGTGGGCAGCGCCGGCTAGGATCACGAGCTTGCGGCCGGGGTAGCGCTGGGAGAGCCACGCGGCCGCGCGATCGGCCATCGACTCGTCCCACACGACCTGGGCCTCGTAGAAACGGTCGAGCGTATCGGGTCCCGCCGTGCCTGGATGCTTGGTCATCATCGAGTCGAAGAGAGCGCGGTGCTCGGGCACGTCCAGGTCCAGCTCGGGGAGGACTCGGCGTTGATTGGGGTTGATGCCCGCTAGGCCTTTCTCGGCGATGTCGCGAGTGAGGTCGCGGGGAACGCCCAGCGGCAAGAGCTCTGCGAACTGCACCTGGGCGGCGTGGAGCACGGGCTGGTAGTATGAAAAGTCGTAACCCCACTCGCTCTGGAACTGGAGCCCCTGCTCGAGGTCTGCGTCGGCGAGCCCACCGTCGATGTAGCGCTCGAGCACCGGCGCATAGGGCTGCCGCACCATCTCGAGGCCGATACCCAGCTCGAAGCCGCGCACGGTCCGCCGATCGAGGAGGCCCTGGACGGTGCGCAGCTCAGCGTAGTGATCGCCGGCGTCGTCGTGGCGCTCGCCGATGCAGATGGCGTCGGCCGAGGCCAGGTGCGTCAGGGTCGCCTCGAGCTCGAGGCTAGCTCGATCCAGGTTGCGGTAGCCCGAAAGGTCGGCCGCTGCTTTTGCAACGACGTCGTCCGGAACCTGCACGTGGGGCCCTTCGCTCACCGAATCGGCTCCACTGGCACGAGCTTCGGCCGCCGTGCGCTCGTCGTCCATCGTGCGGCCGACGGGCGCCGCTTCCTCACCCCGCTGGGCCCCGGCGCAAGCGACGAGGAACGGGGCAATCAAAAGGCCGGTCGCGAGAGGGAGGCCACGCACGGAGCCGCTTTTGCCGCGGTAGACGCGCCGGGTCAATGGCTGCTCTCCAAGAGCGTGCTCGGGAGCAGGCGGCTCGCGCGGCCACTGCTCAGGAGCCACACTTGGTGAGCAGCTCGGGTGATGCCGATGTGAAGCAGGTGGCGTGATTCGTCGTCTTCCGGATAGGCGCTTTCGCTCACCTCGACCAGGACGACGTAGTCGAACTCCAGACCCTTGACCTGGCGCACGTCGGTGACGTCGACGCCTGGGCGAAAGGGGAAGTCTTGGTCGGCAATTCGACGCAGAAACGGTACGTCCGCTCGGCGGAGCCCGTCGTAGAAAAGGTCGGCTTGCTCGGGGTAGCGGGCCACCACGGCGACCGACGCCTGCGGCTCACTCAGCGCCAGATCGCGCAAGACTTCGCCTAGATAAGCCACCGCGTCGCCCATGTCGCCGAACTGGAACAGGTCCACCTCAGCGCCGTGCCGCGTCGCGATGGGCGGCACTTTGGGCTTGAGCGGCCCGAGCACGTGCTGAGCCACGTCGAGGATCTCGGCGGTCGACCGATAACTCAGCTCGAGCGGCTCGACCGCGACGTGGGAGAGACCGAGCTCCGAGAGTACTTGGCCCCAGTCGGAAAAGCCGTTGTCCATGTGCAGGCGCTGGGCGGTGTCGCCCGCGAGCGTGATGCTCTGGCCACGCGACACGGTGCCGAACACGACCGCCATCTCCACCGGGCTCAGGTCCTGGGCCTCGTCCAAGAGGACGTGCTCGTAGGAGAGAGCTTCCTTGGTTGCCTGGCCCTTGCGCAATGGCCCCCGGATGCGCTGCAGCAGACGCAAGAGCAGGGTGTCGTCCTCCCGATCGAGCGTCGCCCGCTCGTCGAGTTCGAGGCCATCGACGGCCCTGAAGTTTTCGGTGTCGGCTTCTGCGTCGGCCTCCGGCTGGTGCTCGTGCTCGTGCTCGTGCTCGTGCTCGCGCGGGCCTTCCCAGGGCTCGGGGACGGGGTCCGCTGCCTTTGCTTCGAGCTCGTCGTCGTCCACGGCGGACGCAAGCGCCCTGCCGCAATGTTTGATGCACCAGGCGAGCGCGCGTTCGATTTCCTGAGGCTGAAACTCGCCAGGACAATGAGAGTCCAATCCCTGACGCAGGGCTTTCCTGTCGGTCAGGAGATCTGCCCACACTTCCGGCACGTCTTCGGCGAGCTCGAGCCCATCGGCGATGACTCGTTCGGCCGCGTGGCGCGCCTGCGGCAAGATGGCCTCCTGGTGGTCGTCGATCCAGGACCTGAACGCGTGGTACCGATGAGCGAGCGGTCGCTCTCCCGAGCGCTCGAAAGTCACCAGACCCGGTTCCAAGTTCGGATCCACCGCCAGGAGCTCGCGCAGCTTGGTCGCTGCGCGCCCTGCCATGGTGGCCAAATGGTCCTCGATCAGCCTGAGCATGGCCGGATGCTTCTTCAGCCGCGTCACCACCGAAGGCGTTTCGTCCGAGTAGACGCGAGGCAAGTCGGGCAGCGCCGAAGCGCGCAAGCGCGCGGCCCAGTCGCGATACGTACGGATGGACACGCCGCTCAGACCGAGCGAGGGCAGCACCTGGCCGATGTACCGCACCAGCGCCTCGTTGAAGACGACGACCAGCATACGATCGGGCCGAAAGCGCTTGGGGTCGTGGAACGCCAAGTAGGCGAGACGGTGCAACCCGATCGTCGTCTTGCCGCTGCCCGCTCCGCCTTGAATCACCACCAGTCCGGAGTCTGGTTGCGTGATCAGGTCGAACTGCCGCGGATCGATGAGAGGCGTGATCTCGCGCAGGTGCTTGTCGTCGCCGTCCGTGAGCCCGCCGCCCACACCCAGGCGCCCTCGACCGGATTCGGGGCGGGCAGCCGTGCCCTGGCCTCCGCCGAGTCGCAAACGCCCTTCGTCCAGGCGCACCCAGCCGCTCTGTCTGGAGTGGGAAAACTGGCCCTGGGGGGCCTGGATCCGACGCAAAGCGCCGTCGAAGATGGTGACGCTGCGCCGCACGAGCACCTGACCATCCACCTCCCGATCGCCGAAGGTCTCGCTGTAGTCGTCGCCTTCGCCGTAGCGGTAAAAGAGTCGGCTCACCGGGGCGTCGCGCCAGTCCACGACGCGGATCCCGCTCTTGGTGTCCACGTACGTGCCCCGTCCCACGAGCACCTCGCGGCGGCGTCCCGCCTCCTCCAGCACCATGCGGCCGAAGTACGGAGAACGCTGATCGATGTGGCTGGTCTTCGCTTCGGTTTGACGAGCATGAACCAGTGCCTGCAGGCGTTCCATTTGCTCGAGCAGGGGCGGGATGTCTTCCGTGCGCGCGGAGGCCAGCTGGTCGCGCAGGGACAGGAGCTCCTCGTCGTAGCCCACGGGGGCGGCAGCTACTTTTTCCTCAGCCCGTGCCGCCAGATGCGACTGCACACGGCGCAGGCAGTCCTCCTCCTCCGACGTGATCGCCAGGAGCTCGGGATCGCTGGTCTTTGCCTCGGCAGCGGTCATTGCGGGTCTCCCTTGATGGCAAAATCCGGGACCGAGGCAAGACCGAGCGTGCGCCCGCTGCCTTTTCAACCAGATGCCAGGGCCTGCCCCGCCAAGAGAAAGGCACGGAGCCGGGTCATCACCACAAGGGGGATGCCGTGCCCACCCCGGAACTCCACGAACTGGTGGTCGAGCCCCGCCTCCGAAAGCAGGGTCGCCAGGCGCTGGGCCAAGGCGAACGGGAGCACCTGATCTTCGGGCGAGTGGCTTTGGAAGACGGGGAGTCCGCGGCGGGCCTGCATGAGGGGAGTCCACTCCAAGAGATCGATCGGCATGGTGGAAAGGAGCACCAGGCCAAGAAGGGGCAGGGGAGAGCGCAGGGCAAAGTCGCAGGCCAGCATCCCGCCCTGGGAAAAGCCGCCCAGGATCAGGCGGTCTCGCTCGAGGCCATGCTCGCGCTCGAGCACGAGGAGGGCTTCAGCGAGCGCATCTCGGGCTTCCTCGAGCCCGGGGGGCTTGGCGCGAGCGACCGCGTCCCAGTCTCCGCGCCGTCGGGCTCCATCGAGCGCATCGAAATCGATGGGCCACCAGGCTCGCCCTCCGCCAAAGTCCAGCGGCCCACCCAGGGGGCGCAGCCCACCGGGATAGACGAAGACGACGCCAGGCAGCGGGCCGAGGGCCTGCGTGAGCCCCACGAGATCGGTGCTTGGTGCACCGAAGCCGTGCAGAAGCACGACCCACAGCGGCCGCTCGCTCGGGACCTGCGACTCGGTGGCAGGCTCGCCGGATGCGGCACCGGGCACGAGGATCGCGTCCAGGGGGCCGAGCTTCAGCCGACGCATGCTCGGCTCATAGCAGTCCGGGGGCTCACCGAGAAATTCTGCCCCGCCCGGGACTTTTCCCCGGCCCTGCTATAGTCGCGCCCCTCATGAGACTAGGTGCCTTCCCCCAGAAAGCCGGGCTCGCCATGGCCCAATACTTGCGAAAGCATCCCGAAGAGTTTCTGCGTGCAGCGAAGAACGCCGCCGCGTTGAAGGTGGGCATCCCGATCGCGGCGCTCCGTTTCTTGGCGGATGAGCTGGGCGGGAGCAAGGTGCCGGACGATCTGGTGCTCGAAGTGCGCTCACCCGGCCTCTTCGTGCAGGCGAGCGTGGAGCTGATGGACACGCCCCTCTTGGCGTCGGGCACGCTGATCGTGGACCGGGTCGAAGCCAGCTCCGAGTCGCTCTTGGTGGACGTGCGCATTTCGGGCCTGCATCTGAAGGTCACCGACCCCACCGTCGCCACGCCCGTGGCAGCGCTCTTGCGCTCCGGGTCGCTGGACGTCAGTCGCCCAGGCGACCTGCTGAGCTACATGCCCAAGAAGCCGCGCTTCATCCTGGAAGCGAAGGG
>Ga0315912_10003230_pt1 | contig 16405 bp, 12 predicted proteins | sample VfabasoilMG_FD_204469 | JGI IMG/M metagenome (GOLD analysis project Ga0315912, IMG submission 204469) | Garden soil microbial communities collected in Santa Monica, California, United States - V. faba soil | ecosystem: Environmental > Terrestrial > Soil > Garden | place: USA: California... | reverse complement strand
TAAAGAAGTCTGTTGGCCTCGACAAGTGCAGTCTCGGCGAGTTGGCGCTGCTCTCTCGCAATTTCACGTTGCTCATTTGCGATTGTAGTTTGTTTTTCTGCGAACTGACGCGCCTGCTCGGCAATCTGGAAGTTCTTTTCCGCCAGAAGTTTAGCGGCTGTCGCTTCGTCCAGCGCTATGTTCAATCGCCTTAACAAGCTGTCGGAGCGCTGCAATGCCAACTCTGTTTCTTTCGTTTTTTGTTCAGCTATCTCCCTTTGACTGTCCGCTTCATCCCTCGCAGCAACGGCCTTACGCTCGGCTTCCTGAGCTGCTATGGCGTTTTCTTCGGCCTCGATCTGACGAATCAAACCGTAGAAGAAAGCCGCCAGTGACATCACGGTAAAAACAACAAGGATAATGTTGACTACCCTCGCGCGGCGCAGCAACCGGCGCTGCAGCATCTCCTGATTCTTGAGTTCGGCCTCATACGTGATCCGGCTTGTATCCAGAAAAACGATGGCGCGTTCAAATGCCTCGTCATATCTCTGTGCCCAAGTGCGCGTCGGTTTCTGTTTCTTGTGCCAGTTAAGAGCCAGCTGCAGGTCCGGTGGCCGCCACAAGCCCGTCTTCCCAATCTGGTACATCGCCGCTGCATCCGAGAGGCGTTTGTACATCTGGGCCGATTCAAATTCTTCCTCCACCCACGAGCTAAGGCGAGTCCAGATCCGCATCAAACTCTCGTGCGACAGTTCGACAACAGACTCTCCCGTGAGTTTAACATGAAGACCCGGCATGAGGAAGGACCTTCCTGGCTTCCTGAATTCCTCAATGACGGCGATCACTTCCTGTTCCCCGGCGTCTGCCAACTCCGCAACGAGTTTCACCTTACAAGCCCGGCGGAGCCCCTGGTTCTCCTGGTTTTTTTCTGTGATGCTCTTGAAGAGTACCTCCGCAATTTCCTTTTCGCGCGGCGACAATTCATCATACGCCTCGTTTGCGTGGAGCGACAATGCCTGCGCGATCTTTCCCACCGCATTGTAGTGGCGGATGTCAAGCGCCTCACCTGGTTCCCGGTTTGCTATCCAGTAGTCCCAGGTCCTCATCAAGGCGTGCTGCATGATGGGGAGCTGGTCCTGGTTGTCGCCGATGTCGCTCAGCAGTCGCTTCATCAACCGCGAGGATATCCTTCCACCGCCCACGGAAATAGGCCCCTCAATTGCCATCCGCTTCTGGTCGCGCGTCATCTGCGGAACGAGGTAGTTGCTTTCATTGATCATGTGCGTCAAGCCAGGGAAGCTTGCGCAATCACCAATGAAATCCGACCTCATGTTGATCGCGAAGTAGGCAGGAGTGTCTTGCTGACGAACCGCGGTAAGGACAAGGTTCACGTAGGCTCCGGCCTCGTTGGCGAACTCAAGGTCTCCGGTCTCCTTATATCTAAAAATTTCCTCGAATTGATCAATCAGGACAAAGACGTTCTCTCCCTCCTTGGTCTGAATGTATTTGCACACTTCGATGAGTCCATCGGGTCCTCGCCTCAGCACCGAGTTGATTATCGCACGATGAATGGGAACATCTTTCGCATCTATCTTTCCCGCTTCCACCAGGTGCGCTACGACTGCCGATGTAAGGTTCGCGATTGGCGAAGTGCCAGGTCTTGTCGCTATGACTGTCCAATAGGGGCTCGTACTGGTCATGAACCCGCCCACAAGTACAGGCACAAGTCCGCAATTCATTAAGCTGGACTTACCGCTTCCTGAATAACCCATGACGGTTATGCAGCGGTGTTTGGATAGCTTCAGCAGGATCTCGTCTACCTGTCCCTCCCTTCCAAAGAAGAGATGGCACTCATCCATCGAAAACGGACGGAGCCCGGGGAAGGGGTTTTGTACCGCTCCTTGCCCGGCGGCAAGGAGGTCAGGTAAATCCTCTTCCAGTTCGCCAACGGTAACTGGATGGTTCAGCATCTCTCTCTCCTACACGTTCCCGAAACTCAATTTATTCTGCAGAAATCTCGTTTGGGGTAGCCAATGTTTAGTTAAAAAAGTCAAGGGATGGGCTGCAGACACCACCCTGAAAGTACCAAAAAACTTTGAAATCTAGCTAAAATCAAATGGATTCCAAAACCTTGTCGGCCAATTTGACCGTGCCTGACAGCAGCTCGTAAAAGAGGTCCTTGTTGAACCTCAGCAGAATCGCATCTTCTTTCGCAACCAGGACATTTGAGTTTGCAAAACCGCCTCCAGTCGTCATTTCTCCTATGAATTGACCCCGGGCATAGGTTGCCGAAAGCTTGCCCTTGTTGAAATATTCAACTCGGCCTGCATACACGACATAAAAGCTGTTATTCAGCTTCTCGTCGACGGCTAAAGATTCGCCTGCCTTTATGAATTCTTCGTCTGAAATGTCGGCCAGGTATGACAATCCGATGCCAGGTGTTCCTTCAAATAAGGCGATTGACCTGAAGAAGAGAACTTTCTCAAAGATCATCAGGCGCGATCCTTCACCTCTCAGCACGGCTGCATCCAGGTCCTTCTTTGTTTGCTCCCCTAACCTTCGACTGTCTTTTTCATATTGGGCCGGATCAATCTGATGGAGCGCCCACGCGGAAACCTCTCTGACCAGCCGGTCGGGATTAAACATCTGTGCAATAAGATCCAGCTTGAATTCACCAACCTTCAGGATGCCGATCTGGTACAGGACCGTGGCTTTTGTCCAGCGATTTGTTTGAGTAAACTCCCTGTTGATCAGGAATTTCAATACAAGCTTGGCATCCAGCTTCACGCGCGGATAGTAAACTTCAAGCCGCTTTATTCGCTCAAGGTCGGTGAGTTCGTCAAGCACCGGGATCACGCGCTGCTTCAACTGATCTGAAAGGAACACATCGAGGAGCTCCACTGCATAGGTGGTACCTTCTGTTGTACCGCTCTCAATGTTCTCCTTTACCAGCTGGATCGACCGCGTATCGTACAGCATTGCCAACAGCATATAAATATGCTCAATGTCGTTTTGTATCTCCCTCCGGACCGCCCTGACAACTTCTGCTGCATTACCGACATCCCCCATCTCCTGGATTGCTTCCAGGTTCCACCCGATGTCTGCTATATCTGACTCAATAGCGTATTTGATGCGTGTGATCTGTGATATCCCGGCCTTGAACCCACATTCCCCAAGGGCAAGCAGCACCCGCGAAACAATCACCTTGTCGGGAAAGTCAATCTTGTTCCACAGCAAGTCCTTGGCGCGCTGACCACCGATACGGCCCATGATCTGAACAATCTTCACCAACGTCTGCGGATTCTGACCTGACCTGTAAAATGCGCTGTCAAGGATACTCAGTGCTTTGCCGCCTATCATGATCAGGCTGTGCAGCGCCTGGTTGCTGAAAATTGGATTGGCCAGGTTTTCAATGAGGGCCAGCATCACTTCATTATTATGCTTCTTCACCGCCGTCTTGATTGCGGTGTGACGCACTTTCGGCTCGGGGTCATTCAGAAGCTCGATAAGGAATGAAGTGTTCTCTTCCGTCGATGAATGCACCAGCAGCTCTGCGGCGTACTGGCGGTCTTCCGCCGTAGCGGATTTCGACAGTTTCTGTATTCGCGACTTTGTGACGTCTCCCCCGCTCTTTATGATCAACTGCAAATCCGCCTTCGACAGCATGGTTTTACCCATATCGCCCCCGGATTTCTTGTCCATTCGTATTACGTAGCGGTCGGACACTGAGAGGCCTTTCAGTTCATTAATCTTTCTCTGGGCAAACTCCTGCACCTGCTCGTTTGTATTCTTGATAAGGTGATTGACCCATGCCGACGACTGCGAAGGGTTGATCTTCTCCAGCAACTTGAACGAAAACACCGCTTGCGCGGGATCGGCCGACACCAATCTCGACTCAAGCCGCTGCGTCACATGTGCGTAACCAACCTCAAGCTTGTCTTGTTGAAATTCCGAACTCTCGAGTTTGGACCTGATCTTGTTTCTGTACCCGTCGTGCAGATTCCGCACGACAATCACATATGCCACCGCCAGCATCAGGATCATGATGACAATCCAATAAGTTTCAAACATCGGCACCAGGGCAAAACCAAAAATCAGTGCACCAGCCAAAAAGCGGCCCGACTCATTGATCACACCTTCAAGCTTTGCCTGGATATTGAATCGGTACCGGCCGTCGAGCGGAATAAACAGCAACTTGAACACGGGCGACTCCAGCGAGTCGCGAATCATGGCGTTGAAGAGCCGCAACAGGGCCACAGCCAGGAAGTAAAAGATAAACCCTTCCTGCCCGAGGAAAAGACCTCCGAGCGACGACGTGAGGGCAAAAATCGAAATCAACACGGGAAGAATAAACAGCGATACCCTTATCCCGTAGTTGCTCATGATCTTGTCATTCACAAACGTCTGCATGATAAGACTCAGCGCATAGATTACTCCATTGAAATATGCCAGGAAGTTGGCAAGGTCCCGGGGATTGGGATACTGCGCGTTCAGCAGCGTTTGAAATGAATACTGGCTGAAGATGTACGTCACGGTAGAAATGACGAGGAACACCGCAAGAAGCGAGGTATACTTGTCAGTGAGGATCTTGGCGAACGTCGTTTCAGCTTTGACGGTCTTGTCAAACTCGGCGGGATCATTTTTTGTCAGCGGGAACGACGAAGAAATGACCACCATGCAAACTGTCGCACAGAGTAAAGACACGTTGCAGGCAATCAGGTAGTCGGATGTGTCCGGAAAAAAGCTCGCCGTGAGAGGTATCAGGAAGAATGCAAGAATTGCGGCGATCAGCTGCCCTGTGTCGATCCAGCCTATGATCCTCTTTGTCTGCTTGAAGTTGAACAATCGCCCGAACATCCCCCAATAACAGAGAAGCAAGATCGCTGCGACCGGGCCTGTGAGGCAGTACATTGCAAAGAGCACTTCATCATGATACGACGAGTCGCCAAACCTGTAGAGCACATAGACCGTGGTGACCGCGGCAATTACCAGAATCAGGCATGAAATCGCCAGGTTTGAGAATTTCACCACATTCTGAAAGAAGCTGAACAACAGCGTGGAAATGATTCCCAGGATCCCGGCAAAAAGAAATGCATTGTTGAGCTGGTCGCTCAACTGGCTAAGGAACAGCGATTCTGCAGTCACGCCGAACGTTGCCATAAACGTTCCCATGAAAAAGCCTATCGCCAGCATAAGTGCGACCTGCTTCTCCTCCTCAGGCCTCACATCAAGCGCACCCAACAGTACTCTTAGCATACTAGAAAATTAAGTATTAAGCGCTAAAAAAAGAAAGCCCCGACTAGTCGGGGCCATCACAGCTTCTTACTTCCTGGTGATTGAATCCTTCTTCACCTCTCCGGCAGCCTCTGTCTTGTAGGCTTCATTGAGCCCATTGACAACCGGCGTCGTGATATCCAGGCTGTCGCCGCCGAACAGGAGGTCGCTCGACGGATCAAACTTCAACACCACTTGTAACCCATTTTCCTGGCCGTATTTCTTGAGGAACTGCGTGACCTTCGCGTAAAGGTCAGTGTTCATCTTTGACTGTTCGGTCAACATTTCCTGTTCCAGGCTCTGACGATACAGCTCCAGGTTCTGCTGCTTCTTCCCAAGGTCCTCTTCAATAGCCTTTGCCTGTCCAATGGTGAGATTAGAGAGATTACGCTGATATGCCTCAAAGTCGTTCTGCAGGCTTTGCGCACGATTTCTCAAATCCTGATCGAGTTTCTTTCCCTTCGCTTCCAGTTTCGTCCGGTTTACCTTGAAGTATTCGTAATGTTTTAAGACAGAATCGGAATTGATATAGGCGAATTTCAAGTCGTTCGGAGTCGGGGATACTGCAGCCTGCGAGGGCGAATTGCTTGAAAAATGTAAATAGTACAGCACCACAACCGCAACCAGCAGCACGCCATTCAGGATAAGAGAAATGTTCTTCATTGGTCAGATTTACTTTGGGCCGCTAATATAAAGACTTCGAATGGCATTTGAGCCTGGGACCATCGCACGCAAGTGACGACACGCTGTTTGCAACGCTCATTTGGGCCCTTCAAACCACTTTGCGTACATCGGGTAGTTCTTTGCGGTTCGCTCAATAACCGCATTCATCTCTGAACCGGTATCCTTCACCTTTCGCGCCGGCAACCCGGCAAATATGGACCCTTCCTCAACCACTGTTCCAGGCAATACCACGGCGCCGGCGGCAATCACCGACCTGCTGCCAATCACAGCATCATCAAGGATCACTGCGCCAATTCCCACAAGTACGTCATCATGGATCGTACAGCCGTGAACAACTGCATTGTGCGCGATCGACACCCTTGACCCAATAGTTGTCTTGGCTTTTTGATACGTACAGTGGATCACTGCCCCGTCCTGAATATTCGTGTCGTCGCCAATTGTGATTGAGTGAACGTCGCCTCTCACCACCGCGTTAAACCAAACCGTGCAATTGTTTCCCATGGTGACATCGCCCACTACCACGGCGTTATCCGCGAGAAAGCATCCGCTGCCGAATTGTGGTGTTTTGTCTCTTACGGTCTTGATGATTGCCATTTCGATTAGTGTTTTCGTTCCCTAAATCTACTCTTTGTCGTCACCCTTGTAAATCGCCGTAGGGTCACAGGACGCACTCAAGCACAGCGGCCTCGAACCTTGAGGGACCTGCCAAGATGTCACTACACTAGACTAAAAGTGTTAAATTTGCGACCCACGTGAAGGAATAATGGACAACCTGATTGGAGACATAGAGGTAATGGATGGGGCTGACCTGGAGTCGGTTCGGGTACTGCCGGAGGTGCAGACGGGCCAAAAGCGCAAGTTATATATAGAGAGCTATGGATGTCAGATGAATTTCTCTGACAGCGAGATAGTTGCGTCCATCCTCCGCAAGGAAGGCTTTGATACGACCTCTGAAATCTCGCAGGCCGACGTTGTCTTCCTGAACACCTGCTCCATCCGCGATAAAGCTGAGCAGACGGTACGCAACCGGCTCGCCCAGATACAAAGTCTCAAGAAACAGAAGCCTGAAATGATGGTTGGTGTGCTTGGCTGCATGGCTGAGCGCCTGAAAACCAAGTTGCTTGACGAAGAACGAATTGTGGACCTGGTAGCGGGCCCGGACGCCTACCGCGACCTCCCGAAGCTTGTGGCGCAAGTGGACGATGGTTCAAGAGCGGTCAACACGTTTTTGTCGCGGGAGGAGACTTATGGCGACATCACACCCGTAAGGCTTAACTCAAATGGTGTCACCGCATTCATTTCCATCATGCGGGGGTGCGACAACATGTGCTCGTTTTGCGTTGTGCCCTTTACGCGCGGCCGGGAAAGAAGCAGGGACCCCCACTCCATAGTGAAGGAAGCACGTGATCTGTTCGCAATGGGATACCGCGAGGTGACCTTGCTGGGACAAAACGTCGACTCTTATAAGTGGAGTGCCGCCGAGAACAACAAAGCCCGGCTTGAGAAAGCCGGCGGAGATGCTGTTCTGAATTTTGCCGGGCTGCTTTCGATGGTCGCCGGGGTAAATCAGGAACTTCGGGTTCGGTTTTCAACTTCACACCCGAAGGACATCACAGATGAAGTCCTTATCACAATGTCGCGGCACGAAAATATTTGTAAGAATATTCACTTGCCTGTACAGAGTGGAAACAGCCGGATACTTGAACTGATGAACCGCGGCTATAGCCGTGAGTGGTACCTCGGAAGGGTAACGCGAATCCGGGAAATCCTTGGAGAAGATTGCGGGATATCGTCAGATATGATTGTGGGTTTTTGTTCGGAATCAGATTCTGAACACGCAGAAACATTGACGCTGATGGATGCCGTGGAGTACGACTTTGCGTATATGTTCTTTTATTCTGAAAGACCTGGCACGCCGGCTGCAAAGAAGTTTCCGGACGACATTAGCGAGGAGGTGAAGAAACTCAGGCTGGAGGAAGTCATCGACAAACAGCGAATACATTCACTGAACCGAAACCGCCGCGATATCGGCAAGACGCATCGCGTGCTGATCGAAGGCGAATCCAAACGGTCGGCTTCGCACTTGCAGGGAAGGACTTCATCAAACAAAGTCGTTGTGTTTCCAGCGGAGACACACACGAAAGGCTCATACGTTAATGTACGGATACACGATTGCACTGCCGCCACACTGCTGGGGCAGGTTGAAGCAGGATAACACATGGCGATAACAGACGCAGAAATCCAGTCCGTAAAGCAGCGCTTTGGCATTATCGGGAACTCGCCGATGCTGAACAATGCGGTAAGGGTAGCGATACAGGTTGCTCCTACCGACATGTCCGTGCTGATCACCGGCGAAAGCGGCAGCGGGAAGGAATCATTTTCAAAGATCATCCACAATCTAAGCCCGAGAAAACACGGACAGTTTATCGCCATTAACTGCGGGTCAATTCCCGAGGGGACGATCGATTCTGAATTATTCGGGCACGAAAAAGGCTCGTTCACCGGAGCGCACGAGGCACGAAAAGGCTATTTCGAAGTCACCAATGGCGGAACAATCTTCCTCGACGAGATCGGCGAGATGCCATTGGGAACACAGGCGCGTCTTCTGCGCATACTGGAAAACGGCGAGTTCATAAAGGTCGGTTCATCCAAGGTTCAGAAGACCGACGTGCGTGTGGTGGCAGCAACAAACCTGAACCTGGCCCGGAAGGTTGAAGACAACAAGTTCAGGGAGGATCTTTATTACAGGCTTGCCACAGTGCCCATCTTCGTGCCGCCCCTTCGGGAGCGTGGCTGGGACATGGAACTCCTCTTCCGCAAGTTTGCCGGCGACTTCGCTGAAAAGTACCGCGTCAAGCCCATCACACTGACAGATGATGCCAAGGACGTGCTGATCAAGTACAGGTTCCCGGGCAACATCAGGCAGCTGAAGAATCTGGTTGACCAAATCTCCGTGCTGTCGACCGATGAGAAGGAGATTAGCGCCGAAAAGCTGCAATCATACTTGCCGCAATCAAGCACTCTTCCCGCACTCTATCGCGATGGCGGCGACAAAGACAATCCTTCCGACAGGGAGATTCTCTACAAGGTCCTCTTTGATCTGAGAAAGGATGTAAATGATCTGAAGAAGATGGCGCTGGAAGGCGGTTCAATCTCCAAGGATGATCATTATCCGGGTGTGGATCACTATGAAAGTCTTGAGCAATTGAAGCCCGTGGGAAATCAGGTTGTTGTCAATGTGAAGCCCTCCCATCCTGATCATGAGGTTCAAAACGCAGAGGAAGTCCAGGACGTGAGCCATGAGGCTGAAGACGATTCGCTTTCGATAGAAAAGAAGGAAAAAGAACTGATCGTGCGTGCTTTGCAGAAAAATAACAACAAGAGAAAATACGCGGCACGGGATTTGGGTATTTCTGAACGAACGCTTTACCGAAAGATCAAACAGTACGAACTTGAAGACTAGTGCATATAGCGCTTTGCTGACAATAACCGCAATTCTCCTGGTCAGCCAGTTCCAGTCGTGCGGCATCTACTCGATGAGCGGAACATCAACGGCCGCCTCCACGATGCAAGTCGATCCCTTCTACAACAACACCGACCTGGGCCCGGCCAATCTTGGAACTATCTTCACCAACAGCCTAAAGGAATACTATCAGCAGAACTCAAGTTTGAGAATACTGCAGGATGATGGAGAGTTGCAGATTGATGGCGTCATCACGGGATATACCGTTACACCGGTTGCACCGGTATCATCAGGAAATGTAATCCAGCCCGACGCTGCGGCCATGAGCCGACTCACAATCACTGTTCAGGCAAATTACGTCGACACGCTCAAACCGGAGAACAGTTTTAAGAACAAGTCGTTCTCCTTTTACGCCGACTTTTCCAACGACCGCGATCTGACAACGGTGCGCGAAGGTCTGGAGCGGAAGATCTTTCAACAGATCATGCTGGACATCTTCAATGTTACTGTCGCCAACTGGTAGGCGTTATCAGGTTTAGGAACGTTGCCCTACCTCGTTTACTCAACACGCACCAAGCCGCAGCGGCTTGCGCGACCATCGAATTGTGCTTAGATTTACCATGACCCTGATTTCCGCTGTGGAAAAGGAACTGTTCCTCGATCTTGCCAAGAACTACACGTCGCTCACCATCGAGGAAGCACTTGCCGTTGATGAACTTCAACTCGCTTATCCATACAGTCAGGTAGTCCACTGCCTCGCCACTCGCGGTGCGCAGGATCATCGGCTTGAGAATTCGAAGGCTTTGCTCGGGCTCAGTGCTGTGTATGCCACTGACCGCTCGGTCCTTAGACTCATCATGACGGCTCCCCGTGCGGAACGCCGGATCGACCAGGTAAAGGAAGATGCCGATGTGGATGGGACAGCGGAATTACCTGTCGTGCCCGCGATTCCCGATGAGCCTGTCTCACACGCAATTCCTGATGAGTCTGTCGCAGCGATGTTGCCTGATGAACCCCAACTTTCGGGCGATGCACTTAATGAAGAGATCATGCGTGATCTCATGCGGCTTCAGGAACTTAAGGTTGGATTTGAAGAATCATTCATCGAGTTCACAAAGGTTAACCCACCAGGAACCAAGGGCCTGCCCGTCACCAAAGTCCAGCCGCCCGCGCCTGGGTTGAAACCCACTATAAAGAAGGAAGAACCTCAGAAGCCTCCCTCCACCATTGTAAAGCCCGCGGTGAAGAAGGAAGAACCGCCCAAGCCTCCTGTACGACTCAGGCGCCCGGAGGAACTCCGTCCCGAGCCAACTGGTGAGGCCCTTATTGACGAGATCGCGAGCTCAAGAAAGCGGATGGCACCTGAATCGGAAAGCCAGAAAGAGCAGCTGGAAATCATCGATCAGTTTATCAGCAAGCAGCCCCGCATCCAGCGACCGACTGCCGGAAGCACACCTGCCGAAGACCTTGCAGAAAACAGTACCGAATTGACCGACAGCATGGTATCTGAAACCCTCGTTGAAATCCTTCTGAGGCAGGGAAAGAAGGAACGGGCTGTGGAGGTGCTCCGGAAGCTGATTTGGAAGTTTCCTCAAAAAAAGGCGATCTTCGCGGCTCAAATTGACGAACTGAAGAAGTAGATTATGTTGTACACGTTATTGATAAGCCTGGCCATTTTTGCCGCTGTTCTCCTGGTACTGATTGTTCTGGCCCAAAACGCAAAGGGTGGTGGCCTGTCATCGCAATTTGGCGGCTCTGGCGCCAGTAACTTGATTGGCGTTAAGAAAACCAGCGACTTGCTGGAGAGACTGACCTGGGCGTTTGCAATCGCGATCATGGTTTTCTCCCTTGGCACAAACCTGATCACACCGGGTGCAGGAGCACAGGATGAACTTCTTGAGCGTGCCAAGGAAGTGCAGACTGATCCCACGCTGAACCTTCAGCAGCAACAGCCTGCCAGAACAGACACAACAAAGCAGTAGTTCGGCATCCGCTCACGCGGACCTCGATATGTGCTTAATCAATAGCCGTTTTGCTACCGGAACAAGTGTCGGTGCGTAAGGAAACTTCAACTTCGACAGGATCAGATAGGTAGAGGGGTTCGGCAGTTCTGAAAACTCTCTGATCAACTGCAGCTTTATCTGTTCGTAGGAATTCGACAACGTCCTGTTGATGGTTCTCAGGAATCTCAGGTGAAGGCCCCTCGCTACTTCCCTGCTCTGCTCGAAAATCGTGATCTGATACCGGTATACGTCCGTCTCTTTCTGAGGTGGTTGTGAAATAAACAAGTATCCCTCGTTGGCATAAAGAGACGTCAGGCCTACGGGGCTGATTTCGCAGTTGGACTCCACGTACTCATAAATTTGTGCGCCCTCATCCAGGGAGGATTTTAACTCAGGAATGGCAAATGACATAATTATCTCCAGCTCCCTCATCAAAGCATCGTCTTCGATCAGCGACTTATAAGTCATCTCAAGTTTGGCAAGGCTGTCTTGCGAGAGTTCCTTTGGAAATGACTCGGTGATCAGTGACTTGTTTTCCTTCAGTGTCTTAAGGTTCGTGTAGTGAAGTACAAGATCAGAGAGAAATGGGTATAACTCGATCTTTCCAAAGGCGGCCTTGACGTGGGTCAGGTACGCAAGCAGCAGGTACCGTTTGTATTCGAAATCCACCAGGCCGTCTGTCAGCCAATTATCCTTCAACCTTTCCATACTTGCGTTGATACTGCAGTCCCAAACCAGGGCACCAGGGCGATAAGCCGCATTTGCCAAGGGCCATGAGGTTGTGACGGCGGGACCGGGTAAAATATGCCCATTTTGTCGTTAATCTGCCATTTTTTTTCATCTTTGCATCCCTTCCGGCGTAAAACGTGAAAAAATGTCAGGAATGTCCGAAGGCGTCTGCCCCTGGCACAAAAATGGAGTAACGGGCAGGCACTGAATAAACTCAATCATCCAAACAATTTAAATCAAATGGCGAAGATCAATTTTAAACCCAATGAAGACAGGATCCTGGTAGAACCTGCTGAGGCAGAGACCAAGACTTCATCCGGAATTTTCATCCCCGACTCATCGAAGGAGAAGCCCCAAAAAGGCAAGGTCATTGCCGTGGGTGAGGGCTTGAAAGACAAGCCTGTGACTGTTAAGGTGGGCGATCAGATCCTCTATGGGAAGTACTCAGGAACTGAGATCACGCTGGACGGCAAGGAGTACCTCATCATGCGTAACTCCGACATTTTCGGAACAATCTAATCTGAACAACAAAAAGGAATACCAACATGGCTAAAGAAATTACATTTGATACCAACGCCCGCAACCGGATCAAAGCCGGGGTGGATAAGTTGGCCGACGCAGTAAAGGTGACTCTCGGACCCAAGGGCCGCAATGTCATTCTGGACAAGAAGTTTGGCGCTCCCACCGTTACCAAGGACGGTGTATCTGTAGCAAAGGAAATTGAACTGAAAGACGCTATTGAGAACATGGGCGCTCAGCTGGTTAAGGAAGTGGCTTCAAAGACGGCCGATGCCGCCGGTGATGGCACGACCACAGCCACGGTGCTAGCACAATCAATTTTCAACCACGGTATCAAGAACGTAGCGGCAGGCGCCAACCCAATGGACCTGAAGCGCGGAATTGAGAAAGCCGTGACTGCAGTTGTTGAAAACCTGAATAAGCAAAGCAAGAAGATCAAGGATTCAAGCGAGATCCAGCAAGTGGCATCCATCTCTTCGAACAACGACGAATCGATCGGGAAGATGATTGCCGACGCGATGAACAAGGTTGGCAAGGACGGTGTAATTACCGTTGAAGAAGCAAAGGGAACAGAAACGGAAGTGAAGACGGTTGAAGGTATGCAGTTCGACCGAGGCTACCTCTCCGCATACTTTGTGACCAATACCGAAAAGATGGAAGCGGACCTGGACTCTCCCTACATCCTGATCTACGACAAGAAGATCAGCAGCATGAAGGAACTGCTCCCGATCCTCGAACAAAGCGCGCAAACCGGCAAGCCCCTTTTGATCATCGCAGAAGAAGTCGAAGGCGAAGCCCTGGCGACCCTGGTGGTGAACAAGATTCGCGGTGCACTCCGTGTTGCTGCCGTTAAGGCGCCTGGCTTTGGCGACCGCAGGAAAGCAATGCTCGAAGACATCGCAATCCTTACCGGCGGAAAAGTGATTACAGAAGAGCTTGGCTTCAAGCTGGAAAATACCACACTTGATATGCTGGGCCGTGCCGAAAAAGTCACGATCGACAAGGACAATACGACAATCGTCAATGGAGCAGGCAAGAAAGCCGACATCCAGGGACGTGTAGGCCAGATCAAGTCGCAGATTGAAACTACAACTTCAGACTACGACAAGGAAAAATTGCAGGAGCGTCTTGCGAAGCTTTCCGGCGGTGTGGCCATCCTTTATGTGGGTGCAGCAACCGAAGTGGAAATGAAGGAGAAGAAGGACAGGGTTGACGACGCACTGCACGCGACGCGCGCTGCCGTTCAGGAAGGCATCGTGCCAGGCGGCGGTGTCGCCTACCTTCGCGCTGCTGACGTACTGAAGGACGTGAAGACTGACAACGAAGATCAGGCAACGGGCGTTAACATCATCCGCCTGGCGCTCGAGTCACCCCTCCGCGTAATCTCAGAAAACTCAGGACAGGAAGGTTCTGTAGTGGTGAACAAGGTTCGCGAAGGCAAGAAGGACTTTGGGTACAATGCATCGAAAAACACCTACGAGAACTTCTTCGAAGCAGGTATCATCGATCCTACGAAAGTCACCCGCCTTGCGCTGGAGAACGCGGCATCGATTGCCGGACTCCTGCTCACCACCATGGCGGTTGTGTCGGAAATTCCTGAAAAGAAGGAAGCCCCGGCAATGCCTCCCGGCGGCATGGATGGAATGATGTAATTGATCATAAAGCCATAACCAGAAGGGGCTGTATCAAAAATACAGCCCCATTTTTTTGTCGGTCTGTTTCAAGTCAAAGTCAAATCCGGCCTTGTTGATCAGGTGCTTTTGATCTGCCCCTTTTTTATTTGCTTTATATTTTCGCAATATTGCGTGCATGGTCATCCATAAGACATTCGCCGACTTTGTATTGTTCCTGTACGTGCACATGGCACATGCGGACGGCGAGTATCACCAACTGGAACACCAAGTGATTGTTGACAAGGCCCGCAAGCTCTTTCCCGCTGCGAGCAGCGTTGACGATATGGTGACCGCCGCCGTAAGAGATTACAAGTCAATCGATCATAGCAAGGTGCAAACGGTCATTAGGGAGAGTTTTCAACACTTCAGCTCGGTTAAATTCTCCCAGAAGTACAAGGTCTACACAGACATGTACGACATTATCAATGCCGACGGCAAAGTGGACGAATCTGAATCAGCCGCACTCAACGAACTGAAGGAAATCATTGAGTTGGGTGCCGTCGTCAAGAAGTAGCCAGGCGTCAGTCAGACAATCGTCCCAGGAACATAAGCGATTCCAACCCTAGTCCTTCTTTTCCGCTGTGCGGAAGAGCCACACACACATGGCAGCAAAGAACACAACCGCAAGTACCTGGTAGCCGGAGTTGCCGAAAATTCCAAGAACAGAGTGCTCAATGTTGAGCGCCCCTATCGCATTCGGCGTGACGACGGCGAGTATTGCCACAAACACTCCGGTCAATGCACCACCGGCAATAAGTCCCGTTGCAAACAAGCTTCCGCGGCTAAGATCGCTATCATCAACTGCCAGCTTGCTTCTGCTTGCGCGCCAGTCAACCACGGCCTTGATGGCGCCTCCGATAAATATCGGGAGCGTGGTGGAAAGAGGCAGGTACAATCCAATCGCAAAGGCCAGGGCCTTAATGCCACACAATTCAAGCGTGATCGCGATGAATACGCCAACAATTACGAACTGCCAGTCGAGGTTGAAAGACAGGATTCCCTTTGCAAGTGTTGCCATGAGGGTGGCCTGAGGCGCTGGGTATTTGTCGCTGCCAATCGCATGGGTCAGACCCTGGCTCACCATCTCCGGGGTCGGAGTGTCCAACAACTGAATCACCCAACCAATTGCGACAGATGAAACAATCGCGCCGATGAACAAAGATATCTGTTGAAGCCGCGGTGTTGCGCCAACGATGTAGCCAGTCTTCAGATCCTGGGAAGTTCCTCCGCCGTTCGCGGCAGCGATGCAAATCATGGCACCCACTACAAGCGCCATGGGCTCGTACACTTTCCCCGACCAGCCAATGCTGGTAAAAATCAGACATGTCCCCATCAATGTGGCGATCGTCATACCTGAGATGGGACTGTTGCTTGTGCCCACTAATCCGACGATCCTGCTGGAGACAGTCACGAAGAAGAAACCGAACATCACAATAAGAACACCAACAAAAAGCTTCTGCAGGAAGCTTTCACCAGGAATGATAGTGCTTGGCAGCAGGGCGGTCAGGAGCACAAGTACGATGGAGCCGATAATAACCACGCGGATCGACAGGTCATTGTCGACGCGTGAAACTTTTGCCTCGCCCTTCTCCTTAAGGGATGACATGCTGTCGCGGAATGAGCTGACTATCGTGGGGATCGTTTTGATCAGTGTGATGAAGCCGCCCGCCGCGACCGCGCCGGCGCCGATCTGCCTGATGTAAGCCCGATAAATGGCATCTGCATAGCTTGCAAAAGAATGCGTCTCCGGATTCCAGCCGCCCGGTCCGCCTGCAGTTTGCAGATTCGCCAGGTAGCCCAGTTTGGACAACTGCAAGGCAATAGTATCAGGGGAAACAAGTGTACCCAGCAACGGGATCATAGCCCACCAGGCCAGCACCGAACCTGCAACCAGGACACCGGAAATTTTAGGGCCAATTATATATCCAACACCCAGGTACTCTGGCGTGATTTCGCCGCGGATTGCACCCGACGGCCAGTACTTATTTGCCTGACTTGTGATGAAGGCAGGGACTTCTGCAATGACGTGAAAGACTTTCTGCAACAGGGCATACACGAATGCAACTCCCATCCCGATAAAA
>Ga0315912_10003229_pt1 | contig 16406 bp, 16 predicted proteins | sample VfabasoilMG_FD_204469 | JGI IMG/M metagenome (GOLD analysis project Ga0315912, IMG submission 204469) | Garden soil microbial communities collected in Santa Monica, California, United States - V. faba soil | ecosystem: Environmental > Terrestrial > Soil > Garden | place: USA: California... | reverse complement strand
GACTCGAGCTCGAGTACCGTCAGCATGACGAACACCCGCTACAGCGATATCGGCGATGCTCTGTTCATCGGGGTGAGCGAGGGCAACATCACCACCTCGGGCAACACCGAGTACTGACGGACCACCTGACGCTTCGCGCATCCGTCACATTCCCTGGGTCACTCGCGAGCTCACCACATGGCGGGTTTCGCCAGATGTTTCGAGCTAGCAGTGATCGCGCGGTTACCAGTACCTCAGCGGCGTCGCCTTTCACGAATGAAAGATTCGGGGCGCTGATGAAAGATTGAAGAGTGCGGAAGGTTTCCGCCGTGTGTCACTGCAGGTCGGGGGGCATCGCATCGGGGACGGAGCTGCGAGCACCACGCCGCTACATTCTCTCACTTCATTGGGCCGCTGCCGCTGTTTTGCACACGCAAGCTGCGCCAGAGAGCGATACCATTCTGAGTGGCGGAATGCGTATGGCGAACGGCGAAGACGAATCCGAAGCAAAGCAGCGGCGAGCCCAGGACTTGATAGAGACAGTGGCACCACCTCGAGCTAAACGATCGACCGGCACTGCGGGCGATGCCCCCGGCACCGATGCCACACCGGACAGCGACTCCGAGGAAGCGTTCGACGAAGAAGCCATCCAGCCGGGACGACCGGTATCGCCTGACGACATTCCCACCGAACGCCCACCGTGGTCCGACCCAGCGGAGTCGCGCGAGCGCCTGCTGCCCGGCGTGCCGATCCCTCCAGCGAAGAAGAACGCCTAGGCTCGCGTCAGCGTCACGGCCACCGGGTGCGACTGATTGACCGATCGGTCAGTTCACCAAACTGCCCAATTTTCTCGAATAGTGGCTCTGGTGTCGAGCATGCGGGACTGGGCCGGGTGCTGCCGCAGTCATGCCACGCGGCTACGCCTTGACGCGGAGGCGATTCGCCCAAAGATTCCGGCCCCATGGGTGGCCCGGCTGTTCGCAGTTGCTTCGGCGTGTGCCGATTGGCTGATGGTTTCCGAGCTCGTGTATTTCGAGCGTTCGTTCGGGCCGGCGCCGTCGGCACGCGCGCGCCGTTTCGGCTGCGCAGTGTCCTGTTATTGAACGATGAGTGTGAACGGTTTCCCCAGCCCTGAGCTCAATTTCGATGGATCCCACGATGAACCTGGACGAAATGGTCAAGTACAAAGACCGCGCCATCGAACTCGCGATGGCCTACACGCCCAAGGTGCTGCTGGCGCTGGTGACGCTGATCGTCGGCCTCTGGCTGATCAAGGGCGTACGTGGCGTCGTTCGCAAGGCGCTGTCCAACAAAGGTGTGGACCAAACTTTGGCGCCCTTCGTGCTGAGCCTCTTGGTCACTTGCCTGAAGGCTGTCTTGTTCATCAGCGTCGCCTCGATGATCGGCATCGAGACCACCTCGTTCGTCGCCATCCTGGGCGCCGCGGGGTTGGCCATTGGGCTCGCGTTGCAGGGCAGCCTGTCGAACTTCGCCGGTGGAGTGCTGATCTTGATCTTCCGCCCCTATGAGGTCGGTCATGTCATCGAGGCTCAAGGGCACACGGGTACCGTGAAAGAGATTCAGATCTTCACCACCGTGCTGCTGACTCCGCAGAATCGACGCGTGATCCTTCCGAATGGAGCCGTCAGCAACGGCCCAATCGTCAATCACACGGTCGAAGGCACTGCCCGCGTCGATTTGACAATCCCCATCGAGTACAAGGCAGACCCAGAAAAGGCCCGGCAGATCTTGCTCGACGTGCTCACGAGCGACAAACGGGTGCTCCGCGACCCGGCCCCTGTCGTGCTGGTGCTGGCCCTCGGCGATACGGTGACGCTTGCGGTCCGCCCCCATTGCAAGGTAGACGACTACTGGGGGGTGTACTGCAGCACCCTGGAACACGGCAAGGCTCGCCTCGAGCAAGCGGGCATCGGCATTCCGTTCTTGGCGCGTGAAGTTCACGTCGCGTCGCCCAAATCCGCATGACTCTCGACCCTCACGGATTTCTGACGGTTCTACCCAACGATTCAGGAGCACGCATGAGATCACGCTATCTAGCTACGTTGGTTTTGGTGTGCCTCGGGGGGCTCGGCTGGAGTCGCCCTGGTCACGCTCAGGACACGCCCCAGGGCTTGATGACTCAGGACGCCGCATCCACGGGCGCGACGGACGTCGGCGGTGGCGGGTTCGAGGCTGCCGCTGCCAAAGACGCGGCGGCCAAGGAAGAAAGCGAGCTCCAGCTCTCCGCCGGCGGGCTGTTCGCCAGCGGTAACTCGCGTTCCACCGCCATGACAGGGGCCGGCGTGCTTCGCCTGCGGCGGGCTGACAATCAGTATTCGGCCAACTTCGCTGCCAACTATGCGCGCGCCGCCGCTTCCGCGGACGAACCGATGGAAACCTCGGTCTCCAACATTCAAGGGCGCGTGCGCTACGACCGCTACCTGTCCGACAAGGTGTCGCTGTTCGTCGCAGAGACCGGACGCCGCGATCGCTTTCAGGGGTTGGTGTTACGGCTCAACTTCGATCCTGGCGTCGCGTACTACTTCTTCGACTACGAGAACCATCGGCTGGTCGGCGAACTTGGTTACGACTTCCAGTACGACGTGCGCCGCGACGACACGATCGCCGAGTCGGCGGCCCAGGGCATCAACGTCGACAAGACGGAAGTAGAGCACTCGGGTCGAGCTTTTGCCGGCTACGAAAACAAGCTGAATCAAGCCGTGAGCTTCACGACCGGCCTGGAGTACATCCAGTCGATCACGGCCGGCGAACGCTGGCGCCTGAATTGGGACATAGGGCTCACGTCGTCCATCGCCGAGTCCTTCTCGTTGGCGGGGACTTTCAGTCTTCGCTACGACAACAGCCCGCTACCCGGGATCGAGAAAACCGACACCATCACCGCACTGAGCCTGGTTTACACGCTGCTGTAGGCGGCCAAGCAAAGCAACGTTCATTCTTCCGGATTGAAGCGAGGACGACCCATGAGTTCAATGTTTTGCCGCTCTGCTCTACTCTTCGTGGCCTGCTCGGCGCCAACGCTCGCGGCTGCGCAAACCGAAGCTGGCGGGGGCTTCCAACTGCAGGCGTCGACGGACGGGCCGGCGCAAGCGAGCGCCAGCGCGAACGCCACGCCGCCCGCTGGCAACGGCGCCGAGGTGCCTTACATGCAGCGCTACGTTCCCGAAGCGAATCTTTGGGAGCTCGGCCTGTTCGGTAACATCATGTTCGTGTCACCCTCTCACCGTTTCATCGAGCCCGGTAGTGGGCTGCCCCAGCAAGATCTCGATCCAGCGGCGGGTTTCGGCGTGCGCTTCGCCTACTTCCCGCTCGCCTTCTTGGGTCTAGAGGTCGACGCCGCAGCCATGCCCAGCGCGACCGAAGATGGCAGCTCGGCGGGCATTCATGTCGCTCGCGGGCACCTCATCGGTCAGCTGCCGGGTTCGAGCATCACCCCGTTCGTGCTGTTCGGCATGGGAGCGCTCGGAGCAACCAGTGAGATGATGGGTACCGACACCGACCCCGCCTTTCATTTCGGTGGCGGTATCAAGGCGGCGCTCGACGCCTACGTCTCAGCGCGCCTCGATCTGCGCGACTCCATGACCCAACGTGTCGGCAGCTCCGATGGCGAGCAGACGCATCATCCCGAGGTCATGCTGGGGCTGACGTTCACGATCGAGCGCACACGCCCCGACCGCGACGGCGATGGCTTTGCGGATCACCGCGACGATTGCATCGACGTTCCCGGCGAGACGCAAGGCTGCCCCGGCGCCGACACGGACAAAGACGGTGTCCCCGACGCCGTCGACGAATGCAAAGATCAGGCGGGCCCGGCCCCCTCCGGCTGCCCCGACAGCGACGCTGACGGCGTGGTGGATCTGAAAGACTCCTGCCCGGACAAGGCGGGCGTGGCACCGCATGGTTGCCCGACCGAGGCTTGTCCCTGCACCGACACGGACTCTGACGGAGTGACGGACGCCAACGACAAGTGCCCGAAAGAGCCTGCGCGTACCGTCGATGGCTGCCCGGCCCACGACCAAGACGCTGACGGGATCCTCGACGAAGTCGACAAGTGCCCGAGCGAACCCGAGACCAAGAACGGGTTCGAAGACGCGGACGGTTGCCCCGATGAGGTGCCAGAGGCCGTCAAACGCTTCACGGGTGTCATCGAGGGCATCACGTTCGACTACAACAGCGATCGCATCTTGCCCGCCGGGAAGCCCACGCTCGATGCCGCTGCCAGTACCTTCAAAGAGTACAAGATGCGGGTCCTCATCACCGGTCACACCGACAACAAGGGCGAGCGCCAGTACAACGTGGATCTATCCGCGCGCCGCGCGCAGTCCGTGAAGAACTACCTGGTCGCCGCCGGTGTGCCCACCGAAAATATCGAGACGCGCGGCGCCGGGCCCGACGAACCGAGAGCAGACAACGCCACCCCCGAAGGGCAGCAGAAAAACCGGCGCATCGAGTTCAAGATTCTGAGTCAGTGAGCTCAGGGAAATAGCTCCCAGCGTGAGCGAGCCCCGGTGGGGGAGCTGGCATTCGTCGTCGTATTCATTGCAGTCGTCGTCCGCTTCGCTGTCTTCGGCGGGCACCGCTGCGACTAGCGCTCGCATGGCTCAGACATTCCTGACATGGTCGAGACGCTGCGAGTTGTCGTTTCCGGTTCTTGTGGGGCAGCGGAGTCGATGCTCAGAAGTAACCCCCGACCGTGAGCGAATTCGGACCGACGCTCACGCTGGGGGCATAGCGCCCCTGTTCGGGCGCCTCGACTTCGTCATGGGCCAGCACGAAAGCGTCGAACACATCGACGACGGCGAGCCCGCCGAGCAGGCCATAGAGCGCGCCGGTTTCGCTGCAGTTCGTGACGCCTGCCGTGGCAGCGCAATAGCCCGCGACCCCCATGACCGCGAACATGGGCCCCGCTAGCGCCCGCGCGCCGAGCGAGATGAACCCCGTTCCCCAGTTCCCGTGGGCGAAGTGCACGACGGGGCCTGCCACGAGGCCGACGAGGTAGCCCATGGCCCAGGGGGCGACCACCGGCTCGATCGGCTCGCCGGAATCGTTCGTGGGTTTGCGGGCGCCGAGCGCGATGCCCGTCGCGATGGCAGCACCGTCGACGACCAAGAGCTGCCAGCCGTACCACGAGCGAGTCGGCGTCGCTTCGGGCCGCTCCCGTTCCCAGGCGAGCAGAGCCGCATCGATCGTCGCGACACCGGCCAGCCCCACCAACGTACCTCCGGTGTAGCCATCGACCACGCAGTCATGCTCGATGTCTCCGCGCCCCATGCATGTTCCCAGGAAGCCGACGAACCCAGCGACAGGTGGCACCAGCACGCGCAGGCTGAGCGAGGCGGCGCCGACGCCGGCGTTTCCGTGGGCGTAGTGGACCGCAGGCGCGCCGACGGCGCCCAAGCCGTACCAGGTGGCACCGATGAGACCGAGGTCCGAGGGCTGCTCGTTCGGATCGAACTCGAGTGTCGACGCGAGCACGCTGCCCGTGGCGATCGAGGCTCCATCGACGATCAACGTCTGCCACCCGTACCAGTCCGTCGTGGGTGGGTCAGCCGTCGCGCGTGTGGGCGCTGGTGGTGCGGTTGGCGCTGCGGCGGGGTCGGCGGCTTCCGCCAGGGTGAGCCGTGACAACAAGAGGGCTGCGGTCAGGGACGGAACCAGGGTCGGACGCATGTGTTCGTCCCAACGCTCAGGCTCCCGGGGAATTTAGGGTTTCAGTCCACGGGGGCGTGCCGCAAACGCAGCGCGTTCGCGATGACACTCACCGAACTCAGCGCCATCGCCGCGCTGGCCAGCATCGGAGACAAGGCACACCGAACAGTGGGTACAGAACGCCAGCAGCCACCGGCACACCCAGAGTGTTATAGGCGAAGGCGAATAGCAGATTTTGGCGGATGTTCCGCATCACGTGCCGCGACAGATTTCTAGCGTGCACGATGCCGCCGAGGTCGCCCTTCACCAGCGTAATGGCAGCGCTGTGCATTGCCACATCGGTTCCAGTACCCATCGCGATGCCCACGTCGGCGAGGGCTAGCGCCGGCGCGTCGTTGGTCCCGTCGCCCGCCATGGCAACGCGAGCGCCCTGGGCGCGCAGCTCACGCACGATGTCGCCCTTCTTGTCCGGAAGCACGTCGGCAAAGACCTGGTCGATGCCGGGCTAGCGTGCCACCGCTTCGGCGGTGGTGCGGTTGTCACCGGTGAGCATGACGATGCGTAGGCCCTCCTGACGCAAGTGCACGAGCGCGTCCTTCGCTGAGGCCTTGATCGGATCGGACACACCGAGGAGCCCCGCGACCTTCCCGTCCACCGCCACGAACACCGCCGTCCGGCCGCGGGCGCGCAGCGACTCAGCCTGTGCGGCGAGTTCGGCGACGTCGACGCCTTGCTCTGCGAACCAGTGGGCGTTACCCACGAGCGCCCGCTGACTGCCCACCGTTCCGAGCACTCCCTTACCGCTGATCGCTTCGAAGTGACTCGCCTCCGCCGGCTCGAAGCCGCGGCTCCGAGTGCCTTCGACGATGGCTTCGGCCAGGGGATGCTCGCTGGACCGCTCGAGCGCCGCTGCACGGGTGCGCGGCTCCGCTGCGCTTCGCTCACCATGCGCACTATCTGCGCGAGCAAGGTGGCTTTGCCGACGCGCGACGCCCGTACCACCAAGGCGCCACGCCCGTTCATGGTGCCCCCGGTCACCGGCGCGCCGGGCTGCTTTTCGACGGGCAGAGGTTCGCCGGTGAGCATGGACTCGTCGACGGCGCTCGTCCCTTCGGTGACTTCACCGTCGACAGGCACCCGCTCGCCCGGGCGCACGCGCAAGCGGTCTCCAAGCTGAAGCCAAACGCCACGGCCGTTCCGCGTGCGATCTACGTGAACATGTTCAGCTGACGGGTCGTGACGGACACCCAACCTCGCTGGAAGAAGGGCAACCCGCCCCAGAGCACCACGGGCGACGCCAGCAGTAACTGCAGCCACGGCGACACGCTCTCGGAAACCAGCAGCGCCAGCGGTCGGCCCGGGATCATATCGGCCATCGCCAGCGTGAATGTCGGCAGCGTCAGGGCGGCGCTTATCCAGAATCGCCGCGTCATGGCGCTGAGCTCGGGGTTCTCTTGTCCGAGCTCGGGCAGTTCCGGCTCGATCGCCATACCGCATTTCGGACAGACACCCGGTGTTGTCTGACGAACCTCCGGATCCATGGGGCAAACGTAGACGCGCCCAGGCGCGGCATTCGTCGCCACCGGCGCTGCCGGTGCCTCACGCTCACCCAGGTAGCGGCTCGGGTCGGCAATGAACTTCTCGCGACAGCGAGGGTTACAGAAGTAGTAGGTGGTGCCCGCGTGCTCCGCGCGCGGCCGCGGGGTTCACGCTCATTCCGCACACGGGATCGATGGCTCGCGGGTTTTCAGCGGGGCCGCTCGGCGCACTCGCGTGTGCCGCGCAATGCGCGCAGTCTGCCCGCGGCGTTGGTGCATCGGTCGCTGGATCTGGCGCCGGATGCTTGGGTTTGGAGTGGGGATGCATCGAGGGATCTTTCTGGCTTCTGTCTCATTCAGCAGACGCGTTGTGCAGCCTTTGATTACGCGAAAACGCGCGAGCCCCGCTTGCCCCCTCAATGAGGCAAGGGCCGACTGGCCGACTCTTGGCCGTCACCACGCGCATCCCGCGCGATTTCCTGAGTCTACGCTGCCTGTACAAACAAGCAGGGGGGCGAAATTCTTCCAAAATTCGACGATCCGCGAGCAGGCGACTACACTCCGGATCGTTCATTCCCGTCAGATCCCCTCGGCCCCCAGCGCACCTGGGGTCCGGGGGGCGCTGATTCCCCGCCGGAGGATTCCGAGGCTCGCCGATGACCCCAGCGTCGGGTGAGAGAACACCGCTAGAGCCACTGCTGTGGTGTCTGCTTGCAGCGGCTTTGTTCGGCGCATCGACCCCGGCAGCAAAGCTGCTCACCGCTGCCATGGGTCCACTTCTGCTCTCGGGCATCTTGTACTTGGGTGCAGCGCTTGCTGTGTGCCCCTGGGTCGTTGGTGGCGCGCGCCGTGTCGCCAGCGACCGAGCCAACCGGTGGCGCCTCGCTGGCGCCGTGGTGTTTGGCGGCATGCTTGGGCCGGTATGTCTGCTCACCGCGCTCCGCGTCGCCAACGCAGGCTCGGTCTCGCTGTGGCTGAACCTGGAAACCGTGGCCACCGCGGTGCTGGCGCGCGCGTTCTTCAAGGAGCACCTGGCTCCACGGACCTGGACCGCCGTCGGCCTCGTCGTGCTGGCGAGCGTGCTCTTGGCTCCTGGTACGCCAGCGGGCGGAGTGGCGGTGGTGTGGGTCGGCTTGGCATGCCTGGCTTGGGGCCTCGATAACAACCTGACCGCGCTCATCGACACCTACTCACCAGCGCAGATCACCTTCGCCAAGGGCAGCGTCGCCGGGGTCGTGAACTTGAGCTTGGGCATGCTGTTCGACCCGGCGTCGCGCACGTGGTCCGCGGCCGGCATGGGTTTGCTCGTGGGTGCCCTTGGCTATGGAGCTTCGTTGCTTCTGTATGTCGCAGGCGCGCAGCACTTGGGTGCCACGCGCTCCCAGTTGCTCTTTTCCAGCGCCCCGCTGTGGGGCCTCGGGCTGGCGTGGCTGGCTCTGGGCGAACCGGTGCTCGCCGCCCAGCTCACTGCCGTCCCACTCATGGCACTCGCCATGTGGCTATGGCACCGCGAACGCCACGAGCACCCTCATACCCACGCTGCACTGACGCACCGGCACTGGCACCGTCACGACGATGGTCACCACCAACACTCACACGAAGCAGCCGTGCTCCCAGGCGCCTGGCATTCCCACGAGCACACCCACGAACAGCTCGAACACGAGCACGCGCATCGCCCCGATCTGCATCACCGCCACGAGCATCGAGACAAGGCGAAGCTCTGAGCGCTGGGCGACGCGAGCTCGAGCTAGAACTCCAGGGCAGGGGGCGCCGCGTGGCCTTTGTGGATCAGCGCGCCGCTCGTGAACGGTGGCGCGATGATCTGGCCACCGGCGGCCCAGACGTCGCCGCTGGGATCGATCCACACCGCGTGAAAATCTTGGAACAGGTCGAGCTCGGTGGGCTCTTCGTACCAGGTGTCGCCATCGAGGCGGAGCACGGTGGTTTGCAGGCCGACGGAGTACGCCGCCTGGTCGCGATGGAACACGCCGAAGGTCTGCAGCGGAGGACCTTCCGGCGTCACGTCTTCCCAGTCCTCACCGGCAACAGAGCTCACGAGCGTGGCGCTGAATTGGCCGCCTACCGCGGTCATGCGCGAAGCGTCGGGCAATCCGTGCAGCGTCAAGAGCGTGCGCGTGGTTCCCGCGTCTACAGCTTCGAAGCTCTCGCCGTCGTAGTGCATCAATGCACCGCTGACTCCGCAGAACCAGACGTTGTCGCTGTCGGTTCCCCAGACCTTGTACCAGGCCGAGGGGGTAGGCGCTGCATCGCCCAGATCGACTGCTTCGAAGCCCTCACCGCGGTCGCGCCAGACGAACCCCGTGCCTTGGTTCGGGTCTCCGCCCACGGCCCAGACGTCGCTCGGGCTTGCCCCCCACACGCCCCAAGCGTCGCGCTCGCTCGGCGTCGGCAAGGCTTCGAATGCGTCGCCCTCGTAGCGGAGGATGACGCCACCGGTGCCCGCGATGTAGACGGGGCCGTTTTCGAAGGCGTGGACCCAGAACAGATCGCCCCCGTCCAAACCCGAAGCGTGGATCTCCCACGCGCTGCCATCGAAATGAGCGATCGACGGTCCAGCGCCATCCCTGCGGTCGGCGCCGGCGACCCAGACGTCGTCGGCGGCGGTCCCGGTCACCGAGAACAAAGCACCGGGCAAGCCTTCGCTGACGACCCGCCAGCGCACTGTTGCTTGGTCTTCAGCGGAATCGTCCCCGCCACAACCCGAGAGCAAAGCCAGGCAGAGGGTGGCGCCGGCAGCGAATGCGAGACGGAAGGCCATGAGAAAGCTCTCAACTAGGGGTCAGTGCAGGTGTAGTCGTGACTCGAGCAACCGTCGTGACAACCCGCGCAGCGAGACGCGGGCGTCGCGTCAGACAGCTTGCCTCTGGGGTCGGCGCGCTGCCAGAGCCAATCGCGGAGTTCGGGAGCTTCACCGCTCTCGAGTTTGAGCATGCCCGAGACGCGCGCGAGTTCCGTGCAGCCTTCATCCGAATACTCGGCTTTGACGAGCTGGGCGCCTGGAGCGAACGGATACTCGCCGTCCACGTACGCGCGCTCACTCGCTGGATCGGCGAACACGCGAATGCTGTAGCCATCGTGCTCCGCGGGGCTCAAGCGGCAATCGCGTACCTCGGGCCAGCGGGTCTCGAAATCCAGCGGCCAGAATGCCGCATTCGGCTCGGCATCGGTGGGATCGCTGCAGGCGAGCAGCGATCCTCCGAGCCACGACAGCAGGGCGATGTACCGAAACGACCTGATACGTCGAAGCGACGAGGCTTCGTTCAATGATCGTCCTCTGCCTCGCCCAAGTACACGACGCGGATGCGATGGTTGTAGGTGTCCGCGATGTACAGGTTGCCGTCGGAGTCGAGAGCGACGCCGTAGGGTCGATTCAGCTCGGCTTCCGTGGCAGGCCCGCCGTCGCCGTGCGAACCAGCCTCGCCGCAGATGCCGGCTACCGTCGAGATCTCGCCGCGGTGGTCGACCTTGCGCACGCAGTTGTTGAAGGTGTCCGCGATGAAGAGCGACCCATCGTGGGCCACGGCGACGTCACGCGGTCGGTCGAAGCGCGCGTCGAGTGCCTCGCCTTCTTCACCAGCGAGACCGCCGTCTGGTGCCTTATCGCCGAGCTCGGCCGGTAGGTAGGTGTCCGGTGCCCTGCCGGCTACGGTTGCCACCGTGCCGTCGGGATGCAGCACCCGGATCACGTGGTTGCCCGTGTCGGCGAAGTAGAGCTCGTCGTCCGGACCCATCTCCATCCCGCCAGCAGGGGGCGCGGACTGACTGAAGGGTTGGTTCATGAAGCCGGCGGTGCCTTCCTCGCCGTCACCCCCGAAGCCCTGGGGCCGCGCTGGCGGACCCTTGCAGTCCGGATCTTCGGCCTCTTCTTCCAAACAGAACTTACAAGCGCGAGCTTGCCCAGGTTCTGGCTCTTCTTCGGAGCAGACCTCGATGAAGCCTTCTGGCAAGTAAACGCCGACGGGACCGACCAGGGTGTTGATCACGCCGTCGCTATCGACGCGCCGGATGCGCTGGTTGCCCTGATCCATGATGTACATGCGCCCGTCGCTATCGAACGCCGTCGCCACCGGCAAGTCGACGACTGCTTGGACCGCGGGCACCTCCTCGCCGGCATAGGCGCGGGCGCCGGTGCCGCAGATGGCATGGACCTCGTCGTTGCTCGGATTCAGCTCGAGGACTTTCGAGTTGTGCCACGCCGAGAGAATGATCTTGCCGTCGGGCGAGAAGGCGATGTGCGTCGGGTGGTTCAGCCCAATCTTGGTAGCCTCGCCGTCCGGCGCGTCGCCCAGCTCACCTGTGCCGATCACGGTTTGAACGACCCCGTCGACCACGCTGCGCACGCGATGGTTGTTCCAATCGAGCACGTAGGGGTTGCCATCGGGCCCCCAAGAGATGTCCTGAGGCAGATACAAGCTGACTTCTTCGGGTGGGTCGCCGTCGTGACCGAGCGCCGCGCGCCCGTTGCCCATGTAGTTGCAGATCACGCCCTCGCCGCCGCAGCTCGACTCGTTCGGGTCGTCGGGGCTGCTGCAAGCGTTGAGACTCAGCGCCAAGGCGACCGCCCCGATGGGAGTCAGCGGGGTAAGCTTCAGCAATTTCATTCGACGGCTCCTGGATCGAATCGGCGGATTCGGTGGTTGTAGGTGTCGGCGATGTACAAGAAGCCCTGCTCGTCGAACTCCAAGCCCGCGGGTCGATTCAGCGCCGTGTCCGTTGGCGCGAACCCTTCGCCGTCGTAGCCTGCCTCGCCGTTGCCGGCGACGGTGTCGATGGTGCCTTCTTCCAGGTCGAGCACGCGAATGCGGTGGTTGAGTTCGTCGGCGACGTACAACAACTTACCGTCGGGGCTGAGCTCGAGGTCGCGCGGGTTGTTCAGTTGGGCAAGGACGGCGTCGCCGCGGTCACCCGAGAAGCCCGCCTCGCCATTGCCGGCGATGGTGTCGATGCGATCCTCGCCGAAGTCGATGCGTCGGATCGCGTGGTTCAACGTGTCGGACACGTAGAGCCGGCCTTCGTGGTCGAAGGCGAGTGCGCCCCCGGGGGGTGGGTTCGGGCCAAAGGGGAACTTGAACAAGGCTTCGAGCGGTGAAGCGCCGTCGCCCGCATAACCGATCATCGTCGGCGTGCCAGCCACGGTGCTGATCAGCCCCTCGGGATCGATCTTGCGGACGACCTGATTGCGCATGTCCAGGATGTATTGGCTGTCGTCTTCGCCGTAGATGAGCTGCGTCGGCTGGTTGAGCTGAGCGCGGTGCGCATCGGCTCCGTCTCCGGCGAAGCCGGGGCCGCTACCGCAGGTGACGAGCACGCGCCCGGTTTCTGGGTCGTATTCGCGCAGCTTGTGGTTGTGCCAGGCCACGAGCACGAGCTTGTCGTTCGGCATCTCGACGAGCTCGGTCGGGTGGTTCAGGTCGACTTCGATGCCTGGCGCGCCGGGGGGCTCGAGGTCGGACAGATCGGGCGGCCCGTCACCGACGAAGCCCGAACCGATCACCGTTCGCAGCGTGTTGTCGGCTTCGACCTTGCGCACGGCGTGGTTGTTCCAGTCGAGCACGTACACGTCGCCGCTGCGGGTGATCGTGACATCGATGGGCCAGTAGAACTGGGACTCTTCGAGCGAGAAACCATCGCCGTCGAAACCCGGTTCGCCGTTGCCGGCGTACGTGCACAGCTTGTCGGCGTCCGTGCAGAACACCAGCGGCTGTTCTTGGATGACCAGGGGGGCGTCGTCACCGCCACAACCGGCGAGCAGCGCGCCGAGCGCGGTCAGCAGCACACACTCGATGAGTATCGTCCCTTCGCGCCAGCGCTGGCGGCCCGTGCTCGGTAGCCTCGCTTGCGACCCTTGCCTCATCCATGTCCATCCCATCTTCGTCCTCCTGGCGGACCCCCCCTGCCGGGGAACATCCTTCAAAGCCATGCCCAATCCACGAGCTTTACGCTCGCGGGGACTCTAGCGCGGCCCCCTACAGCTGGCGAGTCGCGCCAACCGTCGGCCGCGGATTCGGGGGGCGGGCGTTCAGGACAGAGTGGTTGAGAGGATCACACGCCGTGGTAGGGTTCGGCGCATGTGGCGCTCGCTTTTACTGGTAGGCGGCATCGTATTGGCGTTGTACCCCGCCTGTTCGGGAGACGACGACGACCCTGGGGCGGATCAGGAGGGGCTACGCATGTGCTGCGAACTCGGCGCTATCTGCCATACGGTCCCCCCCGATCCTGACAAACGAGAGTGTCACGTGATCGGGCACGAGAACGACCCTGCCGCTTGCCGCGAAAATTACGAGCGCTGCAAAGCTCTGTGCACACCGGAAGGGGAAGGTGGCGAGGGCGGCGAGCCGTCCGAGCACGCCTGCTTGTAGCTCATTCAGCGCCCGCCCCGCCGCCGCCGCCCGCGCCGGCGGATTGGGCACAGCCCGCGTAGCGCTCGAGGAAATACGCGAAATTGGTGTAGGCGGCGTCGTTGTCTTTGGTGAACTTGCTGTGACCGCCGTGGGGGATGCCGCCGTCCGCCTTCGCCAGCGGCTTCAACAGCAGCAAGCTGGCCAAAGGATCGTCCACGTTGATGAGCCCATTTTCGATGGCGTTGTTCATCGACGCGAGCGCTGACGCCTCGCAGTTGTCTTGTTCGACCAACCACTGGATCGCGTCGGGGGGCGGGTTCTTCACGCCCTGAAAGTGACAGGGGTAGCAGCGGCCGCGCGTCACGTAGATGGTTTCGAGAAAGACTTGCTCGAGCGCCTTCGAGTCGCAGCCTCCGGGATCGCGTTCGCCCGTGTAAGGTTCGCTCGGTTCGGCCTCGATGTTGCAAAATCCGGGTTCGGTCTTGTCACCGCACTTGGTGTCCGAGCACGCGCCGCACTCGGCGACCTGCTCGATCCAGGCGGAGAAAGCGTCGTACTCGGCTTGGATCACCTGCTCGGTGATGAGTTCGGAATCGGGCGACGCCCGTTCGATCCAGCTCAGGATCGTGCTGTCTTTGGGGTCTTTCAGGTTCACCAGGTCGCGTTCGACGAGGCACGCCATGGTTTCACAGGGGGTGTCGCGCACGAACAGGCTCAGATCGACACCCGAAAGATGGCACTGATTGCAGCTCGCCGGCTTGTCACTCATGAGCACCGGCTCGATGCGCTGGCGGTACACCGCTGTCGCGGCCTCCGTGCAAGCCTTGCCGTCCTCGTCCGGCTCTTCCGATTTGCACGCCGAGGCCCACCAGCAAAGTCCGAGCAAGAGCCACAGACCTGGGGCACGACAAGTAAGCATTACGAGCGAGTCAATACCATTCGACCGCTCCCCGGGCCAGGCGCGCCCTGGTAGATCGGGCGTTTCGGCCGCTCACTCAGAGGCGCGCGAATTGCGCTCGAGCGGCGGATTTGCTGCCACGCCGTGCTTCGCGGTCGTGAGGTCGTCGAGCGCCAGACAGCGACCCCCCTGCGCCCTACAGCGTCCCGCCTGCTTACATTCGCGCGACGCCGCGCAATCGGCATCGGTTTCCGCCGCGCAGCGCCCGTCGACGAACTGGCACAGCCCGTCGAGTTGGCAGTCCCAGCTGGCTCCACAATCCTGATCGTTGTTGGCGTAGCAGCCGTCGGCCCCCGTCGCGCAGCGGCCATGCTGCGCGCACTCGACACTGAGCCCGCAGGGATTGCCGGCGCTACCACGACCGCAGCGGCCATCTACCAGGCTGCACTCGCCCCAATCGGTGCACATGCGGCTCTGCTCGCACTCCGCATCTGAAGCGGGGTGGCACCAGCCGTGCTCGCCCAACGAGCACGCTCCATGCTCCTTGCACTCGAGGCTGCGCGCGCAATCGTCGTCCGAAGTGGCCGGGCCATGGCTCGGCGGCGCTCCGTAGATCTCGGGTGGAAAGCAGGTCGAGCACACAATCTCTTCGTGCCCGAGGTCGGACAGGTAGCTGTAAAGGACCGCCAGCGTGGCGACGCAGAGCGCGCCGGTCGTTGCTCCGCGCAGCCAACGGCGCGACTGTCGCGAGCGCGCGGCCCGTTCGCGGGCCACGTGATCCGAGAACGCGATCGCGACTTCGAGGCATTCCTCGTATTCGGCGAGGGTGCGCTCCGCGCCCTCGATGTCGCGGGCGTGCGTCACGGGTCGCGCGCTCAGGCGCTCGAGCCGATCGAGGTCTCGCCGGAGCCCTCGCGGCAAGCATGGCCGAAGCGCTCCCAGGCTGGTAGCGCGGGTGCTCAGGGCCGCGCGGGCCCGGGCGAGATTCTGACGCGCCTCGTCGAGGATGTTCCGATACGGGCTCGTCGCTCCGCCGCCTCGACCGCACTCCCGCATGTTCTGACTACGCGGCAGCCCGGTTTTTTCTTCCCGAGCTGCCAGGTAATTCAGCAATATTAGGTGGTTAGATCACTCGCTGAAGCTGGCCACCCAGAGGTCGGTGAAGTCCGTGCCCTGGCAGCCGGGCGATCCCATCCCGTTGGGATCTGGCTCCGGTGGGTTCGTCAAGCAGTCGGGCACCTCGGCGCCGCGCACGCTGAGGCTGCCTGCCAGTGCGCCGCCGTACACCTGAGCCGACAGCCACACCTGGCCGTAGGCGTAGCCCGAGAAGTCGACGCTCTGATGGATGCCGAGGGTCTCGAGCATTTGCTCGGGCTCCTGGCTCGACTCGCTCGATTCCGCCATCGATACGCTGACGAAGTAGAGCTCGCCGCCGTCCAGGCCCGTGGTCACTTGAACCGGGAGGTTGGCTTCGATGGTACCGTCGGCGCTGCTGAGCTCGAGCTCGCCGGCGAACGCGAGTTCGCCCGCGCTCCCGCCGTCGAGTTCTTCGCACACCGTGTCGCTGCTCGCGCTGAGCGAGTAGCTGAGCTCGCTCGCTGGCGCCTCGGGTTCGTACTCGAGCGTGAGGGGGCCCTTGCCATTGAAGGCGTCCAGCGCCTGCTGCACGCTCTCGCTGTCTTCAGTCGAAACAGCGAAGCCGATATCGCAGGGGTTGTCCTTGGGCCACTTTGCGATCGGCCCGCCGCCGCCAGCGGCGACGCCACCGTTGCCGCTGTAGGTGCCCATCACGCCGATGCTGCCGATGAAGCCGACGTCGGCGATGCCGATGTTGAACTGGAGCTCGGGCGGTCCGTCCGCCTCGAACCCGGACGGGGGCTCGACCGTGACCTCCAGGCTGCCTGCGATCTCGTCGGCATCCAGGCTGAAATTCGCGTGCACGAGGCGCGCCGTCTCCGCCCA
>Ga0315912_10003227_pt1 | contig 16414 bp, 17 predicted proteins | sample VfabasoilMG_FD_204469 | JGI IMG/M metagenome (GOLD analysis project Ga0315912, IMG submission 204469) | Garden soil microbial communities collected in Santa Monica, California, United States - V. faba soil | ecosystem: Environmental > Terrestrial > Soil > Garden | place: USA: California... | reverse complement strand
CCGCCCAGTCCCATTCCGCCGTCACCGACCATCCCTCCGTCACCGACGTTCCCGCCGCTCGGCGGGGCGCCGCCGCTCTCTGTCCCACCGCTGCCGGCTCCGGCCGCTCCGCCTGTTGCGTCCCCGCCACCTCCGTAAGCCTCGCGGAGCAGGGCTTCGCCATACAGGTTGCAGGCAGGGACCGCCCAAACTGCGGACGCAACCAAGGCCAGCCACAGCCAACGCGCAGACTTCACGAGTTCAATCTAGAGCCGATCTCGACCCTGACGCAGTAGCAAAAGAGCGCCTCCGTCCAGCTCAGCCAGCGCCCGGCCCCTTCTTCCCCGCACCTCCCCACATGTTCGCAGGTCACTTGCCCGCGCCGCGCGACCAGGGGAAAGCCCTTCCAGAGCGAAAGACGGTACGACGCGAGTGTCTCGACCACGTCGTCGTCCTCGGAACTCGTCACCTCGAGCAGCACCCTGTTAGCCTTCGGGGCTCCGCCTTCTTCTACACATCGGTCAAACGCCACGTAGCGCGCTCGGATTCCGTCGGCGGCTCCCAGGCGTCTGAGGCGCGCTCGAAGAACTCGGGCGGCACGATCTGCGTGTGGTCTCCCGGCGACCGGTTCCGATTCGCTACGCGCTCGCGACGGTCCGACCTCGGGGCATCGAGCACATAGACAACGAGCGTGAGTTCTTCGGCTCGCGCCCGTTCGTAGAACACCTCCCGCTCGACCCGCTGGAGCAAGCCGAACTCGAGAAAGACGTCCGTGCCGCACCGAAGCGCGCTAAGCGCTACGTCCCAAAGCAGTCCCCGACAACGCTCGCGACGCTCGAGGTACCAGGCCATGACGCCCTCAGCCGGCCGTGGATCGTCGCGATAGAGGCGCACCATGCAGGCATCCACGTCGAGGTGGATCGCCGGCGACCGAGCGATCCGCTGCTGCGCGTAGGTGGTCTTGCCGGCTCCGACAGGACCAATCAGGAGGTGCAGCGTGCCCGGCGCTCTCATGACGCCCCTTGAGTGCAGCCTCGGGGCTTGGACACACGCTGCGTCGATGGCGGGTTCGCCGACGAGTCGGGGGAAAGATCGCGATCGCAACATTCACAGTTTGGATGCAGCACGGTGCGACTCCCTTCGGTCGCGAAGGTCCCTCGATGCTCGCGGCAGCCGAGTGAAGCGCGCGCTCGGATACCCAAAGAAAAACGCGAGCTTTTTTGACGGCTCGCGTTTTCTCCCACTACCGTGGACATTGGCTCCGCATGGGGAGCGACTTGCGAACCGTTCTTTGTGGCTTCGGTGGGACGGGTTCGCTCCGCTCGCACTGTCCCGAAGGTGCGAATGCCTGCGAATCCGTAGGGGTTGAACGAGGCGGGCCGGGACGCTCTCCCTGATTCGCGCTGTCCTGCGACGAAGGCGGGCGCCGCTCGCTGCCCCCCGCTCGGGTCGAGCGGGAGACATGACCACTTCACATCATGAAAATTTGAAGGCGATATGTCCCTGGCGGGGAGGACGTGGTCTGCGATGCCGCCGCGTGCTTTGGGGCGACCCGGCAGCTCGGGGCAGCGCACAAAAGGGAACCCCCGGTTCCGCAACGAGAGGGGTGCCTGCTGAATTTGCACAATACGGAACCCTGGGTTACGTTTCGTGCATGACGGCGACCGAATCCAACGGCCCAAACTGGGACCGGCTGTTCGAGACCGCCGCCGGGCAGTCGGGGTACGTCACGACAAGCCAGGCCGCGGAGGCGGGCTACTCCACCCATCTGCTTCGCAAGCACATCCGCGCCGGCCGTGTGACGCGGCCCCGGCGGGGGATCTACCGGCTCGTGCATTTCCCGGCTACCGAGCACGAGGAGCTGGTCACCGCTTGGCTCTGGTCCGAGCGAGCTGGGGTGATCTCGCACCAGACAGCGCTGTCGCTGCACGGCCTCTCCGACGTTCTGCCGGCGCAGATCCACGTCACGCTCCCTGCTGCATGGAGGAAGCGCCGCTTCCGCGTGCCGCCCGACGTGGTGCTCCACCACTCCGACGTAGCACTTGAGGATCGCGCTTGGTTCTCGGCGGTCCCGATCACGAGCCCGCGCCGCACACTGAACGACTGCGCGCGCGAGGGATTCTCGCCCGAGCTGCTGCGGCAAGCGGCACAGCAAGCCCTTCGCCGTGGGCTCGTCACGAAGGCCGAGCTCGGCGATGTCGAAGTCGCGCTCAAGCCGTTCGGAGGGCTCACCGCATGACGCTCCGTACGTACTCGTCCCCCGAGGCCTTCAAGCAGGCCATCGAACAGCGCCTGCGCACCTCCGCGAAGTCCGGCGCCGAGTTCGCGCGCAAGCGGCAGCTCCTCGTGTTCGATCGTTTCCTCGCGCGCGTCGTCGCCGTGCTCGGAGATGCCGCAACGCTGAAGGGCGGGCTCGTCCTCGAGTTGCGCATCGAGCGTGCTCGCACCACGAAGGACGTCGACCTTCGCGTGGTCGGATCGCCCGACGAAATCCTCGCGAGGCTGCAGGAGGCGGGGCGGCGCGACCTTGGCGACTTCCTGACGTTCGAGGTCCGCCCCGACGAAAACCACCCGGAACTCCAGAACGACGGCATGCAGTACGACGGGCTTCGCTTCCGCGCCGAGTGCAAGCTCGCGGGGAAAGTCTACGGCCAGCCCTTCGGCGTCGACGTCGCGTTCGGCGATCCGATCCTCGGTGAGCCCGAGATCGTGGTCGCCGAGGACGTCCTTGCTTTCGCCGGCATCGCACCGCCGACGCTGCGCCTCTACCCGATCGAGACGCACCTCGCCGAGAAGCTGCACGCGTACACGATGCCGCGGCCCTACCCGAACTCGCGCGTGAAGGACCTCCCCGACATCGCCCTGCTCGCGACTGCGCAGCCCATCCATGCGAAGCGTCTGCGCGCGGCTCTCGAGCAGACCTTCACGTTCCGCAAGACACACGCGCTACCCGCCAACGTGCCCGCGCCGCTCGGCGCTTGGACGACGCCCTACGCAGCGATGGCCCGCGAAGACCAGCTGGCGTGGCTCACTCTCGACGAGGTGACGAAGGCGGCCAAGACCTTCCTCGATCCCGTCCTCGCGGGACAGCTCGATGCGACGTGGGAACCTGAGACGTGGAGCTGGCGACTTCGCTGAAGCTCGCAAATCGAATGACATCTAGCGGTGTTGCCTGTTCACGAAACACTCAACACCACGCCAACGACTTTGAGGATTGGCGATTCGGCCGAGCACTACCAGTCTTGTTCTTCGTCCCCACTCCACGCGACAACGAGCCGTGTTCACGGCACTGACCACCACGCTCCGAGCGGTTGCGAGCCGCTTGTGCGTAGCGGTCAGGGAAGCGCTCCGCCCCACCTCCGCCGCGGCCGGTCTCGCGCGCGATGCGTTCCGTACTCGCGCCCAGCTGCTCGCCGAGAACACCCTTCTCCGACAGCAGCTCATCGTCGCCAGGCGAACCGTACGCCGCCCGCAGTTGACAACCAAAGACCGCGCCCTGATGGTGCTGGCCAGCGCCTTCTGTCGGACCTGGCGGGACGCCACGCTCATCGTGAGCCCGAACACCGTCCTGCGCTGGCATCGGGAGGGCTTCCGGCTCCTGTGGAAGTGGAAGTCGAAACGTCGCCGAGCCGCGCCACCACGCATCGCCGACTCCACGATTGAGCTAGTCCAGCGCATGGCGAGAGAGAATCGGCTCTGGGGTGCCGAGCGCATTCGCGGTGAGCTCTTGAAGCTCGGCATCAGGGTCTCCAAGCGCACGATTCAGCGCCTCCTGCGAGCGCCACGCCCACCCGGAGACAGACAGTCGTGGCGCACGTTCCTCCGGAACCACACGGTTTGGGCGTGCGACTTCTTGCAGCTCTATGATGTCTGGTTCCGACCTATCTTCGCGTTCTTCATCGTTGATGTGAACACGAAGCGCGTCGTTCACGTTGGGGTCACGCGCTCGCCCGCTCGCACTTGGGTGGCACAACAACTCCGGAACGCCACTCCGTTCGGCGAGGGTCCCGAGTTCATCGTCCGCGATCGAGACACCAAGTTCGGCGCCGACTTCGATCGCGCGGCCGTTGGTGCCGGCTCTCGCGTCATCAAGTGCCCGGTACGCTCACCTCTGGTCAACGCCACGTGCGAGCGGTTCCTCGGTTCGGTGCGACGCGAGTGTCTCGACCACGTCATCATCCTCGGCACCGGTCACTTGCGCAGCACGCTTCGGGAGTATGTCGACTACTTCAACGGCCTGCGGCCGCACCAAGGCCTGAAGCAACGGATCCCAGGCGGCTCGGCGATGCCTGAAAACGTCCTACCGGGAACGGTCACCGCCATTCCAGTCCTCGGCGGGCTGCATCACGACTACCGGAGAGCGGCATAGGGTTCAGCGGCGTGGCAAACGGCGGGGTGCGTCGCGTCCGGACCAGTGAAGTAGCCAGCACAAGGTGCTCGGCGGCTCGAATCGAAAGGTGGAAAGCCACCGCCGCCAGACCGCACACCACACCGACGGCCAGCGTGAGCGCGAACAGATGCTGCGACTCGTTCGGGAGGAATCGTCGGACCAGGGCGCGCCCGGCGACGCGCATGGCTGCCACACGTACCCGGACTCGGGCGATGCGCGCCCAGCTCTCAGCGCGACATCTCTGGGGGCCAGAGGTCGACAACGATGATGCCTTCCGTTCGTCGTCTTCGTCGTCGGACACGCTCAGCCTCTTCCCACCGTGACGACGGTGAATATGACGTACCAGCCCAGCGCAATGCCGCCCTCGATCCGCGTGATCGTGCGCTCGCTTCGAATGAACGCTGCCGCGAGACCCGTCATCACAACGAGCGCGACGAGGTCGACGCCGAGCGTGTGAAGCGGAGCACCCACGGAGCCCGCCAGGCCGGCCGCGCCGAGGCAGAGGAACGTGTTGAAGATGTTGGAGCCCACGACGTTGCCTACCGCCAAGTCCGAGTGCCCGCGTCGCGCCGCGATGACGCTCGTGACGAGCTCGGGCAACGAGGTCCCCACTGCGACGATCGTGAGGCCCACGAGCCGATCGCTCATCAAGAGGGCGTGCGCCACGGAGACCGCGCCGTCGACGAAGAGGTGACCGCCGATCAGCAGGACCGCGAGGCCGACGGCGGCTGTCAGCGCCGCTCGCAGTGTGCCGACTGGCTTCGGGGCACCGGCTGCGTCGGCCGCCTCTCCCGCCGTCTTTGCGTCGAGCCTTGCGGTGGCAATGGAAGCTGCGCTGCGCGCAGCATGGATCATCCAGCCGGTGTAGCCGGCTGCCACGAGCAGGAGCCCGCCCGCCTCCCAGCGGCTCAGGGCGCCATCGAGGAGCAGCAGCGGCATGACCGCGGTGCTCACCACGAGCACGGGTAGCTCACGTCTGCGCAAGGCCCCATCCACGCGAGCCGGTCTGATGAGCGCCGCGATGCCGAGGATCAGCCCGATGTTCGCGATGTTCGAGCCGATGACGTTTCCGAGCGCGACTCCACCGTGGCCAGCGCTCGCAGCCTGAACGCCGACGATGATCTCGGGGGCCGAAGTTCCGTAGGCGACGACGGTGAGGCCAACGAGTATCTGCGGCACCCGCAAGGCCAGGGCGAGAGCGGACGCCCCACCGACGAACCACTCGGCGCCGAAATACAGGAGCAGCCCGCCGCCGGCGAGAGAGACCCAATCGTTCACGACGACTCCGACGTAGAAGTCGAGAGAGCCGCGTGCTGCCTGACGCCGTCATCGACGCCATCGTTGGCCGAAGGAGCATCTCTTGGCGCTTCCGGCTCCGCAAACTCGGGCGGCGCGGCACGCAATAGGAAGCCGGGCAGAGCGGTGTTCACCAGAGCAAACACGACAAGAGCGCCGAAGAGGTGTCCCGAAAGCGCGTAACGCTCTCTCAGGATATCCGCGAGCACCAACGTGAACACGAGTGTCGGCACGAGCGAAAGCCCAACACGGCCGCCATCTCTCCAGGACTCACGAAGAACGAGACGCCGGAACCCGGCGACGATGCCGACGCGTAGCGGCACCGCGACCACGACAAACGCGAGCCCCAACAGCACTGCCTGCCAGGCGAAGTACTCTCGCTCGAGGTGAAGCCCTGCCTTGAAGAAGTAGAAGGGGATGAAAAACGATGCGAACAGCTCGATACCGGTGAGGAGACGTTCGGAAGCCAGGACCGGGAGGCGCTTCCGCAGTCTGACCGCTGTGACGCCGACGACGAATGCACCGACGAGATAGTAGACGCCAAGGTGACGGGTCACGTACGCGCACACGAGAGCCAGAATCATCAGAAAAGCGAACTCTGATTTCGGCGCGAACGGCAGGATGCGAGACGCGAAGACCTGAAACACCGATGGCAAGAGGACGATCATCACCCCGAGTGCCACCGTCGATAGACTGAGGCTCTCGAGGCTCGCAGACTGCACAACGAGGAAGAGCGCGCCGAGGGCGATCAGCTCGGACGCAATCGCCTTGGTCTTCACCCAGGACTTCTGTTGCTCGCTGAGGCCGAAAGCCGAGAGCGAGTCCAGGATGAAGCCCGTGGATGGCGTCAGCAGCGCCAGCGCCAAGAGCAGCGCAGGCCTCCATTGCAGCTCGAAGACTGCTCCGAGAGTCCAGGCTCCCAACGCGAGCAGGGCGACCTGAAGCAGCAGGTGCCCGATCACGATTCCGAGGCCGCGTCGGAGCTCTGCGAAGTCCACCTCCATGCCCGCAAAGAGGAAGAGGGAGACGATGCCCAGGGTCGACAGCAGTGGAACGACGCCGTCACCGTGGAACAGCCCGAAGCCCATCCCCAGCGTCGCACCCAGCGCGACGCAGGTGATCGCGCTCGGGACCCGCAGGCGCTGAAGCACCCGCGGCACGATGAACAAGCCAACCACCACGAGCAGGTACTGCAGCTCCTCGCTGAGGTGGAACGTCCCATCCATCGTCACGCCTCTGTCGAGCTTTCTGCCTCGTCCGCTGTCTGCGCGGCCTGAGCAGCTACGACTGGCGCGAGCAACAGACGGCCGAGAACGAGCCCGAGTACGGCTGCGCCACCGCTCGCTGCGAGCACGCCAACCTTTGCCGCCGCCAGGAGGCTCGCGTCGGTGAAGGCGAGCTGCGCGATGAAGAGCGCCATCGTGAAGCCAACGCCTGCGACGACGCCGAGCACGACCAGATGGCGCAAGGTCATGCCCGCAGGGAGCGTGCCGATCCGCAGACGCAGGGTCAGCCAGCTCGCGAAGAGGATCCCGACGGGCTTGCCGACGATGAGGCCGACTGCGACGGCGGCTACGACGCTCCACGAGGCCGCGTCGAGCGCGGCCCCCGAGACCGCGACGCCCGCGTTCGCGAGCGCGAATACGGGCATGATGCCGAACGCGACCCAGGGGTGGAGTGTCTCGATCAGGCTCTCGGCGGGCGACATCGCTTCGCGGCGAGCGACGTCGACGTGTCGCAGGGTCTCGGCGAACTCGTGCGACGAGAGTGCACCGGGCGTTACCTGCGCGAGGTGTTCAAGCTCGTGGCGGATTCCAGCCATGAAGCCGTCCGGGCCGAGCCACGCGCGGACCGGCGTGACGAGCCCGACGATGACGCCTGCGATGGTCGGATGAATGCCGGCCGCGTAGATGCCCGCCCAGGCAACGATCGAAGGAACGACGTACGCCAGCTTCGCCCGCACGCCGAGGCGCTGCATCGCGAAGACGCCGCCGAACCCCAGCGCGGCCACGAGCAGGCCGGAGAGCGCGATGCCCGACGAGTAGAACAGCGCGATGACGACGATGGCCCCGAGGTCATCGATGACGGCAAGGGCAAGGAGGAGCACTCGCAACGCAGCCGGCACACGCTTGCCGAGCAGCGTGAGGATGCCGACCGCGAAGGCGATGTCTGTCGCCATCGGCACGCCCCAGCCCGAGCGGGTTGCCGGAGCGCCCGCGATGACGAGGTAGAGCGCCGCGGGAGCGACCATGCCACCCAGCGCTGCCGCAGCGGGGAGCGCAGCCCTTCTCCACTCCGACAGCTCTCCGTGGTGGATCTCGCGGCGGATCTCCATCCCGACGACGAAGAAGAAGATCACCATCAGGCCGTCGTTGACGACCCACTCGAGGGACCGCTCGAACGTGAACCCGCCGATGCGGATGCCGAGGGGCGTGTGCCAGAGCTGCGCGTAGCTCTCAGCCCACGGCGAGTTCGCCCACGCAAGAGCGACAGCCGCCGCGACGAGCAGCAAAATGCCGCTGGCGGCCTCGATGCGGAGGAACCGCTCGAGCGGGCGACCGGCCAAGCGCGCGAAACGCAGCAGCGGCTCCCAGGCTTCCGGTGGCGACGACGGCAGCTCGGCGCGGGTCTTCGAATCACCGCCGCTCATGAGCCGTACTCCGACCAGCGAGGAGAAGCTGCGAACGCCGCGTGGATGAGCCCGACGTGCGAGTAGGCCTGAGGGAAGTTGCCCCACATGACGTTTGAGACCGGCTCGAGATCTTCGGCGAGCAGCCCGAGAGGCGACTTCACCTCGCGCACGCGATCCATCAAGGCTCTCGCCTCGTCGCCGCGGCCGAGCCTGGCGAGGGCCTCGACCTGCCAGAAGGTGCAGAGCATGAAGGCGACTGCCGGGACTCCGAAGCCGTCGTTCGTTCGGTAGCGCTTGAGCCAACCACCGTGCGCCAGATCGTGCTGCACGGCATTCACAGTCGCGTGGAGACGCTGGTCGTCGGACGGCAGGAGCCGGAGCGTCACGGCCTGCAGGAGCGCCGCGTCCACCTCCGTGCCCCCGTAGTCCGCAACCAAGCACCCGCGCGACGGATCCACTGCGCGCTTCAAGAGCTCCTCCCGGATCTTCTGCGCGGCCGCCGCGAACTCCTCCGCGTCCGCCGGCCTGTGCTGCTTGGCGATGCGAGTCATGCGGTCGGCGGCTGCCCAGCACATCAGCGAGCTGAATGTCTGCGGGCGCCATTCCGAACGGTACTCCCAGATCCCAGCGTCTGGTTGGCCTGCGACGGAGACCGCCTTCCGTGCGAGGCGGGTGACCAGATCGAGGACAGGCGGCGTCACCTGTTCACGGAACCGCGCGTCGAGGAACAGCGGAGTCAGAGCAAGTACCATCTCACCGAAGACGTCGTGTTGCTTGTGCACGGCCGCCCCGTTGCCGATGCGGACCGGCTTCTCCCCGCAGTAGCCCGGCCACTCGTCGAGTACGTGCTCGACAAGATCGTTCTTGCCGTCGATTCGGTAGAGCGGGGCCAAGTCTAGGTCGGGAGCCGAGGTGGCGACGTTAAGTAGGAAGTGCAGGAACTGCTCGCGCTCCTCGAAATGGCCCAGCAACCGGAACGCGCCGAGCGCGTAGTAGGCATCTCGCAGCCAACAGTAGCGGTAGTCCCACGTGCGACCGGAGCCCGGCGCCTCCGGGATCGAGGTCGTCAGCGCTGCGACGATGGCTCCCGTGTCCTCGAAGCAGTGCAGCTTCAGGGCGAGCGCGGACCGGATCACCTCCTCCTGGTAGATCGGCGGGATGTCGCAGTGCTTTACCCACTGCTGCCAGTACTTCACGGTCTCGCGCAGGAAGCGTTCGCAGAGCGGCTCCAGCGCCTCCTCGACCGGCGCGCCCCAAGCGAGCACGAAGTGCTTGCGCTCGGAGAGGGCGAACGGCTCCCCGTCGAGATACGACAGCGGCGCGTCGGTCGTGAGACGCAGCTCCGAGTCGTAGCCATGGAACGCGATGTGATGCGAACCGAGCTCACGTCGCGGACGCGCACGCCCCCAGCCGAGCACCGGGTCGCACGTCACCCGAATGCGGGGCGTGCCGGTCAGGGGCTCGACGATCCGCAGCAGCTTCGTCGGTCGGAAGCTGCGCTCGTACTGGATGAAGCGCGGGGCGAAGTCGAGAACTCGAAACGACCCGTCGGGTCCCTCGAACCTCGTCTCGAGAACATTCGTGTTCGGGAGATACTGCTGCTTACCGGAACGGTCGTCGGCTGGCCTGATCGAGAAGGAGCCGCCGTCCTTCTCGTCGAGCAGCCGCGCGAAGATCGGGGGCGAGTCGAAGCGGGGCATGCACGACCAGACGATCGCACCGTCGCGACGCACGAGCGCGGAGAGCTGGCAATTGCCGATGAGGCCGAGGTCGGCGAGCGTCATGGACACCGCTTAGCACGTGACGCTTGGATATCCAAGCGTCACGTGCTAAAGGAGCGACATGCGTCGCGCCGCCCGATTCCTCTCGGTCCTCCTCGCCGGCCTGGCGCTGCTTGCCGTCGCCGGGTACTTCCTCCTCGCGCATACCACGCGCCAGTGGTTCGACGCGGACCTGGCGCTGCGGTCGCGCCTCGCCGTGTCTTCAGCGCGGCAGAGCTTGGAGAACAACTGGGGCGCCGACCGCGCGCGGCTGACCGAAACGCTCGCAGACATCACCCGGGACGAGCGCATCATGGGTGCCGCTGCGTGCTCGCCTCGAGGCGAGCTCCTCGCCGCCACGGACTCCTATCCCGCCGAGTTCTCGTGTCGCTCCGTGCTCGAGCGAATGCGCAGCGAGGCCTCTCACGACGCGCTGTCATGGTCCATGACGCCGGAGCTGCCGTCGGGCCGTGTGCATCTGAGCGTCACGCTCATCGGCGATGCAGCGCAGCCGCGAGGCGCCGTCGTGCTCGTGCACGATCTCAGCTACCTGACCCGACGTGAAGAGACGACGCGGAACATCCTGATCCTCGCCTTCTTCGTCCTGTCGCTCGGTGCGTCGTTGGTCACGCTCATCGCGGCGCGCCTCGCGTGGAAGGGATGGACGCTCGAGCTGCGACGGGCGCTGACGGGAGATGCGACGACGGAGTTCCAACCACTCGTCCGTGATGTGAGAACGCTTGCAGAGCGCTTGGCCAGCGAGCGGGAGCGAGAGGCCCGCGGTGGACTCTGGAGCCCCGAGCGTCTCCGTTCGACCTTGACGCAGTACCTCCAGGGAGAGCGGGTGGTCATCCTCGCGAACCGGGAGCCGTACATTCACGAGAAGACCGCCGACGGCATCAAGGTGCTGCACCCGGCGAGCGGGCTCGTCACGGCTCTCGAACCCGTCATGCGCGCCTGCTCCGGCGTGTGGGTCGCCCACGGCAGCGGCAGCGCAGACCGGGACACGGTCGACCAGCACGATCGAGTGCTCGTCCCTCCTGGCGAGGAGTCGTATTCGGTTCGTCGAGTATGGCTCAAGGAGGACGAGGAGAACGGGTACTACTACGGCTTCGCCAACGAGGGACTGTGGCCGCTCTGCCACGTCGCTCACGCCCGCCCGATCTTTCGCGCCGAGGACTACGAGCACTACGTCACCGTGAACCGCAAGTTCGCCGACGCCGTCTGCGAAGAGGTCGACTCCGACGATCCCATCGTGCTGGTGCAGGATTACCACTTTGCCCTGGCTCCGAAGATGATTCGCGAGCGGCTGCCACGTGCGACGATCATCACCTTCTGGCATATCCCCTGGCCCAACGCGGAGCGCATCGGCATTTGTCCATGGCGCGACGAGCTCATCTCCGGGCTTCTCGGCTCGAGCATCCTGGGCTTTCACACCCAGCAGCACTGCAACAACTTCATCGACTCCGTCGACGCCTTCATGGAAAGCCGCATCGATCGCGAATCGAACGCGGTCATCCAAGGTCCACGGCGAACAGTCGTGCGCCCGTATCCCATCTCGATCGAGTGGCCGGTGCATTGGCTCAGCAAGGTGCCCTCGGTTGCCGAGTCGCGTGTGATGGTTCGCAAGGAACTCGGGCTTGCCGAGGATGCCCTGCTCGGTGTCGGCATCGACCGCCTCGACTACACCAAGGGGATCGAGGAACGCCTGGCGGCAGTGGACCAGCTCCTTGCTCGGCACCCGGAGTTCCGTGGCAAATTCACGTTCATCCAGCTCGCGGCGCCGAGCCGAACCAAGATCCCACGGTATCGAGAGCTGAACGAACGCGTCGAAGCCGTCGCTGCGGAAGTCAACGCCAAGTGGTCGTCGGGAGGTTACCGCCCCATCGTGCTCTTGAGGTCGCACCACGAGCCCACAGCTGTGTTCCGATACTACCGAGCCGCAGAGCTTTGCTACGTGAGCAGCCTGCACGACGGGATGAACCTGGTCGCGAAGGAGTTCGTCGCGGCGCGGGACGACGAGCAGGGCGTGCTCGTGCTCAGCCAGTTTACAGGCGCGGGGCGCGACCTGACCGAGGCGCTCATCGTCAACCCGTACGACCTGCGCCAGGCAAGTGACGCGCTCGCAGCGGCGCTGCGAATGCCCGTGGAGGAGCAAAGGGAACGCATGCGGTCGATGAGGCGCCTCGTGTCGGAGTTCAACGTTTATCGCTGGGCAGGTCGGATGCTGGTCGATGCTGCCGAGCTGAGGCGCAAGGAGCGCATGTCCGGGCGCCTGGGAGCGACGGGACTGGTCGCGCGTACCGAGGCGCTATGAGGCCTCTGCTGTCCCGCGAGAGTGGTGACGTACTTGCGCAGCTCGCTTGGTCCCGCGTACTCGTCGCGTTCGATTTCGACGGCACCCTGGCACCGATCGTTGCGAATCGAGAAACGGCGCACATGCGGGCTCGGACGAGCGAGCTCTTCGCCAAGGTCTGTAGCCTCTATCCGTGCGCAGTCATCTCAGGCCGCAGCCAGCCGGACGTGTCGGCTCGCCTCGGCGACGCACCGATCAAGTACGTCATCGGCAACCACGGCCTCGAACCTGGCGCGAGCTTGGACGAGTTCGAGGAGGAAATTGCCCAGGCGCGCGCATCGCTCGGGCAGGCGCTCGCGGGGATTGCCGGCGTCGACCTGGAGGACAAGCGCTACTCGCTCGCGCTCCACTACCGGCGGTCGAGAAACAAGCGCCTCGCGCGTTCCACAATCCTCGCGGCGGTCGAGGCCTTGCCGGTACGCATGCGCGTGGTCCCCGGCAAGCTCGTCGTGAACGTCGTGCCCGAGCGCGCCGCGAACAAAGGGGATGCCCTCCTGGCATTGAGAAAGGCAGAGCAGGCTGACACCGCGCTCTACGTGGGTGACGATGTCACCGACGAGGACGTGTTCGAGCTTGACCAGCCTGGTCGCCTCTTGACGGTGCGCGTGGGTGAATCCCGATCATCGGCGGCGGCCTACTTTCTCCGCGACCAGAACGAGATGGACCGTCTGCTCGCGAAGCTTGTTTCTCTTCGAGAGAAGCGTTCCTCGACATGACCCAGCAGGCCGATTCGATGGCGAGCTATCCGCTGGGACCGGCTCTCGATTTCCTTCAGCGCCTCTGGCAGCTGAACCACGCCCTCGAGAAGCTCTCGAGCCGCATGGAAAGACGCCTGGGCGTGACGGCGCAGCAACGGCTGATCCTCCGGTGCGTCGGAAAGTACCCGGGCATGACGGCGGGTCAGCTGGCGGGCCTGCTCCACGTCGACCCCGGCACCGTGTCGGCTGCGCTCCGTCGCCTGGAGAGCAAGGGCCTGCTCGAGCGACGGCGCGACCCACGCGACAAGCGCCGCGCGTCTCTCGGCCTCACCGCGAAGGGCCGCGCGATGGACCGCCCGGCGGAGGGCACTGTCGAGGGCGCCGTGGAGCGGCTCCTCGAGAGCGCACGCGCGGACGAGCTGGCCTCGATGGTGAAGATCGTCGACCAGCTCACGAGTTTGCTGGGTGAGGAGCTGGAAGCCGAATAGCCGCTTTGTTGGGGAAGCGGCTATTCGCGCCGGCCGCGCCGCGTCCCTCACCCCACCAGCTTCTTGAGCATCGCCATCCCCCGCTCGGCCTCGGCGGGCGTCGCGTCGGCCAGCTCGAGGTACACGCGGCCGCGGGCGTCGTAGAAGCTCTCGGTCTGGACGATCCAGCGCTCCCGCTCGGGCGTGGCCAGCTCGACGTCGGCGGCGAGCTTGTGGAGCGCGGCGTTCACCAGCCGGTGGCTCGTGCCCTTCGGGAGCCGGATCTCGATCTGCGGCTCGGCCGTCCCGTAACGGCTCTCGCCCTGGCTCACCGTCTTCGTCGTCTGCGTGTTCTGGCTCGTGCTCCGCATCGTCGTCCTCGCGTTCTGCAGGGCATCTCGTCGCCCGTTGCGAGGGACATACAGGCTTCGTTTCGCGCCCCTAGCAAGGCCAAGAACGTCGGTTTCCGATGTCTTTTCGGGCGGTTGGAATAGTCGCGAGGTTCCGCGCCCTTCGGGCCACCCGGCCGACGGAGGCCAATGGCCTACATCCGCCGCGTGAGCCCGGTGCGGAGCATCTCGGCGACGAGCGACGCGGCCAGCTCCTCGTCGGTCCCGCCCTTCACGTCGAGCTCGACCTCCTCGAACTTGCGCGCGTTGGCCACCACCCACTCGATGTACTTCGGCACCGTGAAGTCCTCGACGCCGAACGCGATGTCCTGCATCGCCTTCACGATCTGAAGGGCGGTGCCTTGGAACACGCGCCCGTCTCTCATCACGATCTTCATGCTGCGGCCTCCTTCCGGCGCGCTCGCCAGTTGCCCGAGTCGATGACGGGGCGACCTTCGACCTGCTCGGGCGCGAGGAGGTAGGTCTCGACGGCGGCGCCGTCCTCGAGGGCGATGCGCGTGCGCCGATAGAAGCGCGGGTGCCCTTCGAGCCGGTCGAGCGCGGCGAGCGTGGCCTCGTCGACCTCATACACCTCGCCGGCCACCGCTTGCTCGCCACCGCGCACGAGCCCGGGGAACGCGCCGAGGTCGCGCAGCTCGAACGAGGGCTTGGTCCTCGCCTCCGCGACGAGCCGGGCGCCCGTGAGGAGTCGGTGGTTCGGCTCGCCGGCGAGGAGCGTCCCGTAGACGAAGACGCGCGTGGGCGCGCCACGCTGGCCCTTGGGCGCGTTCATGGCTCCCCCCCCGCTGCGGTGGCCAGGGGCTCGACGTCGAAGCCCAGGCGCGCGTAAGCGTGCCAGAGCACGGTGAAGTAGCCGGGCTGCGGCGCCCAGGGCTCGAACCCGTCCTCGGGCTGCAGGTACGTCGTCGCGCGGCGGCGTTGCCCGTGCTCGTCGAGCACCAGCTTCACGACGCGCTCGTAGGCGAACGGGTGGCCCTCGAAGCGCTCGAGCGCGCGGAGGTCCGCGTCGTCGAGGCGGTAGAGGAGCCCCTCGACGCGCGCGCCACGGGCCCGCACGACGCTCGCGACCGCCCCGTCCCAGCGGTGGCTGAAGCCGCCGAAGGCGAGCGTGTAGTTGGGCAGCACCGCACGCGCGACGGGCTGCGCGCTCGCGCACCGCGAGCGCATCTGCTCGTCGTCGAGGTTCGAGCCGTACGCGAAGTAGAGCACCTGTCCCATCTTCTCATCTCGCCGCGGGCCGAGGCCCGCCGTAGTCATCCATCGCTTCCGTTGGCGGCCGAGTCCAGGGCCGGCGTCGTGGCCGGCCCCGCGGCCCTCACGCTGCTGCGCGGGCATCGCCCACCTCCTCGCTCGCCGGGGCGCTCGCGGCCGGGCGGCGGTCGCGGCGCTCGCCCTTCCAGGCCGCCGAGCCCGCGAGCTTCTTGGTGAGGTGCAGGCGCGCGGTCTTGAACTCGTCGCCGATGAGCCCGAGGTGCAGGAGCACCACCCTGAAGTCGTACTTGGCGGTCGCGGGGTTGAACTCGCGGCGCTTGCTCGATGCGGCCTTCGAGCCGAGGGCCTTGGTCGCCATCGCGAGCGCCAGCTGCACGTAGGCCTTCACCTCGCCCGCGTGCAGCGTCCCGTTGAAGTAGCGCAGCTCGATCGTGCCCCGGAAGAAGAGGCTGTTGAGGTTGAGCCCGTGGTAGCGCGTCTGGTCGTAGCGCTGCGGGCTCGTGTTCCGGTACCCGTACCAGGCGTCGCTCACCTCCTGCATCGTCTTCGGGCGGCGCGCTTCGAGGCGCTGGATGAAGCTCGCGTCGATCGGGCGGCAGTAGCGGCTGAGGCGCGTCTCGCTGACCCCGAGCGCGTGCTCGAGGAGGCGCTCCTGCTTGTGCACCAGCTTCACCAGGTTCGTGACGCTCTTGGCGTCGAAGCGGCTGCCGTCGATGTGGATGTGGATGCCCGTCGAGGGGTCGGCCTTCGCGCCCGCGGTGCGCACCGCCCGGACGACGTTCTGCAGCTCGTCGATGTCGTCGTAGCCGAGGACCGGCGAGACGATCTCGCCGCTGTTCTCGCCGCCGCTGAGCGAGCCGTCCGGGACCACCTGCCAGCGGCGCCCGCGCGCGTCGGTGATGCGCCAGCTGCGGTACTCGTCGGCGACCGTGCCCCCGACCACGCTGTGGATGGCGCGGGCGAGCTTCTCGCGGCTCAGGCCCACCGTCTCGATCTCGATCCCGAATCGCAGCGTCTTCATCGTCGTCGTCCTCGCGTTTCGCGCGGGGCCCAGTGCCCGTCGCGTGAGGACATACAGGCTTCCGTTCGCACCCCTAGCAAGGCCGAACACGTTGATTTCTCATGCGTTTTCAGGCGCTTGGAATAGCCGCGAGGTTCCGCGGACATGGGGCGTCGGAGGCGTTGTAGGCCTGCCGACGCCCCGCCGATTCCGC
>Ga0315912_10003226_pt1 | contig 16418 bp, 14 predicted proteins | sample VfabasoilMG_FD_204469 | JGI IMG/M metagenome (GOLD analysis project Ga0315912, IMG submission 204469) | Garden soil microbial communities collected in Santa Monica, California, United States - V. faba soil | ecosystem: Environmental > Terrestrial > Soil > Garden | place: USA: California... | reverse complement strand
GCCGACTTCCCGGACATCCCCTCGGAAGAAGCGTTCGTCGGCGAAGGCCCGATGAACTTCCGCGACCTGTCGCTCAACGTCATGGCGCGCGACAAGGTGCTATATGAAGGCCACGCCGTCGCCGGCGTCGCAGCCCTCACCGCGGAAGCCGCGGACGAGGCGGTGCGCGCCATCGAGGTAACCTACGAAGTCCTGCCGCATGTCATTGAGGTGGAAGCCGCGATGGCCCCGGATGCCCCGGTGCTGCACGCGGATATGTTCACCCAGGGCGTGGAGCCGAAGCCCACCAAGGCTTCCAACGTTGCCAAGCGCATCCAGTTCGCACTGGGTGACGTGGACGCGGCGATGGCCGGTGCCGAGGTGATCGTGGAAGGCAAGTATTCCACCCAGCCCGTGCATCAGGCCTATATTGAGCCGCATGCCTGCGTCGTCTCCGTGGCGGCGGATGGCCAGAGCACGATCTGGTGCTCCAGCCAGGGCCAGTTCATGACCCGCTCCTACGTCTCCAAGCTGATGGGCGTGGACATGTCCTCCATCCGCGTCACCCCGGCGGAAATCGGCGGTGGCTTCGGCGGCAAGACGCTGGTCTACCTGGAACCGGTGGCCTACGCGCTGTCGCGCCAGTCCGGCAAGCCGGTGAAGATGGTGATGAGCCGCGAGGAAGTCTTCCGCGCCTCTGGCCCGACCTCCGGCGGCACCATCAAGGTGAAACTCGGCGCCAAGAAGGACGGCACGATCGTCGCCGCCGACGTGGTGCTGAACATCCAGGCCGGCGCGTTCTCCGGCGGCCCGGTGGGCCCGGCGGCGATGTGCTGTCTGACGATGTACGACCTGAAGGACGCCCGCGTGGTGGGCTTCGACGTCGTCTCCAACCGCCCGAAGGTCGCCGCCTACCGCGCCCCCGGCGCGCCGATCTCCACCTTCGGCGTGGAAAGCGCGATCGACGAGCTGGCCCGCAAGCTGAATATGGACCCGATCGAGCTGCGCCTGAAGAACGCGGCGAAGAACGGGACCAAGGCCGTCTATGGTCCGACGCTGGCGAATATCGGCTACATCGAGACGCTGGAAGCCGCTAAGAACCACCCGAACTACAAGGCTCCGCTCGGCCCCAATCAGGGCCGCGGCGTCGCCACCGGGTTCTGGTTCAACATCGGCATGGAATCCTCCGCTTCCGTCCACGTGAACGAGGACGGCACGGTGGTGGTCGCCACGGGCTCGCCGGACATCGGCGGCTCCCGTGCCTCCATGGCGATGATGGCCGCGGAAACGCTGGGTGTGCCGTATGACAAGGTGCGCGCCATCGTGGCGGACACCTCTTCGGTCGGCTACACCTTCGTCACCGGCGGTTCGCGCGTCACCTTCGCGACCGGCATGGCGACTGTGCAGGCGACCCAGACGGTCATCACCCAGCTGAAGCAGCGCGCCGCGATGATCTGGGATATCCCGGTCGACGCGGTTGAGTGGAAGGATGGGGAGGCGATCCCGGCCGGCACCAACGCCGGCAAGTTCCCGCCGCTCACCATCGCCGACATCGCGCTGAAGGCGGCCCGCACGGGCGGCCCGATCGTCGCGGAGTCCGCGGTCAACGCCCAGGGCGCCGGCCCCGGCTTCGGCACCCATGTCGTGGACGTTGAAGTCGATCCGGACACCGGCCACGTGAAGATCCTGCGCTACACGACCGTTCAGGACGTGGGCCGCGCCATCCACCCCAGCTACGTGGAAGGCCAGCTGCAGGGCGGCACGGTGCAGGGCATCGGCTGGGCGCTGAACGAGGAATATGTCTACACGGACAAGGGGACGCTGGATAACGCCTCCTTCCTCGACTACCGCATCCCGGTCGCGTCCGACCTGCCGATGATCGACACGGTTCTGGTGGAAGTGCCGAACCCGCGCCACCCGTATGGGGTGAAGGGCGTGGGAGAGGTGCCGATCATCCCGCCGATGCCGGCCATCGCCAACGCGGTGCGCTCCGCCACCGGCAAGCGCATCCCGGACCTGCCCCTGTCCCCGCCCCGCGTCCGCGCGGCGCTGGATGGCTAGGGTTGGCCTGAAAGACGAAGGACTTGCCTAGGGTCGTCATCACGGGCTCGCCTGTCCGCCGGTTCACCGGCGGACAGACCGAGTTCGAGGTGATGGCCACGACTTTCGGCCGCCTGGTGCGCGAGCTGGAAGATCGCTTCCCCGGCCTGGGTACCCAGGTGGAGGAAGGAATGGCCGTCGCCATAGACGGCATCATCTACCAGGACGCCTACGGGGCTGAACTGAAGCCCGACAGCGAAGTCGTCCTTATCCCGAAAATCGGCGGCGGCTGAGCTCTGCGTCTTGTGGACGCATGGGACGTATGGGCAGTGCCAGCGCACGCGTCGTCCAGACTCTAATACATCTTGGAAAAATAAAAAAATCAGATAGTTATCGAAAATATATCAGATAATATCTGAAGGATAAGCTACGTGAGCGGCCGGCGTTTAGGCTGTGTGATGGCGCAATTATTGTGCAAAACCAACTCCAAGTAGCGTCAAGCTGTAAATTTAAATGATATGTGAATTAAAGAAAATTCGTTAAACCATTATATTTACGTCAACACTCTTAACGGTAGCAGCGGGCGTATCCGGCTTTCCCGCACGCTTATTCTCGCTCAGACTACATCCTTCGGTTGCGTTATTGAGAAACTATACGCGGAGAAGGATTATTCAGGATGTCCACCAGGTCCTTAGATCACCTCGTTCGCCACCGGCTGCGCGCCTGGCCACAGCAACCGCCGGGGATGTCCGGCGCCGGCTTCGGCCGGGATGCCTGGATGCGCGGGCGCCCGGCCACCAGCATCGAGACCTGCCAGCCCCCGTTCCTCAAGCTCCCCGGCAGCGACCGCCTGCGCACACTGCCGGATGGGCTCTGGCTCAATTTCGGCGGCAAGGCGCCGGACGGCTACGTGGACATCTTCGCCATCGAGGCCTGCGGGAGCCTGGCCAACCTGCTGGACAAGCGCTCCCGCTTCGCCCCCAGCGTGCAGTCGCTGCTCGCGGTCTGCCCGGTCCCCTGGCTGCTCGCCCCGGTCGAGGTGGACGATGGCACGCCCCGCTGGCGTCTCACCGGCCTGCTCAAGCAGGAACCAACCGAGCTCCTCATCCTGCCCGTGCGGGATATCCGCGTCCTCTATGGCCTCAAAACCCGCCACTATCTAGGCTTCGCCACCACACAGGTGCCGCATCCGCACGAATATTTCGTGCCGGTGGACGCGATCACCGCGGAAAACGGCCATCAGGACCCGGCCTTGCAGGCCCTTCTGGAACGGGCCAGCGCCCGCGCAAATTTTCTCACCACGCCGAACCTGACACCGCGGGAACTGGCAGGCCGGCTGCCGCCAATACGCTTCGCGCCATATCGGGACGATCGGTGATCAACCCATCCACCCCCCATTCCACCAGCCGGCGCATGTCCTCGGCCTGGTTCACCGTCCACGGTATCACCCGCAGGCCCAGCGAGTGCGCTTCCTCCAGGGCAGCATGGTCCAGTTCCCGGTGGTTCGGTCCCCAGCTCATCCCGCCGGCCGCCACCACCGCGGCAGGCACGGATGGGCCGGGCGCCACCCCGTCGCACCACATCGCATTCAGCGTCCGCGCCTCGGTCAGGAAGGAATGGGCAATCTCCGGCCGCTCCCGCCGCAGCCAGCGGATGCCGCTCCAGTCAAAGCTCTGCACCACCAGCCGCCCGGTCACGCCGGCACGGTCCGCCGCCGCTACAACCGCGCGCACCAGCGCCACTCCATCCACGGTCAGCCCCGGTCGGTCCGGATAGGTCTTGGTCTCCACATTGAACCGCACGGGCGCAAGCAAGCTGAACACCTCCGCCAGGGGCGGGATCCGCGCGCCGTCCGCCGCCGCCTGCTCGGGATACAATCCCGCGTACGGTGTGCCCGGCCGAAGCCGCCCCACGTCGTATGCCGCCAGCGCCGCTGCCTCCAGGTCGCGAATGCGGGGCGTCTCTCCCTCCAGCCATTCCCCGTCCGCACCTCGTGTCAGGTCAGGGTTCAGCCGCGGGTCATGGCTCACCACCACCACCCCGTCCGCGGTCATGCCAACATCCATCTCGATCGCGTCCACCCCCAGCGCAATCGTGCGCCGGAACCCCTCCATCGTATTCTCCGGCCACAGCCAGCGCGCGCCCCGGTGCCCGTGCAACTCGATCGCCCGTGTCATGCCCATCTCTCGAATAGGTCCGAATCCCGCGTATATGCGCTACCCCGCATAGGGCACGATACCGCGGCCGGCCAGCGCGCCGATAGACGACGCGGCAAAGGGCAGGGGGGAACGATGACAGTGAACCGAATACTCGGTGTTCTCGGCGGCATGGGCCCGCTCGCCAGCGCCCATTTCATGGTCCGTCTCACCCTCCTCACTCCGGCCGCGCAGGACCAGGACCACATTCCGACCGTCCTTTGGTCAGACCCCCGCATTCCGGACCGCACCCGCGCCCGCGCCGGCGGGGAGGATCCGTTCCCCGCCCTGCTATGCGGCGTACATGGCCTGGAGCAGGCCGGATGCGGTGCCATCGCCATGCCCTGCAATACCGCGCATGGCTGGTACGACCAGATGCGCGCCGCCACCGCCCTGCCCATCCTGCACATCGTGGACGCGGCGGCGGATGAACTGCAGCGTCTCGGTGTCCCCTCTGGCCGCGTCGGCATCATGGGCACCGCCGCCACCCTCGCCATGCGCCTCTACCAGACCCGCCTCGCCGACCGCGGGTATGAGTGCATCACACCGGATGACGCACAGATGGCCAGCCACGTCACCCCCGCCATCGCCAAGGTCAAGGCCAACCAGGTCGCCGCCGCCTACCAGCCGCTGGCCGACATCGCCGCCACGCTAATGCGGCGCGGCGCCCGCGCCGTCGTCCTCGGTTGCACGGAAATCCCGCTTGGCATCCAGGCTGGTCCCGCCCCGGCCTTCCCTGTCGCCGACACCATCGATGGCCTCGCACGCGCCGCCATACGCTGGGCGGGACTGCCCCCGGCAGACTAGCGCCTCATGTCCCGGCCCCCCGCCCAGGCGCGCCTATATCGGCCTCGCCACAACCTTCCACGACCCCGCCATCGCGATCGTGGGAGAGGACGGTAAGGTCCGGTTCGCCGAGGCGAGGGAGCGGCACCTGAAATACAAGCGCGCGCCCAATTGCGACCCCGACCCCCGCCGCCTACATGAAGTACCTGCTGGACCATCATGTGGAGCGGGACGCCGATGTCACCCTCGCCACCACCTGGTCCCAGCCCTTCGTGGACCGCCTCGCCCGGCGGGCGGCAGGTGGCGCCTTCGCCCTGCCGGAACTCACCGGCGCGGATCGCGCCCTCAACCGATCCCTGGTGCCGGAGGTCGCATACCAGGGCCTCATGGCCAGCCTCTACGGGCAGCAGCAACGGGCCGGCCTCTCCACCACGCTGCTCCTCGCCCATCACCGCCCCGCCTGCAGGGTCACCATCCGCCGCTACGACCATCACTTCACCCACGCCGCCTATGCCGGCTGGTCCGCCCCTTTCCGGGACGCCGCCATCCTCGTGGTGAATGGCATGGGCGAATCCGGCGCCGCCGCGATCTTTGCGATGCGGGACCGCGCCATTACCCCCATCTGCCGCCACGTGGGTCGTGAATAAGTCGGCTTCTATTTTGGTTCGTTACGGACCTCTGCTGCTTCGATCAACTGAAGAGCGAGGAATGGAAGGTCATGGGGCTTGCCCCCTACGGCGCGCGCGATGCCCGCCTCCTGGCCCTGCTCCGCCGCCTCTACGCTGTCCTGGACGGCGACCGCGTCCCCGCCGTTGTCCATGTGGACGGAACCGGGCGCCTGCAATCCGTTACGGCGCAACGCAATCCCCGCTTCCACGCCCTGCTCGCCGAGTTCCATCGCCTCACCGGCGTGCCGATCCTGCTCAACACCTCCTTCAACATCATGGGCAAGCCCATCCTGCACAGCGCGGAGGATGCGGTCCTGATGTTCCACACCACCGGCCTGGACGCCGTCGTCATCGATGACTGGCTGCTGGTGAAGGACCCCGTGCACCTCGCCGCGTGATCCGTCGCACGACCTTCGGCTGGCGTGACAAATTGGTTTCCACCGCACAAGATGCGCCGCCCTACACAGTGCCCTCGGGTCGGAGAAGCCGCATGAGTGCCACCGCCCAACCCGCGCCCCCGGAACGGGTTCGCGCGTCCACCGCCCGGTCCGTGCTGCTCGTCGCCATCCTCCTGCTCGGCCTGCCCATCGCCGCATGGCTGGACCTCAAGGACCTGTCGGAGGACACGCTCGCCCGCCAGGCAAACGAGGTCAGCCGCATCATCAACGACATCCGCGGCTTCTACGCCACGGACATCGTCAGCCGCGTCCAGGGCGCCGGCGATTCCCGCGTAAGCACTGTGCACAACTATCGCCAGATTCCCGGCGCCATCCCCATCCCCGCCACGCTCTCCATTGAGCTCGGCAAGCTCATCAGCTCCCACAACAGCGCCCTGAAATACCGCTTCATCTCGGACCTGCCGTTCCGCGGCCGCGAAACCCACCCGATGGACACGTTCGAGACCGCCGCGCTCGCCACCCTGCGCGCGGACCCCAAGGCCACGGTCATCGACTATTCCGGCTCGATCTTCGACCGCACGGTCCGCATCGTCACCCCGGTCCTGCTCGGCCAGGGCTGCGTCGGTTGCCACAACTCCCACCCCGACAGCCCGAAGAAGGACTGGAAGGTGGGGGACGTGCGCGGCATTCAGGAAATCACCCTGGAACAGCCCATCCAGTCGCACATCTTCGCCTTCCGCCACATGCTCGTCTATTTCGGCTGCGTTGCCCTCATCGGCTTCATCTTTATCCGCAATGAACGCCGCAACCTCGGCGTCATACGGTCGGTCAACAAGGAACTCTCCGCCGCCAACGATTTCCTCGCCTCCATCTCCATGAAGATCGCCAAATATCTCTCGCCGCAGATCTACAAATCGATTTTCAGCGGCCAGAAGGAAGCGACCATCGCCACGGAACGCAAGAAGCTCACCATCTTCTTCTCCGACATCAAGGACTTCACCGCTACCACGGAGGATTTGCAGCCCGAGGAACTCACCGCGCTGCTCAACGAATACCTCACGGAAATGTCGGGCATCGCCCTGGAACACGGCGCCACGCTGGACAAGTTCATCGGTGACGCGATCCTGTGCTTCTTCGGCGATCCGGAAACCAAGGGCGTGGCGGAGGATGCGCGCGCCTGCGTGCGCATGGCCGCGGCGATGCAGCAGCGCCTGTTCCAGCTGAACCAGGATTGGCGCAAGCGCGGCGTGCTGCGCCCGTTCGAAACCCGCATGGGCATCAACACCGGCTACTGCAACGTCGGCAATTTCGGCTCGGAAGACCGCATGGACTACACGATCATCGGCGCGGAGGCGAACCTTGCCGCCCGCCTGCAAACCATCGCGGAGCCTGGCGGCATCGTGCTCAGCCACGAGACCTACCACCTGGTGGCGGACATGGTGGACGCCCACCCCCTGCACGCGTTCGAGATGAAGGGCATCACCCGCAAGGTTGAACCATACGCCGTGGACGCGTTCCGCGATGCCGCCGGACTCTCCCGTACGGTCACGGAACAGGCGCCGGGCCTGGAACTGAAGATCGACCTCGACCAACTGGACCCCGAGGCCGCCCGCCGCGCCCGCGACCTAATCGAGCGCATCCTGGCCCGCGCCGATAAGGCACCGCCAAAGCCGGCGGAGTAGGGCGTGGTTGTGCTGACCGACGCGGGGGGCTAAGCCGCCGCCATGTCCGCCAGCCAGATCCATGAAGCCCAGGGCCCGTTCCGCCCGCACGCCACCCGTCAGGGGCTGGAATTCGCCGTCCAGGTGGTCCGCGCGGACCTGGCGAATTTCTTCATGCTGCACCACCGCCGCCTGCACGGCTTCATGGTGACGGGCAAGAACTCCGGCACGCACTGGCTGAAATACATGCTCTCCTGCGCGCTGGCGCATGACTGGGGCGTGGAACCGCCGGCGCAAACCTCCGGCCCGGAAGGGGACGCGATCATTGGCCACCCGCGCTGGGCGCCAAAATACCCGGACCGGCCGCGCATCGGTGCCTCCCACACCATCCCCTCCGGCGCCTTTGCCTGGCCGGCATTCCGCACGGCGCTTCGCGTAAAACCGACCGTCGCCCTGGTGCGGGACATCCGCCAGGCCATGCTCTCCAACTATCTGAAATGGAACTACAACGTTTCCATGGACGCCTACGTGGAAGGCAAGCCGGGCGGCAAGAAGTTCATCTCGGACGCCTGGTGGTATGTCCATTTCTACAACCGCTGGGGCGACATTGCCGCCGCCCAGCCGGACCGCGTGCTGATCGTCCGCTATGAGGACATCCAGGCCGAGCCCGAATTCTGGCTGCGCAAGGTCGGCACCCATTACGGCTTCACCCTCAGCGACGCCGCCGTTGCAGCCGGCCTGCAATTCACCGGCCGGGATGCGATCCGCCAGCGCCTCGGCAGCGAGGAAGACAAGCGCATCGTCCCGGACGACGAGAAACGCGCCGCGATGAAGTTCGAGGACCGCCACCTTGCCGTCCTGTCGGACATCTTCCGCCGCCATTTGCGCCACGATTTCGGCTACGGCCTCGTCCCTGGCGCCCCCGTCGTGCCGCCCGGCACGCAACTCGTGCGCCCCTGACCCCATCGCCTGCGGGCTGACATTCGCCCTACCCGCGCCTATCTTTCCTTCCTGCCCTGGGAAGGAGACCACGCCATGCTGAACCCCGCCAGCAAGTTGCCCCTGAAGGACCCCACCCTGTTCCGTCAGGCCAACTGCATCGACGGCAAATGGGTGCAGGCCGCTTCCGGCAAGACCATCGTGGTGAAAAACCCCGCCACCGGCGAACCCATCGGTGAAGTCCCCGCCCTCTCCGCCGCCGAAACCCGTGCCGCCATCGAGGCCGCGGACCGGGCCCTCGCCGGCTGGTCCGCCATGCTGGCCAAGGACCGCGCCACCATCCTGCGCAAGCTGTTCGACCTGATGATGGCCAATGCCGACGACCTCGGCATCATCATGACCGCCGAGCAGGGCAAGCCCCTGCCCGAGGCCAAGGGCGAGATCGCCTACGCCGCCAGCTTCATCGAATGGTTCGCGGAAGAAGGAAAGCGCATCTACGGCGACACCATCCCGCAGAACGCCAAGGGCCGCCGCATCCTGGTGCTGAAGCAGCCGATCGGCGTGTTCGCCGCAATCACGCCGTGGAACTTTCCCGCCGCCATGATCACCCGCAAGGCTGGCCCCGGCTGGGCCGCGGGCTGCACCGGTGTCATCCGCCCCGCCAGCCAGACCCCGTTCTCCGCCCTGGCCCTCGCCGTGCTGGCGGAAAGGGCAGGGATGCCACCCGGCGTGTGCAACGTCATCACCGGCCCGTCCGGCGAAATGGGCGGCGAACTCACCTCCAACCCCATCATCCGCAAGCTCAGCTTCACCGGCTCCACGGAAGTCGGTGCCCAGCTCCTCGCCCAATGCGCCCCCACCATCAAGAAAACCAGCATGGAACTGGGCGGCAACGCGCCGTTCATCGTGTTCGACGACGCGGACCTGGACGCTGCCGTTATCGGCGCCATGGCCAGCAAATACCGCAACGCCGGGCAAACCTGCGTCTGCGCCAACCGCATCCTGGTGCAGGACGGCGTGTACGACGCCTTCGCCGCCAAGCTGAAGGTCGCCGTGGAGGCGCTCAAGGTCGGCAACGGCATGGATGCGGGCGTCACCCAGGGACCCCTGATCAACGCCGCCGCCGTGCAGAAGGTGGAGGAGCACATCGCCGACGCCGTGAAACGCGGCGCCAGCATCGTCACCGGCGGCGCCCGCCACGCCATCGGCGGCAATTTCTTCCAGCCCACCATCCTCGCCAACGTGCCGAACGACGCCGACATCTTCCGCGAGGAAACTTTTGGGCCCGTCGCCCCGCTGTTCCGCTTCAACACGGAGGAGGAGGCGATCCGCTTGGCGAACGACACGGAATTCGGCCTCGCCGCCTATTTCTACGCCCGCGACGTAGGACGAATCTTCCGCGTCGCCGAGGGCCTGGAATACGGAATCGTCGGCATCAACGAAGGCATCATCTCCACCGAAGTCGCCCCCTTCGGCGGCGTGAAATCCTCCGGCCTCGGCCGCGAAGGCTCCAAATACGGCATCGAGGACTACCTGGAGATCAAATACCTGGCGCTGGGCGGCATCGGCACCTAGTGCCGGCTACGGCGCCTGATGGCGCCGGGCATTCCAACGCGCGAGCAGATCGCAGACCGGCTGCGGTAGCAACGTGATCAGCCGCTTGCGCGCACGGTACCACGTGGGTGAGACATCAGGCAGCGCCTCGCGCTCATCCACCAGGAACTGCCTGGTGAATGGGCACAGTCGGTCCAGGGCGTCGTGGCGAGCGTAGACGACAAGATTGTAGCGGTACCAGGCGGAAACCCGCGGGTCCCTGGCAAGCAAAGGGCGAAGGCAATCGATCGCCCTGAAGCCGCGCCGCGCGAATAAAGCCTGCCAGTAGGCCGCCGGCTGTTCATTGATATGGTGTTCGCCACCCTGTCCCGGCGGGGCGGCGGAAAACAGCACGACGGGCGCATGCGCCGTCAGGTCGTCCACCAGGGTAGGTGCCCGTGACGGCGGCAGGTGTTCGGCTACCTCGAGACATTGCGCCAGGTCGAACTGACGGCCGAGACTGAATCGCTCCGACAGGTCGTGCACCCGGAAGCAGCCCGGGTCGATCTCCAGCCTCGCCCGATCGACGTAGTCGCCATCCAGTCCCACGATGTCCAGGACGCCCTGTTCCCGCCATTGCCGAAGCCACGTGCCGCGGGCGCAACCGACATCCAGAACGGCATGGATCGGCGTTATGGTCTGCAGGATTTCCGCAATGCGCCGCGCGCTGTACGCGGAACCGGCGGCGGTCATGTCCTGGAACTTTGTGTCGTAAATGTACGATTCAGTCATGGGACCGGGTCCGGCCGAGTTTTCCGACAACAAGCGCAGCCACCGGGGATCGTCCGAGAAACTCCATCACGAAAGCACCAACGAGGGCAACGATCCACCACCAGGCAAGCTCTCGCACGATCACCAGGAATACGTGCGCCACTCCATCCAGGGGGTCTGGCAAGAATGCAAGCAGTACATTGCGGACCAGATCCGCAGACATGAGAAACAGTATCACAACCGCGTTTCCGCGGCATGCGGACGCGATTTCCAGCTTGTTCGCACCATCACCCATCGCCAGTAAGCCAGGTAGAACCGGCAGGAAGTATATACTGCGATAGACGATATTTTGCGTGGCGAAGAAGCAGCCGATCAACACGATGCTGCCCGCGACAAGAAGAAGTTGCGTTTGCTCCGGCAGCCTGTTCAGCGCTGCCATCAGATCCCTGTCCCGACGCCAGGCCATCGCCAGGCGCAAGCAGAGCATGACGAGGAGGGCCTGCACAATGACGGTTACCGCCAACGTCCCACCGGCGAGTTGACCGAGAAAAATCGGCAGGTTCTTGGCCGCGAACAGTAAAACGTCGGGCGGGCCGGACGGGACAAGCGCCATCGCCCGTGCCGCATCAGCGTGATACATGGCGATGAATATCGCGCCAAGCGCCACGCTGACCGCGCAAACCGCCGCGAACATCGCGCGGCTTTCGCGGACGGCGAAGATCATCAGGACCGCCGGATAGTATTTTATCGCCGCCATTAGCCACACCACCGCATAGCCGAGCCAGCGCGCCACCGGCCCGCGCCGCACCAAAGCCACCACGGCCAGCATCCCCATGAACAGCAGCAGGTCGGTATTTGCCCGTTCCAGCGCGAACACCACCGCGGTGGACATTCCCGCCAATGCCATCACCGCCGCATCCCCCCACCGCCCCGGTACCGGCAGCGTCAGCAAGGACAACACGAACACCAGGTCCAACACCAGCCCCACCCACACCCGGTCCGCGCTGCCCAGGGGAATGAACGCGACGCTCATCCAGAACGGCGCGTAGTTGTACGGCCGCCCCAGCGTGTCGCAGGGGTTCAGCGCGATCACGTCGAACCCCAGGCGCGTGCATTCCCAGGCCGACAGGCTCGCCTCGGTGTCCAGGAAGGGATAGGGCACGGGTGGAAATCCCTGCAGCGCCATCAGCGCCTGATACCCCTGGGGCCAACCGCCGTAGTACAGCACCAGGATGAGCGCCAGCATCGCCAGCCCACCCAGGCTCGCCGCGCCGCGCGCCAGCACGCTCACGCGGCCTTCGGCAAAATCGCCTGCAGGCTCAGCCAACTCCATGCCAGCAATCGTTCATCCGCCGCCCCGGCCTGCGCCGCCCGCCAACGATCGGCGACCCAATCCGCATCCACCCCGGCCACCGGCGCCAGGGGCGGGGAGGGGGGCATGCGCTTCAGCCACCGTGCCAGCGGAATCCCGAACCCCTTCTTTGGCCGGTCCAGGATATCGTTCGCCACCACTCCGCGCAGCGCCTGCTTCAACAGAAACTTCCGCTTGCCGGCGCGGTACTTGTAGCCGTGCGGCAGCCGCGCGCAGAAATCCACGAGGTCGTTGTCCAGGAACGCCGCCCGCCCTTCCAGGGAAACCATCATGCAAGCCCGGTCGGTCTTCACCAGGATGTCGTCCGCCAGGTAGAAATTCGTGAAGAACTCCAGCGTCCTGTCCACGTCATTGCGTGCCCGCGTGCCGTCCCAGGCAGCGATCGCCTCCGAATACACATCCTCCACATCCACCGGCGCCGCGAACAGCTCCCGCAGTAACCCCGGCTCCACCGGCGCCATCCAGGCCGGCAGCCGCATATGCGCGGGGTAGGACAGGCCCATCAGCGCCCGCCGCAGCTTGAAATCCAGGCTCATGTTGGCGTCGCTGCGCGGCAGCATCCCCGCCGCCCGGCGCAGCAACAGGTGCACCGGGCGCGGCACCAGCCGGTCATACAGCGCGGCCGGCGTCAGCGCCGCGAACGGGTCGTACCCGGCAAACAACTCATCCCCGCCATCGCCGGACAAAGCCACCGTCACATGCTCGCGCGCGAACCGCGCCAGCAGGAAAGTCGGCAGGATGGAGGCATCCGCCGTTGGCTCGTCCAGCCGCGCCAGCACCGGCGCCACCAACTCTCGCGCCGTCTCGAAGTCCAGCACCTGCTCGTGGTGCCGGCTGCCCACCGCGGCCGCCACAGCCCGCGCGAACGGCGCTTCGTCGAAACTCTTCTCGGTGAAGCCGATCGTGAAGCTGTCCAGGCTCGCCGCATCGCGGTGCCGTGCCGCCATCGCCAGGATGGCGCTGGAATCCACCCCGCCCGACAGGAACACGCCCAGCGGCACGTCGCTCATCAGTCGCCGCGCCACCGCCTGGTCCAGCAGCGCGCGCAATTCCTCCGCCAGCGCGGGGATCCGCTGCTCCGGCGCATCCTCCTCGGCCTCGATCGCGAACCGCCAGTAACGTTCCACCCGCGCCGAGAAATCCGTCAGGTCCAACGTCAGGTGCGATCCCGCCGGCAGCTTGCGACAGCCCCTGTACAACGCATTCGGCGCCGGCAGGTAGCCATACGCAAAGAACTTCCGCAGCGATGCGGTATCCAGTTCGCGTCCCACACAAGGGTGGCACGCCAGTGCCGACAACTCGGAGGCAAATGCCAGGAAGCCGGGCCGGTGCGCATAGAAGAACGGCTTCTCCCCGAACCGGTCGCGCGCCGCGAACAACCGCCGCCGCCGCCGGTCCCACACCACGAAGGCGAACATCCCGTTCAATCGCCCCGGCAGTGCCGCGCCCCATTGCTCGTAGCCGTGCACCAGCACTTCCGTATCCGAATGGTCGGTCGCGAACACATGCCCAGCCGCCACCAGTTCCGCCCGCAGTTCCGCCTGGTTGTAGATCTCCCCGTTGAACACCACGCAAACGGAGGCATCCTCGTTCCACATCGGCTGGTGCCCGCCGGCGATATCGATCACCGCCAGCCGGCGAAAGCCCAGGAACAGCGCGTGCTCCGGCTCCACATGCATGCCGTCATCGTCTGGCCCGCGATGAACGATCGCGCCCATCATCGCCGCGAGGTCGTCGCGTGTTCCGGCGCCGACAAATCCCGCCAACCCGCACATCCCGCTCAGCCGCGCGGCCGCGCCGGCGCCGCGTCCAGGTTGATCAGTTCCCGCGTGTGGTAGATCTGCTTCGATTGCGACTCAAAATAGGTGCGCACCACAATCTCCGCCACCAGCCCGATCAGGATGCTCATTACCCCCATCATCAACGACATCGCCGCGAGCAGCGGTAGCGGCGTGCGGATCAGGGAAAGATCCTCGAAAAACTTCAGGTACATCGCGTACAATAATGAAACCCCGCCCACCAGGAACCACAGCAAACCAAACCCGCCGAACACATAGATAGGCTTGCCCAGCCACCGGTCCAGGAAGCGCACCACCATCAGGTCCAGCATCACCTTGATGATGCGTTCCAGCCCGTAGTTGGAACTGCCATGCAGGCGCGGATAGTGCCGCACCGGCACCTCGGCGATCCGCGCGCCGTACCACGATGCGTAGATCGGCACGAACCGGTGCATCTCCCCGTACAGCCGTACCGGTCCGATCACGTTGCGCCGGTATGCCTTCAGGGAACAGCCATAGTCATGCAGATGCACGCCGGACATCGTGGAAATCATCCGGTTCGCCATGCGGGAGACGAAATTGCGCCGGATCGCCGCATCCTGGCGGTCCTTCCGCCAGCCGGAGACGACATCATACCCCTCCGCCAGCTTTGCCAGCAGCAGCGGGATATCTGCGGGGTCATTCTGCAGGTCGGCGTCGATTGGCACGATGATGTCGCAACGCGCATGGTCGAAGCCCGCCATCATCGCCGCGGTCTGGCCGTAGTTCCGTGCCAAGTCTATCACCTTCAGCTCCGGCCGGGTCGCCGCCAGTTCACGCAAAACCGCCAGCGTATCATCGCGGCTGCCGTCGTTCACCACGATTACCTCGAACGTGCAGCCCAACCCGGTCAGTACAGGAAACAGGCGCTCCACCAGCACCGGCAGGTTCCTGGCCTCGTTGTAGGCCGGCACGATCACGGAAACGGACAAGTGGCTGAGCTGCACGCCGCCGCCATCGTGTCCACTGCTTTCCAACATTGTCCCGTTCCACTCGTTTCCGGCGTTGTCGGTGGCCACGTTAGGCGATTGCAAATGATTCCCGAAACGCCATGTCGCGCTACCATGCTAATCCTGCCGGATCTTCAACTCCCGGATCAACTTGCCATACCGTTCATGATCCTTCCGTAGTACCGCTGACAGGTCTTCCGGCGGCCCGGCATACGGGAACAGCCCGGCATTGTTCAACGCGGTAATCACCTCCGGCTGCTTCGCAGCCTCCGCCATCGCCCGATTCAACTTGCGGATGATCGGTTCCGGCGTACCGACCGGCGCGAAAAGCCCGTTCCAGCCCACGAAATCCACTTCCGGATACGTCTCGCCCAGCGTCGGCACATCCGGGTAGTCCGGGTGGCGCTTCCCTGTCACCGCGAGCAGCCGCGCCTTACCCGCCTTCACATGCGGCGCCACGGTCGGGTCCGCGAACACCTGCACATTGCCGGCCAGGAAGTCGTTCAGCGCATCCGCGCTGCCGCGATACGGCACATGCAGAATATTGATCCCCGCCGCCCGGTTCAGCGCCTCGGCCACAAGGTGGCCTGTGGACGCGATGCCCGACGAACCCAGGCTTAGCTTGTCCGGGTTCGCCTTCGCATAGGCCACGAACTCCGCCAGCGTCTTCACCGGCACGGACGGATGCACGGAGAGCATCATCGGGTACCAGGTGAAGTAGCTCACCGGAACCATGTCCTTGAACGGATCGTACGGCGTGGTCCGCACCTGCGGCAGGATCGCAATCGACAATCCAGGCGTCACGAAGAACGTGTATCCATTGGGCGCCGCCTTCACCCCCGCCTCGATCCCGATCGCGCCAGACGCTCCGCCCCGGTTGTCGATCACGAAGGGCTGGCCCAGCAGCCGCTGCAGCGGCTCCGTGAACGGCCGCATGGAATTGTCCGCCGCTCCGCCCGGCGCGAAGTTCACGATCACCTTCACCGGCTTGTCCGGCCAGTTCGCCGCGGCATCCGCCTGCGCCCGGCTGCTCCGCGCGCACACTATGCCACCCAGCGCCGCCATCGTTCCCAGCGTCAAACCGCGCCGCGTTATCGTCGTCATGCGCCACTCCCCCGATGACATGGTTCCCTCGCTCATAGCGGCATTCCCCGCCAGCGGGAATCACAACCCGCGCCGACATGCGGCCACAGGCGACTGATCCCTGATATTAGGTCCATGCGGAAAATTGGTCGGAGCGGCGGGATTCGAACCCACGACCCCCAGTCCCCCAGACTGATGCGCTACCAGACTGCGCTACGCTCCGACC
>Ga0315912_10003225_pt1 | contig 16424 bp, 12 predicted proteins | sample VfabasoilMG_FD_204469 | JGI IMG/M metagenome (GOLD analysis project Ga0315912, IMG submission 204469) | Garden soil microbial communities collected in Santa Monica, California, United States - V. faba soil | ecosystem: Environmental > Terrestrial > Soil > Garden | place: USA: California... | reverse complement strand
CCGCTCACAAGCTGAGACCAAGTACTCATCGCTGGTCATGAGCCCGTCCACGAGCCCCATTTCCAAAGCGCGCTTGCCCAGCCAGATTTCGCCGGTTGCCACGCGCGCAATGTCGAGCCCCGGCCGTTGCGCAGCAACGTACTCCTTGAACATCTGGTGCGTGTCCTCCAAATCTTCGCGGAATTTCTGCCGGCCATCTTCAGTGTTCTCACCAAAGACGGTCAAGGTGCGCTTGTATTGTCCGGCGGTGAGCAGCTCAAAATCCACGTCGTGCTTCTTGAGTAGGCGATGAAAGTTGGGCAACTGCGCCACCACCCCGATGGACCCGATGACGGCAAACGGCGCGCACAACAGCTGACTGGCTACGCAAGCCATCATGTAGCCGCCGCTGGCGGCCACCTTGTCGACACACACCGTGAGCTTTACACCGCGCGCCCGCACGCGTTCCAACTGAGACGCCGCGAGTCCATACGCGTGCACCACGCCACCACCGCTGTCTACACGCACGACCACTTCATCCTGCGTCGTGGCTACCGCGAGCACCGCCGACAAGGCACGCCGCAGTTGGCCGACGGCAGTAGCCTGCAAATCCCCGTCAAAATCCAACACGAACACACGTGCGTGCTGGCCGTCCTCTTCGCTCTTTCCGTCTGCGATAACCGGAGGCTTCTTGAGAGCCTTCTTTTGCGCTTTACGCTCGGCCTTTTCTTGATTGCGTTGCAACTTGTGCTGATTGACGGCCGACACCTCGTCCATGGAGGAATACTGCAGGGTCTCCTTCTCTCGCTGCAGGCGATCATTGAGCTTGACCACCTCGATATGCTCAGGCACTTGCGGCCCAGTTTGGCGCATGACAAGTGAAACGATGAACACGACAAAGCCAACCAAGAGCGCGACAATGATGAGTGCTTTGGTAGCAAAAAGCCCAGATTGATACAGGAATTCCATCGTAATTATGCCGTGTGAAACGCGGTGGTTCAGTAAACGGGTCGGGTCTTCTAGCAGCGGGTTTGCCCGTTGTCTCATCCACAGCGCCGTTGTCTCATGTACACCGCCCTTGACCCGTGAGCGAGCTGTGGGCAAGCTCCATTCATGGACCCAAGTGAGGCGTTTGAGCAGGCGCAAGTGCGCGTCAAGTCGTTGAAAAAGACACCGGGGCCGGCCCAGCTTTTGGAGTTGTACGCGCTGTTCAAGCAGGGCAGCCTGGGGGACGTCAGTGGAGCTCGCCCGGGAATGTTGGACGTAAAAGGTCGGGCCAAATACGACGCGTGGGCCAAGAAGCGGGGTCAGAGCTCAAGTGAGGCTCAACTTGCGTACGTGCGTTTGGTGGATCAGCTGCTGGCGGCGCAGTCGGACTGACGGGCTGGTCAGGCGTCGGGGGTCGCGGGCGCGCCAGGTGGCGGCTTGCTGGGACAGCGCAGCACGAACCAGGCGCCAAACCCCATGAGGAGACCTTGCAAGACAAGGGCCCACCACGGGATGAGGCCGGAGAGAACGCTCCCCAGCATCGTCACGCCCATCGCCGACACCGAGATCAACTTGGCAGGGAGCGGAATGACCCGGTAGGCGCGCCACCTGCGGATAGGCGGGCCGAAGTGCTTGTGGTGCAGCAGCCAACCCTCGAAACGAGGTGAACTTTTGCTGAAAGCCCACGCCGCCAGAATGAGGAAAGGTGAAGTCGGGACGACGGGCAGCGCAAGCCCAATGATGCCCAGCACGAAAAACAACCATCCGAGACACAAGAAAAGGAGCCGATTGGGGTGCTGGACCTCCATGGGGATTGCCAAGCACCAGTGTAACCCTGTTGTGTCATTTGAGTAGCGCGCAATCTTCGTTCGGCTCAGCTGTGATGCGCAGCACTAGTTCTCCACGGATCGGAGGCTGGGCAGCCGATGATCCTAGGCGCCTTTTGGACGGCTGGGCGACTTTTTAGGACAACACAGCGGTTTTAGGACAACACAGCGGTTTTAGGACAACACAGCGCGTCATCATCCAAATATTCAGTTGAGCCCCGGTCAGGATGTGTCAAGGTAAATTCCGAATTGACTGGGCAAGATCGCATGCGCTGGGTGCCAACGGCACCTGAACCAAGCGACGACCAAGTAGGTAGGCTTGCCGACCTCCTGCGTCGCCACACGGTGTGCTTGCTCACCGGTGCTGGCTGTTCGACTGAATCGGGGATCCCGGACTATCGTGGCGAGGCACAAAAGCGTGTTCGCACGCCCATTCAGTTTCGACAATTTCTGACCGATGAGCGCGCTCGTCAGCGCTACTGGGCACGCTCCATGCTGGGATGGCCGCGGTTTCGCGTCGCGGAACCGGGAGGCGTACACACCGCAGCTCGCCAATTAGAAGTAGCTGGCGTTGTGACGGGCATCATCACACAGAATGTGGATCGGTTGCACATGCGTGCCGGCTCCAAGACCGCCGTTGAGCTCCACGGTGCGCTGGAAGAGGTAGTGTGTTTGGACTGCGGTGCGCTCGAGCATCGCGATGATCTGCAAGCCCGTCTGGTTGCGGTAAATCCTGGCTTTCTGGCCGAGGTTGCCCAACTGGCCCCGGATGGTGATGTGGATCTGATCGAGAGTGAGGCAGGTCGACGCGCGTTGGATCAGTTTCGCGTGCCCAGTTGTCGAAGCTGTCTGGGGATCATCAAACCCAACGTCGTCTTTTTTGGCGAAGGGGTTCCACGCGCAACGGTCGATGCAGCGTTTGCACATTATGAGCGTGCCGACGCACTCCTGGTGGCGGGGACGTCGCTGGCCGTCTATTCCGGATTTCGCCTGGTGCGAAGGGCGAGGCAGGACAAAAAGCCGGTCTTTATCGTAAACATTGGCGCCACGCGTGCTGATGAGGTGGCGCAAATCAAGGTGGTGGGTGTCGTTGGTCAGGTGTTCACCCGCCTCGTGGAGCTCATCTTGCCAGCACCACTGGGCTTGCCCGCACCGCTGAGTCCTCGCCACGGCAGCTAGGTCGGCGCCGGGCGTAGGTTGTGTCCGGAAGCTTGCGCTTGTTACCCAAACGTCTTGGGCCCGTCGTCCAGGCTTGACGAGCTCTGGTCCGCTGCCCGTAGCGCAGCGGTGCGTGCAGAGGATCGCAGAACGAAACAAACGCTGTGCTAGAACTAACCTATGCTGAGCGGTCTTGATGAAACAGGCCGGGCGTTTCGTCTTCGACGTAGTGAGAATCGAACTGCACCGCCCCCCGACTTTGATGAGTTCTGGGGGCGCACGCTCAGTGCTCTGTCCGCCATCGACCCTGATCCGCAGCCGCTGCACATGAGTGAGGTCAACTCGTCCTTGGCCGATTTGGTAGAGATCCGCTCGTGGGGCCTGCAAAAGGTGCGCTGCTGGTTTTCCCATCGACGGGATGCGGAGGAAGCTCCTCGACCATTGCTCGTGACGAGTCACGGCTACGGGAGCGCATGTGACCCAGAGCGCGCCCGCAGGTTGTCGGCGCTGGGGTTCGACGTGGTGTCCTTGGATGTGCGGGGCTTTGGCTTGAGCCGTGCCGCGGTGCCTGCGTTGTCTCCGTTCGGCTATCTGCTCACGGGTTGTGATTCGCGCGAGACCAGCATCTTGCGGGGCGCGCTATGTGATTTCATTCAGGCCTACCGCGCGGGCATCAGTTGGTTCGGTTCGGGCACCAAGGTGGGGTTTCAGGGGTTCAGTTTTGCTGGGGGGCTCGCGCTGATGGCCACCGGGGTATTGTCGATGCAAGTGAGAAACTGGGGGGAGCATCCGCTGCCAGCACCGCCCGACTTGTTGGCAGTGGGCGCGCCAAGCTTGGGCCACTTGGAGAAACGCCTGCAACTGTGCCGTGGCGGGTCTGGCGCGGAGATGGCTGAATACTTGCGACAGAATCCGTTGCGTCGGCACGAGTTGTTGCGTGTGATGTCCTACTACGACGCTAGTTTTTTTGCAGCTTACCTGGGTCAGCACCAGACCACTCCCGGTCGGTCGAAGCCGGAGCAGATCATTTTGGGCGTGGGCATTGATGATCCCATCGTGCCGGCTGAGACCGTCTATGCGACCTACAATGCCCTGCACACCGACTACGAACTCATCGAGTTGCCGTGCAGTCACACCGATAGGCCTGAGGAAGCCGATTGGATCAAGTGGGAACGCTCGTGGATCCGCGCCCTCAAGAGCGCGCCCCAAGAGGAGCTGAAGACGGCCTGACTACGCGTGTGTCATTACAGTTTCCAACGCGATGCTGGCGCGCTTCTGGCGGGAGAACCAAATAAGGCAGCAGGCGCGCAGTCAATGCGGAGCGGTCGCTGGACCACATTCTAACAACTAGCAAACAGATTGTTCTTGCGTACAAGGTCTTGGTGAGGGCATAGTTGCGTGGTCCGGACCTCCCCGGCCCCTGATGGTTTCGTTGCTTTTTCCACGCAGGGTGCCGGGGAGTTTTTTGTGCGTTGGGTTCCGGTGCAGGCCGTCGCGCATAAGCACGGACGCAGCCTGCAGCGATGGATCTGGGCCTAGCGCGTTGAGGGCTGCCTTGTGTGACGAGGTTGGCCCTGTGCGGGCTGAGCTCGACCCTGTGCGGGCTGAGCCTCTGCGTCGCCGGGGAGGCGTAGAGTTCCGCGACGACTGCGGCGTCGCGTGTTTCTCGTCGATTCGGCTTTGTGGCGCGACCTTGGGCTTTGGCGTCAAGCCGACGCGTGTCGGACGCTGCGCGGAAATATTTGTCCGTCTCCAAAGTGTTTCCAGGTGATTCAGAAACTCGATGGACATCGAATTGTCAGCCTCGACAGGGCTGCGGGCTTCCTTTTTTTCAAATGACACCATCGGGTGTCGTTTCTCTGCACCCCGGCGAAACACTGCGCGCTCAAGATAGGCCGGTCGGGTGAAGGCAAGGCCCAAGATACCAGTCCAGGAGCCGCAGGATGCTCCCGGTTGGGGGGCTTGCCACCCATCGAGAAGGACGAAGTAGAACGTATGCGTAAATTGCACAGACGCTGGATGATCGGCACACTGGTTACTCTGGGTGGGGTATTGGCTCTTGGATGCGGCAAGGACAAGAAACCGAAAGAGGAAGCCCCCGTTGCTCAAGTGAGCGCGGCGAAATTGGCTGAACTCACCAAAGGCGCGGATCTAGAAAAGACGGATCTCAAACTTGGTTTCATCAAGTTGACGGACTGTGCGCCCTTGTTGATCGCCAAGGAGAAAGGATTCTTCGAGAAGGAAGGCCTCAACGTCACAGTCGAAGCGCAAGCCAATTGGAAGGTCTTGCTGGATCGCGTCATCTCAGGCGAGCTCGACGGGTCGCACATTCTGCCCGGACAAGCCTTGGGCGCTGCGATTGGCTTTGGAACTCAAGCAGAAATCGTCATTCCCTTCGCGATGGGCGTCAACACCTTGGCCGTGACCGTTTCCAACGACGTGTGGGCGAAAATGAAGACGCAGGTGAAAGTGGAGGACGGAAAAGCCGTTCACCCGATCAGCGCCGCTACGCTGAAGCCGGCGATTGCCGAGTACCGCGCCAAGGGCAAACCCTTCCCGCTCGGCATGGTGTTCCCCACGTCCACCCACAATTATGTGCTGCGCTACTGGCTGGCCGCAGGCGGCATTCATCCCGGGGTCTACACCGCGGGCGACACCACGGGCACCAAGGATGGCGAGGTGCAGATCAGTGTAACGCCACCCCCTCAAATGCCCTCTACGCTCGAGGCGGGCACCATCTTTGGTTACAGCGTGGGCGAACCCTGGAATCAGCAAGCAGTGATGAGAGGCATTGGCGTGCCGGTCGCGATCGCGAACGACATCTGGGAGCGTGTGCCGGAGAAGGCGTTTGGCATGCGCAAAGATTGGCTGGAAAAGCACCCCAAGACGGCGCTGGCTGTCGTCAAGGCGCTGCTGCGCGCCGCACAGTGGATGGACGCGGAGAACGGCAAGAATCGTCAGGAAGCCGCCAAGATCTTCTCCAAGAAGGAGTACATCGGAGCGGACTACGACGTGATTGTCGGCCCCATCACCGGCACCTATCAGTATGAAAAAGGCGACATCCGTCCTGTCCCCGACTTCTACATCTTCCTCAACGATCACGCGAGTTACCCTTACTACAGCGATGCTGTTTGGTATTTGACCCAAATGCGCCGCTGGGGGCAGATCGCGGAGAGCAAGCCCGCACAATGGTACTTCGACATCGCCAAGAAGGTGTACCGCTCTGACATTCACCAGCAGGCGGCCAAGGCCCTGGTGGAGGAAGGCTCATTCAAAGCGGAAGAAGTCATTCCGAACACGGATGGCTTCTTGCCCCCCACCAAAGGCTTCATCGACGGCATCGAATACGATGGCAAAAAGCCGCTCGAGTACCTCAAAGCCCAGACTCTCGGAAACAAGGATTAAACCGAGATCGCGGCTACGAGAAACATGAAGAAGGCAACCCTAAGAACAGGATGAAACCCATGTCAGCGAGAATTCTGCGTGTACTGGATGCGACCGGACTCGAGGCCTTTATTCCCGTCGTTCGACTTCTGCGAGGAGACGACCGAGGGGAGCAGCTCAAGAAGATATTTCTCAACTTCGGAGCTCCGCTGATCGCGTTTCTTCTGTTCTTGGGTGCCTGGAGTGCGGCATCTCAGAACATCATGACGAAGTATGGTCACCTGCCTTCGCCCGGGGATGTTTGGACCCAGGCAGGGGTGCTTTGGCAGTCGCACATCGACGGCATCCAGGCCGAGGAGACGTTCTACGAAGAGCAGGCTGTCAAAGTGGCCGAGTACACGGCCGCTTCCGAAATGCTGCTGGCCAGCGGCCGGGCCGATCAGGCCAAGGTGATGAAGGAGCGTGCGGTGGCGGCACAGACTGCCAAGTATTCCGCAAGCCCGAGCTACATCAAGCAGATCGTGACCTCGCTGAAGACTGTGTTTGCTGGTTTCGTCGTGGCCTCGTTGATAGCTATCCCGATTGGCGTCTTGTGCGGCACGAGCCCCCTTGTTCAGGCAGCGCTCAACCCGCTGATTCAAATCTTCAAGCCCGTGTCTCCGCTCGCCTGGCTACCCATCGTGATGATCTGCGTGGGCGCACTCTACACGACTAAGCCTGATCAGGCCTGGTTTGAAAAATCCTTTCTGAGCTCGGCGCTCACGGTGGCGCTGTGCTCCATGTGGCCGACTTTGGCCAACACCGCGCTCGGGGTGGCTTCGATAGAAAAGGATCATCTCAACGTAGCGCGGGTCCTCAAGCTGGATACCTGGACGCGGGTGCGCAAGATCATCATTCCGTCCGCGTTGCCCATGATGTTTGCCGGGTTGCGCATTTCCCTGGGCGTCGGCTGGATGGTGCTCATTGCGGCTGAAATGTTGAGCCAAAACCCAGGCCTGGGGAAATTCGTTTGGGACATGTTCCAGAACGGTTCGAGCCAGACGCTAGCCCAGATCATGGTGGCCGTGTTCACGATCGGGACCATCGGCATGAGTTTGGATCGCATCATGATCATCCTGCAACGTTCGGTCAGCTACAGCACCGTGACGCGGTAACGGTTGGTCCAATGATTGTAAGTCATCACGACGGTTGGGAGCGTTAGATATGTCGACGATTCTGGAACTCAAGAACGTATCCAAATCCTTTGGAGCGGGCGGCAACGTGACCGAAGTGTTACGGAGCGTCGATCTCTCGCTCGAGGAGGGCGAGTTCGTTGCCATCGTAGGCTTCAGCGGGAGTGGCAAGAGCACGCTGGTGAACTTGCTCTCCGGATTGCTGAAGCCAGATCGCGGGGAAGTGCTGTTCAAAGGCACGAAGAATCCCGAACCTGGTCCAGACCGCGGCGTGGTATTTCAAAACTACTCGCTTTTGCCCTGGCTCTCGGTTTATGAAAATGTGCGCTTGGGTGTGGATCAGGTAATGGGTGACCGGACCGCCCAAGAGCGTGACGAGCGTGTGCGCTTGTATGTGGACATGGTGAGCCTGACGCCTGCCCTGTCAAAAAAGCCTAGCGAGCTGTCGGGTGGCATGCGGCAGCGCGTGTCGCTCGCGCGCACCTTGGCCATGAGCCCCGATGTGCTGCTCTTGGATGAGCCCTTGGGCGCACTGGATGCACTCACGCGTGCCGTGCTGCAGGACGAGATCGCCAACATATGGGCGCGCGACAAGAAGACCGTGCTCTTGGTGACCAACGACGTGGACGAAGCGCTGCTTTTGGCTGATCGCATCGTGCCGCTCAAGCCAGGGCCAAGGGCCACGCTGGGTCAAGAGTTCGCGGTGGACTTGGAGCGCCCACGTGACCGCCAAGGGCTCAACCACGATGAACGCTTCAAGACCCTGCGGAATGAGGTCGTGGGTTATCTCAATCACGTGCGCAGTGAGTCGCGCGCCGTGGCCAAATCAAACGCGAACAAACCCAAAGTCGAATTGCCTAACCTGGAACCGGCAGACCTGCGGGTGGACTGAAAAAGCGAGATTGTCATGCGTGGATATGTAGAACTGTTCAATCTAGGTAAGACGTACGACACGCCCAAGGGGCCCTCGGTGATCGTCGAGAACTTCAACCTGAATATGGAGAAGGGCGAGTTCATCGCGCTCTTGGGCCATTCCGGCTGCGGCAAATCCACCGTGCTGACGATGTTGGCCGGGCTCAATTCCATCAGCGATGGTGGCATTGTCGTGGCCGGGCGTGAAATCTTGGGTCCGGGTCCTGATCGCGGTGTGGTGTTTCAGTCGCCGTGCCTGTTGCCATGGATGAGCGCCTTCCAAAACGTGATGTTGGGAGTGGAGCGCGTATACCCCAGCGCCAGCAAGGCGGAGAAGCATGCGACCGTGGAGTATTACATGGACCTCATGGGCCTCGGTGAATCCATGCACAAGATGCCATCAGAGTTATCATTGGGCATGCAGCAGCGTGTAGGCTTGGCGCGCGCGTTTGCCCTGTCGCCCAAGATGCTGCTGCTCGACGAGCCATTTGGCATGTTGGATTCCTTGACGCGCATGGAATTGCAGGAAGTGCTGGGGGGGATTTTGGAGGCGGACGGAAAGACCGCGCTCATGGTGACCCATGACGTCGATGAGGCGCTCTATCTCTCGGACCGCATCGTGATGATGACCAATGGCCCGCGTGCCAAGGTAGGCATGGAAATCCACGTGCCCTTCGAGCGACCGCGTGACCGACAGGCCGTCTTGTCACACCCCGAGTACTATCACCTGCGTGAACAGATGATTGAGTTCTTGGAAGAGCAAGAGAAGCTCAAGCACCAGCCTCACGCGGCGTAACGCTGCAAGCGGGCCGGAGCCGATGAGCGGCCCGCTCCGCACGACGAGCGGGCGCGCCCCGCGCTCAATACACATCGAGGAACACCGCGACACCGAACATCAGGTCCCAGTACCTCACGTCGACGGTGCGATCGGTGTAGGTGTTGATGAAGTTGTAGAACGTAAACGAGGAGCTGAGCTCGACGACGTCGGCGATTTGTCCGCCCAAGAACATGCCGAGTGGCATTTGAAAGTCACGGAAGGCCGGGAAGCGCGCGCCGGTGCGTGGGCCGATGAAAAACACATCGTCGATGTCGAAAGCGATGGCGAGTGGAATGTCGAGGTGCACCTGACCCGGGTCCACCATGAACTCGAACTCAAGCCCCGTGTCCAGGCGGACAACATCGGAGGCAGCGACGCGCATCGGCAGACCCAGCCCAGCACCAAAGCGTCCAGCGGTGGGAATTTGCACCGCGGCCTGCGCGCCCAGCTGAAATGTTCCATGAGTGATTTGATAGCGGACGTAGGCCTCCATGTTGCCAAAGTCAAAGTCCGGATGAATGGGGATAGGAAACAGAAGCGCCCCCACCTCCAGGTTGTCCACTACACCCAGCGACACGCCCGCTCCGGTGTACACACTTGGCCCACCTCCAGGATATCCGCCTACAGACACCGTGGAGCGACCATCATTGAGCTCCCCGAAGTCCATGTAACCAAAATCCGGCGGCGCCAAGTCGATGCGTAGCGTGCCTTTGGTGAGCGAGAGCGGCCGCTCGGCGTAGCCGCCTTGCTGCAGCATTTCTGCGGCAAACGTGGGCGTGGTCAGCAGCGAGCAGCCAAGCAAAACTGCGCCGCTCCGCGTCGTTGCCCACATGACACCACGCGCCGCCCGTCGCGGGACACTATGACTTGAGTGTTGATTGGTCATGATCGTACTGATTTCCTTTTCGACAAAAATGCGCGCAGTGGTTCTAAAGTGTTGGCATAACGCGTCGCGCTATTGCAAAATATGCGGTGCATGGCCCGCATGGGCTCTCCCGATGCTGAGACAAGCATCCCTTTTCCTAAGTCGTATCGCATGAAGCAAATTATCCTTGGCTCCGTCCTTTTTCTTACTCTGGCCTGCGCGCAAATCGATGTCGATGGGGACATCGACCCTGGCGCGGGAGATGGGGATGGCGACGTAGCGGGTGATGGCGACGTGCCTGGCGACGGCGAAGGCGACGGCGAAGGAAGCGGAGGCGCCGAAAACGGCAGTGGCGGACAGAGCCAGGGTTCGGGAGGCCGCACCAACTCGAGCGGTGGTGCTACTGGCGATGGCGATGGCGACGGTGATACGGGCAGCGGAGGCGCGGTCGTAGGCAGCGGCGGCGCCCCAGGCAGCGGCGGCGCGCTTGGAAGCGGTGGTTCAGTCGGCACCGGGGGCCGAGCAGGCAGCGGTGGCGCGTTAGGCACTGGCGGCGCAGCTGAGGGTGCCTGTGAACCGGTCACCTGCGGCGGCACCTATCCCAAGCCGACCGGGGAGATTTGTTTTGAGTTCACCACTGGCGCCTTTGGTGGCTGGCAAGTCTCTAACAATCAAGGTTGCTCCATCACCTTTGACGACGCGCCTGTGCCTTCAACAACGACCCAGATGTCTCAATTTGGTGCGGGCTCTCACACGCTGGGGTTTGAAGGCTGCACGAACGTGGACGTCGCGTGGAGTTGCTGGAATGGATGACCGAGCGCGCTGCGCGCTGTTCGACTGAACAGGTCGGCAGAAGTAGGTGGCGTTTCAGTTTGTCGGGGTCCGTCCGTTCATTGTCTGTGATGCCGTCATTGTTGCAGCCTTACCCATGGACTCACCGGGGCCAACTGGTAGTCTGGTTTTACGCGTGAAAGCACTGATCAGCGCTTCAATAATTGGGTTGATTGGCCTGTTGGTGAGTTCCGCCCAGGCTGAGGATAGCCCATTGCCGTCCTCCGCCATGGTCGCCGACGGCATTGACGGTCTCCCCGGATTGTACCGTTTGCCTCTGCTCGCTGAGCCAGCACCTCGTCTGAGTGCTGGCGCGTGGTTCAACTACGGCTACACCGAGCCACAGAACGACACCGACGGTCCACATCATCGCATCGCCGCGACTGGTTCAATCGGTGGCACGTGGTGGCGCTACGTGGAGCTGGCGCTGCGTTATGACGTCCGTCACGACATGCATCCGGGTGACGAAGACGGGAGAGACAGTGGTACTGTCGTCGACTTCACGCCGCTGGTTCGAGCGGGGCTTCCGCTTGGCCCCGTACGGCTCGGTGCAGAAGGTCGCTTCCTATTTTCGGGCGCTGGGCAGGAGCACGTGCCAGGCCCGACGCCCGAGGGCCGCCTCATCATCAACTACACCAGGCCGAGCTGGTGGGTGAGTAGTTTCGTAGGCTATCGCACGCCCTTTTTTGGCCACGACGACATCGAGGCGGATCGACTGCGCGCGGGTGACCGCGTTGCGCTGGGTGTGAGTGAATTTTCGACGCTGACTACCGGACTAGGTGTGATGAAAGACTTCTCTCAGCTGAGCCTGCTGGGCGAAGTGAGCTGGGACATAGCCGTGGGTGCAGGGGCGCCGCCGGTCGGTCAGTCGCCCCTGCGCATCGGCGTGGGTGCTCGTCGCGCACTTCTGCGGGGGCTCAATCTGCAGGCGTTGGTTGAGGTGTCTCCGGGCGGTCGTGCCCCGTCGACCTCAACCGATCCACTCGTCCCCATCGAGCCACGAGTCGCGATCATTTTGGGCCTTTCGGTCCGCCTACCCAACCTAGTGCAGAAGCCGAAGCCAGTGGTTGGACCGGCCCAGCCTGCCAAGCCAGTTGAAGCTGCCCCGGTGGTGGAGCAGCCCCCGCCACCGCCCCCACCCAAAGCGCGTGTGCTGGTGGAGATCGTGGACGAGGACGGTCACCCCATCAGTGACGCGCGGGTAACGCTCATGCGCCCCGATGCCAAAGGGGACCCGGGCAGTGTCTATGAAGTGCCGCTGGTTGAACTCAATCGCTATGCAGTGGGCGACCTGGAGCCTGGCGTCGTGGAACTCTCCATCGAGGCAGATCTTCTGCAATCCTATACTCAAGAGGTCACCCTGGTGGGTGACGCAGAACAAGTGATGAGCATCAAGCTGCGCAAGGCGGTGGCCAAAGAGGGCCAGCTGCGCGGACTGGTCCGCTCATTTTCGGGCCAAGGGGTGGCCGCCAAGGTGCAGGTGACGCCCGGCGAGCGTGAGGTTTTCTGCGATGAACAGGGGGCATTTGAGTTGGACCTTCCCCCTGGCACGTATACCGTTATTATCGAGGCCGAGGGTTATTTGGCTCAAAAACGCCCCGTCCGGATTCGCAAGGACGGCGTTACGGTTCTGAATGCTGACCTGCAACGCTCCCATTGATCGGTCCAAACACAGCTTGCTTCAAGTGATCTGGATCGCTCTTGTGATTTGCTGGAGCTTGACCACGCTGGTTGGGTGTGAGCGGTGCAGTAGTTCCCAGCCTCTGGGGAAGCTGACGGAGAAGGGGGGCCAAGTTCAACGTGACCTTGCCGCCAGCCAGGGAAGCTGGACCGAGGCGGAGAAGGGAGCCGAGTTCGAGGTGGGGGATGCCATCCGCACGCTCGTGCAATCGAGCGCTCACGTCGCTTTGGACGACGGCTCGGTTCTGGTGGTGGACGAGAAGACGTTGATCAGGTTCTTGGAAAAGCCGCCAGGCAGCCAGGAGCAGGCGTTCGACTTGAGCATGGGCAGTGCGCTGGTCGAGGCGGACAGCGACGGCACCACCATCGCGACGAGCTTTGGTAGCGCGCGTATTTTGGCGGGCGGACGCGTGCGCCTGGAACGTAAGGACAACCAGCTAGTTTACCGCGTCATGGTCGGCTCCGCGAGCCTGGAGGCGGAAGGCGGTACGCCCGTAACGGCCAATGCGGGGCAGTCCATCGTGGCCCACTTGGGTTCGGCAGTCCTCGCAGCAGTGGAGGAAGAGCCCCCGGTGGCCCCACTCAAGCCTGCGGAATCGACGGCGCACAAGCTCAGCGGGGACATCATCGCGCGGGTCCGTGGCGCGCGGGTGCGCGGGCGCGCGCCAGGCCAAGACGAATTTTCAGTTTGGGCGGCGGGCGAGCAAACCGTCGTGCCTGGTTCTTTGGTCGAGGTGGGCGCGGGCAGCGGGGTCACGGTGTCGCAAGGCACTGCTCGTGCGGAGCTCTTGGCGGGTGGCTCGTACGTGCTGGGAGCTGATGGTCAGTTGGTGCGCGCTAGCGCCGGCAAATTCTACATTTCTTCTGAGACCACGCTGCGTTTGGCAGTGCCGGGTGGTTTCATTGAAACTAGCTCTGGCCGAGCGGAAGTGAAGTCATTGGGCGCGGCGGGGACCGAAGTGCTGGTCGACAGCGGGCAGGCACGCTTGGTGGGCAAGACGACCGAAACGTTAGCGGCCAAGGAGCGCGGCCGGATCGGTCAGGACGGCACGGTATCCGTCGAAGGGCGCGGGCTCAGCGCTTCGGACTTGGACATCATGGTCGGCCAATCCCTGGTCATCCACGACCCAAGCCCACCGACGGCGGTGGGGTTCAAGTTTGAGGGCAAGTGCCCCGACGGGACCATTCAACTCTCGGTGAAGAACAAGTCGGCGGCGAGCGGCAGCACTACGGCGCGTGGTCACGGCTGGGTGGCGTTGCCGCTAGGGCCGGGTCGCACTGACTATACCCTCAACTGCATCGGGCAAGATGGCCGCCAACAATCGGCGGTCGGTCGCGGCGCGGTGACCGTCCTCTCCGACGCGGGGACCCGGCCGGTTCCGCTCAGCGCTCCCTTCACGACCATTGACGCCAACGGCCGCACCTACACCGTCCTGTATCAGAACCAGCTTCCGCAACTCGCGGTGACTTGGCCAGGTGCTCCGGCCGGTGCCGGGAGCTATGTGCTGAAACGGGCTAGCCCGGGCCTCAGTAAGAACTACTCGACGTCCACGCCTCGTTATGTCTTCCCCTCAGGCGCCTTGGGCGAGGGCACGCACACACTGTTTTTTGAGGGCGGGGGACGTGTATCCCGGTTGACTACAGTCAATATCAGTTTTGACAACGCGACCCCGACTGTCAGCCTACAAACCCCGATCAGCGCCGGGGGCGCTCCGGGTTCGGAACTGCGCTTGAACGGAACGGCGTTGCCTGGTTGGGCAATTACCGTTGACGGTCGGGCCATCAACCCGGATCCTGAAGGACGGTTTTCGGTGACAACGCAGCTCCCCGCCAATGGGCGTCCAGCCCTCTTGTATCTGACCCACCCCAGCCGGGGCGCTCACGTCTATCTGCGCAGATCGGCCGTGGGGCGATGACCGACTCGGCACGGGGCATGTCGGGGCGTTTAGCGCTGGGGCGCTATCGCGTCGTGCGCGAACTCGCGCGGGGCGGGATGGGGATGCTCTACCTGGGTCGCGTGGAAGGCGCCGCCGGGTTCTCCAAGCCAGTGGTCATCAAGCGTGTTCTGTCACAAGTGGACGAGAGCAAGAACGCGCGGGCCCAATTCATTCGTGAGGCGCGCCTGCTGTCGGAGCTCCATCACCCCAACATCGTGGGTGTGGTCGACTTCGGGGAAGAAGACGACGGCTACCTCATGATCTTGGAGTACGTGCACGGCTTCCACGTGGGGTTGTGGCTGCGTTATGCGCTCGAACAGGGCCGCAAATTCCATTGGGAGTTTGCGGCGTTGATTGTGATCAAGGTGCTCGCGGCCCTGCACTACGCGCACAACCGTATTGGCCCTGACGGCAAGAAGAGTCCCATCATTCATCGGGATGTGTCGCCGGGCAATGTTCTCATTGATCTGCAGGGGAGCGTCCGGCTCTTGGATTTTGGCATCGCGCGTGCTGCGGACGACGAAGAGGGGAAGACGCAGACCGGGGTGGTCAAGGGAAAGCTGCCGTTCATCGCGCCGGAGATTTATCGTTCGGCGGAGGCGAGCGCAGTGTCGGACGTGTATTCGACGGGAGTGATGCTCTATCAACTGTTGTCTGGCAAAAATCCGTTCTCTGCCAAGGACATGAGCGCGATCATCGGGCGTGTCCTGGACTTTACCCCGCCGCCCATCTCGACCACCCGGGACGATTTGCCCCCCGCCTTCGACGCAGTGCTGGCGCGCGCTTTGGAAAAAGATCCCAAAAAGCGTTACGCGTCCGCTCAGGAGTTTTCTAACGCCCTTCTGACGCTCCTCACTTGTTCCGAGGCCGAGCTCGTGGATGAACTGCGGGCCGCCGTAGCCATTGAATTCTCCGATGAGATGGCGAGCGCGCTGCACGTGCCGGCCTTGTCCGAGCTGGATTCCGCTTGGCGTGCTGCCGCGGAAGACCCAGAATTGGTGGCGTCTCTTCAGCATTCCAGCTTCCCGCCAGGTAGCGATACCCATACCGCCATGACCCAGCCGCTGCCTTTACCGGGCGGCGTGCCCAAGACCGTGCACGATCACGAGACGGTGGTGGCGCCGCTAGCGGCGCGTGCTCATGCCGACCGCATACGTGGCGAGCAGCCGAGCAGCGCCGAGACGTCGATGGACTGGGAGGCGCGCAAACCTGGCGCTTACGATCAAGCCACCGTGCGCCCAGGCGCATCTCCGGGCGCGCTTGGCGACGTGATCACTGGCTCGGTAGCGACGACCACCGGTGAACATCCCGCTGCAAACAGTTCGCGCTCGATGATTGCCATTCTGGTCGGCGCGGTGCTGGTGGCGGCAGCTGTACTCGGGGCGGCCTTGGTGCTTCGTGACGGCAAGGCGGATGAGGCACCGCGTTCGCCGCGATTTTTGGTCGTGGAGCGTCCTGGTGATGCCGCGGCCCCGAGTGCACCCACGGCTGCTACCCCCGCGGCTCTTCCTGCGCCCGTGTCGGGCTCTTCAGCGACTGTGGCCGTGAGTTCCCCTCCGGCGAGCGTGCCCACTCCTGTGGCGTCGGGCTCTTCAGCGTCGGGGAAGCCGTCGAGTTCACCCAAGTCAGATGCTGAGCGAGTGACTGCCGCGTTTGGTGTGCGTCAGGGCGCGGTGCAGCGCTGCTTCAGCCAGGCGGCGTCCGGGATCAGTGGTGCCCCCCAGGTCACCGTTCATTTCGGCATTGGCGCCGATGGTGCAGTGAGGTCGGCCACCATCGCTCCTGCGGCCATCGCCAACACCGCCCTGGGTGCATGTTTGTTGTCCGTAGCGCAGGGGACCAAGTTTCCCGCGCTCGGCAAGAACCTGAACTTCT
>Ga0315912_10003224_pt1 | contig 16425 bp, 12 predicted proteins | sample VfabasoilMG_FD_204469 | JGI IMG/M metagenome (GOLD analysis project Ga0315912, IMG submission 204469) | Garden soil microbial communities collected in Santa Monica, California, United States - V. faba soil | ecosystem: Environmental > Terrestrial > Soil > Garden | place: USA: California... | reverse complement strand
CACCGAGGGAGAGCTGCAGCGCCGGCTCGGTGCGCGCTCGGCCGCTGCGACGCACGCCACGGTGGTGGACATGGGGGGAGTCTTCTTCATGGGCATCCGCCCGACCTACGAGTGGGGGCGTCGCCACTCGGCACACGTCCGCATCATGCTGATGAACACCGGCATGATGCCGTACTTCCTCGAGCCGCAGTCCGCGGTGGAACGCTTCGAGTGGGGCTTCGGTACTTCCTTCGGCTACCGCTGGTACGAGGCCGGTTGGGGCAACCTGCGCGGCTTCTATTGGGGCGCCGGCCTGGAGTACGCCGTGACCGAGGTACGCGATCCGTTCCAGGACCTCGTGGCGACCGTCACCCACTACGGCTCCGGCTACGCGGAGTTCGGCTACCGCTGGGTTTTTGGTGATTTTCTCTTTGGTTTCGGGCCGGCTCTGGCGGTCAAAGTTCCATTTCTGATGGATCGGCGCGCGATGCCGGGGGGCGGCAGTTGCCTCGCAGCCGGAACCTGTCCCCGGGACACGAGCGCCCGCGTCGAAGGGACGATGGTCGTGGAAGTCGGCTGGCTGGAGTAGCCGCAGGAAAGGCCCGTTTCGGCCTGCCTCCAGCCGAGGCAAATGCCCTCGTGCGGGTCGAATATTCTTGCTACGACCCGCTCAGGAACGACAGAGACCATCAGCCATGTCCAAGATCAAAGTGAAGCCAGGCATCGTGTACGGGAGCGCCCTCCGGGAGCTCTTTGGTCAGTGCAAGGAAAGCGCAGCTGCCTTGCCGGCCGTCAACGTCATCGGGTCGCATACGGCCAATGCCGCGCTTCAGGCCGCCAAGGTGGCCGGTAGTCCCGTCATCATCCAACTCTCGAACGGCGGCGCTCACTTCTACGGCGGCAAGTTCCTGAACAACGCTGGCGAAAAGGCCGCCATTGCGGGCGGTATCGCCGGCGCTCACCACGTGCGGGCGATGGCCGAGGCCTACGGAGTCCCCGTGATCCTGCACACCGATCACGCTGCCAAGAAGCTCCTGCCCTGGATCGACGGCTTGCTCGACGCGGGCGAGCAGTACTTCGAGCGCAATGGCCAGCCGCTCTTCAGCTCGCACATGCTGGACCTCTCGGAGGAGCCGCTGCACGAGAACCTCGAAATCTGTGCCAAGTACCTGACCCGCATGGCCAAGATCCAGATGGCACTCGAGATCGAGCTCGGCGTCACCGGCGGCGAGGAAGACGGCGTCGACAACTCCGGCGTCGACAACTCCAAGCTCTACACCCAGCCGGCCGACGTCTTGGCCTCGTACGACAAGCTCAATTCGATTGGGCATTTCACCTGCGCCGCGTCGTTCGGCAACACGCACGGCGTCTACAAGCCCGGCAACGTGAAGCTGACGCCCGTCATCCTCAAGAACAGCCAGATCGAGATTCAGAAGCAGCGCAGCACCGGCAAGAACCCGGTCGACTTCGTGTTCCACGGTGGCAGCGGCTCGACGCGCGAGGAGATCCGCGAAGCCGTTTCCTACGGCGTGGTGAAGATGAACATCGACACCGACACGCAGTGGGCGTTCACTCAGCCGATCAAGAAGTACATGGACGACAAGAGCCCCTACTTGCAGTCGCAGCTGGGCAACCCCGAGGGCGACGACAAGCCGAACAAGAAGTACATCGATCCGCGCGGCTGGATCCATCTGGGTGAGAAGGGCATGGCCGAGCGTTTGGTCACCGCCTTCGAGGACCTGGGTGCCACCGGCAAGTTCGAGATCGTGTGAGCTCCGCTCCCAGCCAGACGCCCGCTGACTGGAGTCGGCGGGTCTTTGGCCTAGGACTCCTGCGCTTTGGCACCCAAGGCGTGGAGAAACCGGGCGTCGTCGTGCCGCCGCTCGGCGGAGACGTCTCGCTCGGCCCGCTGCGCCCAGGCTCTGTCGCCTTCGACGTGTCGACCCTCGTTCGCGACTACGACGAAGCGTTCTTCGCGCTCGGCGGCATCGACGACGTGCGGGCGCGCCTCACCAAGGACCCAGGCGCGTTTCCGGCGATCGATCTCGGCACGGTCCGCCTCGGCGCGCCCGTCGCCCGCCCCAGCAAGCTCATCGGCATCGGGCTGAACTATCGGGCGCACGCCGTCGAAATGTCTCTGCCGGTTCCCGATGACGATCCCAAGCTGTTCATGAAGGCGACGACGGCCATCTCGGGCGTGACCGACGAGCTCGAGCTGCCGCTCGGCTCGAGTCAGGTCGACTACGAAATCGAGCTTGCCGTCGTCATCGGCACGCGCACGCCCCGTGGTGGAGTTTCACCTGCCGACGGCGCCCGCTACGTTGCTGGCTACACCATCTGCAACGACTACTCCGAGCGGGACTGGCAGAAGAATCGCAGCGGCCAGTTCGTGAAAGGGAAGAGCGCCGACGGTTTCGCCCCGCTCGGACCCGTCCTGGTTCCGGCCGATACACTCGACCCCTCCAGCTTGCGCCTGTGGCTTCGCCTCAACGGCGAGGAGCGCCAAGACGCGCGCACTTCGGACATGATCTTCGCCGTGCCCAAGCTGATCTCCTCGGTCAGCGGCTACATGACGCTCTTGCCCGGGGACGTGATCACGACGGGCACACCGTCCGGCGTGTGCATGGGTCGCACCCCTGCCGAGTATCTGAAGGCCGGCGACGTCGTGGAGTACGGCATCGAGGGGATTGGCGTCGGTAGGCAGCGGATGCGGGGATAGCCGGCCGCCTCTGGTAGCCTTCCGATCCGTGGAGAGGTCGAATCTACCTGAGCTTGGGGACCAGTCGCTTTCACCCGATGAGATCGTCGGACGAAAGCTCGAGGACGTTCTCGTGAGCAAAGCTCCGCTGGCTGGCGAGGCACTTCCGGGGCTCGCGCGGCCACTCTATTACGACGTGGTCTTGGTGCTGGAAGGAGGAATGCGCTGCATCCTCCTCGGCGACCAACTGGAGCGCTGGAGGACCAGCGCTGCATTCGAGTCCTTGGATCCTGCGCTCTTCGGCATCGACCCCGGGCTCGAACTCCGCGGCTGTACCATCACCAAGGTGTCCAGCGACGACCACGGCGACTTGATCCTGGAGCTCGACGCTCGAGCGACGCTGCAAGTGGTGACCGACTACGGGACACGGATCTTGCTCGCCGAGGCACGGAGAGATCAGCCGTGAAGATCCTGCATGCGGCAGACTTGCACCTCGATAGCCCGCTCGGCGGCCTCGAGCTCTACGAGGGTGCGCCGGTCGAAGAGGTGCGCAGCGCTACACGGCGGGCGCTGGTGCAGCTGGTCGACTACTGTCTGGCCGAGCGGGTGGCGCTGCTGCTCATCGCGGGCGACCTCTACGACGGAGACTGGCGCGACTACTCGACGGGGCTCTTCTTCATGCAACAGATGGCGCGCCTCGCCGACGGGCCGACCCAGGTCGTGTGGGTGCGCGGCAACCACGATGCACAAAGCCAGATCACGCGTCACCTGAGCCCACCGCCGCACGTGCGTGAGCTCTCCGTCACGCAGGCCGAAAGCGTCACTCTGGACGAGCTCGGGGTCGTCGTCCACGGCCGTGGGTATGCCGCGCGCGATACCCGAGACAATCTGCTCACCGACTATCCAGAGCGCATTTCGGGCTACGTGAACATGGGCTTGCTCCACACGGCGGTCGACGGGCGCGAGCCGCATGCGCGCTACGCGCCGTGTACACTGGACCAGCTGCGCGCGTGGTCGTACGACTACTTCGCGCTCGGTCACGTGCACACGCGCGAGGTGCTGAGCATGGATCCTTGGGTGGTGTTCCCTGGCAACCTGCAGGGGCGCCACGTGCGCGAGTGCGGTCCCAAGGGCGCGACGCTGATCGAGGTCGAAGAGGGCCGCATCGCGAGCGCCGAGCACGTGGACTTCGACGTGGTGCGCTGGCACGTGACGGAGGTCGACGCCAGTCGGCAGGGCACGTTCGACGGCGTGCTGGAGGGCACGATCGCCGCGCTCGATGCCGCGAGAACCGACGCCAAAGGGCGGGTGCTTGCGACGCGCATCGAAATCCTGGGGGAATCCGCCGCGCACGCGGCGCTGATGCAGCAGGCAGAGCGCCTCAAAGCGCAGGTGCGCCTGGAGTCGCTGGTCAGCGGCGGCGTCTACGTGGAGGACGTGCGCGTGCGGACCCGGTCACCGGCGCTGCGCAAGGTGGCCAGCTTGCCGGACGACTCGTTCGCAGAGCTCGTGCAGAACCTGGCGGCGCGGGCCGCACGCGGCTCGTCAGCCGAAGATCGCGAAGAGCTCGAACAGCGGCTCAAGAGCGGCCTCGATGCGGTGCCAATCGACCTCTTGCGTGAGCAGCTCATCGACTTGCCGGAGCTCTTGGCGGACGCCCAGCGCCTGCTCCTGGCGCGCCTCCAGGGCCAAGACGAGCCGCTATCGTGAGGATTCAGAAGCTCCACCTGGCTCGCTACGGTCCGTTCACCGACCAGCGGCTCGACCTCAGCGTCGAGGGGCCTGGGGGCCTGCATATCGTGTACGGGCCGAACGAGGCTGGAAAAAGCACGTCGCTTCGTGCGGTGACAGGTCTCCTGTTTGGCCTGCCGCGCGGCGTTGAAGATGCCTACCTGCACGCGGCGAGCGAGCTAGAGCTCGGCGCGCTGCTCGAGCGGCGTGGAGAGCCCGAGCCGGTCCGCTTGGAGATCGTGCGGCACAAGCGGCGCAAGAACCCGCTCACGGACGGCGAGGGGCGGCCGCTCGACGAATCGGCCCTGGATCCGTTCCTGCTCGGCGTCACGCGGACCTCCTTTCAGAACCGCTTTGCACTCGATCAACGCCAGCTGGAGGTGGGCGCCAAGGCGCTGCTCTCCGGTGCGGAGGAGGGGCTGTTCGCGGCGGGCACGGCCGGCGCCGGGGTAGCTCAGATCCTGCTCGATCTGGACCAGGAGCAGGCGGCGCTCTTTCGTCCCCGCGGGCAGAAATACCTGCTCAACCAGCTACTCGAGCAGCTGCGCGAGGCGGAGAAGCACCTCCGGCTGGCCGAGCGGCCTGCCGAGAAATGGCAAGAGCAGAAGCGCGCGCTCGAGCTGAAGATGGCGGAAGTGGCGCGGATCGAGGCGCGTCGCTCCCAGGTTCGAACCGAGCTCAGTCGCAAGAACCGGCTAGCGTCCATGCTCACCGACGTCTCCCGCTTGATCGACGCAGAGGAGGAGCTGGAAGCACTCGGGCCGACTCCTCTGCTGCCCAGCGAATCGGTCGAGGAGCGCACGCGCGCAGCGGCCGAGCAGCGCGACGCCGCGCACGAGGCGCACGTTCACGCGGCCGAGCTCGTCTTGCTCGAGGCGCGCGCGCAGGCGCTCGGCGCGCCAACCAGCCTGGAAAGCCTGGAGGACGAGCGACTGGCTGTCCTCAGAAACCAGCTTGGCTCGGAGCTGAAGGCATTTTCCGATTTGCCGAAGCGCGCCGCCAAGCTCGATCAGTTGAGCGAGCTCGTTCAGGCCCAGCTCGAGAACCTGGGACGGCCGCAGGCGAGCGCCGACGAGCTCTTGGTCCATTTGGCGGATGAAGCGCACCTGCGCGTGCTCTCCACCGAGCAAGGACAGCTCGAAGCGGAGGTCCTCGGGCTGCGTCGCAACGTTCAGCGTCTGGAGCAGGAGCAGCTGGACCTCGCCCGCCGTAGTGCTGCCCTGCGCGCAGAGTCGAAAGCCGACGAGGATGCCGGCGCATGGGTCGACCGCGATGTCCTGGCGCGCGTTAGAGAACGCCTGCCTGCGCTGCGCGGGCAGAATGAGCTGGCGCGGCAGGCTGCAAGCGCCCGGGCGCAGGCCGAGCGCGGGGCGAAGGAGCTCGGCTTGTCGGCCCCGACCGAGCCGCCCTCGGAGCGGGCCCTGGACGAGCTTGCCGCCGAGCGGCGGGAGCTCGATCGACGGCGTCAGGAGCTCGACGCGGAGCGCGCGGCGGCGCTCGGCCAGAAGGCGGAAAGCGAGGCGAGACGCGCGGCGCTCGAAGGGGCGCTCGACTTGCCGAGTGAGGAGCAACTGCGGACCCTGCGGGCCGAGCGCGATCGCTTGCTCGGCGACGTGGCGTGGCAGGAAGGGGACGAGGCGCGGTTTCGGCACCTGGTCGCCAAAGTGCGGGATGCCGATCAGGTGGCCGACCGGTTGCGGCGCGAGGCAGTACGAGTGTCGGAGCTGGTTGCGCTCGGGATGGACGCGGCAGCGGCCGCTGCGCGACTGGCCAGTGCCGCTAGTCGGGCGCTCGAGCTCGAGCCAGCCGAGTCGGAGTGGACAGACCGATTGCGGCGGGAGTTCGGGGCCCTTGCGGTCCCGCCCGCGGACGTGGCGGCAGCGCGGCAGGCCCAGGCGCGCTGGCTGCGCGCCCTGGAAGCCGAGCGGCGCGCCGAGCAGCTCGAAGGCGAGGTGGCACGGCTGGGCGAGGAGGAGCACGAGCTGCGGCGGCTGCTCGGAAGGGTCGGGGATGCAGCCACGGACGCGTCCCTCCCGCTCGACGCGCTGCTCGGGCGCGCGGAGTCTGCTCTCGAAGCGCGGCGCCTCCGACGCTTTGCGTTCGGTGAGCTGGAGAAGGAGCAAAGGGCCTCCGAGAAGGCTCTTGCCGAGCAGCGCGCGGCCCTCGGTGTGTCGGAAGCGCGCCTCGCGGCGTGGTCCAGCGAGTGGGGCAAGGCGACGGCCAAGCTCGGGTACGTCGAGCTCCCCATGCCTGCCGAGGTGCAGACCTACCTGTCGCGTTTGGGCGAGCTGTCGGCGGTGCTGCGCGAACAGCGCGAGATGCAGCGCCGGGTGGATGGCATGCGCCGCGATACGGCGCTCTTTTCGGACCTCTTTACCCAGCTAGCGAGCCAGCACGCGACGGACCTGGTCCAGCGGCCGCCCATCGAAGGCGCCGAAATGCTCCTTGCGCGCGCCCGGCAAGCCAGGGAAACCCAGGTGCAGCGCGCGCGCACGACCGACGAGCTGCTCAGGCGCAAGGAGCTCCTGGGGGAGGCGGAACGCAGGCGCGATGCAGCGGGGCAAAGGCTCGCCGCGCTCTTGCGGCTCTCGGGAGCGTCGAGCTTGGAAGAGCACTTGCAGCTCGAAACTCGCTCGGCGCGTCGGCGCGAGCTCTCGGAGGTCGTGCGCAGTCTGGAAGACGGGCTACGCGGGCGGTCAGGCGGCCAGCTGCGGGCCCTGATCGACGAGGTGCGCGGGCTGGACCACGACGTCTTGCAGAGTGAAATCGGGGACCTGGAGGATGCCCTGCGCGACATCGAAAGCGAGCATCAAGTTGCTGCCCGCGACGCAGCGGGGCTATCGCAGGGGCTCGAGCGCTTTGGCACCGAAGACGCGGCCGATGCCAGGCAGCGGGCGATGCATCGGCGCGCGGGAGCCGCTCACGCGCTGCGGGAGCTCTTGGTGCTCCGCACTGCGCGTCTCCTGCTCGAAGCGGAGATGGTGGAGTATGCCCGAGAGAACCGGAGCACGGTACTCACCCGCGCCGAGGGGCTGTTCTCCAGACTCACCTTGGGCAAGTATCGAGCGCTGTCGGTCGGCCTCGGTGAGCGAGAGCTCGTGGCCATGCGCGGAGACGAGCGCGTGAAGGTGACCGAGCTGTCGAGCGGAACGCGCGCCCAGCTCTACCTGGCATTGCGCCTGGCTAGCCTCGAAAGCAGTCTGAATGCTCCCGATCCGCTGCCGCTGGTGCTGGATGATCTGCTGGTGGAGTTCGACGAGGACCGGGCGGTGGCGGCATTCGAGATCCTCGGCGAAGTCGCACAAAAGACGCAGATCCTGTACTTCACGCACCTAGCCCGCGACGTGGAGGCGGCGCACGACGCGATCCGGGGCGGTCGTGTCTTCACGCATCGCCTGGCCATGGGTTGAGCGGCCGCCCACTATTTGCCAGGGTAGCGGCCCGCGAGCGATGAAATCGAACACCCTTCGAGCCACCCTACTTTCCTGCGTCGTCCTCGGCGCCTGCAAACAGGCTCCGAGCGAGCGGACCCAGCCCGCGGCCACCGCCAGCTCAGCGGTTTCGCCCGCGAGCGCGTCAGCCCAGAAGAGCGCGCCTGCCGCGGCCCCCAAGCCCGTCAGCACGCGGCCCAGCGAGCCCCAGAACGTGATCTTCCTCACGGTCGACGCTCTGCGCTCCGACATGCCCTGGGCTGGCTACGACAAGGCGATTGCGCCCAATCTGACCAAGCTGGCCGAACAGGCCGTCGTTTACGAGAACCATCGCTCGGTCTCGAGCTACACCGCGCAGACGGTGGCGACCTGGCTGTCGGGAAGATACGCCTCGACGCTCTACCGCACGGGCATGTTCTTCACGAACTACTTCGACACCAACGAGTGGATCACCGAGGGCATGCAGAAGCGCGGCATCTCGACGATGGCCGTGCACGCGCACCTCTATTTCGACCGCGCGCCGGGGCTGCGGCAAGGCTTCGACGTCTGGAAGATGGTGCCGGGGCTCAGCTGGAACGCGCAGACCGACGAAAGCGTGACCGGCGAGAAGAGCGCGGCGGCCATTTTGGAGCTCTTGGCCGACCCTGCGCGGACCGGCAAGCAGTTCTTCCTCTGGAGCCACCTGATGGATCCACACGACCAGTACGTCAAACACGAAACCTCGCCCGACTTCGGCAAGGACAATCGCGGTCGCTACGATTCCGAGGTTTGGTTCACCGATCAGCAGATCGGGAAGATCTTGGACTACGCGCAGAAGCAGCCTTGGTGGGAAAAGACGGTGGTGATCATTTCGGCCGATCACGGTGAGGCGTTCGGCGAACACGGCATGTACAAGCACGCGTTCGAAGTCTGGGAGGTGCTGACTCGAGTTCCCCTGCTGGTCCGCGCGCCGGGAGCCAAACCAGCGCGTATTTCGGCGGCGCGCACCCACCTCGACATTGCTCCCACCATCAGCGACTTCATGCGCTTGCCCGCACTCGCTGGCTTTCAGGGCAAGAGCCTGGCTCCGGAAATCTACGGCGACACGCCCGCCGAGTCGCGCGAGCCGATCGTGCTCGAGCTGGCGGAAGACAGCAACAATCCTGCCAGGCGCGCCATCATCGTGGGCACGGAAAAACTCATCGTGATGGACCTCGGCAAGAAGGTGTTGTTCGATCTCGCTGCCGATCCCGGAGAAACCAAGGACCTCTCGGCCGAGCGGCCCGAGCGCGTCAAGGCACTCTCGGCAGAGCTCGACGCCTACTTTGCCAAGCTTCCCGTCACGATGCCGTTCGGCGGCAACAAGCTGCGCAGCGGTAAGATTGCGGGGGGTCCCAAGGGGCCGATGAAGTCGGTGCCGATCGGTTCGCCATGAGCGAAACCCTCGAGCTCGACGTCGAGCCGAGTGATGCCCGAGATCCTGGGGCGCTGCGCGCGGTCCTGGCGAGGAAGCTCCAGAGGTCCGAGGCGGACCTCCCACCCCTGCGCGTGCTCAAGCGCTCCATCGACGCGCGTCGCGGCCGTGTGCGCGTCCATTTGACGCTCGCGCTCGGTGAAGCGGAGCCGCCCAGGAGCGAGCTCGGTCTGCCCCATCCCCGAGAGTGCAAAGGTTCGGCCGAGGTCGTGATCGTCGGCGACGGCCCGGCTGGCCTGTTTGCCGCCTATGGCCTGGCCCGCCTCGGTATTGCGTCTCAAGTGATCGACCGCGGCAAGCCCGTGCAGCCGCGGCGGCGCGATCTGAAGCTCTTGAACGCACGCGGGGGAGTCGACGCGGACTCCAACTACTGCTTCGGCGAGGGCGGTGCCGGCACCTACAGCGACGGCAAGCTCTACACGCGCAGCCACAAGCGGGGGCCCGTGCGCGACGTGCTCGAGATCCTGGCCTTGCACGGTGCTCCCGCGGACATCTTGGTCGACGCTCGGCCGCACATCGGCTCGAACCTCCTGCCTCGCATCATTTCGGCGATGCGCGAGCGCCTCGAGGCCGTCGGCGTGACGTTTCGCTTCGGCAAGCGCATGACCGACCTACTCACGGTGGGGCAGGGGAGCGACCGCCGTGTGGGCGGCGCGGTGCTGTCCGACGTCGGCAGCGGCGACAGCGAGGAGATTGCTGCTCGTTTCGTGGTTCTGGCCACCGGGCATTCTGCACGCGACGTGTTTGTCTTGGCCGAGCGAGTCGGTGTCTTGCTCGAGCCCAAGGACTTCGCTCTCGGGGTGCGCGTCGAGCATCCGCAGGCTCTCATCGATCGCATCCAGTTCGGAAAGCATGCAGGGCATCCGGCGCTCGGCCCAGCCTCGTACAAGCTGGTCGAGCAAGTGGACGAGCGGGGCGTATTCAGCTTCTGCATGTGCCCCGGCGGCTGGATCGTCCCAGCCTCGACGGACTCCGAGCATCTGGTCGTCAACGGCATGAGCCTGTCCAAGCGCAACTCGCCGTACGCGAACTCGGGCTTGGTGGTGGCCATCTCGCGGGCTGACTGGTCCAGCCTCGGCCTCGACGGCGCCCTCGCTGGCGTGGAAATCCAGCGCCGCGCAGAGAGCGCCGCTGCGCGCCTCGGCGGCGGCGAGAACCGCGCGCCGGCAACGCGCGTTTCCGACTTCTTGGCGGGGCGCGGCTCGAGCTCGGTGCCCCAGAGTAGCTACCTGCCGGGGCTCACACCGAGCGACGTGGCCTCGTGCCTGGACGCGACTGGGCTGGCCTTGGCGGCACGCTTGCGCACGGCGCTCGCGGCGTTTGCTCGCCGCATGCGAGGATTCGATAGCGAGGCGGGTGTGCTGGTTGGCGTCGAGTCACGCACGAGCTCGCCGGTGCGCATGGTGCGGGGAGCGGACGATCTCGAAGCCGTAGGGCTCGGGGGCCTCTACCCGGCAGGCGAGGGCGCTGGCTATGCCGGCGGCATCGTCAGCGCGGCAGTGGACGGCCTGAACGTGGCGCGGCAGATTGGGCAGAGGCTCGGTGTGAGCTCGGAGGCACTCGACCATGGCGGTGCGTGAAATCCTGAGGATGGGGGACCCGCGCCTCTTGCGCATCGCAGCGCCGATTCCGCTGGAGGAAATAGGCAGTCCAGGCTTTTCGAGCTTGCTCGTGGACCTCTTCGAGACCATGGCCGCCGCCGGTGGCGTTGGTTTGGCGGCTCCCCAGATCGGGGAAGACAAGCAGGTGGTGGTCTTCGGCTTCGAAGAGAGCGCGCGCTACCCCGAGGCAGAGCCCGTGCCCAAGACGATCCTGGTCAACCCGCTGATCGACGTGCTGACGGACGAGGAGGACGAGGCCTGGGAAGGCTGTCTCTCCGTGCCGGGCTTGCGCGGGCTGGTGCCGCGCCCGACGCGCATCCGCTACCGGGGGCGGGACGAGCACGGACAGGTCATCGATCGCTCCGTCACGGGCTTTCACGCCCGCGTGGTCCAGCACGAGTGCGACCACCTGATCGGACGCCTCTACCCGACGCGCATGCGCGACCTGACGCAGTTCGGCTTTACCGAGGTGCTGTTCCCCGGCAGCGAAGCCCCCGAGTGATCCGCGCTGTTCAGCCTGCTTGGACCCGGAAGACCCGTTCGCTCTCCTCGAAGCCGTGGCCGACGTCCTGGAAGGTCCAACCGTCGCTCTGGGGCAAGGCTTCCTTCACACCCTCGGTGACCAGGATCTCCCCGGCGCGCGCGGTGTCCTCCCCGAGCTTGCTGGCCAAGTTCACCTCCCGCCCCCAGACGTCACTGTCGCCGACGCGCAGCAACCGCCCGTAGCCGATGCCGACGCAGAGCAGGATCTGCTCCTCGGGCTTGCGTGTTCGATTGTAACCGGTGCATGCGATTTGCATGCGCTCGGCACAGCGGAGCGCGCTCTCGGGCCTCTTGAAGAGCAGGAGGAAGCTGTCACCCTCCGATTTGACCAGCACGCCGTCGAAATCGTCGACGATGGGCAGTAGCAATTTGTGATGTTCGTGGATCACCTGCAAGAAATGCAGGATGCCGAACTCGGCCACTCGGCGCGAGAAGCCCGACAGGTCCGTGAACATCACGGCCCACTCTTCCCCGAACAGATCCCAGATGCGGCGATCGATCGCTGCGACATCCGCTCCCGGCTGGCTGCGCTCGTCGACGAGCTTCCACAACCGGGCTTCGCTCCCCTTGAGGTTCTCCAGGCGGCTCGCCATCCAAGCCTCAAGGTACACTGATTCCTGGCGCATGGGGCGGGGGGCGGGTAGAAGGTCTGCCGTGGCTCGGCGTTTTCCGCTCGGCTCGGGCTTGCTCGGCCAAGGCTTCCTCGCTGTCGCGGTTGTCGCTGGCCTGCTTGGCGCTTGCGAGCCCGGCGCCGGGGTCGCGTCTGGGACAGGGGGGACCGGCGTCGGTGGGACGGGCGTCGGCGGTGCTCCAGCAGGCTCTGGGGGGACGACTGGGGACGGTTCGGGGGGCGCGCTCTCTTCCGGGGGCGCAGTGGCTTCCGGCGGCGCAGTGGGCAGCGGCGGGTTCGCGACTGGCGGCGCGCCCGGCAGCGGCGGGGTCGGGACTGGCGGCTCGCCCGGCAGCGGCGGGACGAGCGTGGTTGGGAGCGGCGGGGCTGCGGCCTCGGGCGGTGCTGGTTCGGGCGGTGGGGACGCTTGGCTGTCGATGTCCGAGACCGCGCGCATCCTGCCGCTCGGCGACTCCATCACTGCGGAGGGATCGTGCTGGCGTCACGACCTCTGGCTGAAGCTCGAAGACGGCGGCATTACCAACGTCGACTTCGTCGGTAGCCTGACGGCGGGCGACTGCGGGGGCGGCTACGACTCCGATCACGAGGGACACGGGGGCGTTCTGGTCACGAACGTGACGCCCAGCGAGATGAACAGCTGGTTTTCCGCAGCCGATGCGGACGTGGTGCTCATGCACTTCGGCACCAACGACGTGTGGAACAACGTCCCCACACAGGACATTCTGGATGCGTACACAGGCATCGTGGCGGCGCTGCGCGCCGTGAATGCCGAGGTGATCGTCCTCGTCGCCCAGATCATCCCCATGGCCGAGGACCAGTGCGCTCCCTGTCAGACCAGCATTCCCGCTCTCAACGCAGCGCTGCCCGCCTGGGCGGCCGAGCAGGCGCAGGATAGCTCGCCCATTTTCGTGGTGGATCAATTCACCGGTTTCGACACCGAGGCTGACACCACGGATGGGGTCCACCCCTACACGGCGTCTGGCGCAGACAAGATGGCCAGTCGATGGTTCGATGCGATCGTGGCCCTCTATTGAGCTCGTCGGCGCGGCCCTTTTCGTGCTGGGCTCGCTTTTCGTGTCGGGCTGCAACGTCGAGGAGCAAGGGGGCGACACGGGGGGTCTCGGCGGTGCGCTCGGCATGGGCGGCGAGGATGGCTGCGCCCGCGCTCTGGCCGTCGTCCTCAGCGACTACGCTTCGACGCAAGTAGCGCTCGTCGATCCGTTCGGCCAAACGGAGAGCGAGTCTCTGATCTCGACTGGGTCGATTCGGACCGACGGGCTGGCGTTCGCGCTATCCGGTGACGTCGCCTTGCCGGGGACGAGGCTCGAAAGCGGACGCCTCGTGCTGCTCGATCGCTTCGGCACCAACGTGATGACCTTCGTCGATCCCTACAGCGGCAGGGTCCTTCACCAGCTCTCGGTAGGCACCGGCTTCGAGTCGAACCCGCAGGACTATCTGGAAGTGGCGGGCAGGGGCTTCGTGGCTCGTTTCGGCCAGAACACGGAGCCGGGACGCGAGCCTTTCGACGACGGGGGTGACCTACTCGTGCTCGACGCGCTGGAGCCCCGGATCCGCGGCCAGGTCCGGCTGCCCGCTTCCGGCGACCTGCCCGCGCGGCCGACGGCGCTGGCGTTCATCGCCGGGGACATCCTGGTGACTCAGGCCCACATCTCGCTCGATTTTCGCACCACCGGCGAGGCGGCACTGGTCGTCGTCTCCCCGGACGAGGAGGCGGTCGTCTCTACCTTCGAGCTCGAAGGCTACAAGAACTGCAGTCGCGCCACGCCTTCCCCGGATGGCGAGACGTTCGTCGTCGTTTGCAGCGGGGCGCTCGATCCGACCGGCGCGGTCGAATCCATCGAGCAGAGTGGGATCCTCGTCTTTTCTGCCGGGACGCGCCCGCTCGAAATCCAAGACGAGATCCCAGCGCTCGAGCTCGGCATGGGACCCCTGCAGGCGGACGCTGCCTTCCTGCGCGAAGGGCTGCTCCTGCTCAAGACCCAGACCGTGCTGGATGCCGTGGAGAACAACCGGTTGCTCGCCGTCGACCTCGACGCGCGCGGGGCCGAGGGGCTACTCGAGGCGGCTCCTAGCTCGAGCGGTGACGGCAAGGGCATCGTGTACGGGGGCCTCTACTGCCCGGGGACCTGCGCCGGAGTTTGTATCCTGGCGGATGCGGACCAGAACGTGCTGCAGCGCATCGCGCTGGGCGCCGAGGGTGAGGCCGAGCTCTTGCCGCCGCTCCGCGTCGAAGAGCGGGTGGGACTGCCCCCCATCGCGCTCGGGCCGTTTTGACGCCGGACCCGAGCCGGCTTCCGCGTCAGGGGTGGCTTGGGCCACCATTGGCGCCCGCGTAGATGTCGCAGTCTCGGACCATCGTTGGCAGCACCGAATGGTGCGGGTTCCCCACGCTGGGCATGCCCCACATCCTGGCGCGTGTGGACAGCGGCGCGAAGACGTCCGCGCTCCACGCCTTCAACATCCAGCGCTTCTCCAGGAGCGAGCAGGCGTGGGTGAGCTTCGAAGTGCACCCAGTGCGCAAGAACCGCCGCATCGTCGTGCGCTGCGAGGCGCCCATTTCCGATCGGCGCGTGATCAAGAGCTCCACCGGTGAGACGGAAAAGCGCTACGTGATCCGGGTGCCCATGCGCATGGGCGAGCACGTTTGGGACGTGGAAGTCACGCTGTCGAACCGCGACTCGATGGGCCATCGCATGCTGCTCGGGCGCGAAGCCATGAGTGGCCGCCTGCTCGTCGATCCGGACTCGAACTGCCGCCTTGGCAACATCACCGACGAGCAGATTGAGCTTGCCTACGAGGTCCCCTCCGAGCGCCGTGCCACCGGGCTCCGCATCGCGGTCTTGGCCTCGAATCCCGACCTCTACTCGAACGAGCGCCTGCTGGAGGCCGGCCACGAGCGTGGCCACGAGATGCTCTTCTTGAACATCAAGCACTGCTACATGAAGCTCGACGCCAGCGCGCCCCAGGTGCACCACCGCGGCGGCATGGTAGTGGGTCATCTCGACGCGGTGATCCCGAGGATTCGGCCGTCGATGACCTTCTACGGCTGCGCGCTGACGCGGCACTTCGAGGCCATGGGCGTCTATTGCCAGAACTCGGCCAGCGCCATCTCGCAATCTCGCGACAAGCTTTTTGCGCTCCAGCTGCTCTTGAGCAAGGGGCTCGACATTCCGACCAGTGGTTTCGCCCATTCGCCCGTCGAGACCACGGACCTGATCGAGATGGTCGGCGGAGCACCGCTGGTGCTCAAGCTGCTCGAGGGCACGCAGGGCAGGGGAGTCGTGCTCGCCGAGACGCGAAAGGCAGCCGAGTCGGTGATCAATGCGTTCAAGAGCCTGAACGCGAACCTGCTCGTGCAGGAGTTCATCAAAGAGGCGGGCGGCAAGGACATTCGCTGCTTCGTGGTCGACGGCAAGGTCGTGGCATCGATGCAGCGGCAGGCGGCGGAAGGCGAATTCCGCGCCAACCTGCATCAGGGTGGGACGGCGTCCGTCGTGCGCATCACGCCTTCGGAACGGGCCATGGCACTGCGCGCGACGAAGACGCTCGGGCTGAAGGTCGCCGGCGTGGACATCATTCGCTCGAAGAACGGGCCCCTCTTGCTCGAAGTCAACTCGTCCCCGGGGCTGGAGGGCATCGAGCTTGCAACGGGCAAGGACGTGGCTGGGTCCATGATCTCGTCCATCGAGAAGGCGCTCGAATGGCAGCGGCCGCTCGCCGCGACCACGCCGGGCGGTGAACGCTTCGAAACCGAGCTGGGCAACGTGTTCGAGTTCTAGGCGCGCTTGGGTGCGCGCAGGGTCAGCACCGTGATCTCGGACTGGGTGCCGAGGCGCACCGGCGGACCCCAATAGCCCGTGCCCGCGTTGACATAGACTTGGGTGCGACCAAAGCGCGCTAGGCCGGCGACGACCGGATGGACCAGGTAGACGACCCAGTTCCAGGGCCAGAACTGGCCGCCGTGGGTGTGGCCAGACAGCTGGAGGCCCACGTCGTGCCGGACGGCGTGGCGCAGGGCCGCAGGCTGGTGCGCCAGGAGCAAGAGCTCGCGTCCTGGGTCGCGGCCCGCGAGGGCAGCCTCGAAGTCTGGTCCATCACCGAAACGTCCCGCGGTGTGGTCGTTCACGCCCGCTAGGTCGACCGCCGCCTCGCCGCGCCTGAGCTCGACCCTTCGGTTGCGCAAGACCGAAATGCCGAGCCGCTCGACCTCCGCCATCCAGTCCTCGGCGCCCGAGTAGTACTCGTGATTGCCGGTGACGAAGTAGACGCCGCTCGTTGCGACCAGATCGGCCAAAGGCGCCGTGTGCTCGCGCAGCTGCTCGACCGTGCCATCGACC
>Ga0315912_10003223_pt1 | contig 16430 bp, 18 predicted proteins | sample VfabasoilMG_FD_204469 | JGI IMG/M metagenome (GOLD analysis project Ga0315912, IMG submission 204469) | Garden soil microbial communities collected in Santa Monica, California, United States - V. faba soil | ecosystem: Environmental > Terrestrial > Soil > Garden | place: USA: California... | reverse complement strand
TCCGGATCCGTCGCGCCGCCGCAAGGCGTTCCCGAGGCGTCCTCCACGATGATGCTGGCATCGTCGACGTCGTGGAACTCGTCGTCGTGGAACCGCAGCTCGGCGAAATCGACCGGCACGGCCGGATTCATCGCCACCAATGCCCCCGGGCCGCCATCGCAGAGATTCTCGGTGAACTGGCTCTCATCGATCGGTTCGTCCTTGCAGCCTGCCACGACCGCAGGAACGAGGACGGCAAAAAGTCGCGCTAAGTGATTCCAATGATCCATTCATCGAGCATAGGTGACCGAGCGATGCGGTGCACACGTCGAGTTAGATATGCGACGACCCGCTTACTCACCTCGGGGCTGTGATCGAACGGCGACCCGCGGGCACTACCGATGAATTGGGGAGCTCGTGGTTCGTAATCAGCTATTGTGAAGCTTCGTCGACCGTGACCGTCCAACCGACACGCTGACCCTGGCCTAGGTAATGGTGAATGTTCTCATCCTCTCGCACGGCGGAGGCAATACCCTCCCATGGCAAGCCAAAGCCTTCAGTCGATTCGGCGAGCGACGAAAGATACATGGTCAAGCGAAAATCGGGGTCGTGGTCGTGGTCGAATGGACGTGCAGGTGAACGGGCAAACTCCGAAACCCCATCGCGATCTAAACGCAGCCGACCATCGTTGTCCTACCAGACGACGACATAGTAGATGGTCCCCGATAGGGGCCTGGCGGGTAGATTGACTTGGAACGGTTCCACCGCAACCTGGTATTCAACGTCGGGGGTCAGCAATGCATAGTCGACGTCATCGATCGGCTCACCTTCGACATCGTCGAGTATGGTCTTGCCACCGACCGATACAAGTACGTCGAGGGCCCCCGTCGTCACGGCACTTGTTCCGTCTTTGCGGAAGACCTCCGTGGTCTTCCCCGTGAAAAGCCCCGCTTTGACCAGCGATGAGTCGAGTCCGTTCGCCACCGACACGGTCAATTCGAGGTGGCCATCGAAGGATGGCGTCTTGCCAAGGTCGTCGAGCGCGTTGATATGACAGCCACAGAGCAACATGGATAAGCAGAAAATGGACTCGGGCAACAACAAGCGCTTCATGAATTTGAAGTGTCCGAACCCCATCGCGATCCGTGAGCGAATCGACGTCGCGGTGCCGACTGTCGCGGAGCCAATCTCACACCGTCGGGCACGATGACCCTCCGTTAGAAGAGTGGGAACGAGAGGTGGCCGATCTCTCCACCGCGCTAGCGCGAGGGCGCTCGAAGTCTACGTTCCCGGCACAAGCGGCTCGATCCGGTTCCCGGCCGCGGCCAACGGTGTCTTCGAGTTGCAGCCGACTGGGGCTCGTTGCCGCTTGATCACCGTAGATTTCCAGAGCATCGGAGACGCATCCGACAAACGCATGCGTGCTGCAGTGCTGCGATCAGGAACTTCCAAGCTGGAAAGGTGCTGAACGAGAGCGGTGGAATAGAGGCGGAGGGCCTTAGGAGGATAGGGCCGAAGCCTTGACGGACAGAACATCGCGACGAACGTGAACTCTCGGTATCCTCCGAACCCCATCGTCATCGCCCGCCCGCCCGCCATCGTCACCGATGGAACCCGGGTTGTCGGTGCAGATGGGAGCGCATTCGACCCGGCTCAGCGGGTCCACTTCCCAACGATGCCCACCCGAGGAGCACGCCCCGGCTCGAGCCCCGCTCGGCGACCGCACCGAGCTCCTCGTCCGCAAGGCCCTCGATCGACCCGACCTCGAACGCCTGGTCGAGCTGAAGTCCAGCCGGCACCGCAGCCTTCACTTCAGGCTCTACCCCGTTGACCCACACGGTCGTTGCACCGGCCGCTTGCACCTATCGACGCGATCCAGAATCCCCACGAGCCGTAGTATCATTGCGCGCGCGGGCCATTCATGGACTGGTTGAGATGGTTCGGCGTCAATTCGCGATCACGCCGAACGGTGATCGAAAAGAGCTCGGACCAATGGATGGCCGAGCTCGCCAACGACATTCAACAAGCTCGTCGCAATCCGATCGACTGTGAATACGTTCGAGCCCGCCGCGCCCGAACACGCATGCTCGTGCAACGTCGCAACGATCGTCCGCGGCTGGCGAGCGAGTTCGTCGCTGCCGCCCGGATCGAGTGCGAAGCGCACCAGTACGAACAAGCCGAGCGTTTCATCCGCGAAGCGATCGCGAGCGACGACCTGCTAGAGAGTGGTCGTAACTTGGCAGTCGGCGTGATGGAAGACTTGGGTGAGCGACACTTGTTTCGACATGGTTCCGATGCCGCGCTTTCGCTCTACGAGTTCGCAATCGCCACTTCCACGAAGTTGGAAAGGCCGATTCTACGTGCGCGGCTGCATCAGTGCTTGGCCCGGGTACACTTGGTACGTCACGACCCCGAACCAGCAAGCCAAGAGCTTTCGCAAGCATTGAACATCCTCGGATGGAGCCACACGCCCGGTGATCCGTTTCGCGATATCCCTTGCTTCGAGAGTCAAGATCCTCGCGAAATCGAAATCGTCATCGACTTGAAACGCTCGCTCGCATGGTGCGACGGCCTCCTCCTCGACTTCACGCTGGCTCGTTCCCACCTCGTCGAACTCCGAACCTTTCTCTCGATGAACACCCGGCAGCAGCTGTCGGTCACCCAAACCGAGGCCCGGTTGGCGGCACGCGAAGGTCGCTATGGCACCGCCGAGCGCTGTTACTGTATCGCCTTGGAGTTGATCGACGCCCTCGAGCAAGAGCAACTCTTGACCATTCGACGAATCTTCCAAACGACGTTGTTCGCCGAACTCGGTTGGACCTACCTGCGATTGGGCCTGCTCGAAGAAATCTCCGGCGTCGCCAAACACATTCAAACACTCGACCCCGCGCATACGCACGCTGCAATCCTGCGCGCCGAGGTCTACGTCTCGCTAAAGCGATATTCCGAGGGCGAGCAATGGGCTCGCCAAGCACTCGCAAACTCAAAAGGCACACTCATCCAAGCCGCGGGCCATCGCGTGCTTGCAGAATGTGCGTTCCATCTCGACAAGCCGACGGACGCTCTACGACTGGCCCAGGAAGCCGTGAGACTCGCGGAATCTTGCCTTCCCGAGCGAGATCACGAACTCGTGCATTCGCTCCTGACGCTGGCCGAAGTCCACATCGAGGTCGATCCCGCTCTCGCCGAAGCAACGCTCCAACGCGCGCTCGAACTCGCATGGCCACCCGATCATCCCGATCGACGTGGGGCACTCGCGTGCCTTGCTGCCCTTCGGACCCGGCAAGGTCGAACCTCCGAGGCCGAGACGTACCGCTCGGAGATCGGCAGGCTCGAAGAACTACTCGTCCGCGACATCGGTCCTCGCTGATCGCGGACGCGATCTGTATGATGGCCGAGCAGCGCTTCCGTGCCAAACGTCTTCTCGGTCTTGCGAGCGTGACGCAAGCGCATCCGGGCGCTCTGCTGTTCCTGCAGCGGTTCGATTCCGCTTTGCGGTTGACCCCTCATGCCCACGCCCTCTGCCTCGATGGTGTCTACGTCGAAGACGGCGAGGGTCTGGGGTTCGCAGCATTGCCCGAACCCAACGACCGCATCCGCGTTCCGTTCAAGCAGGGATGGTCGGATGGCACGGCGAGCATCCTCCTCTCCCCCCAAGACCTCGTCGCGCGACTCGCCGCACTGGTGCCGCCGCCCAAGTTCCATCTGTTGCGCCCTCAGGACCGGACGGGCCGTGAGGAAGCTTCGGCGTCTTGTCGGCTCATCATCACCTGCGAGCCGCATCACTCGTTCGGCGAATTCGACTCAGGCGGATAGTGCGCGTCCACGGGTTCAAAGGGGTGCGGTCTGGCGGTCGGTCACGTTCCGCGATTCGCTTCGCGCTGGGATCGATCGCTTTCGGTTTGGGACCACGTTTACGAGGTGCCTCGTTGACGGCCAGACAATGTGTCGCGTTCTTGGAGTGCGTCTGCCACCGCACGAAGGGCAAAATCCTCTGCCTTTACAGGCAAAGGCCACAAGTCGTTCGAAACCGCATTGGGGGCAGTCGACGCGAACGAAGCCATGCTCGTCCAGGCATCTCCCGATATCCGCGCGCGACAGGCGCTCGGATAGGTTGCTATTACGTTTGCAACAACTTCTTACAATCATGATTTGCGGCCATTGGGGCGGTGAACTTCCGTCCGGTCGACCCATCGATTGCGCGGGCCGATGCGCGACTGCAGGACGGGAGGGATTGGGGTTGGAGCGGTTCGTCGCGACCCTGTACGAGGAGAGCCCACCGGTACGGCTCGTTCGTGCACCTACGATGTCATGCAGTGGCGCGTTGAAGTGGCAGATCTGGTCGACGATCCGCAAAGGTCACTTTTCAATGGTCGAATCGCTCCGCGCGAACAGGGCATCGTGCTCTTGAGCGTTCCTGTGGACGACATCGTCCGGCGGGCCCATCGTACGCCTCGTCCACGTCGATACCGACGGTGGAATCGTCTGTCGAACCGACCACGACCTCGAGTCGTTCGCAGCCCCTCTGCTGAAAGCACTCCTCGCGGGAATGTCTTCGTTGCCGGAGGCGAAGGCAGCGAGTTCTGGCTGAAGTGGTTTCGCCCACCCGCGGGAACTCCATAAGTCCGAAGGCGATCGGACCGACCGGCTCGGCGTAGCCCTCGAGATCGCCGGGGGGTCGAGCGAGCGCGCGGGGCCTGGGATCAGGCTGCCGCAGCGCCGCCGGGACGGTTGGGCTTGCATGACGCGGATGGTTCGGTCGACGATGACATTCTCGAACAACGCGCGATGACACCGGAAACCGACACCGAGTTGCTCGAAGCGTGGCGTGCAGGAGATCGGGTGGCTGGGCGACAGCTCGTCGACCGGCATCTGCCGGCCATCGGTCGGTTCTTCGCCAACAAGGTCACGGCCGAACACGACGCCGAAGATCTCGTGAGCGCCACGTTCGAACGGCTCGCGAAGGCGCTCGAACGCTATCGTGGGAATGCGAGCGTGCGAACCTATCTATTTTCGATCGCGCACAACGTACTACGTGAGTACATCCGCGATCGCCAACGCAAGGTCGGTCGATTGGACACCGAGGTCAGCATACTCGACCTGGGTCCATCACCGAGCGCGGCTTTGGCTCGCCACCGCGATGAACAGCGGCTGTTGCACGCGCTGCGGGCTCTGCCCATCGCTCACCAGATCGTGCTCGAGCTTTCGTTCTTCGAAGAACTCAGCCGATCGGAGATTGCAGAGATCACGGGGTTGCCCGAGGGCACCGTCGCGAGTCGGCTTCGCAAGGCTCGTGAACTCCTCGAGGGGCACCTCACTGAGCTCGCGGATTCGGGTGACCGAATCGCGACCGACGGCGACCTCGCGCAGTGGGCGCAACGGGTTCGTGAAGCGCTTGCGGAGTGACCGTAGAAGTTTCTCCACGGCCCACAGGGACTGAAATTCGTTCGAGTGTGATCAGCCGAGCCGGTCGACGTCACTGCCGAGTCATGATGTCAGAGCAAGGGGCGACGCGAGACGGGTTCATGCGGGACGACGAGGGACAAGCGGTCCCTGGGCAAGACGACCAGGATCTGCGACTGCGTCGACTTCGAAACCTTGTCTTCGAACGGGTATTTGGCGACGCGAATGTTTCGGAGTTCGTCGGACGCTACGAGATCACGCGTCCGATCGGGTCGGGTGGCATGGGCACCGTCTATGAAGCCCGCGATCCACAGCTCGAACGCAAGGTTGCGATCAAGCTCCTGAACTGGACCCGAGGCTCGGCGGCCGAATCCAAACGCCTGGCTCGCGAAGCCAAAGCCTTGGCTCGTCTGTCGCACCCCAATGTGGTGCAGGTCTACGACTCGGGCACTTATGACGATCAGGTGTTCGTGACGATGGAGCTCATCCACGGGACCGATCTGCGGACGTGGCTCGCGGAACGTCGAAGGTCGGTTCGCGAGATCGTCCAGGTCTTCGTCGCGGCCGGTCGTGGCCTCGCCGCGGCACATGCGGCCGGCCTCGTCCATCGCGACTTCAAACCGGAGAATGTGCTGGTCGCAACCGACGGAGCCGTGAAGGTGGTCGACTTCGGGCTCGTCAGCGGATCCCATACCCAGGATCAAACGAGAACGATCACGGATCCGACCGAACCAGCCTCGACGGGGATGATCGAAACGCTCTCGCGAACGGGTGCGTGTATGGGAACCCCAGTGTACATGTCACTCGAACAGCACCTCGGGTTGCCCACCGATCCGCGCACCGACCAGTTCAGCTTCTGCGTGGCCTTGTACGAGGCCCTCTATGGTGAACGGCCGTTTCGGGCCACGAGTCTGCACGCGCTCGCCGACGAGATCCGTTCCGATCGCGTGGCGTTTCCCCGCTCGTACCGCGTGGGCTCGCGGTTGCGGGCCGTGTTGTATCGAGGGCTGCGCGCACGTCCCGAGGATCGCTATCCCGACATGCCGGCCCTGCTCGAAAGACTCGCTCGAACGCGGCACCCGGTGGGGCCGATGGTCGTCGTCGGAACCGTGGTCGTCATGATGACGGGGCTCGTGGTGGGCGTGATCGATGAGCGTCGCGATCGGTGCGACGAGGAGGCCATCGTGGCCGAGGTCTGGAACGACGATGTTCGTGCTCGGATCGAAGGACACCTCCGCACGGTCGGTGGCGATTACGGTTCCACAGCGGCCGATTTAGCGACGTCGAGGCTCGACGCCTATACCGAGGCGTGGCGCCCAATCTATGGGGAGACCTGTGACGCATCGTCGGAGGAACCCGCTCCGACCCAGCTTGCCCGTCAGCTCTGCCTACAGTGGAGGCTGCAAGAGATGGCCAGCGTCGTCGAGGTCCTCGAAGACGCGGATGAGATGCTCGCCCGCAACGTCCCCCAGATCCTGGCCGCACTGCCACCACCGAATGTCTGCGCGCAAGATCGGATGCTCCCGCCTACGATCGATCAGAACGCGCCGCGAGAACTCCGAACGGCCCTCGTGCGAGCGCGCGCATTGTGGCATGCCGGACGCGTGAACGAGGCGTTTGCTCAGGCGAGCGAGGTCGCGGCTCGGGCTCGACATACCGAGATGTTAGTTCTCGATGCCGAGTTCGTTGCGGGCCAGATCGTGGACGACAGCCCGTCGCTCCGATCGCATCGCGACGAGATGCGGAGTCGTCTGCAAGCCGCGCTGCGAACCGCTCAGACTCACGGTGAATCGATTCGCGAGGCGCGGCTCGCCGTGCTGCTCGCCGACAGTCCAGCGGACGACACGTTCGAGTCGGCGAAACGGGAGTTGGCGGCGGTCGAGGCCCGCGTGCTGGGATCCCAGGATCCCGAGGCCATGTGGCTCTTCCACAATGCCAGCGCGATGCCGTTCCTGACGACCGAACCCGAGCTACGTCGTGCACACATGCGCAAGCTGCTCGAGATCGCGACGGAACACTTCGGACCGGGGCATCGCTACGTCGTGCGGACCGATCATCTCGCCCGACGCGAGGGGCTGCTGGCGTTTGCGATCGAGGACGAAACGGCGCGACGCGACCAGGCGGAGACCATGTTCGGCTCCATGAGCCCGCGTGCGGCTGAAGCTGCACAGGACCTCGCGAGCGCATTGATGCGCGACGGCAAGCATGCCGAGGCCCTCATCGAATACGAGCACGCGCGCGTGTTGTGGGCGGCTCTCGTCGGCGAACGGTCGACGCAGGTCGGGCAGATCTGGCGGACGTTGGCGTTGATTCACTGGAGGTCAGGTGCGTACGACCAGGCCCTGGTCGCCTTCGACCAGGCCATCGCCGCTCTGTCCGACAACCCATCGTTCGATCACCGTGGTGAGGACGACGTCCTCTGCTCGACGACCATGAGCAAAGCCGACCTGCTGCTCGAACTCGATCGCCCGGCCGAAGCCATGGTGGAGCTCGAGCGAGCGCGTGAGTTCGGATCCAAGGACGGTCGCGTGTGGCTTTGGTCCACGACCGCGGCTGAGATCGAACTCGCGAACGGTCGGGTGCAGACGAGCTTGGACAGTCTCCCCGACCCCGCCAACCAGGAGATTCCCTCGTTCATGCGGCCGACGATCCAACTACGTCGCGCCGAGATCGCGCTTGCCTTGCAGCGACCCGATGAAGCGATCGAAGCGCTCGTGCACGCACGAAACGAGGTGCGCGAAACTTCGAGTGCCGACGACCCTGAGCTGCAGTGGAGAATCGCTCGCGCTGAGGCGCTTGCCTACGCCGCGAACGGGGGTCCTGCGAGCAAGGTCCGCGAAGCTGCCGAAGCAGCCCTTGCCATCGACCTCCGCGATCGGTCGAGCCCGAGGATTCGTCGCGAACGCAAAGCGTTGGAAGCCCTGCTCGTGCCGTCCGCATCGGCTCTCTCGAGGCACGACACCGACGGCTGAAGGCGTATTGACTTCGCAGGCAGGCGGTGGTTCCGCGGTGCCTATATCACATCAACGATTTGCGCGGCGGTGTGCTCCGTCAGGAGATCCACGAACGCATTGCTGTATTCATACGCTTCCAGTTCCAACGGCGTTGATTGGGAAGCGAAATTGCTTTCGAGCAGATTGGAATTGCCCCGAAAAAACGGACACATTCTTACAGAAATTTACCTGACAGATTTTCGTAGGACTTAGGGCTCAGAAATTCGGTGTTGGAATGTCTACGTTGACGGTTGTAGTAGATTTCAAATCCATCGCTCGGGCGCGCGGGATCGGGCTATCCTCCCACCGACTGGATACGGTAACCGCGAACTGTAACAATGCGAGAGCAGCATCGAAGTTCTTCTGTTTGCGGGCTCGATTGCCGATATCTCGTACAATCTCCACCGCGAGATTCCTCGCCGAAGCCGGTAGCTCTTCGATCGCCACGGCTTCGCGAATGAGGGTCTCCGCCACGTCGTCACTGGCGGCTTCGAACTCGACCCTCGCGGAAGCGATGAGCTCGAGCGCGATCTCGTGACGATCACCGTTTCGCCGCGCAATCATCAACCGTCGGGCTCGGCGGAGCCGGACATCTCGACAGTCCGTGGGATTGCGGTGGGCTTGGTCGATGTCGTCGGCAAGCCCGGTCAGCCAACGCCCCCAGGTCGCTTTACCGTCTGGATACAATCCTAAGCGCTTCAACCAGTCGGTGAGGCGACGCATCCTTGCCGAGGATAGCCGAAACCAGATCGGATCTCATGATGGAACTCCTGGTCCTCGATGAGCCTTGAACCAGCGCTCCTCCGCTCATTTCACGTGAATGGTCGATGGAGTGGAGAGCGTCGCTCGCCAGGCCGAAGCTCTCGAGCATTGCGATGTGTGTTCGGGCGGCTTCGAACCGCGCAGGCGTCAGTTCGGCGCGTCGGGATATCGCTCCTCGATCGTGTCGTGGATCGAGTGCTCGATGCTCGGCGAAAGTCGTTCAGTACCGCGTCGATCGAACTGTGGATCGCACCACCTGGACTCGTGGAGGTTTCGTCCGAGCTGCTCGCCTGTACGGGCAAGCCACTGAGGTAGACGGCGTCCCCAAGTCGCTTTCGATGGTTGCGACCGAAAACGAGGCCAGAGCTCTCGTCGCGCGGCATCCGCGAACACTTTTTTCCAATTCGCTCGCCTTGGGCTCAACAGCGAGTTTGGCGCGTCGGATTTTTCCCAGCCGCGTGGCTCGACCGGGCTGGCGAAAGCGTTTGTGGAGGGAAGAAGGTGTTCGTGTCCGAGATCGAGCAAAGAACGAACGCGGAACACATTCGAAGGAATAGTATGCAACGAAGCGCCTTTTTATCGCTCGTGATCAGCCTGGCCGGGCTCGCCTGGTTGGGCTGTGACGTGGATACGAGTAGTGGCCCCAGGGACAGCGAAATCGCTGCGGATTCGCAAACCCTGAGGCAAGACGTTTCCGTAGAAGATGACAGCGAAAGCTCCGCGCTTTTCCTTGACGGGGATTCGAATGCGGCTCCTCGTATGGTCGTAGCGGAGCCGACTTTCTCGGAGCCATTGGTCGTCGAATGGGCGGACTGGACCGCCGGCGCTGTCGCGCCGCGTTCGGGGATGCCCGATCTCCGCATTCGGCTCACGGCCGCCCAAGCCAAGCCGGATAACCAACTGGAGGTTGTTTTCTCGTACATATCACCCAAACGGCTCCACAGAACTGTCGAAACCGTAAACGTGACCGGTGAGGAGATGACCATCTCGCCGCAGCAGGTTCGCGCATTGCTAGACGACCGAACCGAAAGCACCGATTCGAGCGTCTACGCCGAGGTACGACTCCATCGTAGCGACGGGGAGACCCTGACATCGGCAGCGCCGGTCATGTTCTTCGAGCGTATCGACGGTCGACGCGTATTACATGATCAAAACGGCTTCGAACGCGCTCTGTTGAGACGAAATCGCGCTGACGTCTCCGGAGTGTCGCGAGAGGTGGTTGACAATTCTGGCCATGTTTTCACCATTCCTGCCAACGAGGTTCCCGATGATGCCTAAACTCCTGCCGTTGCTGGCGTTTCCGCTCCCTTTCCTCTTACCGATGACCGCACATGCGATCGAGTACAACTTCTGTTTGCGGGTCAATACAGACTTGTTCGACGACAACATCGGTGAGGACTATGGTCTAGGTACGGTCATCGATAATGTGACGTACTGGCGAATGCGAGGGGCTCGCTTTCGGCTCTACGATCCTTTTGGCAACCGGATCGGGGGCAGCTTTCTCGATGAGAGTGGATGTACCGGCACTTTCTCGACCAGTTCCGGAAGCGGCTTCGACTTCGAGTTCTCGTCGTATGGAGTATTGGCGGACGGAAACGAGCTTTTCGTGAATTCAGGGGTCACGGGAGAAACGGTGACGTACACGGTGTCGGACTACAATCCTCCGAATACGGCCGGGACCTACGATATCTTGTACTCGAGCAACAACGACCTTCCTCGCATCTACGCCGTCTATTCCTACATAATCAACGAACGCTTTCGCGGAGATTTCGAAGACCAACTGGTGACCGTTTGGAACGGGACGAACAGTCCCTGTGGGAACACCGACTCACGTATGTGCGGAGACGACGGCGATTGGCATATTCAGCTCGCCGGGCAATCCAACGCGAATCGACGCAAGTTTTTGATGGGGCACGAGTATGGCCACGTCAACCTATATGCAAGCACGGGAACGAAGGAGTTCGGCGGAGATTGCTCATTCTCGGGCTCGGGGCATGGAATGGCGACGCTCGAATGGCAAAGTTGCGCCGCAATGGAAGGTTGGGCGCATTTCGCCGCGGTGGCTGCATTCAATGATCGGCACGAAAGTGAGATCCCTGATGCATGGTTTCTGTACTGGGACGGTTCCAACAGCGTCATCGACGTGAGCTTCGGACAGAACGACCCCTACCCGCAGAACTATTGCGATAATATTCCAGGCAACCTATGCACCGGCGGGAAAGGCTATGAAGTCGACTGGATGCGGTTCCTCTGGGACTTCTGGTCGCATTCGGGGGCCTTCGCACCTGGAGAAAAGCCGTCATCGACATCCGCAATGCAGGATACTTTCCGAACGACGTGGAACCGCTCGAACATTTATGGACAGATCTGGAACGAGGTAGGCGAGCGATTCGGCGAGGAACAGAATGACCGGATGTTCTACTTCACCGACGTACACGGGAACTGGCGATAGTCAAACGAGGAAGTCCGACCGGTCTCTGCTCGGCTTCCTACTTCCATTGATGTGGGACCGAGGTCACCGACGGCCAAGCATGGGAACTAGAAACGACCGGAGAACAAGAGCCCAACGCTGTTCCGATTCGCTTGCGGCACAACCGTAGCGGAGCGGCTCCGTTTTCGTCGCTGGACGTTCACACCATCATGACTCCTCCGGCCGCCGCTTCTTTCAGGACGCGGGAGCATGCGGTCAGAGCGTGGCCAAGTCGAACCGAAGGCGGGGATCTCGTCGATGAAGTCTCGATGGCCCAAGAGGTCGTGGCCTCGGGTTGAAGCCCAGCGTACAAGGTCTCGGTTGACTCTTGGGGCTAGCCGAGACGCTCAAGGAGATCTCGTCGAGTTTTCTTGAGCAGAACGTGTTCGGTGCTCGCGCGGGACAGCTCACGTTGCGGGTCGTCAGTTCGCAGCCGACTCCGTGGGAGGAGCAATCGAACCATCTCTCCAGCTTCGAACACCGCTGCAACGCTTGCCGTTCACGAGGCGTGACGAGAGCATTCACGCCGACCGCGTCGCGATGGAGACCGGCGACCCGAAACTAATCCGGGGACTCGAACGCAAAATCCCCGCCGAGGGTCGCCGATGGTTCGGTGCTCGAGCTCGACCGCGGTGCGCGTCGAGCTTCTCGTCTCGCGGATCCGGTAAATCGTCGACTCCGACGCGACATAGATGCCCATGTCGGCGAGCTTCGGCACGGTTTGTTGGGGCGAGAGGTCGACAAACTCCGACGACGTGACGAACTCAAGAACCCGCATGCGCTCGTCCTCGGTCAGCTTGTTGGCGGGGGGCACATCCGGGCCTTTTCGCCGGCGGAGTTGAGGTGATCTTCGCGGGGCGTTCCTCCTTGGCCGTGTCGCTTGAGCAGTGGGAGTTGGACAACGGGAGTCGCAGCGTGGGGTTCGCGGTAGGCGATGGCGGCTCGCAGATGGTGGCGCGAAGCGAAGACGCCATGATAGCGGATCCTATGAAAGCTTCACGGCCCACGGGGCCTGGGGCCGGCGGAGGGACCTGCCGCAGCCGTTGGTCGTGGTGGACGATGCCGGATCTTCTCCCCAAGGATAGGTTCGCCCTTCGTCTCGTCCTCGCGCGGCCCACTCCCATTCCCACTCCGTTGGGAGGCGAGCGCCGACCCACCGACAATACTGATCGGGCTCCCACCATTTGACGCCATTCATGGGGTGTTGGTCCCGATCGTTCTCGTCGAAGTTGTAGGCCCACTGATATTGGGCGCTGAAATACTCGGGATCTTGGCAGGAACTCGACTTCACACACACTCCTCGGGCATGAGAACGGCCTTCTCGGATCTTCATGCGACCGGAGCATTCAGGACATATGGTGGCGTCGACGAAGAACACTCTCGCAAGGAGCCGAGACCAACAGAGACGATCCGGGGTTGGATAGGAAGGTGTAGTAGCGGCCCACGGCTTTCGTCCGGAGCCGCGTTCAATACTCGTACCGCGCCGTCCACTTCGTCCCCTCGATGTCCACGAAGGTGCCCCGGCGGAAGCGGTCGACCACAAGGACTGCGCCCCGGCCACTCCCGCCGAATCGGCCGGCAAAGTACTTCAACGGGACGATACTCCCTCCGCTGTACTCGACTTCATGGGTGGCGAGCTTGCGCCACGGCGCCCGGCCGTCTTCGGAGATCCACAACGTGATCACGTCGATGGACTGACTCTTCGACTTCTCGATCACCTCGAGCTCCACCATGACCAGGTCGTCGATCCCGTTCGCGTCGAGGTCCGCGATGAGGAGCCGATCGACGTCGACGTCGATGTCCGAGTTGAGGGTCTCCCACGAGCCGTGCGCGCCGTCGGAGATTGACCACTCGCCGCCCTCGACCGCGAGCACGTCCGTGATACCGTCGCCCGTGAAGTCGCCGAAGCGCAGTTCGTCCATCGGGAAGTCCGAGCGCTGGGCGTGCTCCCACGCGGGGGTGCTGGGCATAGTGGACACGTCGAGGGGCGTCACCAGCCACTCGCCATCGGATGCCCGCTGGAACGCATGCGTCGTTTGCTTCGTGGCGCCGGGCGTCGGATCGGGGTCGTTCGGATCGAAGCGGCCGAAGGCGACCTCGCTGAGCGGCGCATCGAAGCTGCCGAGCTCCTGCCACCACGCCGTGCCACCGCTCGCGATCCACCACTTGCCGCCATCCTCGGTGAGCACGTCGCAGAGCTCGTCGTCGTCGAAGTAGCCGAGCCTCACCTCGGCGAAGGTCTCGTTGCGCGTGGCGAGATAGCTCCAGTGGAAGAGGCCGCCGCTCGAGAACCACCACGTCTTGCCGGTGGCGAGGAAGAGGTCGTCGCTCTCGTCACCATCGAAGTCGCAGACACCGTACTGGCCGTACGAGTCGTGCCCCATGACGTTCGGCTGGATGAAGATCACCTCGTCGAGATAGTCGTCATCGTAGACCGCGATGGCGTCGCCCTCGTCTTCGTGCGCGAAGACGTTGTCGCGGATCGTCACGAACTCCGCCGGCTTCCCACGGATCTTGATCGCGTTATCCCTGAGATACTGGAACGAATTACGCTCGTAGTGCGTCCTCACGCCCGCCTGGCCGCCCGATCCGGCCCGATCCGCCCTCGGTGCCGTGGATGTCGAACTGGTGCGTCCAGGTGGTGTAGTTGACATCACCGATACCGTCGTTTCGGTGGAGCCCGCCGCCCTTGAGGACCAGGTTGTCGTGGGCGTCGTACCCACCCATGTCGCCCGCGCCCATGACCGCGTGGCGGTTGAAGTCGAAGACGTTGGTGGAGATGTCGGCCCACGCACCGTGGTTGACCTCGACTCCGTATCCGGCCGAGTGACCTTCGTCGCTCGGGTGCTGGTTGTGGTGGATGAAGTTGCCGAAGATGCGGACTTCGGAGGGAAAGTCGATGCGGCCGACTTCACCGGGGCTCGCCTCGTCGAGTACGTGGACGGCCTGCTCGCCCCAGCCGGAGATCTCCATGTTCGAGACCTCGATGTCTTTGCACTTGATGATGCGGATGCCGACCTCGCTCCTCGTCTGCTGCCCCTGGCTCGGGCCGATGAGCTGGAACCCGGAGATGCGTACATGGTCGCGGGACCCGAAGTTGCAGTTGACCTCGAACGCACCACCCACCGACTCCTGCTTGGCGTCGAGCTTGACGATCGGACCGAGCGACTGCGGAGTGCGTGCGCTCGGTCCATCCCCGGGGTTGCGTGGATCAAGGGGGAGGACGCTTTTCAAGGTCGTACACCTCGTGAGGTGTATCGGGAGCTCGCGCGGCTCGAGCAGCGTGAGGTCGAGCAGAACGCTCGGCCCGAGCAGCGCCGTCGTGTTCTCGGTCGCGAGCGCGTGGCTGAGCTGCCGGATCGCGAGCACGTGCGCATCCGGATCGAAGGTCGGATCCGGGACCGTCATGAGCTCGAAGATCTGGGGCGTCGGTGAGCACCGGTCCGACGGTGCGCTCGGCGCAACCTCCCTGAGAAACCACGTTGCCGCGACCGCCGCCAGAAACCATGCGCTTCGATTCATCGAACCCTCCCGTGATGCGAGCTTGGAGAAGGCCCGATCGTGCCCTGAACCCCCATACCCCGCCATTCCTCTGAACAGAGGAATGGCGGGGTATGGCAACACGCCCCTACCATCGACCAACGTGCGATCAGGAACTTCCAAGCGGGAAAGGTGCTGAACGAAAGCGGTGGATTAGAGGCGGAGGGCCTTATTACGAGGAAGGGGTCGAAGCCTTGACGGACAGAGCTGGGTTGACTTTTAGGCGTAACTGAGGCGAGCACTCGGGACATACCGTGACATCGACAGAGAACACCCTCGCGAGGAGTCGAGACCACGCGACGCGAGCCGGTGTCGGCGGAGTTGAGGTGTGATCTTCGCGGGGCGTTCCTCCTGGCCGTGTCGCACGAGCAGTGGGAGTTGGACAACGGGAGTCGCGGCGTTGGGATCGCGGTAGGCGATGGCGGCTCGTAGATGGTTGCGCGAAGCGAAGACCCCGTGATAGCGGATCATGTGAAAGCTTCACGGCCCACGGGGCCTGGGGCCGATCCGTTCCGCGCCCGTATGTGCGTCATCGAGCGCTTCGATCACTTGGACGAGCCGGTCCTGCAATTCAGGCGACGCGATCGCGTCGCGGCACGCGTTGAGCTCGTGCAGGGCATAGGCAATGTTCGCGAGATTGTACGCGAGCGGACTATTGATCTCGTGCCCCACGCTCGCCGCCACGGTTCCGAGGGCGACCAAACGATCGGTGACCGCCATCTGCTCGGCGAGCCGCTCTCTGTCGGTCACATCACTAAAGACGACGACGGCACCCAACGGCTCATCGTCATAGAGGATGGGCGACACCGAATCATCGATCAACCGACTGCGCTCGCCATTGCGATCGAGCAGCCAACTCGGCGCGGGGCTCTGCACGGTGCGTTGCGGAGCGCGCGCTCGACCCAACGCTCGACCACGGGCTCCCCATCGGCCTCGACGAGCCGAACGACCTCGCTGAGCGCCCTGCCCTTCGCATCCTCCTCGCTCCAGCCGGTCAGGTCTTCCGCGACTGGATTCATGAACTCCACCCGCTGGTCAGTCGTGCAGACGACCACGGCATCGCCGACGGAACGCAAGGTCGTCGACAACCATCGCTCACGGTCCACGAGCGAGCATGTCCCTGCAAAATGCAAGAGAACGCCGCATTGCGGACTCGATGCCAATCGGTGCCCCTCGTTTTCATTCGAGGTTGAGTTGCGTTGGGTGACCTTGACCGGTCAGTCCTACGGCCACCCCCCGGCCAACACACGGGCCATCGCTCGCAGTCAGGCATCCCTTCGTTC
>Ga0315912_10003222_pt1 | contig 16433 bp, 13 predicted proteins | sample VfabasoilMG_FD_204469 | JGI IMG/M metagenome (GOLD analysis project Ga0315912, IMG submission 204469) | Garden soil microbial communities collected in Santa Monica, California, United States - V. faba soil | ecosystem: Environmental > Terrestrial > Soil > Garden | place: USA: California... | reverse complement strand
GAAGGTACCAGTGCTGGTAGATGCTGGCGTAGGAACTGCAAGCGATGCTGCGATTGCCATGGAGCTGGGTTGCGCAGGAATTTTGATGAACACAGCCATTGCAAATGCGCATAATCCCATTTTAATGGCCTCTGCTATGAAAAAAGCGGTGGAAGCGGGGCGAGAAGCATACCTGGCAGGTCGTATGCCAAGAAAGTTATATTCAGCAAGTCCGAGTTCACCAACTTCTGGCATGATTGATTAAAGTGCGTAATCCTCAAAATAAAACACAACAAAAGTATGCTTTTAATGTGAGCGTAAAAACAGCATACCTAGAAGATCAGTCGAGTGCAGAAGATAATCGTTATGCTTTTTCCTATACGATTACAATTACCAATGTTGGTGAAGTTGCAGCACAGTTGATTAGCCGCCACTGGATAATTACCGACGCAAATGGTGATGTAAACGAAGTTAAAGGTTTGGGCGTGATAGGTGCACAGCCACTATTGCAACCAAATGAACAGTTTGAATACACCAGCGGTACGCTGCTTAATACCTCCGCAGGTAGCATGCAAGGAACATATCAAATTGTCGCGGTTGATGGGACTCAGTTTGATGCGATTATCGAACCGTTCACGCTCGCCGCACCAAGAGTATTGCACTAGGTTTAGATGAAAAAATTTCTTTTATTTTTATTGTTTGCCTTATTTATCACAGCATGTGCTAAGCACAACGTTAAATCTGATGCTCAAAATTGTAACTGTCCTCAACCGACACAAGCGAACGAATTGCCGCCAATTCAATTGCCCGAAGGCACTAAGGTTACAGAAACTAAACCTACTGAAACTACAAAGGTTGCAGAATTTAGTTTTTTGAAGCCAGGTAAATGGGAGGATGTCGATGGGCTAAAGGAAGATAATCTTTTTGCCGCGTGGTCTGCTTGGTTGCAGAGCTGCAGCACGCTCATTAAAAGACAACAGTGGCAAACTGCGTGTTCAGCTGCAAATGCACTTACAAAACCAAGCAATGCTGCTATAAACAGCTATCTCGCTACATACTTCGATGTTTATACTGCAAACAACGAAGACAGTTCTAACACAGGTTTAATAACAGGCTATTACGAACCCGTTTTGAAAGGGAGCCGAAAAAAATCTGCAAAATATCCGTACCCTTTATATCGTCAACCGAGCGATTTAATTACAGTTGATTTAAGCGAAGTTTACCCAGAGCTCAAATACAAGCGTGTGCGGGGAAAATTGGTAGGTAATAAGATTATGCCATACAGTACCCGCGCGGAGATTGAGGCAGATCCGTCACCTCTAACAGGTAATGAGATTGTGTGGGTTGACGATATTATCGATGTATTCTTTTTGCAAATTCAGGGCTCCGGCTTAGTGCAGTTAGATGATGGTACACAGGCCCATGTTGGATACGCTGATCAAAATGGGCATGCTTATAATTCGATAGGCCGTATTCTGATCGATCGTGGTGAATTGACTCTTGATCAGGCCTCGATGCAAGGCATTAAGGATTGGGCACGCAATCATTTGGATCAGTTGCGTGAGTTACTCAATAGCAATCCGAGCTATGTATTCTTTAGAGAACTGCCAGCCGGTTTGTCAGGGCCGTTGGGGGCATTGGGAGTGCCACTTAGCGCAGAACGTAGTGTGGCGATAGACCCAAAATTTATCCCCTTAGGCGCGCCAATATTTCTTTCTACCACACAACCGAACAGCTCTAAAGCACTTAAACGTTTGATGATTGCACAAGATACAGGCGGTGCGATTAAAGGCGGGGTGCGGGCAGATTTCTTTTGGGGTGCTGGCGATGATGCGGGTGCAAAAGCGGGGGCAATGAAGCAGAGTGGTAAGATTTGGGTGTTTTTACCCAAAGGGTTTAAACTAAATTAGCAGGAATAAAAAAGGGCACATAAGTCATGCACCCTTTCCAAATAATAAGTTTTAAACTTATTTATTCATTACGTACATTGTAACTTCGAAACCGAAACGCATTTCAGTAGCAGCTGGTGTTGTCCACATAGTAATTCTCCTTTTCTTTAAATTCGTAAGCTTGTTAAAAACAATTGCATTACGTAAGTTGTACTTTACGTGTGCTGATAGCTTAAAGCATTGCCAATACTCATGAAAAGCCTTTCATGATTTTCATTAGATTAGTTGCTGCCTTTAAAACGCCTAAGTAACCGTTTAAAGCCTTTTCTGCCAATCGTACGCTTCAGCCCAACTTTAAAGTCATACAAATAAAATTGTAGTTGATGCAGCCAAGTAAATTGCCTTCCTGTAAGCCCTAAGTATATTTGCATAAAGCGCTTGCGCCCCGCCCAATCTAATTTGTGACAAGCCCTTGTCAAATCCGCAATGCGTAGTCTGAGAGGGATTGGATGTGTAAAACTATGTATGCGCGCGGTGTCGATGAGTGAAAACCGTAGCGTGTTATTGGACAAAATGTTCACTAAAATATTGCCGCCGGATAAATCTCTAAAATGGATACCACGGCTGTGCATTTTGTGACAAAACTGCGCTAATTGCGAAAAAACATTCTCGGGGCTTAGATTAGGAAATGATGACTCCCCTCTTGCAAACGCTGAAAATAGCTGCCCTATCGAGCAATCGTCTTTTACATATTCACAAATATAAAAATTTTGTTTTAATGTCTTATCGTCAATTTTCTCAAAGTAGGCGATAGGTGCTGCCGTTGTTATGCCGCGACGCATTAATTCCATCGCACCATTCCAGCTACGTTTGGCCTTGCTCGGTTTAAAGCGATCCAAAAATGCTTTGTGCGGATACATTTTTACGGGTTGTTTTACTGTAAGTTGACGCGACCTATCACGCGGGTCTTCAATTGTCCAAATTGCGTTACGTGCAAGGCGCAAAGCATCTGTTTTATGTGAATTTTGTAGTTGAACCGGATGTAGTGACTGAAGCAGCAAAGTTGCCTCAGTCGCATCTTCAGCCAGGATTAGGCCTTTCCAACCAGCTTCATTAAACTGAAAGTATTGCAAATCTTCAATGTGTATATGAATCGCCAAGTCCTTAGCTAGTGCAGGTCTTGGCTTGGTTTCAATGGCAGAATCTTCATGCCATATTAAATAAATTGGCGTTTCAGTAATAAGAGCAGTATTTTTTTCTAAAGGCTCGCCATTAAGCTGTAGCATTTTCGCAGCTTCTAGCGTACTTGCTGTATAAGTGTCTTGGAGAAAAGCCGTTCTACCGTTAGTCACCCAAGCTATATGGATTTGTTGATGATGATTTGAAAAATGATGAATTTCTAGGCCCTCGCCAGTGGCAATCGCAGCATGATAATGAGCACCGCTTAAATATCTCACTACTGTTTGCATGGCATAAAAACTGGGCTGTTGCGTATAATTTTTTAGGTTACCATCTACATTTTTGTAGTGTGCAACGCGTTCGAGCGCTGGGTAATCAGCGTCTTGCAAGCCATCATCAATCAGGCCCTCGCGATGACATATCAGCGCACCCCAATTTGCTTGCTGCAAACTGCCGGAAGCAGCTAACAATGTGAAATAGCGAGCGAGGTAATCAGCTTGCTTTTTGGCGCCATCTTCTAATAAGCGTTCAATGCGATAAATCGCCCAAAATACGGTAGATGATGCTGTAAGCATAACACCATAATCATGTCCAATTTTTTGTAAAAGGCGTGATTTCTTGATTAGGTTATATTTAAAAATACTTGCCCAGCGATACTTAAAAATACGATGATCAAAACGTTCTGGCTCGCTGACACGCTCTACGAATAAATTATTGGTATGCACATCGGGCAACTGATTTTTTGCTTGTAATGTTTTGAGAATGCTAATGTTATAAAGCGGCTCAAAATCTTGAATATTGGGCCCCAGAAGCTTGATTCTGCGCGATTTTATCTCAGTATCTGCAATCGCCCACGCGCCTAAAAATCCATCCAAAGTGAAACCAGCCCAGCGTTTGCGGTTAATCGTGTTGCCGATTTCGACTTGTTTTATTTGTGTGCCGTACATATTAAGTACAGCTTTTAGAAAAGTCCGCCAATGCGATTGTTCGGCAGCACTCTCCATGTTTCTTGCCGCTTCATAAGGTGGTAAAAGATGCAAAGTGACGTGAAAATCTTCGGCTAGCAATGTTTTTAGAAATCGTTCGGTAAATTTATCTAAATCATCATAGCTAAAGTCTAGTCGTACGTTTTTTACGCCTAGTTCTTTGAGTTGCTTAATTACATAACTATCTGTTGCTGGGTCGCTATTGGTGGCGATACACACCCCAAAAAAATCATCGGGCACTTGATGGCCGGGGTTTGGCAAATGCCCATTCTTGATGTTTAAACCACCACGCAAAATGTAACTCAAACCATCTCGAATCACCTGGTTTGTGAGCATTGAAGGTTGCTTGTTTACCATTACGGAAGTCGGTAGCGTTGCTCGCCATACAACAGCGCAGGAAGTAGTGAATTTGCTAGTGCGCGTTGTTCAATGGCTTTCGCGTCAGCAGGTGCAGGTGTTTCATCGAGATGCTTATTCTTGGCATCATACACACCATGGGCGGGGGCTTTATCCTCACGCAATACTACGACCTCATTGGATTGTGGTGTTTGCTCCATCCACGCAAAATTATAGTTATATTGCATCATGGCACGTCCTAGGGTATCAGGGGTTTCGCTCGAAATATCGCGCCCAGTCATAGGAGTTTGTGCATAGATTCCCATCAGCGATAATGCTGTCACAGGTAAATCAATTTGACTGGCTATCGAGGTTATTCTTTGTGGTTGAATATCTGCGCCTAAAATTAACCCTGGTATATGAAAGTGTTCAATTGGCACCAACGTATTGCCGCGCACGCGAATATCGTGATCAGCTACAACAATAAATAGAGTGTCTTTCCAATAATCACTTTTTTGGGCTTGCTCAAAAAATTTCCCTACTGCGTAATCGGCGTACTTTACAGCATTGTTTTCGGTCGCTTTTGGCTGCTCGTATAAATCAATACGTCCATCAGGGAATTCAAACGGTGCATGGTTGCTAGAACTAAATGCCAACGTAAAAAATGGTTTGCCGCTGGCATGGTGCTTCAATAACTGCTCATGTGTTTTATTCAGCAAATCTTCATCCGATGCGCCCCAGCTACCAACAAACACAGGGTTCTTGTAATCTTTCTGACCAATGACTTGCTGAAAACCGTTGCCCATAAAAAAACCACGCATGTTGTCAAAATGCGTTTCGCCACCATAAATAAATTCAGTGTTATAACCTTGCTTTGCTAGAATTGAGGCTAGAGTAGAAAAGTTTTTTTGGCTTAACGATAGCTTAACCGTACTTTCAGAGGGCGTCGGTTGAAAACCCGCTACAACTGCCTCAATGCCGCGCACTGAGCGTGTGCCAGTGGCGTAAAGTTGCTCAAACCAAATTCCTTGTTCTTTGAGTTTCTCTAAGTTTGGCGTTACTGGTACGCCGCCTAACGATTTTACAAACGTCGCACCTAAGCTTTCTTGCAAAATAATCACTAGGTTAAGCGGTTTTTCACGTTTGCGACTAGGGGTTAAAGTTTTAAGTGTAGGAATATCGGTGTCTTTTGCGCCTGTGAGTTTAAAGATCTCGGCCCTATCCATTTTGCCGTAAATTTGGCTTGATTTACTTTCATGCTGTAACTCGTAAATTGCATAAAAAACTGAGTAGCCGGAATTTAGAATAAGGCTATTAACCATACTATCTTGCGTAATTGCGAACAGAGCTGGGTTTGCAGGTCGATGGCCAAGTGTAGAGCGGATGCCAAGCGCAGCGATGAAGAAAATAAGAGGCCAAGTGACCCACAGTTTTTTGTTAGACCAATTTGCCTTTACCGCTAGCCAAGGTTTCATAAATTTTCGCATTAGCCAGATTGCAACAAAAAACACTGAGAACGTAGCAAAAATGTGTACCTTAAAGCCACCCACTAACATGCTTACTACTTCGTTAGGATATTTTAAGTATTCTACAAATATACGATTTGGCCGCACGTCATATTCTGCAATGAAACCGGGTGTAGCTGCCTCTAAAAATAGCAGCAATACAATGGCAGTAATTACCCATACATAAGTAAAATTACGCCAAACATTAAAGAATCGCTTGGTCGCTAAAATAGGCGCCAATAAAAGTGGAACAAGAGCTAACAAGCACAGCTGGATAGTGTCGACACGTATACCTTGTAGCAAAATTTCGGCTAATTTGCCTGTTGCACTTATACGGCCAAATTTCCATAACACCAAACCAAAACGTGAGAGTGAAAGTAACACTAAACCTAACAAAAGCATTACAATTAAAGGCGCATAAGGACCAAGCTTGTTGGCGACTTGCCATGTGTACTGTTGAAATTTACCGCTGATTTGTTTGAACATTATGAAAGTGGCTGAGTTAAAACTCATATTATAAAGGCAATGCGAGAAAGTCGGACAGCTTACTCAACATTCAGGGCCGGCGGCCTCATGTATATTGGCTGGTAGGGTGGCTAAATAGCTTGGTTCGCTTTGACTCGATTCCGCCCTTCGCGCTTGGCTTCGTACAGTGCATCATCCGCACGGCGCAGCATCGTTTTGAGAGTATCTTCTGTCACAACGGCAGCAACGCCGATACTTACAGTGACACTTTTATTATCGAGTACACTTAGTGGTGCCATGGCAATGTCGCAACGAATCGCTTCAGCAAGCTCTACCATATGAGTTAATTCTGTTTTGGTAGCTAGTATTACAAATTCATCTCCGCCCCAGCGTACAATTAAATCACTCTTACGCGTATGCTGTCTTAGTACATCCGCTACACCCTTGATTACCTCATCGCCAATATCGTGACCATATTGGTCATTAATCTGTTTAAAGTGATCGACATCCATCAGAATCAGTGAAAATTGCTCGTTATAGCGGTCTGTTAATGCTTTTTGATACTCGAATACTTCTTCGATTTTATACCGGTTATACAGGCCTGTGAGTTGATCCTTATAAGAAAGGCTATGTAAAAAATCCTTCTCTTGAAGCAAAGCTTCATTTGCTTGTTGCAACTCCAGTGTTCTCTGCCGTACTTCATTCTCAAGACGCTGGTTCGCCTCGCTTAACTCTACTTGTTGATGCCTTACCAATTGCTCGTAATAATCAAAAATAACCAACAAGACCAGCGTGTGTATCGTCCCGGTGGCGATATCCAAGTGAGAATAGCCGGAGTCTTGCATCAGCACATGAGCGAGTATGACAGAAAGCAAAATGCCGATTACCCAATAGGTACCACGTTGCCTGCCCTTTAAGAATAAGGCCGCCGCCGCCAACAGAAAGAACAAAATGAATCGCGTTTTGTTATTAGGAAAGTACACAAAGATAGTCATGAACAGCAACCAATAGCTGACAATTGCAGCAGTGCTGATGGCCTCCACCTTGTGTGGGTGATGGCGCAGCAAGTAAACCATATAAAAAGTGAGCACAGCAAAACCCAGCTCTGCACAACCTGTTATTACCGAGTACTGCATGCGCACTGTGCTCATGCACAGTGCAACAAGGCCACCCAGCCATAAGGCTTTATCCAAAAATGCTGTTTTATAATAGCTAACGGCCCTATTCTGCTCTGCTGGAGGGGGTTGCCAAGATGGCTCTGGCGCTTGATTCTGGGAGTCGATAGAAGAAATTGTCACATTGATTACAATCGTCAAAATTATATAGTGAACAAGTTACAGCTCACCATAGCATAGTTATAACTTTTACTCAATGTAAAACAAAGGCAGCGTCGTGAAGCTAGTAGATACTGGCTAAAACCTTAGCTAACGGCTTCTTTTTGTTGTCCACGCAATAAATGCGTGGAAGTATTCTGGCTGACGGAAACACAAATAAATGGCGACACATGCACTGAGTATGGCGGTGATGAGAAACAGTTGCAGAATGCTAAATCCTAAGTTGAATATCCAAAGTGAGAAACCAGCTGACACCACCATAAATAGTGCGTTCATGATGTTATTGGAAGCAATTACGCGCGATTGATGACTTTTCTCAGCATGGCTTTGTAGATAAGCATAAAGCGGCACAATGTAAAAACCACCGAATATACCTATCAGCAAAACATCACCAAGTAAGTGGAAGGCGGCAAGATTGCTCATAAAAGTATAGTAATTATGGCTTAAAGAGGATGCTCCGAGAGCCGCATGGGTATTGGTTCCTGTGGCATATAAATCAACACCGAAGAAGGTTAATCCAGCCGCACCAAACATTACCAAGCCAAGTTCTACCTTGTGTTTAGAGAGTTTTTCGCATAAAAGCGAACCTGTACCAACGCCGAGTGAAAACGTGCTAAGCAACAAAATAAACACACTTTCGTCGCCGTGTAACACGGTTTTAGCAAAATTGGGAAACTGTGCCAGCAAGGTTGCACCGTAAAACCAAAACCACGAGATACCAATAACGGCTAGCCATAATGGCTGATGTTTCCAAACAAACCGAAGATTGTAATAAATTTCGGTGATGGGGTTCCAGTTGATTTTAAGGTCAGGGGCGCCGGCAGGTGTAAGTGGTACACCACGACTCATCAAGTAACCAAGTGTAGCCAAGATAACTACCGTAATGCTGGTAATAACTTCATGGTTGCTTTGCATCGCAAGCCATGCGCCGAGTATTTGTCCAAGCAAAATCGCCACAAAGCTGCCCATTCCCAGCATACCGTTGCCACCAATGAGTTCATCTTGTTTTAAGTGTTGTGGCAGGTAAGCGTATTTCACAGGCCCAAATAGTGTGGAGTGCATGCCCATCATGAATAATGCCGTGGTGAGTAGCCAGATGTTGTGCAGGAAAAATCCGGCGCTGGCAAATAACATAATACAAATTTCAAACACTTTAACAAGGCGAATAATTTGTGATTTTTCGTATTTATCAGCGATTTGCCCCGAGGTGGCAGAAAATAAAAAGAACGGCAGAATAAATAAACCCGGTAATAAAGTAGCTAGCATGCTGCCATCCATGGTGGTGAGGCTCGTTGTATGAAATGCCACCAAAGTAACTAGCGTGGTTTTAAATACATTGTCGTTAAACGCACCTAAAAATTGCGTGAAAAAAAATGGTCGAAAACGTTGCTCTTGTAAAAGTTGAAATTGGTTGCTCATTTTTATCCTTAAGGCAATAAGCGTTTAAGCCATTGATTACGATAAGCCCAAAGTAAGTCATCAACATGGCCAGTATTTTTTACCCATTCTATTTTAGCCTTGCCTTTTGCATTTTTCACTAGCTGGTTGGCGCGTGAAGGACGAATGAGGTTGTCTGAGCTACCATGAATTAAGTAAATGGGTTGCTTAATCTCTTCAACCCATTTTCGCGTGTCGAGTGGATAGCGCAGAATAAAGCTAACAGGAACAAATGTGTATACGTTCTCGCGTACAACATTTAATAGCGAGTCGTAAGCGGCCACCAAAAATAAGGGATTTTGCTGATGTTTGCTGGCGACAGAAAGTGCAAGGCCTGTACCAATTGAATAGCCAAAGATAAAAATGCGTTTAGGATCTTCCTGTGTTGCTAGCCACCGGTAAGCACTCTCGGCATCTTCTAATAAATCATTCTCACTAAACCAGCAATCAGTCGAACGTCCGTAACCAGGGTAATCCCATGCCATTAGGTTGTATCCTAAGTTGTGAAAGGCGTAGACATAATTATTTATACTAGCAAGCGATTCACCATTACCATGGAACATCATAAGTGTGCCTTTGGCGTTGTTGATTTTCCACATAGCTACATGTAATTTTCCACAATTGCCATTAATCATGGCTTGCAGTTGAGAATCTCCCACCGTTGGTCGCCAGTCTGCCGGAACAGATTGGGTTAGCTGTGCTGGAAATAACAATTGTTTTTGCTTGTAATAAAACAGACCACAAACACCTAGGTATAGGATGAATGCCAGCATTAAAAATTGATTAAGCCGGCGCATCAAAGAATTTTCTTGTTTCAAATATGTTGGCGGAAAATTTTACACCGTCAAATTCGATAAGCCGTTTAACGGCAAAATCAAACATCAGAGGATTGTATTGTTTGAGCTCTTGCAGAAATGAGATATGGTCAACATCCAACAAACCTAATCTAGCCAATTGTTCGGTATTAATAAGTGGAAAAATGCTAGGTAGTGGATAATCCGATCCATTGAGTAAGCGCGCATGCCAATCGGTACGTGTAAGTATGGGTTTAATTGCCCAAGCGTGATTGATAAGCGTGAGCGCAGAAATTTCACCGAATACTAGTGTTTGGTAGTCGGGTGTATCCATTAAACGAGTAAATAAATCGATGCTTTTTACGCGTTTATTCATGTTGTCTAAATCTTCGTCGTATCCATCGCTAGCGCAGTGAGCCAGCGCAACTCGCACCCCATTATCTAATGCACGGCGCATGCGTAATGGATTGCCATGGCTCTGATCGCCACCTTGTACAGCACTTTCTCGCCCAGTGTGGGAAATGATCGGGATCTTGAGTTCAGCCGCTTTTTTATAAAAAGCATCACATTTTGACGAAGCGGGGTCTATGCCCATACCGGAAGGTAGCCATTTAATGGCACGCGCACCTTGCGCCTTGGCTTGTTCAAGTGCGTCTACTGCATCAGATCGATACGGGTGAATGGAAACTACCCATTCAAAATATTGTGAATGCTCGTTTGCAATTTTAACTGCGTAATTATTGGGGATATAGAAAATTGAATTGTCTTTAAGAGGTTTGCCGGCTTCATCATGAAACCAGTCAAAGGCGAGGAGCATGGCTTTAAACCCTGTTGGCATCTCCGCTACTAAGTTTGCCATTCTTGTAATGGCGCTGGTGTCTACGTTAGCTCTATCTGCGCAAGTTCCATTCATATAAAAATGTTTTTGTGCTTTTAGTATCGGGTGTAACCAGCTACTCATTTTGGGGTTAAACCATATTCCACTATCACTATCACCGGTACCAACTAGGTGAGTATGGCAGTCCCATACTTGACTAGAATCAATCTCAGCCCAAATTTTCTGCATAAGGGGATGAGCTAAAAGATTAGCTGGCATACCGCTTAAACAAGGATTAGTAAATCCAGTCTCAGGCCAGAATTTAACTCCAGCATAGCCAGCACCGGTAACAGCTAAAACAGTAGCGGCAGATAAGAACTGGCGACGGTTCATTAAACAGTTTCCGCCATTTTTTTAAGCGTCACGTAATCTGTCTTTCCTGTGCCTAAAATGGGAATTTCTTCGACGAATACTATTTTTCTTGCCACGGCTAGTTCCGGTAATTTTAGATTTTTGCCTACCATCTGCAAATCTTCACGTTTTAATTCTTTGTCGGTGGTGAACAGTATGATTGCTTCACCACGTTGCGAGCATACTTGCGTGCTGGCCGCATGTTGATACTCTGGTGCAGCAGTATTAGCGATTTGTTCGACAACTTCGAGTGAAACCATTTCACCTGCTACTTTAGCAAAACGTTTTACTCGGCCTTTAATATGGATAAAACCTTGTAAATCAACTTCAACAATGTCGCCTGTGTTATACCAGCCGTCTTGAGGTGGTTTGAGTATGCCAGGTTCATCAAACATGTAGTAGCCTAGCATAACGTTTTCGCCTTTTACATGTAGCAAGCCACCGTCCTCTATGCCAGGAATCGCTTCTAATTTAAGTTGCATACCGGGTAAAAGCTGACCTACGCTGCCATTCAAGTTGGCCATTGGTGTATTAATCGATAAGCCAGGCGCACATTCTGTTGTTCCATAGGCTTCTAGAATGCGGATTCCGAATTTTTCCTGGTAAGTTTTGCGTACTTCTTCGTTGAGCTTTTCTGCACCCGCAACAACGATTCTAAGTTTGTAAAAATCATAAGGGTGTGCAAATTTAGCGTAATTAGCCAAGAAGGTGCTGGTGGCAAAAAATACTGTGCAGCCGCGATCGTAAATAATTTCCGGAATAATTTTGTATTGTAATGGCGAAGGGAAAACATGAATTCTAATGCCGTTCAACATGGCGATGAGTGAGCCTGTAAAGCCAAAAGCATGAAAAAGTGGCAGCACCATCATAAATTTATCTGTTGAATTTAAATCTAGTACCGCCATGACTTGTGAGACGTTGGCCAGAATACTTTTGTGCGAGTGTACAACTCCTTTAGGCTTGCCTTCTGACCCCGAGGTAAACAGCACTATTGCGGGTTGTTCAGGCAAGCTGGTTTCCATGGCTAAGCGAGGATAGTGCAAAGCATAGCCCATGAGCCATGCACGATCTAATACACCAAATTGCGTACGTAAGTCTTCTAAATATACAATATTTAAGCCTTTTAGGTGATCGACGGCGTTTGCTAAATCGGCTGCTTCAATAAATTTGTGCGAAGTAAAGATAGTTTTAATATTTGCGGCCGTACAAGCGTTCTGCATGCCGGCCGTGCCTGAGGTGTAATTGAGCATGGCAGGTATACGATTAAATGCTGACATACCTAAAATGAGCGCTAACGTGTTGGTGATGTTGGGCATCAGCACGCCAACAGTCTCGTTCGGTAGAGTCACTTTAGTGGCAAGTCTTCCCAAAGCCAGACTCTTTTTTAGTAAGTCTTGGTAAGTTTCTTCCACTTCATTCATGTCTTCAATGAGCTTGTAGCTACCGCCGAATTTATCGAGAGCATCTACAAAGGCCTCAAATAAAGTGCGACTTTTCTGTGCCTGAAACAACATGTCTTGCATTACGCTACGCATGCCTTCGCCAGCTATTCTGCGTTTTTGCTTAACGCTTAAGTGGCTTACATTTTGTGCGGGTTTTGGCATGGAAATATGTGTGACTGGTAGTACGGTAAGTGTGACTTTTGGCAATATTTTTCTTAAGTGATAGCTGGATAAGCGTCCGAAATAGGATTCTGCAGCGCCGTCGACACGTATAGGCAAAATGGTAGCGTTTGTTTTAGCTGCGACAAAGCCAGGGCCATCGTACACTTTCATTAAGCTACCAGTGAGGGTGATACGCCCTTCGGGAAATATCACTACATTCTCTCCGGCATCCAATAAGCGAATCACTTTTTTCATTGCATAAGGACTAGTTGGATCAACACCTAAATGTGGCGTTAAGCGTAGAAATTGTCTAAACCACCAACTTTTTAGCACGCTGTTATGTACCACAAATGTGGCTCTTTTCGGGATAAAAAGGCCTAACAATAGGCCATCAAGAAATGATTCGTGATTTGCTACGATCAATAAGCTGTTTTGTTGCGGTATGTTTTCTAATCCGTTAACTTTTACGCGAAATAATAACTTGCAGATAAACTTGATGAATAAAGCGATTGTCTTCATATGAAACATCCTATATTTCTTCTCGAATATAATTTAGTACTGCTTGAATATTTTCCGCCATAGTATTTTTATCTAGCCAGAAAAACACCTCTTTGCCAATTTTTTCACTCTTTAATGCGCCGCTGTGATGCAATACCTTGAGATGATGTGTGACTGCGGTACGGCCTAATTTTGAGCTGGCCACAATCTGCATGATATTGAGACGCTCGCCCTTTTCAAAGCTTAACAGAATACGTTGGCGCTGTTCATCGCCCAGAGCAATAAACAAATCAGAAATGTTTTTCCATTCACTAGGAATATCAATAATTGATTTCATAACTAAATAATTAGTTATTTAGTTATGTTTGTCAACACTTGATTGAGTATGTTTTTTAATTTGTGTGTTTTGGGTATAAAAAAACGGCTCGCTATGCGAGCCGTTCTTAAACAAACAACTACTAATTAAGCATGATAAGCACGTTCGCCATGCTCGGTTGTATCTAAGCCTTCACGCTCTGATTCTTCTGATACGCGTAGACCAATTACTAAGTCGACGACTTTAAGCGAGATAAATGCAACCACGCCTGAAACCACAATCGCAGTAGCAACCGCCCATAATTGTGCTGTCATTTGTGCACCAAAGTCGTAAGCTGCTACGCCATTTGCCACATAATCTACAACACCTGCGCCACCAAGTGCCGGGTTAACAAATACACCTGTTAACAACGCACCTACGATACCACCGATGGCGTGCACACCGAATACATCAAGCGCGTCATCATAACCAAGCATGTATTTCACTTTTGCTACAAAGAAGTAGCAGACAGGTGAAACCACTAAGCCTATTACGATTGCACCCATTGGGCCAACAAAGCCACATGCCGGAGTAATAGCAACTAAGCCGGCAACAGCGCCAGAAGCAGCACCCAACATAGATGGTTTGCCTTTCAGCAGCCACTCAGAGAATGACCAAGCTAAAGTAGCTGCAGCAGTAGCGATTGTAGTATTCACAGAAGCTAACGCAGCATAACCGTTGGCCTCTAAGTTAGAACCAGCATTAAAGCCGTACCAACCTACCCATAGTAAAGCAGCACCAACCATTGTTAAGGTTAAGCTATGAGGCGTCATCGCTTCTTTACCGTAGCCAATGCGTTTACCTAATACAAATGCAGCAACTAAACCCGCCACACCTGCATTGATATGCACAACTGTACCGCCTGCAAAATCTAGCGCACCTTTTGCCCATAACCAGCCTGCATTTGCAACTACTGTGTTTAATGATTCAGCTGTTGTAATCGCATCCGGACCATCCCAGTACCAAACCATGTGTGCCATTGGTAAGTAAGCAAATGTAAACCATAACGCCATAAATGCTAACACTGCTGAGAACTTCATGCGTTCTGCAAAAGCACCGACAATCAAAGCTGGGGTGATGGCAGCAAACGTTAGTTGGAAACCAACAAAAGTTAACTCGGGAATGTATACACCTTTACTGAAAGTAGCACCTAATGATTCTGGTGTAACGCCAGCTAGGAATGCTTTACTTAATCCGCCAAAGAATGCATTGCCGCCTGTAAAGGCAACGCTGTATCCATAAATTGCCCACAAAACAGCCATCAGTGAGAAAATCATAAATACTTGCATCAACACGGAAAGCATATTTTTTTGACGTACTAAACCACCATAAAATAATGCCAAGCCAGGAATAACCATCAATGTAACTAAGACGGTAGAAACCAACATCCAAGTGGTGTCGCCTTTATTTGGCACGGGTGTAGGTGCGGCAGCAGCCTCGGCCGGAGCAGCTGCGGGTGCAGCTTCAGGTGTTGCAGCATCCACAGCCGCTGCTGTATCAGCCACAGCTTCTACAGTCGCTTCTGCAGCTGTGTCTTCAGCGTAACTAATGCCACTTGTTGCAATTGCACTCATACCGATGAGGGCAACCAGTGATAATACAGATAATAATTTCTTCATGTCATTGCCCCTTATAGTGCGTCTGGGCCAGTTTCACCGGTACGAATCCGATAAACTTGCTCTAAGTTAAAGACAAAAATCTTGCCATCACCGATTTTGCCGGTGGCAGCCGCTTTTTCAATCGCATCAACGACTTGATCCAGCATATCGTCTTTGATAGCAACTTCTAATTTTACTTTTGGTAGAAAATCCACCACATATTCGGCGCCGCGATAAAGCTCAGTATGCCCTTTCTGACGACCAAAACCTTTCACTTCAGTTACTGTGATACCTTGTACTCCAATGTTGGATAAGGCTTCACGCACTTCGTCAAGCTTAAAAGGCTTGATAATTGCGGATACAAATTTCATGCTTGTCTCCCTGTTGAACGTAAATATAAGCCACGTTGATTTTTAAAAAATAAAATACAGTATTAAAAATACAACAATCACTTAAGCAAACGGCATGCCAAATAAAAATTTATTATAATCAATAAGTTATAATTATTTATGAATTAACTAAAAATTATAAAATTCTCAAAAAACTGTTAAACTGCACCAAAATAGTAAGGAATTGAAATGTTAAATTCACAGGTAGTTCAAGACTTATCTAATAAAATCAGAGAGATATTAAAAACTTCTCCATTGAATGATGCAGATAAAAATATTCATGCACTAATTCAGGGCGTGTTCACCAAAATGGAGCTTGTTTCTCGCGAGGAGTTTGATATTCAATCTGAAGTATTGCGCAATACACGTGAAAAGCTTACTTTATTGGAAAAAAAATTGTCCGCACTAGAAGAGCTTAAACAAAAATAACAAATATGAGTCTTGCCGTATTGTATAGCCGTGCCCGAAGTGGTATGGATGCACCTGAAGTGGTGGTAGAAGTCCATCTGGCCAATGGTCTCCCGAGCTTTACCATCGTAGGTTTGCCTGAGGCGGAAGTTAAAGAAAGTAAAGACCGTGTACGTGCCGCAATTCAAACCGCACAGTTTGAATTTCCAGCAAGACGTATCACGGTGAATTTAGCGCCAGCCGATTTGCCTAAAGAAAGTGGTCGTTACGATCTGCCAATCGCATTGGGTATTTTAGCGGCGAGCGGTCAGATTCCGACTAAATCCTTGAGTGAATACGAAATAGCAGGTGAATTGGCGCTTACTGGTGAATTGCGACCGATTCGAGGCGCGTTAGCAATGACTTATCACATGGTGCACAAAACCAATGGTGTAAAACGTGCATTTATT
>Ga0315912_10003221_pt1 | contig 16433 bp, 12 predicted proteins | sample VfabasoilMG_FD_204469 | JGI IMG/M metagenome (GOLD analysis project Ga0315912, IMG submission 204469) | Garden soil microbial communities collected in Santa Monica, California, United States - V. faba soil | ecosystem: Environmental > Terrestrial > Soil > Garden | place: USA: California... | reverse complement strand
ATCACGTGATTGATGAGGTCGTAGCTTCGGCGCGTCGGGAGCGCGAGGATGCTGCGGTGGCCGAGGGCGCGCGGGCCGATCTCGCTCTGGCCGCGGTGCAGGAACACGATCCCGCCCGAGCCGAGATGGTCGACGAGCTCGTCGTTCGCGTCGCGCGCGCCGAGCGGCGGCTCCTTGAGGCGATCGGCGTAGCCGAGGAACGGCATCGCCGCGCTGACGCGTGCTCCGGCGCGCTCGTGGCAGAAGTAGAGCAGAGCGCCGAGCGACTGCCCGGTGTCGTCGCAGCAGGGTGGCAAGAGGAGCATGCGCTCGCCGAGCGACGCCTTCACGCGGCTGTTGGCGAGAATGTTCAGGGTCGCGCCGCCCGCGAGCAGGACCTCGGGCGCGTCGGCGGGCAGCGCGGCCACGCTTTCGACGCGCAGCTCCTCGAACACCGCTTGCACCGATGCCGCGAGGTCGAATGCCGTCGCGCTCGTGAGGTAGTCGTCGAACGGGAAATGCCGCCGTAGCTCGGCGAGCGATTGCTCGGGCGGGGCGCCGTGGAACATCGGCAGCTGCTCGCGGATGAACGCCGTCATCGCGGGTCGCGGCTCACCGAGCGACGCGAGCGCCATGAGCTTGCCCTCGCACATGATGCGCCCATACACGTAGCGCGAGACCACGTCGTAGAAGCGCGACGAGAACGCGTCGTGGATCGGACGATTCGCGAGCTGCTCGACGCGCCCGTTCCGGCAGCGGTACACGGCGTGCGTGTCGCCGCGGTCGCCACCGCCGTCGCACACGTCGATCGCGACGTCCTTCGCCTGGGGGAACGCGTGCACGATGGCGGCGTGCGCCAGGTGATGATTCAGGACCAGCGCGTCGAAGGAGCGGCCCCCGAGCTCGATGCGCGTTTCCGCCAGCCACTCGATGTTGCGCAGAGCTTCCGGAACGTGCTCGTTCTGGTACGCCGTACAGGCGACGGCGCTCACGTCCGCCAGGCGGATACCGCAGAAGTCGAGGGCGACGGCGACGAGCGTCTCCATCTCGGCGTGGGTGCAGCGCTTCTTCTTCCCGCCGAAGTAGCGCTCCGCCTCGACCACGGCGAGCACGCGCTCTTCGTCGGCGATGCTCACCGAGGAGTCGTGCACGTTGTACGAGAACGCGAGAAAGTAGCGCACGCTGGGTTACGTGGGGGGCGAGCGGCGGACGGAGGTCAGCTGAACTCGCAGTCGAACAGCACGTCTTCGCCGAGGGTGAAACGGCGCACGCGCGGCCGCAGCGCTCCGTCGAGACGGTCGATACCGGGCAGGGCGATCCCCGGCCTGCCCGTGCCCAGGAACACCGAGCTGACCGTGAGGTGCAGGCGATGGAAGGCGCGTGCCTCGAGGAAGCGCGAGACGGTCACGCCGCCGCCCTCGACGAACAGGCGCTTGAGGCCCCGCGCGCGCAGCGCGGAAATGACGCTCGACACGGGCAGGAGCTCGCCCTCGGCGTCGATGCCGACCACCTCGGCCTGGCCGAGCCCGTTGTGGTGCTCGAGGCCGCGGGAGCAGAGCAGCACCGTGGGCGCCGCCGCATCACGGAAGAGGACTCGCTCACCTTGCACGCGCCGGCGCGGATCCAGGACGACGCGCGTCGGGTTCTTGCCCGGCACCAGGCGGGTCGTGAGCTGCGGATTGTCGCACTCGACGGTGTTGGCACCGACGATGACGGCGTCGAACAGGGCGCGCAGGCGGTGCATGTGGCGGATGTTCTCGGGCCCGGTGACGTACTGGGAGGCGCCGCTCGCCGTGGCGATCTGCCCGTCGAGGCTTTGGCCGAGGTGACCGACCACGAGCGTCTCGCTCGCGCTGCCCACGCAGAGCGGCAAGAACAGCTCGAACAGCTCGGCACCCGCGCGCTCCGCGTCGGCGCCGAGCTCGAAGCACGGCGCGGCGCCCGGGGACACACTGACGATGCCCCGACCGATCGGCAGCTCTAGCAGGTTCCCCTCGGCATCGAGCGCGAGGCCGGCGGGTCGCACGAGCGGCTGCCCGAGGGCGGCTCGGCGGGAGAGCGCCCGGAGCAGGGCCCACGCGGTCGTCTCGTTGAACGCCGGCGCTTCGAGGGGCTGCTCTTTGAGGGAAGTGGATCGGGTCGTCACGGGGAATGTCCCCCCACCGCACTAGTCTGTCGCAAATCCGCCGAGAAATCGCGCAGGAACGAAAACAAGAATGTCTCGAGGCCCTGACGAGGCCCGGATCTGCCCGGACGCATGCCGCCAACGTAGCCGCGGGCAACGAACGGCTCCACCAGTGCCGCGCGCCGGCTGAGCACATGCACGGGGACACCGTCGCCGACGCTGCTGCCGGTGACGCCTCCCGGCGGCTGGTGGTCGCCCAGAATGATGACCAGAGTGTCATCTTTCACGCGGTCGACGAGGTACCGGCGCAGGACCTCGAGGTCGTAGACGAGGGAGTCGACGTAGGCGTCGGCCCCCTCGCCGAGCTCGGACCAGGCCGTCAGGTGCTCGCGAATCGGGAGCTCGCCGAAAATGGCGCCGTTGCCGATCCGATCCCAATCGCGCAGGAGCGTTGCCTGGCGCGACCATGGCGCGTGGCTCGAGATGAGCGCGTACTCGATGAAACGTGGGCGGTCGGGCGTCCGGGGTGTCGCCCCCCGCTCACGGTTCGTCTCGCGGCGGTCGACGAAATCCACGCTGTACTGATCCGGCAGGTTGTTCCACCCGAACGACGGGCCCTGGTAGTCGAAGGTGGCCGCAAAGTACTTCTTGTCGAAGTCGAGATACTCCTGCGCGAGCGTGATCCGCTTCGTCGCGGGCTGGACCAGCACCGTCCAGTAACCCGCGTCGCGAAAGAAACTGGCCAGCGTGAGCGGGTGCCTGAGCGTCAAGAGCTCGTATTCGAGCTGATTCTCGGTGCGGACGCCGGTGTTGAGCGACGCGTGCGCGAGCCACGACTTGCCGCCGAAGGTCGACGAATCGAGCACCTGGGAGGCCATGACGTAGCCCGCGGAGCCGAGCTCGGCTTCGAGCTCCGCGAGCTCGGGCAAGATGCGCCGCGTGAGCGCTGGCTCCTCGAGCACCGCCTCGCCGTACGATTCTACGATGAAGAGCAGGACGTCGACGCCGTGGAGCTTCGAAAGGTTCGTCGGGATGCTGGCGAGGCGCGCGCGCGCTGCGGCGATGGCGCGCTCCTGACGCTCGCGGCAGCGCTGGGCTTCCACCACCGCGCTGCCTTCGGCCACGAAGCGCCCGACACCGCTCGACGCGAACGCCCCCGTGAAGCGCTCGTCCGCCTGGGCTCGAGGTACGAGCGAGGCGACGAGGAAAAAGGCGGTGACGCCGCCGAGGATGCGGACGTGGGTCGGATGGGCGAGCGCGACCTCGAGCCGGCGCAGCGCCACGAGCGTCAGCAGGAACACGCCGACCAGGGCCGCGAGCCCGCCCAGCGTGCCGAGCACGAGCGTCGGAAGCGGCACCGTCTCGCGCAGCAGCCGGGGCACTTCCGGCAGCAGCGACAGGTTCAGGTAGAGATCGAAGGGCCGACGCAGAAAGCGCATCGAAACGCCGTCGGCCACCCGCAGCAGGCGCAGCAGCACGAAGCCCACGGCGAGCGCCACGTGGACGAACGGCGGCACGCGCCGGCCGCGCGCGGCGAGCAGCGCGAACGCGCCGAGCAAGACGACGATGTCAAGCGACGGGACGAGGTACCAGAGCCGCGTCTCCTTGCCGGGGTAGCGCACGTTCGCCACCGCATCGAGCACGAGCCACGCGCCGAGGAACGCGAGCGTGGGCAGAACCCCTTTCGTCCCTGCGCGTCCGCCAGTCACCGAGCAGCCATAGCACTGCCCCCGCAAGGGTCGTAGCCCCGAGGACGACCGCTGCGTGTGAAAAGAACTTCGGGCCAAGTGGGGCCCCGCCGAGCAGCGGTGTGGCGAATGTCACCAACACGTAGCAGGCGAGGGGTAGCCGCGCGTCGAAGCGGCGCTGACCGAGGATTCGTGCCAGCGCCGCGTGGAGCGCGAGCAGGGCGACGAGGTAGACCGCCACCCCGACGGCGCGGTGCACTGCGGCGGCCGGGAACCAAAACGCCAGCACGTGACTCCGTTCTAGGGTTAATGCGAGCGAGATACGCGCGGCATTGGCGAGCAGCGTCGCCGCGTAGGCCAGGGCGGCCGCGACGAGCAACCACCCGAGCCGGGCGCGGCGCCTCGAGAAGCGCCCGAGAAAGCCGAGCCCGAGCGCCGTGAAGAGGACGATCGCGAAGTTTGCTCCCGAGCAGGCGGGAGCGATGATGACGTGCGCCTCGCGCGAGATGTACCCGGCGCCGCGTTCGGCGACGAAATCGTGGCCCGTCACGCCACGAACCAGGGCGGTCGTCGGACCGAGCAAGAAGTCGAGCTCGCTCGCGCTGGCGTGAGCCGCGAAGCGCTTGAACGCGTAGTCGAGGGCGAGCACGAGCGCGCCGGGCGCCAGCGTCCACGGCTCGAGCCGGGCTCCCCGGCTCGGCGCCTGCGCTGCGGGCGGCGTCGAGCTCACGCCGCCTCCAGCGCGCGCCGACGCGAGCGCGCGCCGAGGAAGGCGAGTACGAGGAACAGCGCCCCGAGCAGCACGAGCTCGGGCTCGTCGGCGCCCTCGATCGGCTCGCCGACGGCGCTGTTCGACACGCCCGCGGGCAGCGGCAGTGGCTGATTCACGTTCGTCGCCGGTCCGCTCACGTTGCGCACCGTGTGCGAGACGGCCACGAACGAGGTGAGCTGCGTGAGCAAGCTGTAGCGCAGGCCCAAGGACAGCACCTCCGTCTTGGCGGCAGGGCCGAGCTCGCCGAAGCCGAAGTCGGAGACGCTCGCGATGCGACTGCGCGCCCACAGGTACTCGAGCGCCCGGTGCTCCGGTCGCGGGGTCGATCGCGCGACTTCGAAGCGTTGCGTGTAGGGCGTCCGGCCACCGACGCCCGAGAGCGTGATGCTGCCGCGCGGCGCGCCCCGGTATTTGCCGAGCACCACCACGGGTCGCGACGCGAGCACGTCCGGCACCGCCCGGGGCTCGACGTCGTACACGTCGAGGCCCTCGTACGCGACGCGCACGTCGGTGAGCACCGGGGCGCGCACGTAATCGCGGAAGCGCCGCGCGGCCTCGGGCGCCTCGGCCTCCGAGGTGACGACGAACGGCTCGCCGTAGCCCGCCTTGGCGATCCCTTCGATCAGGTAGCGATTCACGCCGGACCCGATGCCGAACGCGAACGCATTCGCGTCGCCGAGGTGCGCCCGCACGAAGTCCATCGCCTCCTTGTCGGCGTCGACGTAGCCGTCCGTCACGAGCACGAAGCTGCGCGAGCGCCCGGCGCTGCTCTCGAGCGCGAGCGCTCGCTTTAGCGCCGCGAGCAGCTCGGTCCCGCCGCCCGCCGGTTCCTCCTTGATGGCGGCGAGCGCGCGCGCCACGTTCTCCTTCGTCGCGGGGAGCGAGCGCGGGTCGAGCAGCCGCGACCCGCCTGCGAACAGGAGCACGTTGAAGCTGTCGGTCGGCCGCAGCGAGAGCACGAGATCGGAGAGCAGCGTCTTGGCGGTCTCGAGCGGGAAGCCGTTCATGCTACCCGACACGTCGAGGATGAACACGTACTCGCGCGGCGGCAGATCGGCGTCCGCCACGCGCGCGGGGGGTTCCACCTGGAGCAGGAAGAACTTCTCGGCGCCCGCGTCGAACAGCGTGAGCCCGGATTTTATCGCGTCGCCGGAGAGCCGGTAGCTCAGGACGAAATCGCGATTGCCGCCGCGGGCTTCCGCGGCATCGAGCGCGAAGCGCGTGAGGTTCGGGTTGTCGGGCTGGGCCGTGACCGCATGCGTGGCGCTCTTCACGGAGGCGAGCGGGATCCCGCTGGCGATGGTGCCGCTGATGGCGAGCGTGGAAGGCACCACCGAGCCCTGCTTCAGGTACGGCGTGGCGACGAACTGCGACGTTTCGGGGGCAGTTGCCGCCTGCTGGTTCGAGTAGCGCGGGCCGACGACCGTCGGGAACACGAAGTCGTAGCGGCCCTCGCTGGGCACGATGAGCTCGTTGTACCTGAGCGTGACCTCGATGCGGTCGCCCGGCATCACGTTGGCGAGGCTCATCGTGAAGACGTTCGGTCGCTGCTCTTCGAGGAGCGTGGCCGTCTTGCCCGCCTGCTTCGCCTTCTCGAACGTCTTCTGCGCCTGCACGCGTTCCTGGATCTTGGCTTCGATGACCTGATCGCGGATGGCCATCGTGAGCCCGTGCACGGCCGCGCGGTTCGAGGCGGGGAAGACGTACTTCGTGTTGATCGGCCGCTGGCCGCGGTTCTCGTAGACTTGCGTCACCGTCACCTCGGCGACCACGTCCGAGATGGCGACGTCCACACGGGTCGACTGCAGCGGCAGCTGGTCGATGCGGGGATCGCCGTGCTCGATCACGAAGAACGGCGCGAGCGTTTTTTCGGGAGCTGCCGCCTCGGCGGCGAGCCCCGTGGACGCGAACGAGAGAACCCAAGTGAAGACGAGGGCGACCCTGACCCAAAGCTTTCCCACCATGCGTGTCATCGAATCCTTTCGCCGCCGGTTGGCGGTGAAGGCCTCCCCCTGCAACCGTCGTGCGAACGCCCGCCAGGCTGCCGCCGTTACGAATTCGGCAGGATTAACGCTGCTCGTCGCGCTGCCCCCGCGGGCCGGCGGGTTCGGGCTGTGGCCCCCCACCCACGCGGCGCGTCGCCCCCGCCACGCCGCGGCCTGCCCGGCGGCTTCTGCGTGCCCTTACGGCGTGAACCAGATCGTGACGACCGACCGGGGCGGCAAGGTCAGGATGCCCTGGCTCGACAGGCTGCCGAGCTCGGCGCCGTGCTCGCCCGCTCCGAATACCGTGCGCGTCACGACCGAGGTGTCGAAGCCGCCGTTGACGAGCGACACCCTGGCGTCGATGTCGGTGGTGCCGGCGTTCACGAACACCACGCTGAGCTCGTAACCGGTCGGCGAGAGCCAGGCGGACGCCAGGAGCCCGTCGTTGCTCGAGACGGCGTCGGCGCGCATCCAGCCCGGATCGGTGTGGAGGGCGTAGTGCTGGAAGGCGTAGTACGGATCTTGGCGGGTGAACGTACTGGCGTCGAGACCGACCAGCGTCTGGGTATTCGCCGTGGGGCCGGTGGCCGAGCTGGTGAGCGTCTGCTGCACGTAGGCCGAGGCTCCCTCGACCACCGTGGTGTAGTGGAGGAAGAGCGCCGTGCCGAAGCCGTCCGACTGCATCTCGGTCTGGAAGATCGGCCGCGAGTTGTCGGCCGCCAGCGCCCCGACCGCGGCCAGCGCCTCGACGTCGAGGGCCTCGGGGTCGAGCCCGTAGAGATGGTGGGAGAGCGCGTCGACCTCGGAGAAGTCGAGGTTCGGCACGTAGTCGGCCATGCTCTGGAAGTCGGTGGTCTCGGGCGCGAGGATCCGCGGCAGCGCTTCGAGGCCCGAAAGCGCCTGAACCGTCGCCGCCTGGGCCTGGTCGAACCCGGGGTACTCGACCGGCGTGCTCACGCCCATCACCGGGACCGTCACGGTGCCCTCGGTGGGCAGGAAGCGACAAGCTTCGCCGAGCTCGGCGGCCGTCGGAAGCCAGTTGGGGTTGTTCTGGATACCGAGGTAGTCGGGGACGACGCCGATGGCCGCGTACGCGTCGAGCGAGCGGCGAATGAAGGAGGCAAAGCCCGCGTAGTCGAAGCCGCTTGCGTTGCGCGTCAGCGTGCAAGTGTCGGCGTTGCCGCTGCACTGGACCGACGCGTTGGCCTTGAGGGCGGGAGGCGGGCTCCACGAGGTCATGAACAGGGTCGGCTTGTGCCCGAGGCTCGCGGTCGCGGCGTCGATCAGCCGGCGCGAGATCATGAGATTGTCGTCGCCCGTGTGCTCGAAGCGATCGCGCAGACGCAGGATGTCGAGGCCGAGCTCGGCGAACAAGGTGTCGTAGAGCGCGTCGCGCTGCGGGTGGGTAGTGATCTCGTCCTCACCGTAGGCGACGGTGGCGCCGAACCCGACGAGCATCTGGTGCAGGTTCTGCGTGTCGACCGCGACCTCGGCCGTGGGCGTGGGCACCGGCGTGCAGACGCCGGCGACACACATCTGACCCTTGTCGGCGCAGGGTGCGTCGTCGCAGCGGGGCATGCACAGGCCCGCGGCCGGCGGGCGCCTCCCGCCGCACTGGGCGATGGCTCCCTCCTCCTGGGCGTTCACGCAGGAGGCGCCTTCGCGATCGGCACAGGCGGCGTCTTCCGTGCAGGGCGCCGTGCACACCCCGCACAGGCAGCTCGAGCCGCCGCACTGCGAGTCGATCCGGCAGGAGCGCAGCCAGTTCGTCTGGCTGTCGATCGTCTGAGGGCTGCTCTTCGGATCGCAGCCGAGGCCGCAGCCGATGGCCAAGACCGCGGATAGCCAACCCCAGCGTGATCTCGTCAGCTCGCTCACTCGCCGTCCTCTTCCGTCAGGTTCTGTCCACAGTAGAAGCTCACGGAGTAAGTGGAGCTCGGTCGGTGCTCCTTGTTGTACGCCGCGACCTCGTCCCACAAGGTGACCACCTCTTTGCGCACGGTAGCGAGGAGCTTTCGCACCTCCTGTTCGCGCGGGTGGCCGGGCCAGAGGTCGAAGGTCAGCGTCGTCCCGCCCACCTCGTCGGCGGCAGCCGAAACATGCCTGCCGCTCACCACCTTCGCCGCCAGGGCGTTCAGGACAGCGCGGTGGTGATCCACGATGGCCGCTTCCCAGCCCGCCGCCTGCCCCACGGGGATCAGGCAGCGATCGGTCACGCAGTAGGTGCCGTCGTGCCGCGTCTCGAGTCGGATCCGCTCGTCGGCGATCAGGCGCGCGAGCGCCGTGTCGAGCGCCTCCTCCGAGAGCGGCACGAGCGCCGTCAGGCGATCTTTGCGGATCGGCGTGGAGGGGTAGATGTGCACCCACACGAGCGCCGCGTTCGTCTCGTCGAGGTCGCCGACCTCGCTCGCGCCGAGCTCCTCGAGCTCTTCCGCCGTCGCAGCGCGGTAGCGCGTCTCCTTGCCACGACCGCTGCGGCGGACGAGCCCGCTCTCCACCAGATCGTTCAGGATGCTCCGGACCTTGCCCTCTTCGTCCTGCTTGAAGTGCACGAGCACTTCGTCCCGGCTCGCCGACTCGCGCTCGACCAGGAAGGCGTGCAGGGCTCCCCAGAGCGTGACTCCGCGCGCGGTCACCGACTCGCTCAAGCGCTGCACCTTCTGCTGGTAAGAGCGCAGCGCGAGGCCGAACATGTCCGCGATGACCTTCTTGCCGAGCTTCTGCCGCTCGAGCTCGCGCACCAGGCCGACGAACACCTCGTCGGCGACGTGCGACAGCGGCGAGCGCACGCCGTCAGCCGTCGACAGCTGCGCAATCAGCACCATGGTCTGGCGCACGATCGCGTCGATCAAGACTTGAGCATTCACGGCAGACCGGATCCGTAACTCTGACGCGACGAGCGCCGCTGCGGAACCTTCTTACGGTACGACTTCTCGAGGGCGGGCAGGGGATGAGGGAAATCTCACCGCATCACCCGAAAATTCCGAGCGATTGCCAAAGCTTCGGAAGCCAAGCCAGGGCTCGAGAAGATCGAGCTCGGCTTGCTGTCCGCGACACGTTGCCCGAACGCTCGGCGCGCACGCGTTCGAGCAAGCGCTTGCTGCGCGCTTCCGACAGGCAGTGCTGACACCCGTGTCCGTCGGGTGCCGAGTCGATGCCCCGCACCCGTGACAGGTGCGCGGCGATGCTCGCGCGGGTAGTGCCGGCCGCACGAGCTCGGGGGAAATGCCCCGTCCTTTTGCAGACGAAACACGAGGCCGGATTCTGCATTCGGCGGGCTCGAAGGCCGGAGGAATGGCTCTGCATTCGGATATGGTAGATCCGCCGGGCCATGCGTTTCAGGACACCGTTCTGGCTGCCCCTCGGCGCGCTCGTCGCCGTGGCGGGGTGCGAGAAGGAGCAAAACGAAAAACCTGCGGCCCCGGTGGCGAGCGTCGACAAGGCGGCGGCCATCGACCCCGCGCTGGCGAAGGCCGTCGCCGCGGCGTCGGGAGCGGTAGGGGCGAACGCCGCTCCCTCGGGCCCCGGACAGCCTCCGCCGGGAGGCATCTTTGCGCCCGGTGCAGCCGATCGCGAGATGCCGAAAGGCGCACCGCCCAAGCTGACGCTCGGCAGCAAGGGCGCCGAGCCGCGTGTTCAGCTCGGACCCGTGCAGCCCAAGCCGGGCTTCAAGACCACGGGCGTGGCCGACGTGGCGGTGCAAGCCGACGCGCGGCAGGGCGCCTTGCCGATCGCCTTCGCGGTCTCGCTCGAAGCGCTCAAGCCGAAGGGCGAGGCAGCGGCGGGCGCGGGGGAGCTGGTGACGATGAGCCTCAAGATCGGGAGCGCCAAGCTCGGGGTCTCCGGTTTGCCCGCGGACATCGAAGCGCGCGTGAGCAAGCTCAAGGGGACGAAGGTGGAGTACCAGGTGGCAGCGAACGGCGCGGCGTCGGGCTATCGCTACGAGCTGCCGGCGGGCACCGACGAGACGCGCGACCACCTGCGGATGCTCGTGGATGCGCTGGCGCTCGTCACGCTGCCGATGCCGGTGGAGCCGGTCGGCGTGGGCGCGATGTGGATGGTCGCCAGCCGCGAAGGCGTTTTCGGGCTCGATCTGGTCACGTACCGGCTCGTGAAGGTGGAGCAAATTGCCCCGGAGGGCGCCACGCTCTCCATCGCCACCAAGCGCTATGCCACGAGCAATCGTTTCGACTTCGAGGGTCTGCCGCCCGATGCACCGCACGATCTCGCCGAATTCGAGGCCAAGACGGACGGGAAGCTCGTGGTGAAACCCGGCTCGCCCCTGCCCGTGAGCGGCGACCTCGAGTCGCGGCTCGTCGCGCAGCTCCTCATGCCGGGACCGCAGCAGCAGCGCGGCGTGATCCAGATTCAGTCGCGCGTGGCGCTCGATTTCGGTAAACACTGAGGGGCCTTACCCGGGGCTCGAGTCGGCACGGAACGAGACGACTATGGTCACCGAAACCAACGAGCTGGTGGTCTTCCACTCGGTGGTGAGGCACTCGAGCTTCGCGAAGGCAGCGGAGGAGCTCGCGCTCAGCCCGTCGGGCGTGAGTCGCATCGTGACACGCCTGGAGGAACGTCTCGGCGTGCGGCTCGTGCAGCGCACGACGCGCAGCCTCTCGCTCACGGAGGCGGGGAGCGCGTTCCACGCCCGCGCGACCCAGATCCTCGAAGACTTGCAGGAGGCCGAGGCCGAGGTCCAGAAGGCGACCACCCAGCCGCGTGGCAACCTGCGCGTGACGGCCTCGCTCATGTTCGGGCAGCGCTACGTGATGCCGCTCCTGGAAGAGATCCTCGAGCGCTTTCCGGACCTGTCGATCGATCTCACGCTCACCAATCGCTTCGTCGATATCATCGACGAGGGCATCGATCTCGCGATCCGCATCGGGGCGCTCAGCGATTCACGGCTCATCGCGCGGCGGCTCTGCTCCAATCAGCGCGTGCTGGTCGCGTCGCCGCGTTACATCGCGAGCCACGGCGCGCCGGGGCACCCCGAAGAGCTCAGCCAGCACGAGTGCATCATCTACACGGGCTTCGCCAAGCCGCGCGAGTGGAAGCTGCTCGGGCCGGACGGTCCGGTGAGCGTGAGCGTCAGTGGTCGTGTCGCCACGAACAACATGGAAGTCGTCGACGATACGTCGAAGCGGGGCCTCGGCATCTCGGTCGGCCCGACCATGTCCGCGTACCACGCGCTGCTCTCGGGCGAGCTCGTGCGCGTGCTCGACGACTACACGTTCGAGCCGAGTGCGATCTTCGCCGTGTACCCCTCCGCACGGCAGCTCTCGACCAAGGTGCGCGCCGTGGTCGACTTCCTGGTCGAAAAATTCCAGGATCCGCCGAGCTGGGACCGCGCGATCGGGGGCAAGGTGGCGGGTTTTCCCTGATCGGGCAGCCCGCCGATCTGGCACAGCGCTGACCGAGGTCTGGCAAGGATGTCAGCCGGAAGGGGGCTGGGCAGCCCTACGGTGCGCGTAAAGGGTCGAATTTTGGCACTGGCACGCCCCCTGCAGCAAGCTCGAGGCTAGGAGTTCCTTGCGCATGCCTACGAGCCGTACCTGGGTCCGACTGAGCGTTTCCTTGCTGGCGGGCCTTCTGCCCTTCGCCGTGAGCGTGGCGGCCCGCGCCGCGGCGTGTGGTGAGCAGGATTGCCCGAAGAACTGGGAGTGCAAATCGGAGTCGCGGCCGACCGACAGCATCGCGTGCGCGCCGGGCGCCGAATGCGCGATCCCCGAGCCGGCCACGGTGGAGTATTGCTCGCCGCTGCCGTGCTCGAGCGATGCGGACTGCGCCTCCGACATGGTTTGCTATTCGGGGACGCAAACCGAGTGCGTCGACGCGCCGCCCTGTGCGAGTGGCGCCGAGTGCGCCGCGCCGGCCGACACCGGCTGCACCACCGTCACGGTGAGCGCTTGCGTGCCGCGCTACGTCCTGCCGTGCGAGACGGCCTCCGACTGCGGCACCGGCTTCACGTGTGAAGAGCAAGAGGACTGCGCGTGTGGCGGCTCGCCCGGAATCGGCGCGGGCACACCGAGCTCCGGCAGTGGCAGTGGTCCCACGCCGAGCGACAGCGGGAGCTCGGGGAGCGCCGGGAGCTCGGCTCGACCGGCGGCTCCTCCCGCCGACGGCGGTGCGGCCGAGCCAGTGCCCGCTGACGGCGCCGAGGCGCCCGCTGACCCGGACGGCAAGGTTCCGCCGGACGGGGGCAGCGAGCTCCTGCCGCCGGACGGCCAGTGCACCTGCACGCCGAGCGGCGTGAAGGCCTGCAAGCTCACCGTGGTCGGGTGCACCACCACGACGGACTGCCCCTCGGGCCTGACCTGCGAAGAAAATCCGTCCGGCACCTGCTGGGCGAAGTCCGACGGCACGAGCGGCTGCGACACGCCCGACCCCGCCAGGATCTGCGCGCCGCCGTACACCGATCTCGTGAGTGGCGCCGGTCGTGCTGACGACTCGGGCGGCGAGAACGGCGGCTCGACGACGGGTACCGGCGCTCCGGAGCCTCCGAAGAGCGGCGGCCCGCCCGACGGCAGCGGTGTCCCTGCGAGCGTCACCAGCGAGCCGGCGGCCGATGGCAGCCACGATGTCGTCACGCACGCCGGCTGCTCGCTTGCCGGTGCGCGCGATGCGAACGCCCGGGGCTACGGCCTCGTGGCGCTCGGGCTCGCGGGGCTCTTCGGCGCGCGCCGCCGCCGGCGGTAACGCACGCCGTCACGGTGTGGTGAGCTCGCGGCGCCTGACCGCGCTGCGAGCTCGGGACCTCAGAAGCCGAGCGACGTCTTGCGCTCTTCGGCTCCGGGTAGCGGATCACCCTTCTGGTTGATCACGGGCAGGCTGGGTGCCTTGTCGGCGTTCGTCTTGATCCAGGCCTGCTTGTCGTCCGGGAGCTGGGACTCGTCGTAGATGGCTTCGACGGGGCACTCCGGCACACAAGCGCCACAATCGATGCACTCACCCGGATCGATGTAGAGCATGTCCGCGTCGCCGTGGAAGCAATCCACGGGGCAAACAGCGACGCAGTCGGTGAATCGGCAGGCCTTGCAGTTGTCCGTGACGACGAAGGTCATAGAGCGCTCTCTCTACCGCCACGGCGGAGGCGAATCAACCGCGTTTCGCCCCCGTCCGGGCGGATCCGGCAGTGCGCGCGCTCGGCGTTGTACTAGCCTCCCGGCGCCTCATGTCCCGGCCGAAGAAGGGTGCTGCCAAGGTCGAGCTCGTTCCCGCGGGGATCCGCGTGGGGGACGAGACGGTGCCGCTCCTCGCGGGGACGGCGCACTACTGGCGGCTCGAGCCGGAAGCCTGGCGGCCAGCGCTCGACGGGATCAAGGCGCTCGGCCTCACCCTCGTCGACACGTACGTGCCGTGGGGGGTTCACGAGCGCGGCACCGGTGATTTCGACTTCGGCAAGGTCGACCCGCGCCTCGACGTGGCGCGCTTCATCCGTCTGGCGGGTGAGGTGGGGCTCTACGTCATCGCGCGGCCCGGACCGCACATCAACGCGGAGCTCACCTGCTTCGGGATCCCCGAGCGCGTGATCTGGACCAAGGAGTGTCAGGCCCTCTCGGCAGGCGGCAAGCCGGTGGCGCTACCGGTCCCGCCGCTCGCTTTCCCGGTGCCGAGTTACGCGAGCGAAGCGTTCCACGCCGAGGCGCGCGTCTGGTTCGACGCCGTCGGCAAGGAGCTCGCTCCGCTCATCTGGCCGAACGGCCCGATCGTGATCTTGCAGGTCGACAACGAAGGCGCGATGTACTTTCGCGACGGTGTCTACGACCAAGACTACCACGCCGACGCGATCGCCCTCTATCGCGGCTTCCTGAAGGACAAGTACGACCGCGTCGAGAAGCTGCGCGAGGTCTTGAACGAGCCGGGCGCGACGTTCTTCAACGTGGAGCCGCCGCGGCGCTTCTCGGCGACGACGACGCTCGACCTCGCGCGGCACCTCGACTGGGCCGAATTTCAGGAGGAGCTGATCGCCGGGGCGTTCACCCGCTACCGCACGGCGATGGAAAACGCGGGCATGAGCGGGGTTCCGACCTCGCACAACCTGCCGCTCAGCGAATCGGCGACGCCGCTCGACCCCGCGCGCGTCGGGCGCGCCGTGGAGCTCCTCGGGCTCGACTACTACCACGGAGCTTCTCCCCCCCAGCGCACCGAGATCGCGCGGCGCACCTCCGAGCTTGCCGTCCGCTGCGCCGCGCGCGAGCACCCGCCGTTCGCCTGCGAGCTCGGCGCCGGCTACCCGCCGTTCTTCGCGCCACTCAGCGAAGGCGACAACCTGTTCACGGCGCTCGCGGCGCTCGCCTACGGCCTGCGCGGCTACAACCTCTACATGGCGGTGGAGCGGGATCGCTGGGTCAACGCGCCGATCGATCCGAAGGGTCGCATCCGGCCGAGCGCCGAGGCGTGGCAGAAGCTCACCCGCGCGCTCGTGCGCTTGCGTTTCGGCGAGCTCGAGCGGCACGCGCCCGTCCACGTGCTCTTGCCGCGCTCGCTCCGGCGTCTGGCGCGCGTGACGCACGCCTTCGGACCGCTCAGCGCCGCGTTCTTCCAGGTGCTCGGAGCCAGTGCCGAAGACGCCTGCTTCGAGGACGAGATCGGCCTCGGCGCGCCCCCCGCCATCCGGACCGACCAGTTCGTGCAGGAGCTCGAGCAGGCGCTCGACGGGGCGGGGATCCCCTACGCGTTCTCGAGCGACGACGTGGCGCGCCACAGCTTCAAGCACGCGCGCTGGACGATCGTCGCCTGCCCCGGGGCCCTCGAGCCGGAGCTCACGTCGCGCATCGTGCGGGCGCGCGCGCGGGGGCGGGCCGTGACGGTGGGCCCCCAGGCGCCGCTGCTCGACGCGAGCTTCCGTCCGCTCGCGGAGCCGCCCGTGCTCGAGGCGGACCCGGGCGACCCGGTGCCCGCGCTCCTGCCCTTCGATGCCGCTGCCATCGCGCGAGCCGTGCTCGAGGCCCGGCAGCGCCTGGAGCTCCCGACGCTAGAGCACGAGCCGAGCGACGTGCGCATCACCCTGCACAGTGACGCGCGCGGGGTGCCTCGGGTGCTGTTCGTGATCAACGCCTGCGAGCGCACGATCGAGGCGAAAGTCACCGCGGCGGGGGCCCGCGAGGGCGTCGACGTGCTCGACGGCGCGCTCTTCCGCGCTACGGTCGGGCTCTTCGAGCTCTCGGTGCCGCCCCGTTGCGTCCGAATGCTCGAGCTCCGCGCCTGACGTCAGGCGAGACCAAGGCTTTCTTCGCCCATGTTGCTCGAGATCAATCCGTTCGGACCCGAGCCCCGCAAGATTCGCCGCGCCGTCGACGCGCTCGAGGCCGGCGAGGTCATCGGCTACCCGACGGACACCGTCTACGGCCTCGGCTGCGACATGTTCAACAAGAAGGCGCTCAACCGCCTCTACCAGATCAAGGGCATGGATCGCGAGCAGCGCCTCGCCTTCGTCTGTCGCGACATGACCGAGATCGCCCGCTACGCCGTGATGCACGATCGCGTGTTCAAGATCCTGCGCAAGTACCTGCCGGGCCCCTACTGCTTCATCCTCGAGGCGACGCACGACGTCCCGCGCGCCATCCAGGGCCTCCGCAAGACGGTCGGCGTACGCATCCCGAACCACCCGGTCGCGCTCGCGCTCGTCGAGGGACTCGGGCGCCCCATCGTCTCGAGCACGGCGGCCCGCCACGGCGAGGTGCCGCACATCGACCCGCGCGAGCTCGACGTCGAGTTCCAGGGGCTCGCGATGGTGCTCGACTGCGGTCCGGGCGGCACCGATCCGACGACGGTCGTGGATCTCACGGGCGACCGACCTGAAGTGATTCGGCCGGGCGCCGGGGATACGGCGCCGTTCGAGTGAGTTGAACTCAGGCGGGGGAGGGGTCGAGGGGGACCAG
>Ga0315912_10003220_pt1 | contig 16437 bp, 17 predicted proteins | sample VfabasoilMG_FD_204469 | JGI IMG/M metagenome (GOLD analysis project Ga0315912, IMG submission 204469) | Garden soil microbial communities collected in Santa Monica, California, United States - V. faba soil | ecosystem: Environmental > Terrestrial > Soil > Garden | place: USA: California... | reverse complement strand
GGAGTGAAAACAAAAAAAGGCGTATGGAAATGCTGATTTTATTCCACTCATTTTTGAGTTGAAGATTCCGGATATATATAAAATAGGAAAGAGTCTGCCCGAATATGATGATGATGTCGTCACGCAGAACGCCATATACCAGGAACATAAAGGAGGCAACCAAACTAATCTGCCAGAAAACGGTAGGAGAGACGACTTTTCCTTTCTTTTCAGAATGGAACAGCTGGACGATCAGCCGGATGCCAAAAAGCGATTGCGCCAAAAAGCCAAGCCCATAGATCCAGTACTGGTCATTAAATTCCATCCGGCGTAAAGATGATCAGTAATTGCCAATTAGATAAAGTGTATCCCGGAAAAACAAACTTAATTAGGGGATGGAAAACCTGGCGGCGATAAAATATGACTTAATAGTTATAGGTGGTGGGGCAGCCGGGTTTTTTGGAGCTATACAGGCGGCGGAGTTAAGTGCCGGACTACGTGTTCTGATTCTGGAGAAATCCTCCAAACTTCTTACGAAAGTGAGAGTTTCCGGAGGAGGACGATGTAATGTCACACAAAACTGCTTCAACCCTTTTGAGCTATCCCGTCATTATCCACGAGGGGAAAAACCTCTGAAAACCCTTTTTAAAGAGTATCATGCAAAACATGTAGTTGACTGGTTTACGAGCAAGGGAGTACAGTTGAAAACTGAGGCGGATGGGCGAATGTTTCCGGTTACGGACAACTCTAAGACAATTGTCGATTGTTTCATGCGAGAGGCTAGTCGACTGAGAATTCGAATCGAAATCAGTCACGGGGTAAATGCAGTTGAGAAGGAAAACGATGTCTTTTATGTACGAACAACCGCAGGGGAGAAACTTGCAGCAAAAAATATTCTAGTCACTATAGGTGGCAGCTTGAACCCAGACGCTTACAAGTGGATCAGCGACCTTGGACACACGATCATAAATCCTATTCCGTCATTATTTACATTTAACGATGAGGAGAAGAATTTTAACGATTTGATGGGTATCTCCGTTCCGGCAGCGACCGTGAGAATTGTTGGAACAAAATTTTCTCAAGAAGGCCCGGTGCTAATCACTCATTGGGGATTGAGCGGGCCAGCGGTGATAAAGCTTTCCGCGTGGGCGGCCGACTATTTAAACAAGGCCGATTATAAATTTGATGTGCACGTCAATTGGATCGGCTCGGTGAAGGAGGAGGAACTGAGAGTCCGGCTACAGCAACACAAAATCACCGGGGGTAAACAAAAGGTCTACACGAATGGAATGTTTTCAATTCCCCACCGCCTATGGCAACGGTTGTGCGAGCGTTCAGATATAGCAGAGTCAAGATTGTGGGGCGAACTTGGGCAGAAGCAGCTCAACAAACTGAATGAAAACCTAATACGCTGCCCATTCAAAATCAGGGGGAAGACGACTTTTAAGGAGGAGTTTGTTACCTGTGGTGGGGTTGATCTCAGGGAGATAAATCCGGAAACTATGGAGAGCCGCAAAGTAAACAACGTGTTCTTTGCCGGTGAAGTGTTAAACATTGACGGGGAAACCGGCGGATACAATTTCCAGGCGGCTTGGACTACGGCTTACCTCGCTGCCCGGTCGATCACGCCAGGGTAGTAGGGCTTAACAAACTGCCACTCATATCGACTTTTAGGGTCATTACAGAACCATGGATCCAGGCAAGATTTGGACGATCATGTCCTATGGGAAAGCCGAAAGCAATGGGATAATCAAACCTGCCTACCTTGTCAAGCACAATTTCTTCAAGCGTCTCTCCAAACGGGAGTTCACCTTCTTTTAGTGCCGTCATATGCCCGACTACCAATCCGGCAAGCTTATCTAACTTGCCCGCTCGTTTAAGCTGCGTCAGCATACGGTCGACCTTGTAAAGTGATTCATCTATTTCTTCTATAACCAGTATCCGGGCATCCAGAATTGGCTCACTTGAAGTACCTAATGAATCAACCAATAAAGAAAGATTCCCACCGAGCACATGACCCGTCGCGATTCCGGCCCTGTTAGATTTAATGGAACCAGATGCTAGCGTGCTCTTTGTACCAAACAGGGCATTCCGCAGACTGGTAATCGAGCTGTCATTTTCGGGCTTATCGAAAAGAACGGGCATAATCCCATGAATACTTTCAATACCAAGTGAAAAGATCTTTAGGTGTAAAGCGGTGACGTCGCTGAAGCCCACAACCCATTTTGGGTCTTTAAGGAACGTTGAAAAATCCAATTGATCCATAATTCTTGTAGTTCCATACCCGCCGCGTGCGCAAACAATTGCACGAATCTTTTCATCGTCCAACATCATCTGAAGGTCAACGGATCTCTTTGCATCTGTCGAAGCGAGATAGGGGTGCTCATCACTAAACAGGTTAGGCGCATAAACAACCTTTAGACCCCAGTCAACAAAAGTATTTGCAGCAGCTTCAACATTCTGATAGCGCACTTTTCTTCCAGGCGCGACAATTCCAATCCAATCTCCTGACTTTATTGATGTGGGTGTACGCATGGTCAAAAATAGAAATACTAACAAATAAAGTTCAAAAAAAAACCCTTCTGAACGCTAATCAGAAGGGTGGAAATAATGTTACTAACCGTGACTACTTCGGCTGTGTAGCAGGAGGTGTTGTTGTGGGCGGTTTTGGAGTCACTCCTAATTTCTTCAGTACAAGATCAGAAATGTCCATCTTGTCATCGCCATAGAGGATCACGTCGAGACCTCCGATTTGCTGGCTAAGTATAAAGGTGAAGCCATTCTCTTTTGCGACATCTTCAATTCCCTTTCCGACCTTCTTATATACGGGCTCCATCAACTGGTTTTCCTTCGCCGATATGGTTGTCTGCGCATCAGCCTGAAGCTTTTCAATGTTTTGCTGCATTTGTATCAACTCGCGTTCGGTATTGGCGCGAACTGCTTCCAGCATGGTATTAATGTTCGCCTGATAGTCAGCAAGTTTCTTTTGATATTCCTGATATTTGGAATCAATCTGATTCTTCAATTGTGTTTGTGTAGACTTCAGTTCAGTATCAATTTGTTTTGCTTCAGGTAACTGAGTAATAATGTACATAACATCGGCATAGCCAATTTTTGTTGGAGCCGTTTGTGCCTGGGACAATAGAGTTCCTAATCCAAACACAGTTAATAAAACGAGTTTTCTCATCACAATAATTCAATTTAGTTTTTTATCTTATCATTAGGGTCGCCGAAACCCAGTTGGTCCAATACAAAATCAGTGTAATCGTGCCTTGGGTCCGTATAAATCATTACCAGTTCACCTGCCTTGTCAAACATTATAGCCAGGTTATTTTCTTTGCATACTTTATCAACTGCATCCCACACTTTGTCCTGAATAGGTTTAATCAGTTCTTGTTTCTTTAGGAAAAACAGCCCACCAAACCCAAAAATTTTCTTTTGATACTCCTTCAATTCAGTTTCCTTTTTCTGAATCGCTTCAATTCGTTCTTTCTTCATTTCCTCCGTCAGGAGTACCTGCTCTGCCTGTAACGAACTATACAAACCATCAATTTTCTTCTTATTTTCCTGTATTTCCTTCTCCCACGCCTCGGAAAGCTGGTTTATCTCATCCTGAGCCTTCTTATAATCAGGCATCTTGTTCAGGATAAAATCCGTGTCAATGTACCCGAACCTCTGAGCGTAGACAAAATTCAGGCCGAAAATGAGAAAAAATATCGTAATAATATAAGCACGCATATTATCTGATTTGCTGACCTATTGTGAAGTGGAACTGAGAACCACTGACAGCTCTGTTGCTATTGAATGGGACAGGATCAAATCCATAGGCCCAGTTTAGCCCAATTAGACCAAACGCAGGCATGAAGATCCTTGCACCGACGCCAGCAGCTTTATACAACTTAAACGGATTAAAGTCTTCGTATTGTCCCCAGTTGTTACCGGCTTCCGTAAAGATCAATCCATAGATGGTTGCTGCATTTCCTGTGGTCACTGGATACCTTAACTCAAGTCCGAGCTTTTCATAGACTACGCCACCAATTTGCGATTGGCTGTTTCCAGCTTGATAAGTAGGCGGTGTAATTTGATTGTCCTCATAACCACGGAGTCCAATAATCTCCTTGCCGAGGACAAAAGAATTAAAACCGCCGGCCAAACCACTACCACCCAAAACGAAGCGCTCAAACGGACCGATCCCTGTCTTTTCTTTATTGTAGGCACCGATAAATCCAAAATGTACCTTAGCCTCTAATACAAGCTTCTTTTTATTATCTAATGGTATATAATATTTTGCATCGAACATCCACTTGTGGTATTCCTGCCACTTATTTCTTTCTTCAGCAGTAGCCGTGGCGTAGTCAAGATCATTGAAAGATGAATATGGAGGAGTAAGAGTCAGGCTTAACGAAACCTGTGAACCTTGCGCCGGATACATCTGATTGTCGACACTGTTTCTGGACAGCGTAGTGTTAAACGTGAGCGCATTGGACGTACAATTTGTACATCCGATCTGATAGTCGATATTCTTCAGGGTGTAAATAGCATAACCAAGTGAATTGGTTAAAGAAAAATAATTGTCTGGCCATTCCAGCATCCTTCCTAATCCAATTGAGAAATTATCTGCAGAAAGCTCAGAATTGAGGTCATTGTAGCTGGTGGCTCCGACGCCTGGGTAACGGGACAGCGATCTTACATAGCTGACGCTAAAGCTATGAGGCTTGCGTCCACCCATCCATGGTTCTGTAAATGAAAAACTGTAGCTCTGAAACGACCGGCCATTTGCCTGCATACGCAGTGATAATTTTTGACCATCGCCGACAGGTAGCGGTTTCCAGCTCTTTAGGTTTGGTATATTTCTCAGTGAGAAATTATTAAAGGTCAGCCCAAGCGTTCCAACAAAGCCATAGTAGCCTCCCCATCCTCCGGATAGTTCAACCTGATCATTGGACTGTTCCTCAACTTGCCATTCTATATCAACAGTTCCATTTGCAGGATTAGGAGACAGCTGTTGCCCGATTTTATCCGGCGCAAAATAGCCCAGCTGTCCAAGTCGTTGCTGGGTTCTGATAATATCCGAACGACGGAACTTCTGACCGGGTAAGGTACTTAATTCACGCCGGATAACGTGATCGCTGGTGCGATCATTTCCTGAAATGGTGACTTCACTGATAGTTGCCTGCTCGCCTTCCCTAATTCGCATCTCAACATCAATTGAATCACCGGACACTGCGACCTCAACCGGATCGATTTGGAACCACAAATAGCCGTCGTCCATATAGAGCCCATTTATATCAAGTCCCTTTGGATTGAATTGAAGTTTCTTTTCGTACTCTGCTTTATTGTATACGTCGCCTTTGTTGATGGCGAGCACTGCACTTAACTGCTTATCGGTATAAATGTAATTTCCCTTCCAGATAATGTTTCTGAAATAATACTTTGAACCTTCAGATACTACAAAATCAACGTTGATGGAATTGTCACTGTAACTATATATCGTGTCTGAGAGAATTTCTGCGTCACGGTAGCCCTGGGTGTTGTAGAAGTCGACTATTTTCTTTTTGTCATCATCATAGTCCGTTTTAATAAACTTCGAACCCTGGAAGACATTAACCTTGGCGTTGTTCTGGATAAATTCAACTAGATCTTTGGTGCCGACAACATAACTGGAGTCAAGAAATTCTCTTGGATTTATGTTCATGATTTCGGTGAGCAGTGTTCGGTGAAGGATAAACCGGGGACGTTCATGCGTTTTTTTCATTTTCGTCTTGAGCTGTGCATCGGATACGCTCGTATTTCCCTCGAAAGAAATTCTGTTAATCTTAACCTTTGATTTTGGGTTAACCGTAATTCTAAGTCTTATTCCTTCGCCGTTAAGCGTATCCTTTTGCTGGAGAATTTTTACCTCCGTATTCAGAAAACCCTTTTTTACGAAATATTTTTTTACAGCAAGCTCGGTATTGCGAACCATCGCGTCATTGACAATTTTTCCCCGAATCAGCTTTAATTCATCCTTTAAGCCGCTTTCCTGCGATTTTGAAATCCCCGCGAAATAAAATCCCGTTAATCTCGGTCTTTCTGAAAGAGCCAGGCTGAGATAGACATTTTGCCCTTCAATTCGATCGACCAGAATGGTAACATCCCCAACCAGTCCATGTTTCCATAAACTCCTAATGGCGTTAGAAATTGCGTCTCCGGGGATTTTAATCTTGTCTCCAACTTTTAATCCGGTGAGGGAAACCATGGCACTCTTATCGAGGATATTCAGCCCCGTTACCTCAATTCCGGCAATCGTATATTCTGCAGGGTTTGTATAATTCAAATTGTTTTCGGAGATGCCTGTCGAGCGGTCGCTACGGTTTCGACGAAACTGAGCCCAGGAATCAGCAGTCACACTTAAAAGGACAATTAAGAATAAAAGACGCTTCATCAACTTACCGGGTTCAATTGTTCACTTGTTTTTCCAAATCTGCGCTCACGTTGCTGATAGGACCAAATGGCTTCGTACAAATGGTCTTTACGAAAGTCTGGCCAGAGTGTGGGTGTGATAAATAGTTCTGTGTAGGCTATTTGCCATAGCAAAAAGTTGCTAAGCCGCATTTCCCCACTGGTGCGGATCAGAAGCTCCGGATCTGGGATGCCGGAAGTCTGCAAATAGTTTGTAAACACATTCTCATTTATTTCGTCGATTTTGACTTTGCCTTCCAACACCTCTTTAGCAAGGGTCTTTACCGCCTTGACAATCTCCCATCTTCCGCTGTAGCTAAGGGCAAGGACCAGGGTTAAGCCCGTATTATTTTTTGTCTGATCAATTGCCCACTCCAGATTCTTTTGACAATCACCGGGAAGGTGTGAAGTATCACCAATGGTGATCAACCGGACCTGATTCTCGGTAAGTCTTTTTATCTCCTGTTTGAGGGTATTTACCAGCAACTCCATCAACCCGTCAATCTCAGCTTTGGGCCGGCCCCAGTTTTCTGTGGAAAAGGCATAAAGTGTCAAATACTTAATCCCCAACTCACCACAGCCTTCTGTAATGTCCCGAACCGCTTCAACTGCGTTGCGGTGCCCAAAAATGCGCATTGCTCCCTTTCTTTTGGCCCACCGTCCATTGCCGTCCATTATGACCGCTATGTGCTTAGGCAGATTGTTAAAGTCAATATTTTCTTTATAAGAAGCCACAAGGTCGCAAAATTAGTAAAAGATATTGGTTATTCTGTTTGTGGAGTCTCAAACTAAACCCGGTGAATTACTTATAAGGGTTAGTTGGGCAGGGAATGGTATAAAAAGTGCGGGTAATGCTCAGGCCAATGAAATAGTAGTTGTCATTATCATTGGGATTGCCGTATTGATAGTTCTTATTCCGGGAATCGCCGGCCGAAATATTATCCAGATAGTCAAAAAAGGTTTTTCGCACGCCAAATTCCAGGGCAAAATACCATTTAGGATTGTATACGTATTTCAACCCTCCGCCAAACGGTACAGAGGCCTGTACATTACTATACTCGGCATTCTTTTGCACGTCTCCAGACATACCAAAGAGGGCGATGCCACCCATCAGATAGGGACTAAACCGTACGAACCTTTTAGTTTCTCTCCAATTTAGGAAGTGATATTCCATGACAGCAGACACCTCCAGCAAGAAGAGATCAAAGGATGCATTTCGGGTACTTGCAAAAGGATCAATCGGTTTTTCGCTGGCGCTAATCTGACCGCCCGTAATGGCTGTACGGAAACTTACAACCTTGCTGAGGTTGGAGCGATAGAATACAGTCCCGGCGGGCTTTGAGTATTTAAAATTGTAGGTTCGAACGAGATCTCCGGTATAATTAAACGTGCCCAATCCAAATCCAACTTCGGATCTCTGAGCAAGAGCTGCGTTCAATGAAACGAACAAAATGAAAATTATGAATAGCTGCCTCTTCTGAATCAAAGGATCATCTGAATTTAGCCCTGTGGAAGTTCTTTCCTAGAATCGTCGTTAACTTAAAGGTAGTTACCATAAAGATATCACGATGGTCTTTATCACCTCTTGAATTGCCAGGATGCTCGCTGCCGTAGCCGGGCACTACCGTATATGTATCCCCATCGCGGCCTGTGTATACAAACGTCGGATTGGCAACTACTTCATTACTTCGGTATGACATTGCTTTAGCCAGTTCATTATTAAACACACCCAAGTCGACATAGTTCTTGCTCACGTCGTCGATATAATCCGTAAACAAATATCTAAAGCCAAATTCGACAGAGAAGTCAAGGACTTCGTTTAATCTAAAACGAGCACCAATACCTAATGGTATAGCAACTTGAAGCTTTTTGTATGGGGATGTTCCGGCATTTGCATCTGTAGGGAGCAAAGTTGACTTTTGTCCCTCTGTACCAAGGGGTTGCAGATCAACCCATTCCCCCGCATTTGCAAACGGGGTTCCATTAAGGTCTGCATCCGGTACCTGGGCCTGAGGATTGTGTAAGAAGGTCGACACGCCAAGGAAAACATAAGGCGTCCATTTTACCCTGCTGATATAGGTGGCGTCATTTTCAAAAAGGTCAAAACTTGCCACCGCGGACAGTTCTGCTATTCGGTTTCGGAAGGACAAGTTCCGCTGATAACGATAAACTCCATTATCCGCATCACCCTCACTAGCCGATTCGGTGTCTGAACCCTTGAGGGTACCGTACATAAAGGCGCCCGTAAGGGTGTACCGTGGGCCAAACCTATGGGCAAAGATTAGACTCGGTGCTGGCCTCGTAAAGGAAATATCGGTACTGAAAGTGCCTGATTTTGGAGATAAATCTCCGTAATAGTTCAGCGCGCTCACCGAAATACCGATCATGTTGTATATTTTCTCTTTGCCAAACCAGCTTTTTTTCCCTCTGAAGCTTGAGATACGCTTGTTATTCTTCTTTATGCTTTTGCGATTGATCTGGGCACTGGCATCAGGGATAAAGGATAGCGCGAAAACGGCCACTGCCAGGTAAAGAAGCTTTCTCATAGGTCTTAAGTTAATAATTAACCAAGGAACTACAAATTTAGCAAAATATCAATTCCTAATATCAAGACCCCAATTCAACTTTTGCCTTAACGTCTTAAAGTATTGGTTGCTTTCAAGCTGAACAAGGTGGACTTTAAAGTCGGCTTTCTTGACCACAAGTTTAATAGTAGAATCAACAGAAGACATCCGTGAATCGAGAGAAACGAGAAATCTCTTGCTCCTCCCCTCCACCTGAAAAGTTATCTCTGAGCTATCGGAGACAACTATTGGGCGCACCGTCAGGTTATGAGGACTCACAGGGGTAATAACAAAGTTTCCGGAGCGTGGAAAAATTAGGGGACCACCGCAGCTTAGAGAATACCCGGTTGACCCAGTTGGGGTGGCAACAATTATTCCGTCGGCCCAATAGGAATTCAAAAACTCCCCGTCTATATAGGTATGAATAGTAATCATTGCCGAGGAATCCTTTTTCATCAATGAAAAATCATTGAGGCCAAAATTGAGGGGACCGAAGATATCTTTATTGGAGACCAGTTTGAGAACGGCTCGTTTATCCAGGGTATATGCTCCTTCAAGCAGGTTCTGAAGAGCCTTTTCAGTGTCTTCCTTGCTGATAGTAGCGAGGAAACCAAGCCGCCCGGTGTTAATCCCCAATACAGGAATTTCAGATTTTCCGATATGCGTAATTGACTCCAGCAAAGTTCCATCGCCTCCTATACTGATAAAGAGTTCAATGTTATTTAACTCCACTCCGGGATGGTAAACCTGGTATTCAGATTTGATTATCGATCGCGTCAGGTATTTACTGAATTTTGAAGAAATGCTTAAGTCTACCTTGTGCTGGCTAAGAATTTCGAATATGTGAGTGATAAATGGCGCTGATGATCTGTTAAATTCTTTGCCATGGACAGCTATTCTCATGAAGTGGTATTTTACAGCTCCGGTTAAGCCCTTGCCGCAGCTATATTAAAGATAGGAACGCTTCCCGTCTGGACAAAGCGTGAATTCATTATATATCCAGGTAACGAAGCAGCATGTCAATACGCTCCTTCCCATCTCCCACAGGTTTCGTGTCCTGGTAGCGTCCAATTACCTTGTATCCAAACCGTTCGAGGGTAGCAACGATGCGCAACAGATCTACCTGGTTAATTTTCAAAGTCAGCCTTAGCTTTGAAGGATCAAGAGGATCTTCCTTCACCAGACTGCTCAGAACTTTTGCATGATTCTCTTCAATCAACCGGCTGATTTCAGAAAGGGAATAATCAACATGGTTCATAGAAAGGACCAATATTCCTCCCGGCATCTGAACGGCAGCGGTTTGTGCAAAGGATGTAAGGGTGTCCTGAACGGTAATCAACCCGCAATAACTTTGATCTTCATTTAAGACAGCTATTACCTGAAGCTTATTATCAGCGGCCACTTTAAGAATGTCATAAAAATGGGTGTCCAGCTGTACATAACAATTTTGACCAACAAGGTTAAACTCTTTAACGGACTTTTCGATTTCGTTGGTTTCCAGAATAATTTCTTCAGAGATAAATCCCAGGAGTTTGCCATTGTCAACAACCGGCATGTAGTTGCAGCGGAACTCGTCCATCCACACAATTGCCTTATGTGCGTCATCGTCACCTTTGAGGGGTGGAATCATGTGGTTTATTAAATCTTCCGCTATCATCGACAGTTGTTCAACCTATTAACTTAAAAAGTCTTCTACAAGTTCATTAAACTTTTCCGGATGCTCCATCATTGGGGCATGGCAACATTTATCAATAAATCTAAGATCCGAATTGGGAATTAGTCTGTTAAATTCATGTGCGACCAAAGGTGGTGTAATGGTATCGTTCAACCCCCATACTAGTAACGTTGGAATTTTAATTTTGGGTATTTCATCGGCCATGTTATTACGTTGAGCCGACTTAGCAATGGCGACTATTCGAAGGCATTTCGGAATGCTATTTGTAATTTCAAAAACTTCATCAATTAATTCTTTCGTTGCCACTTTCGGATCGTAGAATGTATAGGAAACTCGTTCTTTAATGTACTGGTAGTTACCCCTTTTAGGATATGATCCCCCCATGGAGTCTTCAAATAATCCGGAGCTCCCGGTGAGGATGAGCTTCTTGACTTTTTCGGAGTTTTTTAGCGCGTACATCAAAGCGATATGTCCACCTAAACTGTTACCTACCAAAATCAAATCTTTTAGGTCCTTGAGCGCAACAAAATCTTCCAGAAATTTCCTTAATCCATCAAGTCCGGCTTCACGGATTGGCATTTCATAAAGCGGCAGCATGGGAATAATTACCCTGTAATCTTTAGAAAACCTGGTTACCAGGCCTTCCCAATTACTGAGCGCACCAAACAAACCATGTAAAAGAAGCAAAACTGATCCATTTCCTTCTTCCACGTAACGAAAACCCTTCTCTTCCCGAGTTGCTAGAGCCATAGTCGTGACTTATAGGTGATAAATAAGTAAAAAAAATACTGAGAATGAAATGTTTCTAATGTAACCAGACGGCTTCAAAAAACATCGCCAAATACTGGCAATAAACCACTAATCCAAATTGCAAGGGTTGGGGCAACATCTGCAACAATCGGATAAAGCACGGAACCATCGGTCCAATCAGGAAGGAACCTTAGCTTTAATGAGTCGACAATCCACAAAACTACGCTAAACATAAAAGTGGTACGAAGGAGTCCGAGAATACCACCGGCTGCCTGATCTACACTCCCCAGGAAAGTCCTGTTTACGGAAGCGCTAATTAATTTACCTAAAAGGCCGACAACAATTACGACCACAATGAACACAGCGATAAAAGCTATATAAGGGAGAAACTTTTCATTCGTATCAATTCTGTTAGCTAATAAAAGCATAGCAGAGCCCATTAGTTTGAAGCCCAGCAAGACTCCAAGGACCACGGCAAAAAGGGAAAACAATTCAAGCAGAAAGCCTGACTTGTAACCATGGTATGCGCCGAGGAGAATGAATAGCGCGAGGCCAATATCTAATCCGCTCAAACCGTAAGAAGTTTTTTCACCAATTCAGAAATCAATTTTCCATCAGCTTTTCCCGCAAGCGATTTGGTAGCCAGACCCATTATTTTACCCATATCCTGAGGGCCTTTGGCGCCAATTTGAGTGATGATCGCTTTTAACTCATTCTGGATTTCTTCCTCCGAAAGTTGCTTGGGAAGGTATCGGTTTATTATACCCAATTGAAATAGTTCTTTCCCAGCCAAGTCCTGCCTATCTTGTTGTTGGAAAATATCAGCCGATTCCTTGCGCTGTTTGGCCGCTTTAAGGAGTAGTTTGTTCTCGGTCTCCATGGAGAGCTCGCTAGTTGCACTCTTATCTGTTTCTGCCAGAAGGATAAGGGATTTTATGCTTCGCAACGCTTCAAGTTCTTCTTTGTTTCGGGCAAGCATTGCCTTTTTAATATCCGCATCTATTTGTTCTTTTAAGCTCATAAGTATTCATTAATGTAGTTTACGAAACGATTTTTTAATTAATTGAGTTAAAACAATATTTAAGAACGGAATTGATTCACGCACGAATATGACAAGACTTAGTGTCAATATTAATAAAATTGCCACACTCCGAAATGCACGTGGAGGAAATAATCCGGATGTAATAAAAGTGGCTCTTGACTGCGAAAGGTTTGGAGCTCAGGGCATCACGGTACATCCTCGGCCTGACGAACGACACATACGCTACACAGACGTACTACAATTGAAGGACGTTGTTAAAACAGAATTTAATATAGAGGGGTACCCTGATGATCGATTTATGAGAATCATAAGCCTGGCGAGACCAGCACAGGCTACCCTCGTTCCGGATTCACCAGACGCAATAACTTCAAATGCCGGTTGGGATACTCTTAAGCATGCACATTTCCTGACGGAAAGGATCAAACAAATAAAATCTTATGGCGTACGGGTCTCTGTCTTTGTTGACCCTATTCCAAGAATGATCGAGGGCGCGATAAAGATTGGTGCCGATCGTGTCGAACTATACACTGAACCATATGCCCATGAGTTTCTGGTTAACAAGGAAGTTGCCGTGAAACCCTATAAGGAGTGTGCGAGGATAGCAGACGAAGGTGGGCTGGGAGTAAATGCGGGACACGATCTTGATCTTAACAACTTGGGGTACCTTGCTCTGCATATTCCTTACCTGGAAGAAGTCTCTATCGGCCATGCACTGATTTGTGACGCACTTACATATGGACTTGAGAACACGATTCAACTCTATCTAAAACAATTGCGTCAGAATTGAGCGACAGTTCTTATGAAATTCCGGATTTGTCAGGAATGAGTTAAGATATGGGAAATCCCCAATCCGGTATCTCGAAATCAAGTTACGGGGTACGTCATATTCCTAGTTTTTAGATTTGATGTAGTTATATTCACCACAAAATCTTGAGGCAGACTCTTAAGAATATTGCCAGTAGATAAACATTAAAGAAGAATTAGTTATGAATATAAAAAGCAAATTTAACGATTCGGAGCTTGAGCGTATAAAGGTTGCGGTCAAGGAAGCCGAAAATCAGATTTCGGGCGAAATCGTCCCGGTTATCGTTGAACGCAGTGGGCGCTACCTGATCGCCAATTATAAGGGTAGTCTAGTTGGATCCTCTTTTGCTTTCATTGTAATGATTGTTCTTGACCGATACATTATACTTAATGCTACTAACACACTTTTCTATGACCCGGTTTTCATTTTTCTTGTTGTAATTCTTGGAGGAGTGCTGGGTGGGGTTATTCCAAATTTTTCCGACGGGATCAAAAGACTTTTAATAAGCCAGGCATACATGGATCATACCACCCGACAACGGGCGGAAAATGCCTTTCTGGAAGAGGAAGTATTCAACACAGAACAACGTACAGGAATAATGATCTTCATATCCTTTTTCGAGCATGAAGTGATTGTGATGGCTGATCGGGGCATCAACAAAGTTGTTGAACAGAAACAATGGGATAAAATAGTAGCGGATATCGTACTACATATTCGCTCCGGAAATATTATTGAAGGACTGGAAACTGGAATAAAAAGATGTGGAGAAATACTCTTGGAAAAAGGATTTCACAAGAGCGGCACTGACGTCAACGAATTGCGGGATGATCTCCGGATAAATTGAATATCGTTTGAAGCAACCTCGACGTCAAAATGCAAAACAAGGCACTCGTTTATCTTTTTTCATGAAATCTTTAATCATCACGCCTCTTCTTTTATTCACTTTTTTAGGGTATGGACAGCTTCAAATTCCTGATCATGGAGGAGTTTGGGTACATGATAAGGCCAATGTGCTTAGTTCCTCAACGAAAGCATGGCTTGAATCTGTTCTGAAAGCGGAGCGAGACTCCACCAGCAATCAGATAGCAGTATTGATTATACCCTCATTGGAAGGTGAGTCTCTTGAAGATTATTCCTTGCGGGTTTCAGAGCAGTGGCGTCTTGGTCAGGAATCAAAGGATAACGGAGTGCTTTTGTTGATTGCCATAAATGATCGTGAGATTCGTATAGAAACCGGCTATGGTCTGGAAGGTGTGCTGACGGATGCGCTTTCAAGTCGAATCAATCGAAATGAAATTGCTCCCAATTTTCGTCAGGGTAATTACGACGAGGGTGTTAAAGCAGGTGTTATTGCGATAATACAAGCCATTAAAGGCGAGTATACGAATGATGAACCTCCTGTGCGGCGAAAATCATCTAAGAGATCTCCTATCGGTACAATTTTGTTCTTGATCATAATTATTATAATTGCCTCCAGGCGAGGGCGCGGAGGACGCGGTGGCGGTGGTTATTGGTCGGCAGGTAGCGGATGGGTTGGAGGAATGGGTGGCGGCTTTGGCGGAAATTCCGATTCGTGGGGATCTGGTGGTGACTTTGGAGGCGGCGGCGGATTTGGAGGCGGCGGCTCAAGTGACTCATGGTAATGCGCCCTCAAAACGACAGGCTATTCAATAATAAAAGACCATGACTAATTCAAGTGGGTTGATATCTGGGAAAGTCGAGCAGCGAGGTTATAAAATACCTGGTTGTTGGCGATTGTTACTTTTCGTTTCTCTCCTTCTGTCCAGTCATACAATAAGTCTTGGACAAAAACCATTGCCTGAGTTATGGGGTATTCATGTTCATGATGAGGCGAAGCTACTTTCGCAACAAACAGTAGATGAAATAGAAAGGTTATTAAAAGCATATGAAGATTCTACATCAAACCAGATTGCGATACTGATCATCTCCTCTCTTGAGGGTGAAGTTTTGGAGGAATATACGTTGCGTGTAGCGGAGAAGTGGAAACTTGGACAAAAGGACAAAGACAACGGGGTATTGTTGCTCATAGCTGTTGATGATCACAAAATGCGGATCGAGGTCGGTTATGGTCTGGAAGGAGTGGTAACAGATGCACTGGCAAGCAGGATCATTCGGAATGAACTGGCACCAAATTTTAGAAAGGACGATTATGATACCGGAGTCATTTCGGCGGTTAATGCAATTATCGCCGCTATTGGAGGTGAATATAGGGCAGATGAAACGGATGAAAACTCAGCCGAAGAACTCGGTCTGAAGGAACGAATACTTCTTGGCGTATTTATCTTCGGGATCCTTGGGGTGTTCACGGCAGCGGGACTTTTTACGACGGGTTGTGCAGGTTGGTTTCTCTATGCCTTTCTTATTCCCTTTTATGCAATATTCCCTATGATAATCCTTGGAGTGAACGGCGGAATTGCCGTTCTGGCGACTTATGCTATTGGTTTTCCAATACTGAAGATGATAGTGAGCAAAACACCATGGGGCAAGCGTATGGCGAGCAAAGCAGGGACAAGTCAAGGGAAAGGTGGAGGATGGTCGAGCGGGTCTGGCTGGTTTGGAAGTGGCGGAGGATGGTCTTCTGGTGGCAGCAGTAGTGGCGGTGGTTTTTCTGGTGGAGGAGGTAGTTTTGGAGGAGGAGGAAGCAGTGGTTCGTGGTAAAAATAATTAGAAGGCCCAGGATCTGCAACACCATAATTTAAGCAGCGTATCATTTCAATGTCGCCTGACTTGAAGGTATAATGAATTGTTTTTTCGTGCATTCAGTACTTTTCCGACAGTGGACGGCACAGGTTGATTGAATCTTTGATTCTCAGGAAAAACCAAAGGAATAGCCAAACAAAATTTGTGTTCTCGCACGACACCCTTATTTTTGACCCTTCTTTAAAAACTCAATCACAGAATGAAACGCGACAAGGCCATATTCGATCTCATTGAGAGAGAAAAAAATCGTCAGGAAGCCGGCATAGAGCTCATTGCCTCCGAAAACTTTACCTCCCTTCAGGTTATGAAGGCTCAGGGGTCGGTCCTTACCAATAAGTATGCAGAGGGTCTGCCGGGCAAACGTTATTACGGTGGATGTGAGGTTGTAGATGAAGTAGAACAACTTGCGATTGACAGGGCCAAGGAACTTTTTGGAGCAGAATGGGCAAATGTTCAGCCG
>Ga0315912_10003219_pt1 | contig 16439 bp, 15 predicted proteins | sample VfabasoilMG_FD_204469 | JGI IMG/M metagenome (GOLD analysis project Ga0315912, IMG submission 204469) | Garden soil microbial communities collected in Santa Monica, California, United States - V. faba soil | ecosystem: Environmental > Terrestrial > Soil > Garden | place: USA: California... | reverse complement strand
GAGGGTCTGGTTCTGTTCGAGAAAGTCGGCGGTGAGCTTTGCCTGTTCTCTGCCGATGTTCGTGAGCCAGGCGTCGGAGCTTTCGATGAAGCCTTCGGCGTCCCAGTTGGCGTTGTTCACGGATTGTCCGTGTCGGATGTAGTAGAGTTGCATTTGTTTCCCTTGTGATGTGATTTTGAACGGGGCGATTATAGCCGATGAAGATTTCACCTATGACAATAGGCGGATTTCGCAAGTTCTACTTGCGAAGTTCCAGAAGTAGAACTTCTGGATTCCGTTTTAGCTCTCTTGTCCAAACTGTCTTTTCCAGATATGCTCGCCACATGAAAACATCGCGCATTGGCTGGATCGCCTTATACCTAACCATGACGTACTTCTCGTTGAATTGTCTCACATTGACTCGACCTCTCGCCCCGCCTCCCGCTTCATCCACTCCCTTCGTCCTGCCCAGTGACACATTGACCCTGCCTCCCCCCACATGGACTCTGACCCCGTCCCCGGTTCCGTCCGCGACCTTCACGCCTGAGCCAGCCGGGTGCCTCAAGCCGCCCGACGATTACACGCGCGTGACCGGAGACGGCTGGACCCTCAATCAGCGGACGCTCGCCATGCTGGCACATGCCCAGGAGTTATACGGCGGTGAACAGGACATCACCGGTTACGCCATCACACAGGGAAGTTATACGGACGGTGAGTCTGCATCCTTTGGCACACACTCAGGCGGCGGCGCCGTGGACCTCTCCGTGTTGCGGCGCGGAACGTACACGATCCTGTGGGACGATATCCCTCCCTTGCTCCACGCCTTGCGGACGGCAGGCTTTGCGGCGTGGTTGCGTGAATACGGCGAACTCTACGATGGCTCGCCGATCCACATCCATGCCATCGCCATCGGGGATGCGGAGTTATCGCCTGCCGCGCAGGAACAACTCACAGGCGAAGCGGGTTACTTCCGCGGCTACAGCGGACTGCCCGTTGAGGAGGGCGAGTCTCCCGCGCCAGATCGGTATGGTGGTTTCGTTCTCTGCGGTTGGATGATCGAGTTGGGGTATGGGGATTTGAGGTAATTCAGTTGTAACCAAAATTACCTTGTCCATATGGGTATTATTGGGTATGCTTGATATTAAAGGGAGAAACCCTTGATGTCACCCAGAAAAAAATCAAAAGTAAAAAAAGTGAACTATTGGGCAATTGTGCTTAGTGTAATTACTATTGGTGGTATCGTGTTTGCGCTTCTTAATGATATTTTAGATCTGGGAGATCGTCTTTTCAATAGAGAAGCACCTACCCTATTACATCAACCCGTAGAAATTGCATCGGATGATTTGGTTCTATCAACCTTCCCGTATTTTATTGGTAACACTTGGGAATATTCTTTTGGCACAAGAACAAATGCCAGCGCTGACCATCCAGAAACAAACGAAACAGCGAAATACACAGCAAAAGTTGTAAATGTTGAAACTATTGATGAAAGTAAAGCAAGGGTGTTTTATATGGAGGTCTCGCCACCTGCCGCGAATTATGCAGGTTGGATTTTTAATGCTCCTTGTGGCTCTGTAACTGACACAAAAATAACCTACATGATCTTAACCGATGGCAAAGCCTTGTACGAAGAATGTGACCGGCTAAAATTGATTGATATTGCAAACAAGCTCTTTTCCACTCCGGAAAACCCGCCCGCTGGCGCAGCGTATGTGCTACCGCTAACGGAAGGAAACCATTGGTCGCGTTATGGTGATGAACCAAATCAAGACAATACATTCTGGCAGTGGTATGTCGAACCAAAAACTGATATAACGGTTCCGGCAGGAACATTCAAAGATTGTTATAAAATTAGCTTCAGAACGAACCCTGATATTACAACCCATATTGTATGCCCAGGAGTTGGGTTGGTGGCATCAGAGTATCATCATTTTGGCTCCATCGTGGACTATCGCGCTGAGCTTACGTCATATAATTTCGTTGTTCAATCTAAATAAACTTGACTCGAATAGAGGAACATTCATCATGGCAAAATGGCAATATCGAATTGTTCATGTCGACACCTTGGGACAAGGACTCAATCCCAAATTAAAAATTTTTGACTCAGAAGCTGGTGAACGAACATTCAATAACCCATCTGATAAATTGGAATATATAAAATACATTAGTAATTATTTGAATTATCTTGCGAAGGATGGATGGGAAGTTGCTGAGATGATTTCCGATTGGAAAGAATTGATACCTGTTCCTTTAACAAAGGGCTTCAGTATCACATCCCCAACCTTCTTGTTGCGCAAAGAAACTGCTGAAGAAAATGCTCAAAACTAAAACCAACAACTCCAACGGCAACACCGATAAATCCCTTGAACAATGGCTATGGGACGCCGCCTGCTCTATTCGCGGAGCAAAGGACGCGCCCAAGTACAAGGATTACATCCTCCCGTTGGTATTTGCCAAGCGCTTGTGTGACGTGTTCGATGATGAGATCAACCGCATTGCCAAGGAAGTGGGCGGACGCGCCAAGGCGTTCAAGCTCGTTAATAAAGACAAGAAGCTGGTGCGGTTTTATATTCCCCTTGAGCCAGCGGATACGGAAGAACCCGTCTGGTCAGTGTTTCGGTTACTGGCAGATAAGATTGGCGAGAAGCTCACTGACTATATGCGCGACATCGCCAAAGAAAATCCACGGCTACAAGGCATCATTGACCGCGTGGACTTCAACGCTACCACACATGGACAGCGCGACATCTCCGATGACCGTTTGAGCGCCTTGATCGAAGAGATCAGCAAGAAGCGGCTGGGACTGAACGATGTGGAGCCAGATATTATCGGGCGCAGTTACGAGTATTTGATTCGCAAGTTCGCCGAAGGCGGCGGACAAAGCGCAGGTGAGTTCTACACACCGAAAGAAGTGGGCATGGTGATGGCTCGCATCCTTGACCCTGAACCAGACATGAAAATTTATGACCCATGTTGCGGTTCGGCGGCATTGTTGATTAAGACCCAAATCGTTCTTGATGAGAAGATGGATGTAAGGTCTCGAAAACAATATGCGCCGCTCAAGATGTATGGGCAGGAATATATAGCCACCACTTGGGCAATGGCAAACATGAATATGATCATTCACGATATGGAAGGCGAAATTGAAATTGGTGACACCTTCAAAAGCCCCAAATTCCTCGTGAATAACAAATTGCGCACCTTTGACCGCGTGATCGCCAACCCGATGTGGAATCAGGATTGGTTCACTGAAAAAGATTACGACTCGGATGAATATGGACGTTTCCCTACGGGCGCAGGCTTCCCAGGCAAACAAAGCGCGGACTGGGGTTGGGTACAGCACATGTTTGCCAGTCTCAACGACTCAGGGCGTGCCGCGATTGTCTTGGATACAGGCGGGGCTTCACGTGGAAGCGGCAGTTCAGGCACGAGCAAAGAGAAGACGGTTCGCAAATGGTTTGTGGATAATGACCTGATCGAAGGCGTGATCTACCTGCCTGAAAACTTGTTTTACAACACCTCTGCCCCAGGTATCATTTTATTTTTGAACAAAGCCAAGCCTGCCAAACAAAAGAATAAAGTATTTCTCTTAAATGCCAGCCGAGAATTTGAAAAAGGTGACCCCAAGAACTTCATTCCCGATGAACCAGACAAGGGTATTACCCGCATTGCCGAGACTTTCAAGGCATGGAAGGAAGAAAAGAAATTTAGTTGCATCGTGAGCAGGGATGAGATTATCAAGAACGATTACAACATCTCGCCGAGCAGGTATATTCACACGGCGGACGGAGAAGAATATCGTCCAATTGTGGAAATTGTTTCTGACCTTGATTATCTTGAAAATGAGGTTACCGAGACAACCAAGAACCTTCGAGATATTCTGCGACAATTAATAAACTGACAATGCAACAATACCCAGAACATTGGACATCTACACGGATCGAAGATTTCGCCTTGGTAAAGGGTGGTAAACGGCTACCAAAGGGTGAAAAGTTGTCAGACACGGCTACGCCTTATCCTTATATTCGTGTTACTGATTTTGAGAATTTTAGGGTGAATTTATTGGATCTAAAATACTTAAAGCCAGAGACACACCAAGCTATTCAACAATACACCATTTCTAAAGATGACATTTATATTTCTATTGCAGGAACCATTGGGGTGACTGGCAAAATACCAAATGAAGTTGACGGGGCAAACCTTACGGAAAATGCAGCGAAAATAGTCCTTACTTCAGATGCAATTGATTCAAGCTTTGTGATGTTTTATCTAGCGTCAGATTTTGCGCAACAAGAAATAAAGTCTCAAACTGTAAAAAATGCTCAACCGAAATTGGCGTTGACCAGAATAAAAAAATTAGAAATCCCTACACCTCCCCTCTCTGAACAACGTCGCATTGCTCACGTGTTGACCACAGTCCAAACTGCCATCGAACAACAGGCGCGGATGATCGCCTTGACGCGCGAACTCAAGTCCGCGCTGATGGGGAAGTTATTCACTGAAGGTCTACACGGCGAGAAGCAGAAAGAGACGGAGATTGGGCTTGTCCCTGCGAGGTGGGAAGTAGTGAAGTTAGGAGAAGCTGTTGAGTATGTTGATTACGGCTATTCGGCACCTATTCCCAAAACAGCACCCGATAATGGCATAAAGATTGTTAGTACGGCTGATATTAACAGACAAGGCGAAATGCTTTATCGGAAAATTCGCTATACAACTGCGCCAGAAAAAACTATTCAGCGATTAACTTTGGTCGATGGAGATGTGCTCTTCAATTGGCGTAACAGCGCTGAATTAATTGGCAAAACGGCTGTATTTGAACAACAACCTGAACCACATATATTCGCATCCTTTATTTTACGTATTCGTTGTGACGAAAAGAAGACACACAATTATTTCTTGAAACATCTAATGAACCACTATCGAGAACAGGAAGTATTTGTGAAGCTTTCTCGGAGAGCTGTTAATCAAGCAAATTACAATAAGAATGAAATTTCGGAGTTGAAAATTCCTTTCCCGCCATATGATGAGCAGGTTAAGATTGCCGAAACAGTTGGAGCAGTTGAAAACAAGATACATGCCCACGAAAGCAAAAAGAACCTGCTCGAAGAACTCTTCCGCACGCTGTTGCATCAGTTGATGAGGGGGGAAGTCAGAACCGCGGATTTACGTGGATTGTTGGATGACGCAGATGAGACTCACGGAGACAAGGTTGAGGAGCAGACATTATGATTCCCAGCGAAAACACATTTGCCACACTGATCGGCATTGAAGGTAACCAATGGCACTATCACATTCCACGGTTTCAGCGCGAATACGTTTGGCGCAAACACAACTGGAGCAAGCTGCTGGAAGACATTTATGAAAACGACCCTGGTCACTACATGGGATCTGTGATTTGCGTACATGAAACCAACGAACTCTCGCCTGCAAATGAATTGATCTATGAAGTGGTGGATGGGCAGCAAAGGTTAACAACCTTGTCCCTGCTTCTGGCTGCCATTTACTTCAAACTCACAGGTGTGGCTATTGAAGAAGACCCAGAAATTAAGCAGGATGATGAATATATTATCAAATTGAACAGCATCCGACAAAGGCTGATCAAGAAAGTCAATATTTCTGGCGGTCAACTACCATGGGGCGTTTTCAAATCTGGTAAAACAACTTATTGCTTGCGCGTTCAACCATCCACACAGGAAGGCAATCTGGAAGATTATCAATACATCCTTGGAGAGATCGGGGTAATTCCTGAATTTCCCTATCCCAGGAATTTTGGCTTCCGCCGCATTTATAGAACGTATCGATACTTCCGCAATCACATTCCAGACGATTTGACTGGATTGTACGATTTGCTGGATAGGATCTATCGCCTGTCATTCATTCATATTTCAGAATCAAGCCAATCCAAGGCATTCTTGTTGTTTGAAACTCTTAATTACCGCGGCGTCCCACTATCTGCCATCGATATAATCAAAAACAAAATGCTCGCCACTCTTGAAAGCAAGTACGCGGTCAAGATTGACGACTCGTACGATGAATGGCAGAAGTTATTGGACAATCTCCCTGAAGACAGCGATCAGGATAGGTTTTTGCGTCAGTTTTACAATGCCTTCAAGTTCGATCCAAAAATCAAGATCGAAAAGGTCACAAGGGCAACCCGCTCCAATATTATTCATATTTACGAAAGCTTGATCAAGACCGATGCAAAACTAATTTTTGAACAGCTTGTAGAGAAGGCTAAAGTCTACAATCAATTGATTGAGCCTGAAAAATATAAAACATCCTCTCTCAATAACTCTCTTGTGGATTTGGAACGTATCGGTGCAGTTCCTTCCTACACGTTTCTTTTGTTTCTGTTTTCTCTTGATGAGAGTTTACTTGCCGAGCCGAAAGTCAAAGAAAAGACCGTGGAATTGATGTGCAAGTATTACTTCCGCAGAAATATTACGGACTATCCCGCCACAAGAGATTTGGACTCGACAAATATAGACCTTGTCGAGCAATGCCAGAAGGAGATTGCCGAGGGCAGGAAGTTGTCGTATGCCTTTATTTCGAACGTGGTCTTAACTGGAAAAGGCGCACCTTCATCACTTGATGACCTGGAGTCATTGCTTGCAGATAACCTGTATTACAACAATGACGGCATGGCAAGATATGCCCTTGCAAAACTGGATGAAACAAGCCATACGCGGGAATACGCTCCAAATCTTTGGGCAAGAAACGATAAAGGGTTGTTCGTTTGGACTGTCGAGCATGTGTTTCCACAAGGAAAAAACATTCCTGCCGATTGGGTGAATATGATCGGAGAGGGAGACAAGGAAGCCGCAAAAGAAATTCAGGAAGAGTGGGTTCACTGTTTAGGCAACCTTACTCTTAGTGGATATAACTCAAAGCTTTCCAATCAATCTTTTGCAAAGAAACAGAGTAAGTCCGTCGCCAATATATTTGGAAACAAGATCCAAATAGGGTATAAGAACGGGCTTTCGTTGAACAAGATTGAATTTGCCGTAGATGATAAAACATATTCATTGGCAACTGCCAGGGAGTGGAAAGAGGAACACATCGAAGCAAGAAATAAGATTATGGTTGAAATGCTTGTGAAGTTATTCAAGTTTGATAACGAGTAGAAAAAACCATGCCAAAGCCAAGTGAACACAAAACCGTCCTACCGCTGATTTGCGCGGATTTCAGGATTTCGCAGATTTATCATCTGCGAAATCTGCGTAATCAGTGGTCATCTGTGGTAAAGACGATGGAGACGCCATGACCGAGAAGGAATACAAACACTCCGAACTCACCCACAAAATCATCGGCGCGGCGATGAAAGTGCATTCCGCGCTGGGCAATGGCTTTCAAGAGGTCATCTATGCACGCGCGCTGGACATCGAAATGAAAGACCAAGGATTAACTGCCAGCCGAGAGCACGAGATGGATATTTTCTACAAAGGCATCAAGATCGGGAACCGCCGCGTGGATTTCTTTGTAGAGGAGAAGGTGATGGTCGAGATCAAAGCCGTCAGCGCACTGGATGATGCCCACCTTGCGCAAGCCATCAACTATCTAGAAGCCTACGGGCTGGAGATCGGTCTGCTTATCAATTTTGGCGCAAAAAGTTTACAATATCGTCGCGTCATCAACAGCAAGAAAAAGCCGCCACAATCTGCGCCATCTGTGTAATCAGCGTCAATCTGCGGTAAAGACAAAGGGTTTAACCATGCCAAAGCCAGGCGAACACAAAACCGTACAAGCCCGCATTCTCCAATACGCGCAGGAGATTGGCTGGGCGTTTGTGCCACGTCCCGCAGCAGAAAGCCGCCGCGGCGTCAATGCGGATGGCAAGCCCGCATCGCTGTTCTTTGATGATCTGCTTTACTCTAAAGTCAAAGAGTTCAATCCGCTTTACAACGAAGCCGAAGGCGCATTGGTGGGTCAATTACGCCGATTGCATAACGACATCCATGGCAACCGTGAATTCCTCGAATACCTGCGCAATAAAGGCAAGTTCTTCCACGCCGAAGAAAACCGTGAACTCGATTTACTCCTGATTAAGTACGAACCAAACGAGCAAGAACAAAATGTCTATGAAGTGACCGAAGAGTTTTACTGGCATAACGGTCGCTTTGGCAATCGTGAAGATGTGGTCTTTCTGATCAATGGCATTCCTGTATTAGTAATTGAATGTAAGAATGCCAGCAAAGAGGAAGGCATCGCACTGGGCATTGACCAGATCCGCCGCTATCACACGGAAACGCCCGAATACTTTGTCCCTGAAATGGCGTTCATCGCCACCGATGCGCTCGGCTTCGATTATGGCGGCACATGGAACACGGTCAAGCGCAATATCTTCCACTGGAAGCACGAACAGGTGGGACAACTGGAAGCCAAGGTCAAAAGCTTCTTTGCCATTCCGCGCGTGCTGTCCCTGTTGAAGGATTACATCATCTTTTCTGAAAAAGACGAGGAACTGCAAAAGTTCATCTTGCAACAGCATCAAACCAAGGCGGTTGAGCAGGCGGTTGCCCGTGCGCATCACGTCACTAAACGGCGCGGTCTCATTTGGCATACACAGGGCAGCGGTAAAACCTTCAGTATGATCAAAACTGCCGAACTGCTCTTCAAAGCACCTGAGTCAGAGAAGCCAACTATTCTGCTTTTGATCGACCGTAACGAGTTGGAAGACCAGTTGATGAAGAACCTCGCCTCTCTCGGCATGGATAACGTGGAACACGCGAATAGCATTGCTCGCCTAAACCAATTGCTCCGTGACGACCACCGTGGCATCATCGTCTCGACCATTCATAAATTCCGTGACATGCCTGCTGATCTGAACCCACGCTCGAATATTTATGTGCTTGTGGATGAAGCGCATCGCACCACAGGCGGCGATTTAGGCAACTTCCTCATGGCGGCTTTGCCCAACGCAACCTATCTTGGCTTTACAGGCACGCCTATTGATCGAACAGTCTATGGTCAAGGCACATTCAAAACCTTTGGCATTGATGATGCTCCGCAAGGCTATCTCCACAAGTATTCCATTGCCGAAAGCATCGCTGACGGTACAACGCTCCCATTGTTTTATAACCTTGCACCCAACGCACTGCGCGTCCCTGCCGAGACGATGGAAAAAGAATTCTTCTCGCTGGCAGATACCGAAGGCATCGCCGATATTGACGAACTTAACAAGATTCTCGAACGTGCGGTCAATCTCAAGAATTTCCTGAAGGGCAAAGCCCGCATCAAAAAAGTAGCAAGGTACGTTGCAGAGCATTACAAAGAAAACGTTGAACCGCTTGGATACAAAGCCTTTTTAGTCGGCGTTGACCGTGAAGCCTGCGCTCTTTACAAAAAAGCGCTCGATGAATTCCTTCCGCCTGAATACTCAGAAGTCGTTTACACAGGCAACAACAACGACAAGGAACTACTCAAAGAATTTCACATTGACGAAAAGAAGGAAAAGGAAATCCGCAAGAGCTTCCAAAAATACGGCGCCTTCCCCAAGATATTGATCGTTACCGAAAAATTACTTACAGGCTTTGATGCTCCCATTCTCTACGCCATGTATCTCGATAAGCCCATGCGCGACCATACCCTTCTACAAGCCATTGCGCGTGTTAATCGCCCCTATGAAAACGAATCACAAGAGATGGTCAAGCCGCATGGCTTTGTGTTGGATTTTGTCGGTATTTTCGACAAACTCGAAAAAGCGCTTTCCTTCGACAGCGAAGAAGTCAACGCGGTTATCAAAGATTTGGCTTTACTCAAAACTCTTTTCAAAAACAAAATGCAAAGTCAGTCTGCCGCGTATCTGACCCTCATCACCCGCAACTTCGACGATAAAGATGTAGATAGCCTGATTGAACACTTCCGCGACAAAGAACGCCGCAAAACTTTCTTCAAGTTCTACAAAGAAATTGAAATGCTGTACGAGATCATTTCACCCGATAAATTCATGCGTCCATATTTGGACGATTACGCCACGCTTTCCGGCATTTACGTTGTTGTCCGTAAGGCATATGCCAAACAGGTCCAACCCGATAGGGATTTCTTACGCAAGACCAATGCGCTTGTACAAGAGCATATTGATACAGAACGAATTGAAGCCGTTACACAATTCGTTGAAATCACACCCGAGACTCTCAAACTTATTCAGGAAAAAGAGGGCGATTACACAACCAAGGTCATCAATCTTGTAAAAGGTATTGAAAAGATCGCCGAAGACTCGAGCGATGACCCGTATCTTGTAGGCATGGCAGAGCGCGCCAAAGCTGTGCAGGAAAGTTTCGAAGACCGTCAAAAAGGCACAGCCGAAGCGCTCGATGAGCTTGCCAATATCATCGAAGCCAACGAACGCCGCAAACAGGAACAAGCTGCCAAACATATGGACAGCATGACCTACTTCGTTTATTCCACTTTGAAAGATGCAGGCATCCAAGACCCTGATGAAGCCAGCGCCAAGATCAGAACTGCATTTCTTGAACATCTCAACTGGGCATCAAGTGAAAAAGAACTTCGTGAAGTCCGTCAGAAAATTACCTTTGCCTTATATGCTCAAGAAGATGATGAAAACAAGGTTGTGCAGATTGTTGATCAGTTAATTACTTTGCTATTGAAGGCACAAGGCAAATAACATGGTATATACCAAAGAAGCCTTCAAAACCCGCGTCCGTGAGTGGGCAGAAAAGCTAAACGTTGAACTCAAGACCATTTCCATTCGCCAGATGAACAACAAATGGGCTTCATATACTCCCAAAAGCCATTTACTCATTTTCAATGTTGAATTACTAGAAAAGAGCAAGAAAGTATGTGATTATGTGATTGTTCATGAATTACTGCACTTCAATGTTCCCAATCACGGCAAATTATGGAAAAGTCTCATGCTCGCGCATTTGGGAGACTACGAAAAGATTGAAAAAAGGATTAAAATGAGGTGCGGCAAGGGCAGTTAAATGGAGTGTATAGCATGGGAAAGAATAAAACTCAAAATCAATGTATGCAAACCATAATGTGGTGGAGTGAAAAGACAGCATTATGAAGTACCCATTTTTCAACCAATTACAAAATTTATCTGAACGATATATTACTGTTGATATGGATCATTTTGCATTTGATCAAGTGTCAGCAGATATTAGCACCATTAATCAGATGTTGGATGGTACAGCAAACAATGACGAATTTCAGCATATAAATGATTTGCTATCAAGGATTGTCCCGCATTTGTACGTTGCAAGAGGGTTCGCTTCCAATGAGATCCCAAGAAAATTGGAATATTATTCCAATATACAGGAATGTAAAAATTTATTCCGACAAATCGTTAGAGCGTTAGAATAATTAAGGAGGGTTGAATGACATCGTCATCATATAAAGACCAACGTTTGGCTCAGCTTTCTCAAAATATTCAGGAGAACCTTGAATTGCTGAAAGCCTATGAAAGGAAACGCCGCCTTTCTAAAGAGCCTCGAGAACAGCAAGAATGGGATGATCAGATAGCCGATGTAAAGAAACTTCTGGATAAAGACACAAAAGAAAAAGAAGATTTGGAGAGTGGTAGGGAAGCGCAAACTGCCGCCTCGGATAACAATTTACAATCAAAGTCTACTGGGCAAGTAACAAAGCAAGATGACCAATTGCACGATCAGTTGAGGGAAATTAAAGACGAAATGAAGCGTGGCTTTAACGATCTCAAACGCGGGCAAGGTGCTATTTATCAGCTCTTAACAGAGACTCGCAATCAGGAACTCAAAACAGTCATTGGACTTATTCAGCAAGGAGATGTTCAACAAGACGAGATGGTGCAAATGCTTGCCAGTGTCAAAACAGCTTTGTCGGCTTTGGAGCAAAATCAAATTAGTCTAAACGATGATGTCAGGGAGGTGATTTCAAATGCCAGTTCAGCTCTAAATAGTGAAGCAAGCCTGCAAGGGAAATTGGAATTAACCCTGCCCATAATTCCTCTATTGCTCGATTACAAAGTTGAATTAGGGATGACCGATTCGATCGACCTCAACCAGATTTGGGAAAATACACAAAAGTGGTGGAAGTCTTTGGTTACGCAGATTTCCCGTCGAACACTTCAACTCCTTATCAGTGAGTATTATGAGGAGTTTAAAATGAAAGCAAATTACCTTACGGAGTTTGAAGAGAAAATAAACCAGAGTGTTTCAAACCTAAATATCTTGATTAAAGCTGATGAGGAATTGACTGATTTGGCAAGGCTTTCGCAATCATTTGTGAAAAAGTTAGAGAATATACGTGAAAAAATCGATTATCCAAGAAACGATTTTGAGCGAAATTTAGAACTTGCAACAAGTATTGCAACAGCATCCCGTTCTGCGGCAACATCTGTGGCTAGAAATGGAAACCCGAACCAACAAATTGATCAAATACGGCGAAATATGCCCGTGCTTAGAAAGACTATGGTACAACTGGTCTCATGGTACGAACAAATAAGTATAAAATTAAGTCGGCTTTGACGGTTTAGTACATATGTTCTATAATTAGGAGAAACTTGGTCATGTATTTATCTAACAATATGAATAGTTTTCCTTTTAGTCATATTCCTGCCGTTTGGTTCATCAGCCGCCGTGAAAATTTGGAAACATATTATCAAGAGATATCTCGTTTACGCGACAAGGTCACAAGTTTGTCTGGTGGTCAAAATGTAGTAGCGATTCTCGAAGCAGCAGAAACAATGAAGCAGTTGTATGAGCAGATTTGTCGTATGGAAGAGATTTTTGAAGAAAATCTTTCCCCGTACATCGACGAATTCGATCCCTATAACAAAAATAACCTTCGAAGAATTGCTGAACTGGCGAAAAGTTTATCTGCTAGTTTTGAAACAATTGCAAGACAAGTCAGTTGGGGTCTTAGAGTAGACAATTCAGTCATGCAGATAAAAAGAAATATACAACCCTTATTAAGAGGATTAGAAGATATATTAGAGTGGCTTGAACGAGGTATATAGGTCGCCTTCCCTCATTAGGCGGATATCATGAATACAACCCCCATCCATATGATTAAGGTGATAAACATATGAATGGGACAACAGTGAAATCTGCCGTAGAACATCTGAGCGGTATTCTCGATAAATTTTCTATAGGGGATTTGGATGGATATGGTTATGATGGTCTCGCATTGGCAATTACCGAATTAGAATCATTCTCTAGCACCCATAACACAAATGATGATTTGCAAATTGTGCTTGGATTAGTTTCGAGCATCACCTCACATTTTTATGTTGCACGCGGTTATGCTACGCCGGATGTCCCACGACACTTTGAATATTATCAAAACATGAACTCTGCCAGAAGAGTAATTCAGCAAATCAAAAATATGAAATAAACCTTCTTGTTAGTAGTTGTTAACATGGAAGCCATACTCCACCGCTTCTGGTTCATCCCCGACTCACCTCCTACCAACCCGGTTGTTTTGTCATTCCCTCCTACGCCTTGAAAAGGGCATGGGTGAACCTGACAGGTCTGGGTTTACATGGGGTCCAAGAGCTCTACTTTAGTCTTGAGGTCAACCGAATGATGGCTTCTTTGATCTCAGACGGCGAGAGTATGCTTGTAGATAGTTTGGTCATGATCCGCTTCAATATGCCCAACTTCTCTTCTTCTGAGACATTGCTCGTGGAGAATCTTCTAAAAAGGCGTCTTACAATTTCAAACTTGGAAAGTCTTTGAGGTTCCATAATCGAAACCAAGTTTATCGTGTGAGGGTATAAGCCCAATTGCAACGTCATAACAATATCTTGTAGATAAGGTAAGATATAAAAGTGGAATCCCTGCTCAAACGCTTCTGGTTCATCCCCGACAACCCACCGACGCATCCGGGCTGTTTTGTCATCCCCTCCTATGCCTTGAAAAGCGCAACGCTGCCCACACGTCCCACCTGCGCGGAGATCGAGCTTGCCTATGAATGGTGGAAGAGATTTCCTGAGGCGAAGCTCATCATGTCCACGGGCGATAATCAAATGCTCGGGGTGAACAACTCGAAGGTCATGGCAGAGTACGCCGTCTCTTTGGGGGTGCCGCGTCAGAACGTCATCGAAGAGAACCGCTCGCTCAACACCTATCAGAACCTGCACTACTCGATGGAGATCATCAAGGAACAGAAACTTGGTCAGCCCACGCTGGTCACTTTGGATCTGTACACCGGTCGCGCCGTTGCCACCGCCCGCAAAATGGGCTGGACCGATTTTCACTGGCTCTCGGTCTACTCCAAGGGTGAGCCTGCCTACGGATACAAATGGCTTCAGACCCACTCGCGCTTCACCATCTTTTGCTACGAGGTCGGCGCGCTGATCCTGAGCAAGATCGTGGGTTGGGTATAAACCTGGCACCTGACACCTCACACCCCAAAACCTGACATTCTCCCATTCCAAAGTCCACTGCAAATAACTATAATCAGCCAGTTCTGTGCTATAAGCGTTTAACAGAACCATTACAAAAGACAAAAGAAAATTTCGTTACGCCAGTTTCACTCTGGGGTAATATATATTCATGGAGAAGAGATTATGAACACAACAAAATATCCCCCGATCAAAAAAATAGCCATTAGCACAGGCGGCGGCGACGCCCCCGGTTTGAACGCCGTCATCCGTGCCACCACCCTTTCTGCCATCAGCCGTGGCTGGGAAGTCTACGGTATCCGCGACGGATTCAACGGTCTGCTCACCCCCGAGGAATATCCTGAGGGTGGTCTCATCCCGCTCACGCGTGACAAGGTCGGCGGCATCACCCATCTTGGCGGCACCTTCCTGGGCACCAGCAATCGCAACAGTCCCTTGCGCTATCCCATCGCCCATCCCGATGGCACCGTCGAGGAAGTGGACCGCAGTGACGAGATCGTGCGCGGGCTCCGTCTGCATCGCATCGACGCGCTCATCTCGGTCGGTGGCGATGGTTCGCTCGCCATCTCGAACGTCCTTGCCAAGAAGGGCATGCGCCTCATCGCCGTCCCCAAGACGATCGATAATGACCTCGACAAGACCGAAGTCACTTTTGGCTTCGATACAGCTGTCGGCTTTGCCACTGAAGCGCTGGATCGACTCCACTCCACTGCCGCTTCACACGGACGCGTCATGGTCGTCGAAGTGATGGGTCGCTACGGTGGATGGATCGCTCTTCACTCAGGGGTGGCTGGCTCTGCCGACGCGATCTTGATCCCCGAACATCCCTACGACATCCGCAAGGTCGCCGAAAAGATCCACGAGCGCGATGAACGCGGCAGGAAGTTCACCATTGTCGTTGTCGCAGAAGGCGCCATTCCCGTCGGCGGAGGCATCTCCGTGGTCGAACATGAACAGGGTCGCGCCGAACGTTTGGGCGGCGTCGGCGAGAAGGTCGCCGCGGAGATCCATGCCATCACCGGCAAAGAGACGCGCGTCGTGGTGTTGGGTCACTTACTGCGCGGCGGTTCTCCCACCTCCTTCGACCGTCTCACCGCCTTGCGCTTTGGCGCCGCCGCGGTCCGTGCCTTGGAGGAAGGTCAAGCCGGGGTCATGGTCGCCCTCGACCCGCCGCATGTCAAATACGTCCCCATCGAAGAAGCCATGGGCAAAATGAAAATGGTCCCAATGGATTCCGACATCGTCCAAACCGCGCGTGACCTTGGAATATCATTTGGATAGTAACCATGTCATTGCGAGACCTGCGAAGCAGGTCGTGGCAATCCCGACTCACCAACAACCTTGCAATTGGATAAATACACCGAGATTGCCACGCTCGCTACCGCTCGCTCGCAATGACATGAAATAAAGCAACATGAAGCTCAGCACAAGATCATTGATCCTCTTCGGCATCTCGGTCATCATTCTCTTTGGCATCACTCTCTTCGATTCCCTCTTCTCGAATCTCTCCCCGACCCTCGAGCGGATCATTCTTTTCTTATTGCTTGTCCTGCCCTCAGCCGTTGGTACAGCGTTTGGAATCATGAGCCTGATCAGGAAAGAACCAGGACCCTGGCTTGGCGTTCTTGGTTCTTTCCTCAATGGTATGTTCGCTTTATTCCACCTGTTCCTGCTCTCCTTCGCGGGCTAACAATTAAAACCGTAGTGCCCTTTGTGTCCTTATCACCCCCTTGCGGGGTTGTGGCAAAAGATTAATTATCCAACTTCAACTTCAGAAATTCCAGAATACTCTTCGGCTTTTGAGAAATATCCACCGGGAAAACATTCCCCGTCAACGTGATCTCGTCTGCCATACGCCCCGTCCCGCGCATCACAAAGGTGGGGCGGTTCTCCAACAAGCTGTATTCCACATCCTGCTTTGAAATATCCCCGCCGTTGATCAGCACTGTCAACGATCGGTTCCCGCTCGCAATGGCGGTCGCGATCTTCGAGATCCAGCCTGACTCATCGCCCCAGTCATCGCCGGGGATCAAAAAGAAATGCGTGTGATTCGCATCCAATATCTTTTTGGGGTCTTCCTGCATCAACAAACTATCGAACACAACGCCGATCA
>Ga0315912_10003218_pt1 | contig 16450 bp, 10 predicted proteins | sample VfabasoilMG_FD_204469 | JGI IMG/M metagenome (GOLD analysis project Ga0315912, IMG submission 204469) | Garden soil microbial communities collected in Santa Monica, California, United States - V. faba soil | ecosystem: Environmental > Terrestrial > Soil > Garden | place: USA: California... | reverse complement strand
GACCACGATGGCCACCCCGCTTGGGATCGCCGCCGCCGCGCGGCAAGCCGCTTCGGGCTACGCCCTACGCGCCTTGCCGCGACGAAAGACTTACACCACTTCCTGGGACATCAACCACCAGACGAGGCGCGGGCATTGATCCGAGCCGGTTACGGTGGCCGGCTTGCTACATACCGTTTTTTGCTCGGCCCCAGCATCGTCGGCCCAGCCCCCAAAGGTCTTGAAGGCGCCCGCAACTTAGCGCTCACACGCCCCGGGTGCACATTCTTCGACGGGAGGCACTGCGAGCTTCACAGTCTAGGGCTCAAGCCTTTGGAGGGCAGGATTTCGCACCACGACAGGCATTGGCTCCCGATCAGGGAGCACGTCGTAACGCACTGGCGTGGGAAACGCTTCGACAGCGTCATGTCGATGCTAGACCGTGGAAGCGATGTGGCAAGCGGCGGCAGTACCAACCCGCACAACAAGGGGATGACCATGAACACCAGGCTGCACCATGTACTGACTGAAGGAGGAAGAGCGTGAGCAAGTTTGTGGACTACTGCAGCGTGGCGCTGGCCACATCGGGAATTGCAATCCTCGACCCGGTCCTGGCCCAACAGGTCGCACCGGGTCTCGCATACTCCGCGCTGGAGCTTTCCGCGCAGCCGATGATGCACGTGAAGCAGCGGATGCGCGACTGGCCAGGCGTCAAGTCCTATTTCATTCAACTTGCTGATTTCCCTCGGGAAGCCGAGATCCTGGTACGGACGTCGGAGGATCTGCCGCGCCGCATCTTCTGGATGACTGGTCGACGCGTCCTGAACATGCGGGCGGCTGAAACCAAAGCAGCGGCGACCGTAGCCGGTGGGAGTGTCCCGGCGTGGCGCCGCAAAAGCCCGATGACACTGGAACTTCAGGACGACAAATACGCCGGCGTGTCGACCGCGGAAGGTCCACGCAGCTGTGCGGCATGCGATCACCTTGGCGCCGACGGGGCTTGCAATGCGGCGGCTGACAGCGGTATCGAGCGGCCGCTCTCGAGGGTGCCGCGGCGCTGCCTCGCATTCGCGCCGGTGTGGGACGCAGCAGATCAGCGGGTAGGTGTTGTCTTGTGGCCAGAGCTTGTTGCGAGTATGGCGGCCTCAAGCGATTCGGCACACGCCGAACTGTAGGAGATCGACATGGGTAGAAGCAACATTGGTTCGCTGCTTGCTGGCTTCGGGTCATCATACGAACTCACCGGGCGGGTGCTGCGCGACAGCGAGATCGCACGCGTCGCGCAGGCTGCCCCGACAGAGATCCCAGACCCGGCCGACCCGGCGGCGCGCAAGGTGGCGTTCCTCGGCAAGACCTACGACAGCACGCCGGACCAGGTGACGATGGATCGCGGTCGCCAGCTGGCCATGGCCGGCGTCCTCGATAAGTTCGGTGAGGTGCAGCGCGGGTCCGAACTGCGACAGTCCGTGCGCCGTGATGAGATCGCCGATCAGGCATTGGCGATGCAGCGTCAGCGCTTCGAGTGGGAGCAGCGCGACCAGGCGGAACGCTCCGAGCAGCAGCGCCAGGATCGTGAGTACCAGGCCGCGCAGAAGGCCATGTTCAAGAACTCGACCATCGGCCGGCGCAGCCAGGCCTATGCCGAGTCGATGAGGAAGTACAGCGCCGACAAGGCCGCATACGATGCTGCGATCGCGGCCGGCGACCGCAATGCGGTAGAGCCGACACCGCCGGCAGTGACCGCGCCGACCGTCGCCGAGTCGATGCTGTTCAGTGCCGAAATGCTGGCCACCGACGCCGCGCACGGCAAGGCCGATCCGAACGCATTCCTGAAGCTCGCTGAGACTGCCAAGCAGGTGCAAGCCGAGGGCTACATCAAGTCCCTGAAGCTCGCGCAATCCGGCGCTCCGCTGACCCAGGTGCTGTCCCAGTTCAACGCCGATGGCCAGACGAAGATCGACCCGTCCTCCGTGGTGTCGGACAAGATGGTGCCGCGCGGCGGTGGCGTGCAGTCGCGCGTCATCGTCCTCAAGGGCCAGGACGGCAAATCGCAGGTGATCGACACGCTGGCCGAGCTCGATGCGCTCGACAAGGCCGACAAACTGTTCACGCGCGCCTACCAGGCCAACGCCGATGCCCGCGGGGCATCTGCGGATGCCCGTGGCTGGGCCGCCGAAGGTCGGCATCAAGCCGAGTTCAACGCCGGTGCCGGCGAGCGCGCCGGCAAGTCGGCGATTGGCGCCATGCAGGTCGAGCTAATGTCGCCGAAAACCACGCCCGAGCGCGCCGCGGAAATCCGCAACCGGCTGGCCTCCCTAAAGGTCGCCACCAGCGGGGGCGGCGAACAGCCCGCAGTCGTAAAGCTGGCCGAGTCTGCGCTGCAGAGCGGCATGTTCTCAAGCATGCGCGACGCCCTGCAGTGGGCGAATGGAACGAAGGACGCGACGCCTGAGCGCCTGCGCGCCGAGTTCTACGGGAAGGCGATCAGCTCCGGCATGTCGCCGCAGCGCGCGCGTGCCGCGGCTGATGCTGGGATGCAATACATGTTTCCTGACCAGGCGCCGGCCGCTGTCCAGCGCGGCTCGGCGGTCCCGCCGCCTGAGCAGCGCAAGATCGGCGGAACCTACATGACACCGAAGGGCGCGATGACCTGGCGAGGCAACGGCTGGGAACCCGCGGCGCGCTGATCATGGCCGAGACCGCCCGCCTCCTCTCCGACACCGAGGTCTTCGGTAGCGCCGCCTCCGGCGGCGCGCGCCGGCTGAGCGATACCGAGGTTTTCGGCACTGGCTCCGCCGCTGGCACGCGACTCTTGTCGGATGCCGAGGTGTTCGGCGACGCCGGTGCAGCCGACGACGGCTCGCGCACCGGCTGGCAGGTCGCAAAGGATCTGGCCGCCTCCGGTCTGCTTGGCCTGACCGGGATCTCCAAGGTGCCAGCGATGGCGCTGGACAAGGCCATCACCGGCCAGTGGGTCGGGCCCGGCGTCGAGGCCATCGGCGGCTTCGAGGATGCGGTGCAAGAGCAGAAGTCTCCGCAGCTGCGCGCCAAGGAACGCGCGATGCAGGAGCGCACCACGGCCGCCGGCAAGGCCGCCGAGGAATGGGCCGGTGGTGGGCCGCGCACGCACGACGGGCTGCCCGCCCTGGCCAACGCGGACGGCACGCACTCGACTGAGCTGACCATCACGGTCACTGATCCCAGGCTCAACGGCGGCAAGCCGACGAATGTGCCCTCCCTCTGGGGGCGCAAGGTGCTGGACGAGTCCGGCGCGGTCGACGCGGCGCTGAAGTCCGGGCGATCGTTCCCCGCCTTCGGGACCATCGACGAGGCAGTCACCGCCGCGAAGGCGCGCTCGGCTGCCGGCGGTGCCAGTGACGGGGGATGGATGCCGACCACCGCACGCATGCTGGCCGAGTTCGGCACCGGCGCGTGGGAAGCGGTCAAGGACCCGGCGCTGTTGTCGTCTCAGCTGGCGCAGCAGGTGCCGATGCTGGGCGCCTCGCGCATCGGCGGCATGGCCACCGGCGCCGCGGCGAAGGCGGCCGGCGCTGGTGCGCGCGTGGCCGGTGCCGCAGCCGTGGGTGGCGCCGTCGGCACCGGTGCGGCGCTGCAGGGCGCTGACATTGGCACCGATGCCTACCAGCGCCTCATGGCTCTGCAGGACGAGCAGTGGGCCGCCGTGCCCGGCTACAAGGAGCTTGCCGCCGAGATCGGGGCCGAGCCCGCGAAGTCGCGCATGGCCTCGGGCAAGGCGATGACCGCCGCTGGCCAGGCCGCGGTCGCTTCGCTGCTGTCCACCGCGCTGCCGGGCGGCGCGTCGGTGGAGCGCGCGTTGGTCGACAAGGGCCTGAGCGGCGCCAGCATCCCAGGCGCCGTCGGCAAGGCCTTCGTCGGAGAAGCCGTGCAGGAAGGCGTCGAGGAGGGCTTTGGCGCCGGCGCAGCAAACGAGGCGGTGCAGGGTGTCGATCCGACGCAGCGGCTGAGCGAGGGGGTCGGTGCAGCTGCTGGTCAGGGCGCCGCGCTGGGCGGGATCATGGGCGGCGGCGCGGCGGGTGTCTCAGCCATGCGCGCCCCAGGGTCGGCGCGCTGGCAATCCGCCGAGACCGCGCCACCCCTGAATGCCTCTGTCGGCGGTGATCGCCAGGCGTCGCCGGCGTCGGCACTAGGTCAGCCCGGCATCGCAGTGGATCCCGGGCCTGCTACTACTGCAACCAGACAGGTCGGCGCGGCATCGATGGGGCGATTGCTAGCCGACGATGAGGTGTTCCACGGGGAACCGCCGACTGCGTCGGTCGGTCGATCAGCGGAGGCTGCGCAAGCCGAGGAGGCGCGACTCGCCGAACTCGAACTCACCGCGGCGCAGCGCCCGCTCAATGCCGATGAGCGCACCGAGGTGCAGCAGCTTCTGGTGTCGCTGGACGAAGCCGATCGCGGGCAGACGCAGCAGCAGGTGCAGCGGGAGGCGCAGCCGCTACTCGACGACGCCGCCGTCGGCATCGCGGTGCAGGAGGCCGGTGCCGAGACGGTGCCCGCGACATTGCTGAATCCAAACGCGCCGGACTCGTCGCTGCAAAACCGTGATCGCACCCGTGCCGCGAGCGTCGCTCAGATGGCAGAGATCGCGCGCAACCCGGACTATGCGCGGTTGGGCATCAGCCGCACGCCGGCCGCCGGTGCGCCGATGGTGTTCGCCGTGGCCGACGACTTCGCGCGCGTGCCGAACGAGAACCTCGGCCAAGCCGACACCGCCGTCATGGCCGACGGCCAGCGCGTGCCGTTCCGCTATGCGGCTGTGGAGGCGAAGCAAGTCGAGCCCTCGAACTTCGCCGACGGCACGCCGAACCCGATGTTCGCGAGCGAACGGCCCGGCACCCTCAAGGCGCTGAACAACGCGCGCGCGGCCGGTGTTCGCGCAGCCCATGAGTTAGGCAGCGCTTCGACCTACGTGCAGGAGCTCCGCGCCGACGCGCAATCGCATGGCATCGCACCGGAGATCGTGGACCGTACTCGCAACCCAATGCTTGTCCGCATCTACAGCGAGCAGTCGAACACCCGCGATATGGCGGCGCGGAGCCAGGGTCAGGTTCTCGGCCTTTCGCCGGTGGAGCAGGCACGCCAGGATGCCGGTCTGATCGACGGTGATGTGCTGGCGTCTCACCGTCGCGGTGACGTGGTCAGTGCAGCGAACCGGGACTTCGTGCGAGCCTTCGTCGGCAAGGCAATGAAAGCTGGCCAGGACGTGGCATCGATGCTGACCGAGAGCGGCGCACTGTCGGCGCAGGGTCGGCAGCGATTGGACGCAGCCCTGATGCAGGCGGCCTACTCTGACGCCGACCTGGTGGCGCAGATGTTCGAGTCGGCCGACACCGACATCAAGGCGATCGGCGAGGCGCTGAAGGCAGTGGCCGGGAGCTGGGCCTCGATGCGAGATGCGGCACGTCAAGGCGCGATTGCGCCAGATGCCGACATCACCGAGAACCTGCTGCAGGTGGTGCGCTTGATCCGCAAGGCCAGAGGCGAACATCGCGGCCTGGTGGACCTGCTGAACCAGCCCGACCTGCTCACCGGGGAAGCGCCTGACCTACTCACGGCCGGCCTGATGCGGTTGTTCTACAGCGGCCGTCACCTGACCGTCCCGATGGGCCGCGATGCGATGGTCAGGATGCTCAGCGACTACCTGGCGGCCGTTTCAGGTCTATCGGTGGGCCCGGACCTGCTTGGCGACCGCGTCGGCGCTCAGGACGTCGTCCGTGCAATCACCACACCTCGAGGAGACTCAAGTGCGCAAACTGGAACCACGCAAGGCGGCGAGTTCGCCAACAGCGGCAATCAACCTGGCAGCGGTGCTGCTGAGTCACGGGCGGCAGCGGCACGACCTGCCGATGATCGACGCGGGTCAGGATCTGGTGCGGATCGTGACCGAGCAGACGTCGACCGGCGCAGCGATGGCTCCGACCGAGCCGCCATCGAGGGTGCAGCCTCTGGCGAGCCCGCGGCATCGCGGCTGAAAAGCGAAACCGGCAAGGGCAAACCCGCATCGCTGTACGCCAGCCGCCCAGTGACAAACGCCCAGGCCATCATCGACTGGGCCGCCTCACAGGGATTCAAGACCACACTGCCGGCCGCCGACATGCACGTGACCGTGGCCTACAGCCGCCGCGACGCGATGGACGGCGCGGCCGTGCCAGCCGGTGCCGATGCGGTGGCGATCCCCGGCGGCAAGCGCAGCGTCGCTCCGCTCGGCGACAACGGCGCCGTGGTGCTGAAGTTCAGCAGCGCCAAGCTGCAGCATCGCTGGCAGCAGTACCGCGACGCCGGCGCCTCGTGGGACTACGACGGCTACCAGCCGCACATCACCATCACCTACGACGGCAAGGGCATGGACCTGGCCAAGGTCGAGCCTTACCGTGGGCCGATCGAACTCGGCGCCGAGACGCAGGAGCCCCTGCACACCGATTCGGTGGACGCCGCAAAGGCGAGCGAGGTGCCGACGCCGAAGTCGGTCGAGTCCGCACCAGATGCCGCTGCAGTGCGGGAGGCTCGCACGCAGCGACTCAGTGAGAAGCGGCCCGTCTCGGTCGCTACCGTGCCGAGCAGCCAGGCCGCCATCGAAGACGCCGGCGAGAAGATCGGCGGCGCCCGCAAAGACCAATGGGCCGAACGCGGCCTGAGCGCCACCGACCTGGACGCGATGAGCGAATCCGAGGGCGCACAGCTCGCCACCAAGGCCAACGTCTGGAAGCCGGACTACGCCGCGATGGCGGCCGAAGTCGGCGAGCCGGTGACGGTGGCCATGGTCAAGGTCGTCTACGACGCCCTGGCCGCAAAGCCGAAGTCGAACACGCCGCAGGGTCGGCGTGACTACGTGACCGCCATGCAGGCCGTGCGCACGATCTACGGCGCCGTGAAGACCCCGGAGGAGGCCAAGGAGGCGTATCGCAAGCTGCGCCAGGCGCTGGGCGTCGAGCAGGCAACTGGCGACGGCACAGGTTTCGTCAGGACCAAGAACGCCGACGCTTCGCGCGTGCTGTTCTCGCTGTACAAGGGCCGTTCCGACCCATTCGTGTTGGGCTACAACGAACTGGCGCGCGCCCGCAAGCTGGTCAACGCCGGTTTCCCGGGCGCCGTGGAGCCGTGGACGCGGCGCCTAGTGGTTCGCAGCATCGGCGGCGACGGCATCACCGATGCAGCGGTGAAGGTCTACCTGCGCGACGCCGAGCGCCTGGGCACGCCGCTCACCGAGGAGCAGCTGCGCGCCGGCGCCTGGCAGGTCCGCGACAAGGCCGGCCACGTCATGGCCTTCGCGCCATCCAAGGCCGACGCCGAAGCCGCGGCCAAGGCGGTGTACGACGGGCTCAAGGCCGGCGGCGAGGCCCTGAAGGAGCCGCAGCGGCCGCACCTGGACAAGCTTAAGCGCGAGGGGGTCGAGCAGACCATCGACCGCAACGTGACGGCGAGCGACTTCATCGAGGGCTTCGGCTTCCGCGGTGTGGAGTGGGGCAACTGGGCGGCGCAGGACGAGCGCCAGAAGATTGCCAACCTGGCCTACGACGCGCTGGCCGACCTGGCGCGCATCCTGAACGTGCCGCGGCGCGCGCTGAGCCTGAACGGCACGATGGGCATGGCCTTCGGCGCGCGCGGCGGCGGCAAGTTCGCCGCGCACTACGAACCCGGCAAGCTGGTCATCAACCTGACCAAGCTGCGCGGCGCCGGCTCGCTGGCGCACGAATGGGCGCACGCCTTCGATCACTACTTCGGCGAGTTGGGCCGCCCGGACGCTTATCAGACGCTGCCGCGCGGCGCCTCGGGCTGGATGTCCGAGGAGCAGTACCAAGGCAAGCCGGTGAAGCGCATGGTCAAGGACGCCGCCGGCAAGTGGGTGAACACCGAGGTGCGCCGGCTTGGCAACCTGCGCCCGGAGCTGGCCGAGAAGATCGACGCTGTGATGCGGACGCTGTTCATCGGCCGGCAGTCGAAGGCCGACATGCTCAAGGAGATGGATGCGCGCATCGCTGGTGCCGAGCGCTACGTCGCCGACGCCAAGGAGAACGCGTCGTTGCGCGAAATGTACGCGCGGCAGCTTGAGAACTTCCGCGCCGCCCGCGCCGCGATCGAGTCGGACCCTGACACCACCACATACCCGAAGGGCCGCAGCCAGTTCGCTGCCGAGGCGCAGAAGCTGTCTGGCAAGTCGACGGCCGGTTACTGGCTGCGTCCGACCGAGATGTTCGCCCGCGCCTTCGAGTCCTATGTGTTCGACCGGCTGGTGGCTAATGGAGCCAAGTCAGAGTACCTGGTGCACGGCGTCGAACCGGAGCGATATGCCGGCGGCGGCTACCGTGGCAACCCGTATCCGACCGGCGCCGAGCGCGCCAAGATCAACGCGGCGTTCGATGCCATGGTGGCTGAGCTGAAGTCTCGGGAGGAAGACGGCGGCGCGGTCGCGCTGTACGACCTGAGCCGCATCGCACAGGGTGTCGGCCGCATGGGCTACGAGAAGGAGTACCTGCCGCGCATCCAGGCTTCGCGGCGCCTGGCCACGCTGATCCGCCGGCTGGATGCTGGCGAGATCGATCGCGATGCTTTCGAGGTCGACGTGCGCGGCCTGGCCGACAGCATGGACCGCATCGTCCAGACCAAGGCCGCGAACCGGCTGATGACAGAGCGCGAGCGCGGGCCCGACATGGTGCGTGAAAAGCTTGTCCGCGCGCGCCGACATGGTGCCCTGTCCGAGGAGGCAGTCGACCTGGCGCTGTGGGCGCTGGACCAGAACCCTGCCATCGCCGAGAACCTGGGGATGTCGATCCTGGCGCCGCGCGAGCATGGAACCGCGGGCCAGTACAACCCGGCCGCCGAGATCGTGAGACTGTTCAAGGGCGCAGAGAACGTCGAAACCGCGGTGCACGAGATCCTGCACCACACCGAACGCATGATGCCGCCGGACCTGCAGGTGCCGATCCGCGATGCCTGGGCCCGCGCGCTGGCGGCTGCGATCAAGACCGCGACGCCGCAGCAAGTCGAAGCGCTGCAGCTGATCCCGAAGGCCATGAGCGGCGACCGTGCCGCACACAAGGCACTGGTCGACGCCATCCAGGACGGCCCGTTGAACTACGAGCGCCACTATCAGCTGGTCAACCCGTCGGAGTTTTGGGCGGTGAACGCGGCACGGCTGCTCAGCGCCAAGCACGCGGCGCGCGATTCGGCGTGGCAGCGCGTGCGCGAGTGGCTGCGCGGCATGGTTGAGAAGGTCAAGGCCGCGCTGGGTCTGCGGTCCGAGGCGCCGATCATCCGCGCGTTGCAGCACCTGCTGGATGCCGAGAACTTCGGGCCGGAACGCGTTGGCCGCTTCGCCTCCGACCGCATGCTGTCCGAAGTGGCGCATGCCGACCTGCGCAACGGCGGCTCCGGCCCGCCGGAAGCCAGTGCACCGGGCCGCGACTGGTGGACGGCGCTCAAGCAGCGCGCCGACGCGCTGCGCAGCCCGGAGACGATCGACAAGCTGATCTACGAGGCCCAGGACAAGTTCGTCGACCTGAAGCGGATGCGCGACCACATCAAGCAGGTCGGCGGCACGATCACCGACCTCAACGACGCCTATCTGGGAGAGGAGCTGTACCACAAGCGTGCCGCCTACCGCAGCCAGCTGTTCCTGACGAAGGAGCTGGAGCCGCTGCTGGGCGACTTGAAAGCGGCCGGCGTGCCCCTGGCAGAGTTCGAGCGCTTCCTGCACGCCCGCCACGCCGCGGAGGCGAACGCGGTGCTGGCTGAACGCAACCCGAGTGCCGCCGTTCTGGAACGGCTGCGCCGCGACGCCAAGAAGCAGCTGCAGGACGTCGAGGCGCAGCTGGCGCTGGCGCGGCGCAACCAGTCGGCGACCCAGGCGCTGGAGGATGCCGTCGTACAGGCGCGCGCCGAAGCGAACCGGCTCATCGCTGCGCAGCCCTACAAGGGCACCGAGGCTGACCGCCTGGCGCTTTCCGGCATGAGCGACGCCGAAGCGCGCCAGCTCATCGATGGCCTGCCACCCGTGCGCCGTGAGGCCATGGAGCGCCTGGCGGCCCGCGTGGACGCCATCAACGCAGGCACGCTACGCATGCTGGAGACCTACGGCCTGATGTCCACCAGCGCCGTCGACGCCTGGCGCCGGGCCTACCAGCACTACGTGCCGCTGCACCGCGACGAGGCCCACGTCGACACCGTGGCACACCCGATCGGCAGTGGCTTCAGCGTCAAGGGCGATGCCGCGCGCAGCCGTGTTGGCTCGCGCGAGAAAGTCACCGACATCCTCGGCCACATCGCCCTGCAGCGGGAGGCAGCGATCACCAGCGGTGAGAAGAACCAGGTCGGCAAGATGCTGTACCTGATGGCAGCGCAGAACCCCGATCCGAAGTGGTGGAGCATCGATCGGTTGCCCCTGATCAAGACCATCGATCGCGCCACCGGCTACGTCCGTACCGGCGTGGATCCGCGATTCAAGAACCTACCCAACGTCCTGATGCTGCGCGTCGGCGGCCGCGATGTGGCCATCACCTTCAACGAGAAGAATCCGCGAGCTTTGCGCCTGGCCGAGGCAATGAAGAACCTCGACGCCACCGACATGCACGTGGTCCTCAGCCTGGTGGCTCGCGGGACACGCTGGTTCGCATCGGTCAACACCCAGTACAACCCGATCTTCGGCCTGATCAACTTCGCCCGTGACTTGCAGGCAGGATTGCTGAATCTCAGCACAACGCAGCTGGCCGGCAAGCAGCGTGAAGTCGCCGCCGGCGTCTTCAAGGCCATGCGCGCCATCTACCGCGCGGAACGGAACAAGACCGCGCTGGATGCCGAGTGGACCGACCTGTGGCGCGAGATGCAGCAGGCCGGTGGCACCACGGGTTATCGCGACCTGTTCACCGACGCCTCGGATCGCACCAAGGCGCTGTTGAAGCAGCTTCGCGCGCTCGATCGCGGCCAGGTCAGCGAGGCGGCGCACGCCGTGGTCGACTGGCTGTCTGACTACAACGAGACCATGGAAAACGCGGTGCGGCTGTCGGCCTACCGCGTGGCGTTGCAACACGGCATGACCGCGCCGCGCGCCGCCAGCCTGGCCAAGAACCTGACGGTGAATTTCAATCGTAAGGGCCGCCAGGCCCGAGAGATCGGCGCGCTGTATGCGTTCTTCAATGCTTCGGTGCAGGGCACTGCGCGCATGGCCGACACCCTGCGCGGGCCGCTGGGCCAGAAGATCATGCTTGGTGGCGTCATGCTCGGCGCTGCGACCACGCTGCTTGGCATGGCCTTCATGGGCGGCGGCGACGACGATCCTTGGGACCGCATCCCCGAGTTCGTGAAGGAGCGCAGCATCATCATCCCGCTCGGCCGCGAGGACTACATCGCCGTGCCGATGCCGCTAGGCTTCCACATCTTCCCGAACATCGGCCGCATCGCGGTCGAGATGGCGGTTGGCTCCCACGGCAAGTCGAAGGCCGCGCACATCGGCAGCCTGCTGCAGGTGATGCTCGACGCATTCAACCCGATCGGCGGCTCCCAGGATATCGCGCAGATGGCCGCCCCGACCGTGATCGACCCCATCGTTGCGCTGATGGAGAACAGGGACTGGACCGGCCGGCCGATCTACCGTGCAGACTCCAATCCGCTCGACCCACAACCCGGCCACGCGCTGGTGAAAGACTCTGCGTCCACGCCGTCGCGTCTTCTGGCGCGCGCAATCAACGACATCAGCGGCGGCACCGAGTTCAGGCCCGGTGCGTGGAGCCCGACGCCGGACCAGCTCGACTACCTGATGGGCCAACTGACCGGCGGCCTGGGGCGCGAGCTGCTCAAGCTAAACCAGACGATCGCGGCGCCGCTGACCGGAGACGAGTTGCCGGCGCACAAGGTCCCGCTGCTCGGCCGCATCTACGGCAACACCCGCGGCATGAGCGGCCAGTCCGGCACGTTCTACGACAACATCAGGCAGATCAATGAGGTCGAGAACGAGCTGCAGGGGCTGCAACGCACCGATCGAGACACCGAGGATCTGTACCGTACCGAGCCTCTGGCCGGGCTGGTGGGTGATGCCAACGCCGCAGAGCGCCGGGTGCGGCAGCTGCGCCGGCTGCGGCGCGACGCCGTCGAACAGGCCGATTCGGACTGGCGTGAGCAGGTGCGCGACATCGACAACCAGATCGTCGAGGCGATGACCGAGCTGAACGCCGAAGTGACGCGCGCCAGACGCGACACGGCAAGAGCATCGCAGTAGGGAGGACCCGAGGAGTGGCATACAAGCCGGGACAGTCTGGAAACCCAGCCGGCAGGCCAAAGGGGACGAAGGATCGTCGGACCGAGATGCGGCGGCTCCTGGAGCCGCATGCGGCCGCGCTCATCAAGCGCTGTGTTCTCCTCGCCAAGAGCGGTGATCCGACGGCGATGCGACTGTGCATCGATCGCCTTGTGGCGCCTGTGCGAGAGCAGAGCATGCAGGTCAGGTTGCCGAAGATCCAATCAGCCGAGGACTGCGTGCAGGCTCAATCCACCGTCATCGCTGCCGTCGCCGGTGGCGAGATGCTTCCCAGCGAGGCGCAGCTGTTGTCCAGCCTCATCGAAGCGCAGCGGCGTGCCTACGAGACCGACGACCTGGTGAAGCGCCTTGCTGCGCTGGAAGAGAAGTTGCAGCCAAGTAGGAGTCCCTCGTCATGACCACTCAACAGATCCATGCGCGTCTGCGCAAGCTCGAAGCACATGCCATGCCGCGCGTGGCGAAGCCGGCGCGCATCATGTTGATGGCGGGCCCCCGGATGGGCGCTGATGAAGCTGCCCGCAAGGCCTTCGAGATCGAATTGAAGGCGGCTGAGGCGGAGCACGACATGGTGATCGTCATGACGCCGCTCAAGCCGCTGGCGACAAAGGGTGGCGGCAAGGCTCAATACGCTGCGAGCGCGATCGAGGCTGTGCGCTGATGCTGGCGAACCAGCCTTCCGCGGTTGGCCAAGGCACCACCGCGCTCGACGAAGCCCTTGCGGCCGCTTCAGGCAAGATGTTCCGCCCGAACCCCGAAGCCGCACGAGCTGAGGACTGGGATGACGTCTGAACTCGAAATCGGCCATGTGCTCGCTGACGTGGCCGCGAGGCATGTTCTCGCCGAGGCCGGATTCGTCGAAGCGACGGCGCCGTTCGGCGCACCTGGCGACCTGATGGCTCTGTGGGCGCACGACGGCACTTTGCTGTTTGCTTGGCCGGAGTTCGCTCCGGAACTGAGTGGCTACGTGGTTGGGCGCATTCCCTTCGACGCAAGCACGTCTTGGTGCCGAATCGGTGAGTCAGCTCCGCGGGGCGCAGCGCTGGAGACGCTGGCGCGTGCCTGGCGAAGGCTGCAACCAGACCAGCCCCCGCCGGCGAGGTGGGTCGGGCACACGTCGGTCTGGGCGAATCACCTTCAGGCCCTCGATCGGCTGAACCCCGGCTTGCCTCACATGTCCGTCGACGGCGCGTTCATGGCGGCAGCGGTGCGGCGCATCCGTGGTCACTTGAAGAAGTCGCCGGACGCGCGGCTGTGGATTCACAAGCAGCAGCGGCAGTGCGTCCTCTGGGCCTGCGGCGCCGAGTTCTGCGTGCCGGCCTTCGGTATCTGGCACGGGGTTGCAGAGTGCTCAGCGGCTGATCTTCTCGGTGCACTTCCGCAGCGGATGCCGAAGTGGGTTCACCTGGTGATGGAGCCTTCACTCCTCGTAGTCGATGGTGAAGCGACGATCCTGTGCGACTGGCTAGAGCCGGCCGCTGGGGCGCTCTGATAGCCTGCGAATTGGGAGGGTGCGGCCACCGGCGGCTCCGCACCGGAGAGATGTTGCGCTCCCGGGAGCGATGCCGGCAGTCTGTACGGGAGGAACCGACAATGCAGATGAACCGTCGGCAGCGGCACATCCTGGTCGCGTGCGGTTTCGCAGTCGTTGCGATGATGCTGTACCCACCGCTGCAGTTCCGAGACGTGGGCCGCGGATACGGGTGGATCTTCGGGATCGAGGACAACTTGGCGATCAACGCCGGCCAGCTGCTGGTGCAGTGGGTGGCCGTTGGCATCGTCGGCGGCATCGCTTTCGCACTTGCGTCGGGAAGCCTGCCGCCAGCGTCAGCGCACTCTCGGCGAAACCTGCTTCAGATCCCCGGCATCGCCTTCAGGTCAAGCCGATCCTGGCTCTGGCTACTGCTGGCCAGCATCGTTGCATCGGGCCTGCTGGCGCCGGCGGCCGTTTCCCGAGCTGGGCGTATGGGTGCAGCTTTCGCGGGAGCGGTCCTTCTCTACGCACTGATCTTCTTGTGGCACTGCTGGTCCGCCAGAAAAGGCGAGGGCCAGTTGAGCGCTGAACGCGCCGTCTCGTGGAGGTGGGTGAGCGTGGCCGTGCTCGCGGGGCTCATCGTGCTGGGTGCGGTCATTTCCAGTGGGTTTGTTGCGCCCGCATCCACGGGACGCGTCGCCTTCACAGATGAGGAGGTTGGCTTAAGCGCACCGCAGGCGCGCGACCAGGCTCACCGGGCTGCCGATACCATGGAGCCATGGCCGCGGAATGGGGCTAGCCCGCACGAGGCTCGCACGGCGCAACCTCAACCGGCAGAAAGGTTCGAGCCGGATGCGACCCCTGGGAAATGACCGATACAGCGCAGGCATGAACGACAGCACCAAGATCATCCGAGCAGCTGCCTTCGCAGCTCAGAAGCACCGCGATCAGCGACGCAAGGACGCTGCCGCCTCCCCGTACATCAACCATCCGCTCACGCTGGCCAGCATCCTGTCCGTCGAAGGTGGCGTCATCGACGTGTCCACGCTCTGCGCGGCGCTTCTACACGACACCATCGAGGACACGGCGACCACCGGCGACGAGCTCGAGCACGAGTTCGGTCTCGAGGTGCGCCGCATCGTCGAGCAGGTCACCGACGACAAGAGCTTGCCCAAGGCTTGAAGCTGCAGGCGCTGCGCTGACTTGGCAGAGGACGGGCATGGAGCGTCTTGATACGTCACCTTGCCATCGGGTGAGGTGCAGCGATTCGTGGCCTGGGCCGCGGCTGTGCACAGTGAAGCTGCGACAGCCGCGAAGCGGAGTACATCGGCGGTGTTCATGACGGAACCCCCCTCCCTATGCCCAATTGCTGCGTGGCCCTAACAGAGGGCCGGCGGCCCGCGAATTCTGGAGACATACCGGGACGCCAGTACCCCCGATTCGCGGGGTAGAGCGACACTGGCGCTGTCCCAGTTTCCCGAAGCGTATCCGGTAAACCGCTCACGCATGCCCTCTGCCCGGCCTGCGCTCGGCGCGCTTGCCGGTAGCTCACCCCATGATGAACGTCCTGAAGCTACCTCCCGCGATTCAACGGGCGCTGGATCGATCGGATGACGTCTCGACGTGGATCCGGTCGCACCAGCCCCAGGAAGTCCCCGCCGCATCGCTTAATGCCCGCCTGGCCGCGCCTTACCTTGCGATCTGTCTAGACCACCGCGAGGCAATCCGGCTGCTGCTCGAGCACGACAGCCGAAGCGCGGCATTCGCGCTCTGGCGTTCCGTTTATGAAGCGCTGATCGGAAGCCAATGGGCGGAGGCATGCGCGACCGAGCGAGACGTCGACCAGATTGCGGCAACATTCCAAATGCCAACGATCGACACCATGGTCAAGCGGCTAGATGCGCTGGAGCCAGGTGCCGGCGACAGCAGCTATGGGGTGGTCAAGCGCAAGGTGTGGAACAGGATGTCGCACTTTGCACATGGCGGCTTTCAGCAACTCGCTCGTTGGGCAGGCCCAGCCGGCATTGCGCCTCGGCATCCCAATGCAGAGGTCGTCGAACTGCTGTGGCTCCTGGACGTCTATGGCCTGCTGGCTTGCATGGCGCTAAGCCGCTTGGCAGGACAAGACACGGCCGAATACGAGGTAAAGGTTCGGCAGTGCCTCGACGCGCCGCCCGCATAGGCGCGCGCGAGATCTACAGGGGTCGCCTCGTCAGGGCCGCTGCCGTGGCCGAAGCTGAAGGACTTTTGCCGTTCTTTGCCGGGTCTCTTCTCTGGCCACCTCCCATGGCTTCGGAGCAGCGCCCAACAGCGCAGGCATAGGGGTCCTGCGACTCTCATGGAACTGCACGCTCCCCTGCGCGAGCGCAAATGCCGCGTTGAAGACTTCGCACCTGTCAGATTTCGTCAACGCGGACGAGCAGCCGATGCGCCTTTTGGTGAACGGGTTCGAGTGCTCACCGTTCCCCGGCGGCGGAAGCACCGGCGGGTGCTTCCAAGGCCCTGGCCCGTTTCCAGCGCCCGAGCCGACGACGGCCTCGTTGCTGGCCCTCGCCTTGGCAGCGCTTTGCTCGGCGAGACGCCGTCAGCACCCCTGCCGGATCGATGGAGGCGCTGCGGGGAATGGCGGGGGGATAGGCGGCCACGCGACGCCGCGAGCAAGCGGTGGCGCTGGCCTTGAATGACTCACGCTCCGCCAAGGCGCGGCGCCTTCG
>Ga0315912_10003217_pt1 | contig 16451 bp, 14 predicted proteins | sample VfabasoilMG_FD_204469 | JGI IMG/M metagenome (GOLD analysis project Ga0315912, IMG submission 204469) | Garden soil microbial communities collected in Santa Monica, California, United States - V. faba soil | ecosystem: Environmental > Terrestrial > Soil > Garden | place: USA: California... | reverse complement strand
TTTCGAGGAGGCGCGCGCACGCGAGGTACGACACATCGGTGTTGGACTTGCGCGTGAACACCGGGTAGCCCGCGAGGCCGCGCTCCTGGGCGCGCTTGATCTCGCTGTCCCAGTACGCGCCCTTGACCAGGCGGAGCGTGATGCGCCGGTCGGTCTCGCGAAGACGCTTCATCAACCACTCGATGCTGGCGTACGCGCGCTTCTGGTAGGCCTGCACCGCGAGCCCGAATCCCGCGTAACCGTGAGTGACGTCGCTCTCGAGCAGCTTGTCGACCAGCAACAGCGACAGCTCGAGGCGCTCGGCTTCTTCGGCGTCGAGCGTGACGCCGATGCCGGCATCGCGCGCCTGCTTCACCAGCGATTCGATGACGGGATACAACTCGGCCATCACTCGCGCGGATTGTGAGAATTCGTACCTGGGATGCAGCGCCGATAGCTTGATGGAGATGCTGTGGCGCGCGGTGATCGTCTCGCGCGTCTCGACTGCCTTGCCCACGGCCGCAATCGCCGCGGCGTACTTCTCGCGATACCGCTCGGCATCGGCGCGCGTGAGCGCCGCTTCGCCAAGCATGTCGAACGAATAACGATAGTCGCGCTCTTCCTTGCCGGCGGCCCGTGACAACGCGCTTTCGATGTCGCGCCCCATGACGAACTGGTGGCCGAGGATGCGCATCGCCTGCTTGAGCGCAGCGCGGGCGACGGGTTCCCCTAGTTTGCCGACGAGGCGCGCGTACCAGGAACGCGCTTCACCCACTTCGTTGCGGTCCAGTGCGACGACGCGGCCCGTGAGCATCAATCCCCACGTCGACGCGTTCACCAACAGTGATTCGGAGTCACCGAGGTGCTCGTCCCAGGCACCCGTGGGAATCTTGTCGGCGATGAGCCGGTCGGCGGTCTCGCCATCGGGAATGCGAAGCAACGCCTCGGCGAGGCACATGAGGATGACGCCTTCGCGCGAAGCCAGACTGTACTCACGCAGGAAGGCGTCGAGTGCGCCGCCGCTGCCGCGCGTCGCCCGCACGGCCTGCACGAGCGACAGGGCTCGCCCGCCCGCATTCCGGGTCGCGGCTTCGCCAAGCCTGGCCCGGTCGGCGAGAGCGCGTACAAGTGGCTGTTCTTCGGTGAGATATTGCGGATTGATCGCCTTGGCGATCGACTCCGACCGTACCAGCAGGGGGAATTTTGTCATGGCCGAAATTCTATTGAATTCGCCGTCTTGCGTCCCAATAGCCGGACCATGAGTGCATCCGTAGCCGCCGTCACCACGGCAACCTTCCCCGCCGAGGTCGTCAACGCCTCCGCCTCCCAACCCGTCCTGGTCGACTTCTGGGCGCCCTGGTGCGGCCCCTGTCGCGCACTCGGCCCCGTCCTCGAACAGCTCGCCGACGAGAACGCCGGCAAGGTCAAGATCGTCAAGGTGAACACCGACGAGAACCAAGACCTCGCCCAGCAGTTCCAGATCCGCAGCATCCCGGCAGTGAAGCTGTTTCGGGGCGGGCGCGTCATTGACGAGTTCCTGGGCGCGCAGCCGCTCGCGCAGGTACGCGCGTTCCTCCAGCCTCATTTGCCGCACGCCTCGGCTGCCGAAGTCGAGGCCGCCCGCGAGCTTGCGGACCAGGGCGACTACGCCGCGGCCGTCGCGAAGCTGCGCAGCATCGCCAGCACGGACCCGGCCAATCTGGACGCGCGCCGCGACCTCGCGAAGTTCCTCGCGTTGTCAGGCGACGTAGTCGAAGCTTCGAAAGCGCTGGGTCAGCTTCCACCGCATGCACAGTCCGATCCTGCATCCGGCGCCGTTCGGGCCCTCATCCATTTCGCCGCACTTGCGACCAATGACGCCGCCCGCTCGGACGCCTCCCGCGCCAGCGCCGCTCGCGCCTTGTTAGGTGGCAGTCCCGATGCGGCCATCGAATCGCTGCTCGGACGCATGCAGGGTGATCGCGCCTTCGCGACACGCGCGGGCCGGGAAGACCTGCTCCAGGCCTTTGCGTTGCTGCCGCCGGGTGACGAACGCGTCTCGGGATGGCGCCGGCGGCTCGCCGCGCTGCTCAACTAGCTTCTTCGAAGGCGCCGGGTGAACGACGACATCACCACCGCCGTAAAGGTACTGGCCGGGCTCGGCGTCGCAGCGTTCGTCATCTGGCTCGGCGTCATCCTGACCAAGGCCGCGAAGCGCGGCGGCGGCGGCATGCAAGCGCTGGGCGCGGCCATGATGATGTTCGGTTGGGGAAACATGCGGGACCCCGGCAACAACCCCGTCGCCGAAGCGAAAGATGGACGCGCCGAGAAAGGCTCGACTTCCGGTGACCCGCTCGATCCTCGCGCACCACGCTCCTAGTTGGCGGCCCCGCAGGCCCACGCCCCACGCCCTCCGATTCTCCCCAACCGGGATACGCGTATGCCCGGAATCCGCCAGCTTTTCCGTTAGCAGGAGGAACCCACCCGCGTTCGGGCCTGGGATGGCGGAGACATGACATGGGACGGCGGCAATCCTCAACCTGCGGCGCCATTACACGCGTCACCGCGCTGCTCGCTGCTTTCTTGCAGCTCGCGGCGTGTGGTGGCGGTGACGACACGGCGCCACCGACCCCACCTCCCCCGCCGAGTGTCCCGAACCCACCGCCACCGCCTCCTCCCGGCACGCTGATAGGCCCTGGTGGCGGCACCGTGGATGGCCCACGCGGATCGCGCGTCTCGATCCCGGCGGGCGCCCTAACTACCGAGATCCGTATCCTGGTCGAGGAAACCACGGCCGGCATTCCGTCACTGCCGGCTGGGCATGAAGCGTCGGGTGCAACCTTCGCGCTGCTGCCGCACGGAACTACATTTGCGATCCCCGTGACGATCACATTGCCTTTCGACCCGGGCACAGTGCCCGCGGGCCGGACAACGCAGCTGTTCAAGACCATCAATTCGCAAACTGAATGGCAGACGGTGGCCGACGCCACGTTTGGCGCATCGAGTGTGAGCGGCAGCGTGACGAGTTTTTCGCTGGCACGGGTGGTGATCCCGCCCGTGACCCAGGTGCGCGTCTACCGGTCCGTTTCGTTCCGATGGCTCCTGGGAGACGACCTCTTCGAAGAAGAAATCAGCTTCCGCGATGGCGAAGCCCCCATCAATCTCGAGCAGGAGTTCGGCGTCGCTTCCGTCGACACGCCATACGCGCGCAGCCTGACGGGCGGCGGTTCGCAGCTCGTGCCGCAGGATGGTCTCGCAATAGGCCTCGCGGCTTCCATAGACAACGGCAACACTTACTGGGTCGGCGCTGAAGCGCCACGTGGCAACGCCACCGATCCCGGCGACCCCACGGGCAGCATGACCCGGCTCGTGCAGTACCAGACGTTCGTGAAGAACGCGCCGAACGCTTCGTACACCTTCAAGCTGACTGGAATCGAACTCGATGCCTTCGACGGCAACGAGATCCTGCAGCGGCCGTGCCCGCTGGCGCACGCTGTCGTCCAGGGCCTCGTCTGCGATCTCATCGGGACGGAGGTGTTCCTGGACGTGATGGCGTACCCGATCGACCTCGACACACTGGCGACAGGACCCGCCTTCTATCGCATCGCTGATGGCATCTCGATGTACGGAGCCTCGGGCGGGCCTCAATCCGGATTCATCGTCGATATCGTTGCGCCGCTGCACACGTCGTGGCGGCCGATCTTCCATGGCGCGATAGGCGAGACCTTCGGCATCTTCGAAGACAGGAATGAGCGGTTCGAGAGTACGCGTTTCGGCCACCGGAACCTCCGGCTGATCGAGCCGATTCCAGTGACCATGGACCTTTCTTCCGTTCCCGTCGGTGGCGCGTTCACGGTCAGGGTGATCGCACACGCGAAAACCTACGACCGCGCCGCCATCGTCGTCAGCAACATCGGCAGTGAAGCCCCTACGGCCGCACATGCATGGCTGCGCGATCCCGCGTCCACCAATGGAACGACCGTCATCAGCGAGGGACTCACACCGGTCGACACACCCGTTCCCGTGGTCGAGCCCGAAGAAGTACCGGTGCCGCCAGCGCCATGCACGCCGGGGCCCGCACCCGACCCGGCGTCGGGCACGATCCAGTTTGCGCAGGCCACCTATCTACAGGGCGAGTCGACCACGATCACACCGATAACGATCACGCGCATCGGCGGAACCCGCGGAGCCGTGACCGCCACGCTGAGGACGAGCAATGGCACCGCCACTGCGGGTACGGATTACACCGCCATCAACTCGTCAGTATTCTTCGACGACGGAGACGATGTCGCGCGCCGCGTGTCCGTGCCGATCATCAAGAACACCGTGGGTGGTGAAGCCGACAAGACACTGACGCTCACGTTGTCCGAGCCAGGCAATTGCGCCGCGATCGGCACGCAGGCCACCACGGTGCTCACGATTCGCGACGACGACCCCGCACCGCCGATACCGAGCGGCCTCGACGCCACTTTCGGTGAGTCGGGCACGGCGTCGATCGAAGGTTTCGGCGGTGACCGTTCGGGCATGGCGGTCCAGGCCGACGGCAAGATCGTGATGGTCGGCGGCACGTTTACCGACTTCGTGATGGCGCGTTTCAATGCGGACGGCAGCATCGATGAAGGCTTCGGCAATGGCGGCAAGGTCACGACCAACCTCGTGCCCGGCACGCAGGAAGAATCGTTGGGCGTCGCCATGCAGCCCGACGGAAAGATCGTGGTGGCCGGCTACACGGGGCAATCGGCGGGACCCTCCGTCCTTGCACTCGCCCGCTACAACCCGAATGGAGACCTCGATCCCTCGTTCGGCACGGGCGGCAAGGTGATCACGACGATCGTCGGTCGGGCGTTCGCAGTCGCAATCAATACGTCCCAAGAGATGAAGATCCTGGTCGCGGGTGATGATCCCGCGCGAGGAGATTTCGTGCTTGCGCGCTTCGCGGCGAACGGCGCGCTGGATTCGACGTTCGGAACCAATGGCACCCTCACGACCGACATTGGCGCGGGAGACATCGCAACGAATCTCGTGATCCTTCCCGACGGACGAATCCTCGCAGGAGGCGGCAGCTCCATCGCGGCCAACAGCAGCGCGTTGGCACGCTATCTACCCACGGGCGCCCTCGACACCGGCTTCGGCAACGGCGGAAAGGTGGCGCTGCCAGGTCACCGCGTGGGCGAAGGCATGGTGCTACTAAGCGACGGCAAGATCGTACTGGCCGGGAATGCGGATGGCTCCTCTGCCGCCGCCACCGTGTTTGCGCTGATGCGACTCGATGCGGACGGCGGAATAGACAGCAGCTTCGGCACAGCCGGCATCGTCACCACGCCCATCACCACGCTGGGCGATGCGGCATTTGCCGTGGCGGTCCAGGCGGACGGGAAGATCGTGGCGGCCGGACGCAGCTCGGCGACGACCAACTCCAACTTCGCGGTCGCGCGCTATCTAACCACCGGCGCACTCGACACGACCTTTGGTGCGGGCGGCGGATTCGAGACCGTGGACTTCTTCGGCTTCAATGACATCGCCGAATCAGTGGCCATCGACCCCAGCGGAAAAATCGTCCTCGGCGGGCTTGCGCGCGACAACGTCGACGGTTATGGCGTCGCGCGATTCAACCCGTGACGGCTCAGTCTCACTCGACGCGCGCCAACGGGCGCAGGCGCGCATCGACCGGCAGCGGCGATTCTTCCAGCAGCGTCACCGCGCGACGCAACGTCGCGCGGGATTCGGCTCGACCGAGCGCGGCCTGCGTCTTTCCGAGCCACAGCGCTGCCTCGCCCGCCCAGCGATTACGCGGAGCCGTCTGCCGCCAGAAGGCATCGGCGCGTTCGAGCGGCGTCAAGGCCCGCGCGAACTCCTTCCGATTCAGATCGAGAAGTCCCTGCGCCACGAGCAGGTCCGCGCGAGCCGGCGTCATGCGATCCTTCTGCACGTCTTCGTACAACCTGCCGGCGCGCTCGAGATGTTCTGAGGCGGCATCCGGTTTGCCCATCGAAATCTCGACCAGCGCCAGTTCGAGCAATCCCTGCGCAAGGTCTCCGCGATGGCTGGGCTGTCGCGCCGCTTGCGCCACCGCCTCTTGCAACCATTCGAACGCCTCCGCGTCCCGTGCCTGCAATCGCAATGACATGCCGAGATTGCGCATGGCGAGGTGCTGGCCTCGCGTCGCGACTTCTCCCGGCGAACCGATGGTGCGCGCAAGCTCGCGACCGGCACGCTCGAACTGTCCGAGCTGCGCGAGTGCGAGACCCAGGCTTCCCCGCGCGTGCACGGCTTCGAGCTCGGCCTCCGCGCCTTCGGCGAGCTGCAGCGCTTCTTCGAGGCGAGTCGCCGCCGCGGCAATGTCGCGGGAAGCCAGCAACGCCGCACCGTGTTTGCGGACGCGGCCGGCATGCACGATCGACCCCGGATCCCCTTCTAGTAGATAGATATCGACCGAGGCCTTCGAATGCGCGAGCGCGTCGGGCAACGCGCCGATTTCGATTTCGAGCGGCGCGATGGCCGACAACATCTCGCCGTAGACCCGGCTGCGTTCGCCGAACACTTCTGCAGCGCGACGCGTGGCGTCCCGGTACACGTTCCAGGCGTCTTCGAATTGCCCCGTGGCGTTCAGCGACTGGCCGTAGTACAGCGCGGCTTCGATGACTTGCGGGTGACTGCGATCGCCAGCATGCACCGCAACCAGCATTTCGAACGACTGCCGCGCGGGCTCCACCGCGAGATCCCGCCGCTGCGTCAACGTGTAGACATGGCTCAATTGCTGCAGCCCGGTCGCAAGCTCTGCAGAATTCCTGCCGTCCGCCGCCCTGGCCGCGGCGATGGCGTCCTGCGCAGCGCTTTCCGCGCGCGGATAATCCGCGGAAGCGATCGATAGCGCGGCTTCATGCAGCCGAGCACGGACCCACAACGCGTGCCCGTCTTTGACTCCTCGCAGGCCCGACAGCGCGAGCGCAAGTTCTGCGCGGGCTTCCTCGTCACGACCCAGTAGCTCGTACGCCTGTGACAACCCCAGATGCAGACGGGCGCCAAGCAGAACGTCGCGGGACGAGGAGCTTTCATGGAGTCGCAGCGCTTCTTCCAGAACACGCGCAGAGTCCTTGTTCTCCTGCAAGCCGTAGAAACTCTCGCCGATGGTCGCGAGCAAGGCGAGCCGCAGCTCGGGCGACGCATCCCTGCGCTCATGGAGCCTTTGTTCTGCCTGGCGCATGAGTTCCGCGGCGGACAGCATTCGCCCCTGCCCCTCGATGGGATTTGCCTCGCGAAACACCGCGGCGATGAATTCCTGCACGGCTTCGGCGCGCGCCTTCTCCGCGATCGCCACGCGCGCCTGCCACGCGGCGACGCCTGCACCCACGAGCAACGCCAGGAAAATGCCCGCGCCGGCAATGACGGCGAGTCGATTTCGTGCGAAGAACTTTCGGGCGCGATACCAGCGGCTATCGGCGCGCGCCAGCACGGGCATCGAACGCAGGTAACGCTGCAGGTCTTCGAGCAAGGCGTATGCCGTGGCATAACGTTCGGCCGGTGGCTTCTTGAGCGCCTTGAGGACGACGGTGTCGAGGTCCCCTCGAAGCTCGCGTCGATGCGTCGGGCTGGCGACCTCGCTCGGCCGGGCGGGCTCGCTTTGGAGGATTGCCTCCTCGAGCGCCCCTCGCGAATCGCGCCGCAGTCGATAGGGACGCGCATCGCTCAGTAGTTCGAAGAGGACCACACCCAATGAATAGACGTCCGATGCGACGCCGAGCGGCTCACCGCGGATCTGCTCCGGAGACGCGTAGTCGGGGGTGAGTGCGCGGCCCGACATCTCCGTGATGCGTGTTTCGCGGGCCTCGCCCTCGTCGAGGAGTTTTGCGATCCCGAAGTCGAGCAGCCGGACTTCGCCTTCGCGCGTCACGAGGATATTGGCGGGCTTGAGATCGCGATGGACCACGAGCTTGCCGTGCGCGTACGCGACGGCGCCCGCCACCTGCAGGAACAGGCGCACCCGCTCTCGCACGGACAACGCATGTTCACGGCAGTAGGCATCGATGCGAAGCCCCTCGACATACTCGATCGCAAGGTAAGGCTGGTGAGCCACAGTTACACCTGCGTCGTAGAGCCGCGCGATGTTCGCGTGCGCAAGCGAGGCCAGGATCTCGCGTTCGCGCGCCAGCCTTTCCGCCAGCCCGGCGCGCCGCCAGGCGCCGTGAGGCAGTTTGAGCGCGACGGGGCGATTGAGGATGCCGTCGGTGCGCTCTGCCAGCCACACCACGCCCATGCCCCCGCTGCCCAGTTCACGCACCAGGCGATAAGGCCCCACCTGGGCGCCCGCCGTCTCGCCGCCGATCTCTTCATCGAGAAAATCGAGCTTGGGGAGCGTGTTCATGAAGTCGCCGGTTTCAATACGCTCGGCATGCGCCAGCAGCGCCCGCAACCTGGGCTTGTGCGTCTCGAATTCGCTCCCGAGAGCCTCTATCCACTGCAGGCGTTCGGCGGCGGGCCGCTCCAGCGCCGCATCGAGCAGGCGATTGAGCTCAGCCCAGGATGGTTCGTCGATTCGCAGGATTTCCATGCAAGTCTCTAACGGAATCCGGGGCTCATGTCGGGCGCATCTTCACTTCAGCGCTTCGGCGAGCAGCAACCGGGCCTTTTCCCAGTCGCGACGAACCGTGCGCTCGTTCAAACCGAGGGCGGCGGCCACTTCGGCGTCCGTCATCCCCGCGAAATAGCGCATCTCGACCACCTGCACGAGCCGCGCGTCGCGCAGCGCCAGTTCCTCCAGCGCTTCGTGCACGCTCAGGATCTCCCTCTCCGAGGTGTCGGCGGGCCGATCCACTTCCGAATTCAGGGTCACGTGCGCCGCACCACCTCCCCGCCGCAACGCCATGCGTTCGCGCACGGTATCGACGATGACCGAACGCATCGCGTGGCTTGCGTAGCGCAGGAAGTGGCCACGATCCGCTACATTCAACCGGCCTGCGTCGGCGAAGCGCAGGTATGCCTCGTGAACCAGGGACGTGGTATCGAGCAGCGTATTGCGCCCCGACTTGCGCAAACGCGTGCGCGCCAGCGAGCGCAATTCCGAGTAGGCGGCGTCGAATACACTCTGCAACGCCGCCGCATCGCCTTCGCGGGCGCGCTGGATCAGGTCAGTAAAGGATTCGGGGCCGTCCATGGCGCGCTCGTGCCGCTCGACGCTCAGTCCGACGCCGCTTCGCGGCGCAGGCGTTCCGCCTCACCATGGCCGAGGTACGCATGGATGCCCGCGCGTGCCACGTACAGCAGCGGAATCAGCACGATCGCGGCCGACATCTTGTACACGTAGTTCACCGTGCCCACCGCAAGGAACTGCGGAATGGACCAATGCTGCGGCCCGATCACGAACGCGATGTACAGCACGATGAAACTGTCGAGCAGCTGCGAGACGGCCGTCGATGCGGTGGCGCGCAGCCACACGAATCGTTCACCCGTCATGCGCAGGATGCGATGAAAGACGACTACGTCGATGAGCTGACCCACGAGGAAGGCGACGATGGACCCGCAGATGGTCCACATTCCCTGCCCAAACAGGATGGCGTAGGCCTTCTGAATGTCGGGGACACCCATGTCCTTGTTGAGATCCACCCAGAAACTGGCGGGCGCAAGTGAGATGGCCGCGTAGGCTGCGAGAAATGAATAGGCGATGAGGCCGACGGCGATCCACGAGATCAGGCGCACGCCGCGCACGCCGTAATACTCGTTGATGATGTCGGTCATGATGAACACGAACGGCCACACGAGTACGCCGGCCGTGAAGTTCAGCGTTCCACTGATGCCGAACAGCGACCAGTTGAAGGGGTCTGCGCCGACACTGGCTTCGAGCGCGAAGATCTTGACGCCCACGAACTCGCCGATGAGCGCGTTGGTGAGGAAGAAACCCGCGAGAAAGATGAAGAGACGAGTGGCGCGGTGATCAGTGGTACGCATGCCGGCGTTCCTGCGTCAGTCTCTGCCGCGTAGGCGGCGCAGCTCTCGCCGCCCGTGCTTGTCGGGCCGGTCGAGCGAACGCGGTTGGGCGAACGCAGAGACCAATCGCGCGTTCTCCACGTGCTTTTCGCGCGCGGCTCGTGCCGCGTCCGTTTCCGCGTAGCAGGCCTGGGCCACGGGGGCGGAACCGCGCCGGTCCGGGAGCTTCAGGACTTCGCATTCAAATGCGTAACCCGGACGCGACAATGTGAGGGTGTCACCCACACGCACGGCATGCGCGGGCTTCACTCGCTGCCCGTTGAGGTGAACCTTGCCACCCGCAACCGCTTCAGCCGCCAGCGTCCGGGATTTGAACAGGCGGGTACACCATAACCAGCGGTCGATGCGCAGCGAGGTGCCTCCGCCCTCCGCGCCCTCGGTGTTTTCCTGATCCTTCGGCTTGGGTCCCACGGGCGCCAGTATAATTGCGCCAACTTCACCTTACCCGAGGTTCCTTCGTGGACCCTTCGTTCTACCAGCGATTCGACACCCAACTCGACGAACTCCGACAGCAAGGCCTCTTCAAAACCGAACGCGTGATCGCCAGCCCCCAGGGCGGGCAGATCCGGGCCAATGACGCGGACGTCGTGAACCTCTGCGCTAACAACTACCTGGGCCTCGCTAGCCATCCGGCCATTCGCGAAGCCGCGCATCGCGCCATCGACCGATACGGCTACGGGATGGCATCGGTTCGCTTCATCTGTGGCACGCAGACGGTCCACAAGCAGCTCGAGGCGGCGCTGTCGCGCTTCCTCGGCACCGAAGACACCATTCTTTATTCCTCCTGCTGGGATGCGAATGGCGGGTTGTTCGAAACCGTACTCGGCGAGCAGGACGCCATCATCTCGGATGCGCTGAACCACGCCAGCATCATCGACGGCATCCGGCTCTGCAAGTCGCGGCGACTGCGCTACGCGAATCGCAACCTCGCCGAGCTCGAGCAGCACCTCAAGGATTCGCGGGACTGCCGCACGCGGCTCATCGCGACCGACGGCGTGTTCTCGATGGACGGCAGCATCGCGCCGCTCAAGGAGATCTGCGATCTCGCCGACAAGTACAACGCGCTCGTCATGGTCGACGACTCGCATGCGACGGGCTTCATGGGCGCCGGCGGCCGCGGCACGCCCGAACACTGCGGCGTTGCGAATCGCATCGACTTCCTGACTGGCACCTTCGGCAAGGCGCTCGGCGGCGGCAGCGGTGGCTACACCTCCGGCAGGGCGAATGCCATCGCGTGGCTTCGCCAGCGCTCGCGGCCCTATCTATTCTCGAACAGCATTCCGCCGGTGGTGGCCGCCGTCACTTTGCGCGCGCTCGATCTGGTCGAGAACATGCCGCAGCTTCGCGAGACCCTTTTCGGCCACGCGAAGAAATTCCGCGCAGGCATGCAGGCCGCCGGGTTCCGCCTGCTGCCGGGTGAACACCCCATCATCCCGGTCATGATCGGCGATGCGGCGCTGGCCGGTAAGTTTGCCGACAAGCTCATGGGCGAAGGTGTCTACGTCATCGGTTTCTCCTTCCCGGTAGTCCCCAAGGGCGAGGCACGCATCCGCACCCAGATGTCTGCGGGACTCAACGACGCGCAACTCGAACGTGCATTGGCAGCCTTCATCAAGGTGGGCCGCGAACTGGAGCTCATCAAATGAAAGCACTCGTGAAGAGCGAAGCGAAACCCGGCATCTGGATGAAGGACATCGAGGAGCCGAAGGTTGGCCCCAACGACGTGCTCATCAAGATCGCGAAGACCGCGATCTGCGGCACTGACATGCATATCTACCAGTGGGATGCGTGGGCACAGAAGACGATCCCGGTGCCGATGGCCGTCGGGCACGAGTACTACGGCCGCATCGTCGACATGGGCAGCGAAGTGCGCGGCTTTGCCGTGGGCGACCGCGTATCGGGCGAAGGGCATCTCACGTGCGGCTTCTGCCGTAACTGCCGCGCCGGACGCCGGCATCTCTGCATCCACACCGTCGGCGTGGGCGTGAACCGCCAGGGATGCTTCGCCGAGTACCTCGCGATCCCGGCGAGCAATGCGTTCAAGCTGCCCGATGCCATCACGGACGACATCGCGAGCATCCTCGATCCCTTCGGCAATGCCACGCACACCGCCCTCGCCTTCAACATGGTGGGCGAAGACGTGCTGATCACGGGCGCCGGACCCATCGGCATCATGGCCGTGGCCATTTCGAAGAAGATCGGCGCGCGCAACGTGGTCATCACCGACGTCAACGATTACCGGCTCGGCCTCGCGACGAAGATGGGCGCGACGCGCGCCATCAACGTCACGCGACAGAAGCTCGACGACACGATGAAGGAGCTCGGCATGCAGGAGGGCTTCGACGTGGGCCTCGAGATGTCGGGCAACCCGGTCGCGTTCCGCGACATGCTGCGCACGATGCACCATGGCGGCAGCGTCGCCTTGTTAGGCATTCCGCCGGGCGACACGGCCATCGACTGGAACCAGGTGATCTTCAAGGGCCTCAACATGCGCGGCATCTACGGGCGCGAGATGTTCGAGACCTGGTACAAGATGGCGGCGCTGCTGCAGGGCGGCCTCGACATCACGCCCGTGATCACGCACCACTTCCCCATCCAGGAATTCCAGAAGGGGTTCGAGACGATGGGATCGGGACAGTCGGGGAAGGTCATCCTCGACTGGGGGACGCTGAACTAGCTACTTACCGCACGTCGCAGAAGCAGTAAGCGTAGCGATTGTCTTTGGCGTTCATGCGCGACCAGCGCGCGAGTTCGCGCTGCAGCGGCTGAAGCTCGCGAGCCACCTGCAGTGCCGGCATGCGCGCCGCGATGTCGCCCACGAAGTTCTTCGCGAACCAGACCTTGATCTGCAGCGCCAGTGATTCCGCCCAGCTGAGCTCGGGTTCGATGCGCTCGACCTCGTAATCACCCGTGAGGTCGGCGCGCTTGGCCGCCGACTTCACCGCCTGGTCGAACAGGCCGAGCTGGTCGACGAGACCATTGTTCTTCGCATCGGTGCCGATCCAGACGCGGCCTTGCGCGATGGCATGGACTTCGTCACGGGTTTTCTTGCGGCCGTCGGCCACGTGCGCCAGGAACTCTTCGTAGCCGCGCTCGATGAACGACTGCAGCAGCACCTTGGCGTCTTCGCCCATCGCGCGATCGATGCGGAGCTGACCGGAAAGATTCGTGGTGCCCACGCCGTCCACGTTCACGCCGATCTTCTTGAGAGTGTTCTGGAAGGTCGGGATGGCACCGAAGATGCCGATGGACCCGGTGATCGTCGCCGGGTGCGCCCAGATCTCATCCGCCGACGCCGCGATGTAATAGCCGCCGGAGGCCGCGAGATCGCCCATCGACACGACGACCGGTTTTCCGTCCGCCTGCGCTGCGCGCACTTCGCGATAGATCTGCTCGGACGCGAAGACGCTTCCGCCCGGGCTGTCGACGCGAATCACGATGGCCTTCACGTTGTCGTCTTCACGCGCTTCGCGAATGAGTGACGCGGCTGTCTCTCCGCCCACGGTGCCCGATGGCTGTGAGCCGTCCAGGATCTCGCCGGAGGCGATGATGACGCCGATCTTGTCCTTGCCCACGCCCAGCGCGTGTTTCTCCGCATGAACGACGCGCAGGTAGTCCTCGAGCGACGTCGAGTTGAACGACTCGCCGGCGTCGCTTTCGTCCGCTTCCACTTTCTCCACGTTCTCTTTCGGCGAATCGCCGCCGACGAGCGCGACCATGCGACGTTCGACGTCGAGTGACGACTTGAGGCCGGTGACCAGCTTCGCGTCGAGCGCGACCTTGGCGGCATCGCCTTTCGCGGCGAGCATGGCCGGCACGAGGTTGTTGACGTAGTCGGAGATGTCGGTGGGCGTGAGTCCGCGCGCCTCGGCGACCGCCGTGCGGTAGCTGAGCCACAGTGCGTTCAGATACGCGAGGCTTTCCTCGCGATCCTCGGGAGACATGTCAGTGCGCACGTAGACTTCGGCGGCGCTCTTGTACGCGCCCACGCGGAACAGGTTGATCTCGACGCCGATCTTGTCGAGAAGCTCCTTGTAATACGTGCGATAGCGCTCGTAGCCGTCGATGGCCACGAGGCCCATGGGGTCCAGGTAGATTTCGTCGGCCGCGGCGGCGACGTAATAGCTCTCCTGCAGGAACGACGTGGCGTGCGCCACCACCTTCTTGCCGGAGCTGCGGAAATCCTTGATGGCCGCGGTGAACTCCGCGAGGGTCGGCTGGCCGCCGCCCGACATGTAGTTGAGATCGATGACGACGGCGGCGATGCGTGCGTCTTTCTTCGCGGCCTTGAGGGCGTCGATGAGATCCCAGAGAAGGGTTTCTTCCTTGGCGTCGCCCTGCACGCGCTCGATCGCCTGGTCGACCGGGCTGCCGGACAGCTGCTCGACGATTTCGCCCTTCGGCGCGATGACCAGCGCGGACGAATCCGCGATGTGGGGAATCGAAGTACGCAGGGCTCCGACGACAAAGCCGAAAATCGTCAGCAGCACCACCAGGTGCAGGAACTTGCGTAGCCCGTCGAGGCCACGCCAGATGCCAACGAAGATCCGGCCGATCATGTCGCCGAAGCCTTGCTCAAGAAGTTAGACCTTCTCTTCGATGCGAGCGGCCTTGCCCGACAGGTCACGCAGGTAGTACAGCTTGGCGCGACGGACGCTGCCGCGGCGCTTCACTTCGATTTCGCTGATGGCCGGGCTGTGCGTCTGGAACACGCGCTCCACGCCTTCGCCGTGCGAAATCTTGCGCACCGTGAACGAGGAGTTGAAGCCGCGGTTGCTCTTGGCAATGACCACGCCTTCGTACGCCTGCGCACGTTCACGATCGCCTTCCTTCACCTTGACCTGCACCACGACGGTGTCGCCAGGATTGAAGTCGGGGAGCTTGCGCGTCGCACGCGCCTTTTCGAGTTCTTGAATGATGTTAGCCATGTCTTTCACCTTCGCGTTCAGCGAGAAATTCGTCCAGCAGCTTCGCCGCGTCAGCCGGCAAGCCACCCTTTGCAATCAAATCCGGCCGGCGCAGATAAGTGCGCGCGACCGCCTGCTTCAACCGCCAGCGCTGGATATCAGCGTGGTGCCCGCCCTGCAGAACTTCGGGCACCGTCCGGCCTTCGAACTCCACCGGACGCGTGTAATGCGGCCAGTCGAGCAATCCATTGTCGAAAGACTCTTCGATCGCGGAGCGTTCATCACCCAGAACCCCAGGCAACAACCTCGCTACCGCATCGATGACCACCAGCGCCGGGAACTCACCCCCCGACAACACGTAGTCGCCTACCGACACTTCTCTATCTATGCGCGATTCGATGACCCGTTCGTCGAGCCCCTCGTATCGCCCCGCCACCAGCGTCATGCCTGGCAGCTTCGAAAATTCCTGCGCCATCGCCTGCGTGAAGGGCACGCCCTGCGCCGACATATATATGCGCGGCCCGCCTGGCACCCTCGCCGCCGCGGCATCGATTGCCGCCGACATCGGCTCCGGCTTCAGCACCATCCCGGGTCCGCCGCCATAAGGCCGGTCGTCCACCGTGCGATGTACATCACGCGTATGTGCCCTCGGGTCTTCACAACCCACCGTCACGATTCCGCGATCCACCGCTCTACCCAGCACGCCGACCTTCAGCGCCTGCTGAATCAGCTCGGGGAACAATGTCACGACTTCGATGCGCATGAGTCGTGTCAGAAGTCCTCGGGCCAATCCACCTGAACCGTTCGCGCATCCTTGTCGATGCTGCGCAGGTGCTGCCCGGTCACTGGCACCCAGTGTTCGCGCGCACCCTTGATCACCATCACCGCGTTGCCTGGCGTGTCGACGAAATGGTCGACGACCCCCAGCACCGCACCTTCCAGATTCTTCGCCTCGAAACCGACCAGGTCGTCGCGATAGTGCTCGCGTCCCCCGGCCGGCGGCAGGTCGTCCCGCTCGACGAGAACCATCTGCCCGGTCAACCGGCTCGCGGCGTCGCGTTCCTCGACACCTTCGAGCCGCGCGATCCAGCCATTGCCCTGCTGGCGCGCCTCCAACAATTTCGCTTCGCGGGTCGCGCCGGCCCTGTCCGTTTCCGGGGGCTGAAGAACCCAGCGTTTCCATTCGAACAGTCGCTGCGGTGGATCGGTGAACGATTGCACTCGCAGCCAGCCGCGCACCCCGTGCGCTGCTCCCAATCTACCTACTTCGACACGGCGGGGCCCGCTCATGGCATGCCTCGCCCGTCAGGAGTCGATCAGGCGTTCGCCTTGCGGAACGTGGTCACGAGGTGCTTCACACGCTCGGACTGCTGCGCGCCCTTCGAGAGCCAGTAGTCGATGCGGGCGATGTCGAGCTTGAGCCCGGTCTCGTTCTTCACCGGCTTCGGGTTGAAGAAACCGACCTGCTCCAGGCTTTTGCCACCCTGGCGCTTGCGGCTGTCAGTCACGACGACGTGATAGAACGGCGTGTTGGTAGCACCGCGGCGGGTCAGACGAATAGTCACCATGTCATTGAACCTTCAAGTTGCGTGGCCCCGAGGCGAA
>Ga0315912_10003216_pt1 | contig 16458 bp, 13 predicted proteins | sample VfabasoilMG_FD_204469 | JGI IMG/M metagenome (GOLD analysis project Ga0315912, IMG submission 204469) | Garden soil microbial communities collected in Santa Monica, California, United States - V. faba soil | ecosystem: Environmental > Terrestrial > Soil > Garden | place: USA: California... | reverse complement strand
CTGCAAGGGGATCGAGAACTACTCGCGCTACCTCACCGGCCGCAATCCCGGCGAACCGCCGCCCACCCTGTTTGAATATCTGCCGGAAAACGCCCTGCTCATCGTCGATGAAAGCCACGTCACCGTGCCGCAGATCGGCGGCATGTACCGCGGAGACTTCAACCGCAAGTCCGTCCTCTCCGACTTCGGCTTCCGCCTGCCCAGCTGCGTGGACAACCGCCCCCTGAAGTTCGAGGAGTGGGAAACCTACCGCCCGCTCACCATCTTCGTCTCCGCCACCCCAGGCCCTTGGGAGATGGACCGCACCCAGGGCGTGTTCGCCGAACAGGTCATCCGCCCCACCGGCCTCATCGATCCCGTCACGGAAATCCGTCCCGTCGAACGCCAGGTGGACGATTTGCTCGCCGAATGCCGCGCCGTCGCCGCCAAGGGCGGGCGCGTCCTCGTCACCACCCTCACCAAGCGCATGGCGGAAGACCTTACCGAGTATCTCGGCGAAAACGGCATCCGCGTCCGCTACCTGCACTCGGACATCGACACGCTGGAACGCATCGAGATCATCCGCGACCTCCGCCTCGGCGTGTTCGATGTCCTCATCGGCATCAACCTACTGCGCGAGGGCCTGGACATCCCGGAATGCGCCCTTGTCGCCATCCTGGATGCCGACAAGGAAGGCTTCTTGCGCTCCGCCACGTCACTTATCCAAACAATCGGCCGCGCCGCCCGCAACGTGGATGGCCGCGTCCTGCTCTACGCCGATGTCATGACCAACTCGCTCCGCCGCGCCATTGAGGAGACGGATCGCCGCCGCACCCGGCAAACGGAGTGGAACACCGCGCACGGCATCACTCCGCAATCCATCCGCCGCCAGATCGGCAAGGTGATCGACAGCGTGTTCGAGCAGGACTACGTCACCGTCGCACCGATGAAGGATGCTGGCCCTGCGGAATTCGTCGGCAAAGACCTGAAGGCCACGGTGGCGGAACTGGAAAAGCGCATGCGCGCCGCCGCCGCCGACCTGGAATTCGAGGAAGCCGCCCGCCTGCGCGACGAGATCAAGCGGCTGGAAGCACTCGACCTCGGCCTGGAACCGCCCCCCATTGCCACCGCGAACCAACGCCCGCGCAAGGACCGCACGCCGGAACCCATGGGTCCCGGCGGCGGCGGCTACGATCCCAGTAAGCGCAAGGGAGGCGGACGCGGGCGGTCCCGAAGAGGGCCATAGGACACAGAACGCGACGCCTCCGCGAAGCTACTCCGTCGCGCCGGGGCGACGCGGCAGGAACACGTTGGCGACGACTTCATAGACCGGCTCGCCGTTCTGATTGAATGTCACCGTATGAAAGGTCACAAGGCCGCGCTCGGGTCGGGACTTCGACGGGCGCTTGGCCTTCACCGTGATCTCGATGCGAAGGTCGTCCCCGGGCTTTACGGGGCGAAGCCAGTTCAATTTCTCGATGCCAGCACCCATCCCGCCATTGGCGATGATCAGCGTCTCCGCTGTCAGCCGCATCGTCATCGATCCGGTGTGCCAGCCGGAGGCAACGAGGGTGCCGAACTGGCTGTTCGCCGCCAATTCCTCCGACAGATGCGCGGGCTGGGGGTCGAACTCCTCAGCGAAGGCTATCAGGCGGTCGCGGTCCACGTGCAGGGAGCGAGGGGAGCGAAGTACCTGGCCGATCTCCAGGTCGTCGTAATGGTAGCCGGTTTGCACAGGCGATATCCTCGGCGGGTCAATCTTTGTCACGTTCGCCGGACAGGTCGCGGCTGACTTCCGGGGAGCGCAGCAGGCGGTCGATATGGCTTGCTTCGTCCAGCGCACGGTCCGGCTGGAAATGCAGGTCCGGCACCTGGCGGAGGCGAAGCGCGTGTGCGACTTCGCGGCGCAGGTAGGGCGACACACGGCCGAGCGCGGGCAACAGCGCGTCGACATCCGTGCGTCCGAGGCGCGCGACGAAGACAGTGGCGTGCTTCAGATCAGGGCCGATGCGGACTTCCGTGACGGTGACGAGCTCGCCCGCAAGATCCGGATCGCGGAACTCCGCGCGCGCAAACACACCGGCCAGCACGTGGCGGATTTCCTCCGCCACGCGCAGCTGGCGCTGGCTGGGTGCATTTGCGTGTGGGCGCTTCACAACATCGTCCTCAAGCGGGCCATCCTCAAGCGGGGATGAGTTCCGTCTCGTAGCATTCCACCACGTCGCCTTCGCGCAGGTCTTCGAAGTTCGCGAAGGAGAGGCCGCATTCGTAGCCGCGGGCAACCTCGCGCACATCGTCCTTGAAGCGCTTGAGCTGGGTGAGCTCGCCGGTATGGATCACGACGTTCTCGCGCAGCACGCGCACGCCCGCGCCGCGTTTCACCACACCTTCGGTGATCATGCAGCCCGCGACCTTGCCGACCTTCGTGATGTTGAACACTGCACGGATTTCGGCGTAGCCGAGGAACTTCTCGCGCATCTTCGGCGCGGTCTTGCCCTTCACCAGCTTCTCGATGTCGTCCGAGACGTCGTAGATAATGGAGAAGTAGCGGATATCCACGCCGTCCCGCTGCGCCAGTTCGCGCGCCTGCGCCGTGGCGCGGACGTTGAAGGCGATGATGATGGCATCCGACGCCTTGGCGAGCTGCACATCGCTTTCCGTGATCTGGCCAACGCCGGAAAGAAGCGGGCGAACCTTCACCTCGTCCGTGGACTGTTTCAGCACCGTGGCCTGGATGGCCTCGGCCGAGCCCTGCACGTCCGCTTTGATGACGACGGCGACTTCCTTCTGGTCGCCGGCCTGAATGCGGGCCAGCATCTGGTCCAGCGTGCCGCGCGCGGCGATATTCGCCGTGGCGGCCTTTTCCCGCTGGCGGCGGGCGCGGAATTCAGTGATTTCGCGGGCGCGGCTTTCCGTATCCACCACAACGAAGGGTTCGCCAGCACTTGGTACGCCCGACAAGCCGAGGATTTCCGTCGGGGTCGCCGGTTCGGCGTCCGGCATCGGGCGGCCCTTGTCGTCGAGCATGGCGCGCACGCGGCCCCATTCGGAGCCGGCGACGACGATCTCACCCGGGCGCAGCGTACCCTTCTGCACCAGCAGCGTGGCGACGGGGCCACGACCGCGATCAAGGCGGGCCTCAATGATGGTGCCTTCGGCGTTGCGTTCCGGATTGGCCTTCAGGTCGAGGATTTCCGCTTGCAGGAGTATGGCTTCCTCCAGCTTGTCCAGGCCGGTCTTCTTCAGGGCGGAGACTTCCACATCCTGCGTCTCGCCGCCCATGGCTTCCACCACGATCTCGTGCTGCAGCAATTCCTGGCGCACGCGGTTCGGGTTTGCGTCCGGCTTGTCCATCTTGTTGATGGCAACGATGAGCGGGGCGTTGGCCGCCTTGGCATGGCGGATAGCCTCGATCGTCTGCGGCATGACACCATCGTCCGCCGCGACAACCAGGACGACGATGTCGGTCACCGACGCACCACGTGCGCGCATGGCGGTGAATGCCTCATGGCCTGGCGTATCCAGGAAGGTGATCCGCTGGTGCGTCGGCAGTTCGATCTGATAGGCGCCGATGTGCTGGGTGATGCCGCCGGCCTCCCCTGCGGCTACGTCCGTGGCGCGCAGGGCGTCCAGCAGCGAGGTCTTGCCGTGGTCCACGTGGCCCATGATGGTGACCACGGGCGGGCGGATAATCAGCTCGGCATCGGTATCCGCCTCACCTTCCAGTCCCTGCTCGACATCGGATTCCGAGACGCGCTTCACGCGATGCCCGAATTCCTGCACCACCAGTTCAGCGGTATCGGCATCCAGGCTTTGTGTGACCGTGGCCATGACACCCATTTTCATGAGCGCCTTGATCACGTCGGGCGTTCGCGCCGCCATGCGGTTAGCCAGTTCCTGTACGGTTATCGCTTCCGGCAGGATAACTTCGCGCACCACCTTCACCTGGTCCGAGCGCAGTCGCTCCAGATCCTGCTGGCGCCGTTCACGTTCGCGCTGGCGGCGGACGGACGCGAGCGAGCGAACCCGCTCATCCTCGCCCTCGATCGCGGCCTGTACGTCGATGCGGCCGGTACGGCGGTTGTCCGGCGTACCCTTTTTGGCGACGACAACGGCGGGGCGACGAGGCGCCGGGGCGCCGGGACCACCGGGGCGACGGACCGGACGCGCTTCATCTTCATCCTCAGCGGCCTGGCCGGGGCGGCCGGGGCGCAAGCGCAGGGTTTCACCGGCTGGAGCGGCCGTGCTGCTGGCGGGTGGCGGCGCGGGCGGAGCCTTGCGGCGCGGCTCCTCGCCCGGCTGCGGCGCGGCGGCCTGCGCGGCAGTGGCAGCATCGGCGGTGCGGCGGGCTTCGTCCTCGGCCTTCTGGCGGGCTTCGTCCTCTGCCTTCAGACGCGCCTCTTCTTCCGCGGCCTTGCGGGCCTCCTCTTCACGACGGCGGGCTTCCTCCGCAGCGGACAGGATGGAGATCTTTTCCTGCTCGCGGCGCTCAGCTTCACGCTTCGCGGCTTCGCGCTGCTGCTCGGCCAGCACGCGCTGGCGGGTGGCGAGTTCCGACGCGGTCAGGGCGCGGGGAGGCGGACCGGCCGGGCGGGTCGCCCCGCCTTCACGCTGGCCCTGCGGCCGCGTTGCGGGTGCCGGTCCAGCGGTGGTGGCGGAAGATGGCGCAGGCGTGGCCGTCGCGGCCGGCGCGGGAGCGCCCGACGCGACGGGCGGCTGGCCGGGAACAGGCGCACGCTTCTTGCGCACCTCCACCTGCACCACCTTGGAGCGGCCGTGCGAAAAGCTCTGCCGGACGGAGCCGGCAGCCTCGGTGCGGCCAAGCTCCAGCCTGCCAGCTGGCCGAAGCGAAAGCCGCCCCTTTGCCGCGTCCTGATCCTTGCTGTCGCTCATGCACCCGCCCGCTTGTTCATGCCCCCGGCGCCCTCGCCGGTGGCTGTCGTTCCTGTCCCGGTGGCGTGCCCCATCAGGCCCGCCAGCCGTTCGCATTCAATCCGCAGCATCCCGGCCAGTCTGCCGGGCGCCAACACAACATGCACCGCGTGGTCCCGCCCGAACACCGCACCCAGGGACGCGGCATCCAGCGGCGCCACAGCCGCGATATTCGCGCCGGAGACGAAGCGCTGGCATTCCGCCGCGCTACCATCCGACGCCTGCACCACAAGGTCGGCGCGCCCGGCGGCAAGCCATTCGCGCCCCTTCTGGAAGCCAGCCACTGCCTGGCCGGCGCGTCGCGCCAGACCCAGCAGCTCCGTGATCCGCCGGAGAAGCCCAACCTGCAGAACGGAAAGGAGATCCCCGGGCACCGTTACCTGGCCCCCACCGGACGCATGGCGCGCCGCGCGCGCGAAGGCCCCGCGTGTGCGTGCGGTTTCTATCACATCGCCCCGCGCGCTCAACCAGATTCCCCGCCCGGGCAGGGTTGCGGTGAGGTCCGGGACGATTTGACGGTCCGGGCCGACGACGAAGCGTATCATCCGCTCCCGTTCCCCCTGCTGGCGCGTAACCGCGCAGCGGCGCAGCGGGCCGGTTTCCGGCTCGTCCAGCTGGTCCTCGATGTCGGACGCGTCAGTCGTGGCCAGTCTCCTTGGCTTGCGTTTCGCCACCTTCCTCGCCTTCGTCCCCATCGGCAAACCAGTGGGCGCGGGCGGCCATGATGATGTCGTTCGCCGTTTCCTCGGTCATGTTGTCGGCACCAATAATCTCGAGCAATTCGTCGGAGGCGAGGTCGGCAAGGTCATCCAGCGACTTAACGCCCTTCTCGCCCAGCGCCACCAACATGGCCGGCGTGAAGGTCTCGATCACGGCGATCTCATCCGTCACGCCCAGTTCGCGGCGCTTCTCCTCCAACTCGTTATCCCGCCGGGCGATGAAAGCCTCGGCGCGGCGGATCAGCTCGGCGGCGACGTCTTCGTCGAAACCCTCGATCTCGGCCAGTTCCTCCACCGGCGTGTAGGCCAGTTCCTCGATCGTGTTGAAACCTTCGGTGACGAGCAGGGCGGCGATCACGTCGTCCACGTCCAGCGCTTCCACGAACAGGCCGGAGCGGCGGCGGAATTCCTCCTGGCGGCGTTCGGACTCTTCCGCTTCCGTCAGGATGTCGATGTCCCAGCGCGTCAGCTGGGAGGCGAGGCGCACATTCTGGCCGCGGCGGCCGATGGCGAGCGACAACTGATCATCCGGCACGACGACCTCGACGCGGCCGGCTTCCTCATCCAACACCACCTTGGTGACTTCGGCCGGCGCAAGCGCGTTCACGACGAAGGTGGCGGCCTGCGGCGACCAGGGGATGATGTCGATCTTCTCGCCCTGCAACTCGGCCACGACCGCCTGCACGCGCGATCCGCGCATGCCGACGCAGGCACCGACGGGGTCGATGGAGCTGTCACGGGAAATAACAGCCATCTTGGCGCGGGAACCGGGGTCGCGCGCTACCGCCTTGATCTCGATGATGCCGTCGTAGATTTCGGGCACTTCCTGAGCAAACAGCTTGGCGAGGAAGCCTGGATGCGTGCGAGACAGGAAAATCTGTGGCCCGCGCGGTTCGTCGCGCACGTCGTAGATATAGGCCCGCACACGGTCGCCATTGCGGAAGCTTTCGCGCGGGATGAGTTCGTCGCGGCGCAGCAGGGCCTCGGCGCGGCCGAGTTCCACCATCAGGTTGCCGTATTCGGTGCGCTTGACGGTGCCGTTGATGATCTCGCCGACGCGGTCCTTGAATTCGTCGTACTGCTTCTTGCGCTCATACTCACGCACCCGCTGCACGATCACCTGCTTAGCGGTCTGCGCCGCGATGCGGCCGAAATCGATCGGCGGCAGCGGGTCCACCAGATGGCCGCCGAGCTCGATATCCGGCTTGAATTTCTTGGCGATGTGGATGGGAATCTGGGTTTCCTCGTTCTCTACCGTTTCCACCGCTTCCGTCCAGCGGGAAAGCCGGACATCGCCCGACCTGCGGTCGATGGTGGCGCGGATATCCTTCTCGTGTCCGTATTTGGCGCGGCCGGCCTTCTGGATGGCCTGCTCCATCGCCTCCAGCACTTCCTCACGATCGATGTTCTTCTCCCGCGCGACGGCGTCGGCGACGAGGAGAAGTTCGGGGCGAGAGATTGCGTTATCCATGCTCGGCCTCGTTCAATTCTTGGTCGGTTGCGCCGCGGTGGCGGCGATGAGGGCGTCCGTCAGTACCAGTTTCGCGCGCCGCACATGTACCATGGGCAGCGCCACTTCCGTGCCGTCGTCAAGCCGCAGGCGCGCGGCGTGTTCATCGGCGCCGAGGACGATACCGGAGAAGCGCTTGCGGCCATCCACCGGCACGTCCACTTCCGCCCGCGCCTGGTGGCCGGCGAAGCGGTTCCAGTCCTTGATCCGCGTCAGCGGCCGGTCGATCCCGGCGGAGGAAACCTCCAGCGTCCAGGCACCGGGGATCGGGTCGTCCACGTCCAGGATGGCGGAGATGGCGCGGCTGATCGTCTCGCAATCGTCCACGCTGATCTGCGCGCCGTCCGCCCGGTCCGCCATGATCTGCACGGTGGGGCGCTCGCGGCCCATGATCTGCACGCGGACCAGTTCGAAGCCCATCTCCGCCAGGCTCGGCGCCACCAGGGCGGCGAGCTTGGCGTCCAGGCCGGTGAGGCCCAATACAGGCTCAGACTGTGCGGACTCGTCCAAAACAAAAAAGGCGGCCGGTTAAGGCCACCCCCCGTAGCTCTGCGGAGAATGATTGATGACGGCAATGTAGCGGTCCCCCGGCCCGATTGCAAGGTCCGGCCGCGGGGGCGAGTTGGTCAGCGGCTGATCACGTTCACCAGCGCCTGCTGCCCCGCCCGCGTGGCGGCCGCGGCGCGGGCCAGGGCGGCGGGCAGGGCGGCGGGGCGTTCCACCCGCTCTCCATAGCCGCCATGGGCGCAAATGATCTCCTCGAAAGGCGGATTCGCCAGATCGGCGAGCAGGCGGCCATCGGCCTCGGCCGCCGCGCCCTTGGGATACATGTCCAGCGTCGCGCGGCGGACGGCGCCATACAGGCCGTTGTTGTAGATCACCGAAAGCGTCGGCAGGTTCTGCGTGGACGCCATGAAATGGCAGGCGGTCGGGTTGGCGAACATGTAGGCGCCGTCCCCCAGCAGCGAGAGCACGAACTTGTCCGGTGCCCCCAGTTTCAGGCCCAGCGCCGCGGGCAGGCCCCAGCCCAGGCCCCCGGCGGGCCCGACGGAGAACAGGCTGCCGGGATGCTCCAGCGGGCAGTATTCCTGGCGGAACGAGTATTCGTTCACCACCAGCGTGTCCGGCGCGATGATGTCACGCAGGCAGTGGTTCACCCAGGGCAGCGTGTTGTGCGCTAGCGTGCCAGCCTTCTCGATTTCCGCCTGCCAGCCGGCGTGGAGTTTGGCGGACCGCTCGGTGAGGTACTGCTTGCGGGCCACCACCGCGCTGTCCGGCAGCCGGGCGGCCAGCTCGGACTCCAGCGCCTCCAGAAGCGCCAGCGTGCCGGTGGTGATGGACAGGTCGGAGGGGAAGCTGCGCATCGGGTAGCGCTGATACATCGGGTCCTCGCCGATCTGCACGACCTTCGCACCCGGGGCCGGGCTTTCCTTGCTCGGGATCCACGGAACATCCGATTCCATCACCAGAATCAGGTCCGCCTCCTTCAGCAGGGCACCCGCGCCGAAGCCCTGGAACATCGGCGAGTGCGCCGAGATGGCGAAGTGACGCGGATTGAACGGCGTGACGGCGAGACCGAAGCGTTCCGCGATACGGGTCAGAACCACCGCCTCCGCCGGGTCTCGGCCGACCTGGCCGGTGATGATGAGGGGGAGTTTCGCGCCGGCGATCATCTCCGCAAGGCGGGCGACATCCGGCGCCGCCGGGCGAGGCGGAAGCGGTCGGGCGCGGCGGGGGCGGGTGTTGGCGGGGACGTCCGCCACTTCCTCACCCAGCACTTCGCGGGGCAGGGAGAGATAGACGGGGCCAGTGGGGGAAGTTTGCGCGATTTCCATGGCCCGCGCGACCGTGGACCAGGCCTGGTCGCCGCGGCGCATTTCATAGTCCCACTTGACGAATTCACGCAGCATGCCGGCCTGGTCGAACATCTCCTGCGCCCAGTGGATATAGACGCTGCGCGAACCGTGCGCGCCTTCCTCCGTGTAGGGCGTGCGGCCTGAGGTGAGCAGCATGGGCACCCGGTCGCGGGAGGCGTCGATCAGCGCGTTGATGGCGTTTGCCGTGCCGACATTCACGTGCAGCATGACGGCCTGCGGCTTGCCGGTGACCAGCGTACAGCCATGCGCCATGGCGACGGCGGCGTGTTCGTGCGGCACCACCATCGGCTTGGGCACCAGGCGGTTGCCCTGGGCAGCGCGGGAGAACGCCTCGATCAACGGGGCGAAATCCGTACCGGGATTGACGAACAAATGTTCGATGCCGTGCGCGGCGAGGGCCTCGATGTAGTCCTCGGCGGCGAGGCGGGGCGACTTGGTCGCGTCCATGGCTATTATTCCGTTGTTGCGCGGCCAGGGGGCGGATGGCCGGGTCAAGCCCGGCCATGACACGGTTGGCTTGCTGGCGGTCAGGCGGCGTAGCGCTGCAGCATCTGCTCATCGAACGCCAGGCCGAAGCCGGGCTGCGTCGGCAGATGCAGCATGCCGTCCTCCACCTTCGGGGTGGATTGGAACAGTTTCAGCATCCACGGCATGTATTCCACCGTCACGCCGTTGGGGCAGGCGGCGACCAGGTGGCACATGAATTCCGGCACCACGTGGGAGACGATGGGCAGGTTGTTGGCCTGGGCCATGTGGGCGATCTTCATCCAAGGCGTAACGCCGCCGGCGCGCAGCATGTCCACCATGACGATGTCCACGGAATGCTGGGCGATGGCGTGGGCGTGCGGGGTGACGCCCCAGAGGTATTCACCGCCGGCGATGGGCGTGGGCAGCGCGTGGGTGACACGGGCGAGGCCGGCGAAGTCGTCGCAGGTGGTGACGTCCTCCAGCCAGTCCAGGCGCACGTCCTCGATCCGGCGGCCGATATTGATGGCCTGTTCCGGCCGCCAGCGCTGGTTGATGTCGCAATAGAGGAGGGTTTCCGGCCCGGCGGCGGCCCGCACCACGCGGGCGCGGCGTTCCTCGATGGCCGGGTTGGTGTGGCCGGGCAGCGCGAGCTGCATCTTCATTTCCTTGAAGCCCTTGGCCAGCAGGCGTTCGGTGGCGAGCACCGCCTGGTCGTCCGTCAGCCCGCGCCGAAGCGCGCCGGAGGCATAGGTGGGCACCTTGTCCCGATGCCCGCCGAGCAGCTTCCACAGCGGCATGTCTAGCGCCTTGGCGCGGATATCCCACACCGCCATGTCGATGGCGGCCAACGCCAGGGTGAAGATACCAGCGGGGCCGGCGCCGGAGGCATTGCCCTCGATCCTGGAAACGATCGCTTCCGGGCGCTGCGGGTCCATGCCCTTGATCAGGTCCACCATGGCGATGACGGCTTCGTGCAGGCCCCTGGTCAGCGCCTCCGCATAGAAGGTGATGCCGACGCCTTCGATGCCGTTGTCCGTGCGCAGCTTGATGTAGACTGTGGGGCGGACCGCATCCTTGCTTTCCGGCATGTCGGCCAGGGGTTCGTCGATAGGCACCATCAGGATGCCGGTTTCGGCGGATGCGATCTTCATGGCCCGTGTCCTCTCGATTGTGGTTGGCGTTGACAATCGGCAGGCGGGCGGGTCCCGTCAACGCCATGGACGACGCAGGGGTGGTGATTGTGGGCGCCGGGCACGCGGGGGACGCGGCGGCGGCGCATCTGCGGCAGTATGGTTACAAGGGGAAGGTAACGCTGCTAGGGGCGGAGCCGTTCGTGCCGTATCACCGGCCGCCGCTGTCCAAGGCTTGGCTGAAGGGGGCGGCGACGGAGGCGGAGCTGGCGCTGCGGGCGGCGGATTTTCACACGAAACAAGACATTGGACTGCGCCTGGGCGCGACGGTGACGTCGATTGACCGGACGGCGCGGCGCGTGGTGCTGGCGGGCGGGGAGAGCCTGCCCTACGGACATTTGATCCTGGCGACCGGGGCGCGGGCGCGGGAGCTACCGGTGCCGGGGGGCGGGCTGGCGCATGCGCTGCGGACGCGGGCGGATGCGGATCGGCTGCGCCTGGCGCTGGGGCCGGGGAAGCGGCTGGTGCTGGTGGGTGGTGGCTATATCGGGCTGGAGATCGCCGCTTCAGCGCGAGCGTTGGGGGCGCATGTGACCGTGCTGGAGCGAGAGGCGCGGCTGCTGCCGCGCGTGGCTTCCGCCGCGCTGGCGGATTTCTTCCTGGCGCACCACCGGGCGGAGGGGGTGGAGATACGGTTGGGGGTGACGCCCGAGGCCGTGCTGGCGGAGGGCGCGCGGCTGGCGGATGGGGAAGTTCTGGCGGCCGACGCCATGCTGGCGGGGATTGGCGCGGTGCCGAACACGGAGCCAGCAGCGGCGGCCGGGCTGGACTGCAGCGACGGCGTGGTGGTGGACTCGGCCGCGCGCACATCCGACCCCGCGATTTTCGCCATTGGCGATTGCACCTACCGCCCGGTGCCGGCCTACGGCACACGGCTGCGGCTGGAATCCGTTCCATCGGCACTGGAGCAGGCGCGGCAGGCGGCATCCGCCATCGCGGGGCGGAAGGTGCCAGCGGCGGATGTGCCGTGGTTCTGGTCCGACCAGTACGACATCCGCTTGCAGATCGCCGGACTGCTGCTGGATGTGGCGGATACGGTGGTGCGCGGCGACGTGACGGCTGGAAGTTTCGCGCTGTTCCACCTGCGCGCGGATGGGTCCATGGCGGCGGTGGAGGCGATGAATGCCCCCGAATCATTCGCCGCTGGACGCATGCTGATAGCCCGGCATACGCTGCTGGACCGGGAGAAACTCGCCGATCCAGCCGTGCCTCTGCGCGATGTTGGTGCCTGAACAGCAGAAGAAGCCGCGAATGCCGAACGTGACCTATATCGAACACAATGGAACCGCGCACGCAGTGGACGTGCCGGTTGGCACATCCGTGATGCAGGGAGCGGTGGACAACAACATCCCCGGCATCGACGCCGATTGCGGCGGGGAATGCGCCTGCGCGACCTGCCACGTATACATCGAGCCGGAATGGGAAGCGCTGGTGGGCAAGCCGGCGGAAGGGGGCATGGAGGCTTCCATGCTGAGCTTCGCTGCAGCGACACAGGAGAATTCCCGGTTGTCCTGCCAGATCGAGATGCGGGCGGAGCTGGACGGGCTGGTGGTGCGCATGCCGGATGGGCAGCATTAAAGTATAAGGACGAACAAGGGAGCAGAAGCCATGGACGTCTCGTTGCACGACAGCGCGCTGGAGAATGCGAAGCGGGACGCCTGGAGCCGCCCGCTGGACAGCTACGACATGTCCAATCCGGACTACTATCAGAACGATACCTATTTTCCGTATTTCGACCGCCTGCGCGCCGAAGCACCCGTGCACTACACAAGGGACAGCATCTACGGCCCGTTCTGGAACGTGGTGCGCTACAAGGACATCATGGCGGTGGAGACGAACCACCAAGTGTTCTCCTCCGAGATCGGCGGCATCCAGGTGGAGGATCAGCCGAAGAACCTGGCGCGGCCCAGCTTCATACGCATGGACCCGCCGAAGCATGACGAGCAGCGCAAGGTGGTTTCTCCCATCGTGGCGCCGCAGAACCTGCTGAACATGGAGCCGCTGATCCGGGAGCGGACGCAGAACCTGCTGGCCGGGCTGCCGCGTGGCGAGAAGTTCGACTGGGTGGAGAATGTCTCCGTCCCGCTGACGACGATGATGCTGGCGACGCTGTTCGACTTCCCGTTCGAGGAGCGCGCACAACTGACCTACTGGTCCGACGTTGCCATTGCCAATGTGCGCGACCCGCTTTCCCCGGTGAAGAGCGAGGAGGAGCGGTTCGACGAGTTGAAGAAAATGGCCGAGCGGATGAGCGCGCTCTACAACGAGCGCCAGAAGCAGGCGCCGAAATTCGACCTACTTTCCATGCTCGCCCATGGGGCGGCGACGCGGGACATGCCGTTGAAGGAATTCATGGGCAACCTGGCGCTGCTGATCGTCGGCGGCAACGACACGACGCGCAATTCCATGACCGGCGGGCTGAAGGCGCTGGCGGAGAACCCGGACGAGTACCGCAAGCTGCGGGAGAATCCGGGGCTGGTGGACAAGCTGGTGCCGGAAGTTATTCGCTGGGTGACGCCGGTGATCCATATGCGACGGACGGCGAGCCAGGACATCGAATTCGGCGGCCAGCAGATCAAGGCCGGAGACAAGGTGGTGTACTGGTATGTTTCCGGCAACCGCGACCCGGAGGCGATTGAGGAGCCGAACCGGTTCATTATCGACCGGGCGCGGCCGCGCCAGCATTTGTCCTTCGGCTTCGGCATCCATCGCTGCGTGGGCAACCGGCTGGCGGAGTTGCAGTTGAAAATCCTGTGGGAGGAGATTCTGGCGCGCTTCCCGATGATCGAGGTGACAAGTGGGACGGAGCGCATCTACTCCAACTTCATTCATGGCATCCGGTCCATGAAGGTTCGGATACCGGCTTAGGGGGACTGATGGCGATGCCCGATACACAACTGGGGAACTACGGCGCGGACGAAGCCGCGATGCAGGAATACCTGCGGCTGGGCACGGAACGCGCCTTCGCGCTCGGCAACCGTGGGCCGGTGCGCTACGGGCCGGATAGGCACCTCGCGCAGGATATCCTGGATGCGTATTGGCGTACCGGGTTCTATGTGTTCGAGGGCGTGCTGAAGCCGGAGGAACTGGCGGACCTGGAGGCGGATATCGAGGACATCAAGTCCCGCCTGCCGGTGAGCCGGGAGTCCGCGGTTGACTCGCAGGGACGGCAGGCATTGGGCGTGGGGCTTGAGGCGCCGACGTTGTTCTGGTCCAAGCCGCTGGGCGATCCGTTCGGCGGGACGGAACTGGCGAACGGGCGGCACCCGGTAAAGATGATCGAGCCGAAGGCGGCGGCGGATGCGCCGAAGGAGGTGGTGTATCTCCTTCTCGGCACGTTGCAGTTTTCCGAGGCGTCCCTGCGGCTGTACGGGCATCCGGACATCCTGGCGATTGCGGCCGGCATCAACGGCGATGAGTTCACGCCGTTTACCGAGGGCATCTTCCTGAAGGAGCCGGGGCGCGGCGCTTCCGTGGCGTGGCACCAGGATGGGGTGACGCACTGGAATTCCCCGGATTGGCACCAGGGCTCGCACGGCTTCAATTCCATGACGCAGCTTTACGGCTGCACCGCCGCGAACGGCGTGTGGGTGGTGCCGGGCAGCCACAAGCTGGGCAAGGTGGATATCAGGGCCATGGTACAGGCGGCGGGCAGCGAGCGGTTGCCGGACGCCGTGCCGCTGATCTGCGCGCCGGGCGATGTGGCGGTGACGAACCGGCAGGCCGTACATGGCAGTTTCGCCAACACTAGCAAGGACTGGCGGGTGACGTTCAATGCCGGCTTCCATCCGCTGGCATCCGTGCTGAACGTGGAGGCCGGTGGCATCCACAATGCGCGCGCGGTGTATGACGAGGCGCGCATCCGCGACCGGGCCCGGCTGATCGGTTACGGTATCGCCGCACGCCAGCAGCGGTTTCCGGACGAGAAGCCGTATGCGTACGCACCGCATGTGAAGGCGGGGCTGACCTATCGCTGGGATGATGCCGCGAAGTCCAGCCTGCGCGACTACAATCTGCAAGATCTGAGTATCTAAACGCCGAGAGGGGATGAGCGAAATATGCCTGACACAATGACCGCAACCACGCATGCACCGGTGAATTTCCTGACCGGGGTCAAGGTGGTGGACTTCACGCAGTTCGAGGCGGGACCATCCTGCACCGAGGCGCTGGCCTGGTTCGGCGCCGATGTCGTGAAGATCGAGAACCCGGGCCTGGGCGATCCTGGCCGCCGCCTGCGCAAGGGCCAGCCGGATGATGACCCATGGTATTTCTGGATCTTCAATGCCAACAAGAAGTCCATCGCGCTGAACCTGAAGTCCGAGCGTGGCAAGCAGATTGTGCACGATCTGCTGAAGCAAGCGGATGTCTGCGTGGAGAATTTCGCCCCGGGCACGATCGAGCGGCTGGGGCTTGACTATGAGAGCGTGAAGAAGATCAACCCGAAGATCATCTATTGCCAGGTGAAGGGCTTCGGCGAGGGATCGCCGTTCGAGAAAAACCTGGCGTTCGACATGATCGCACAGGCCGCGGGCGGGACGATCAGCGTGACGGGCGAGGCGGACCGTGCGCCATCCAAGCCCGGCATTTCGCTGGGCGATACCGGCACCGGCATGCTGATGGCGAGCACCATCATCGCCGCGCTGTACAAGCGGATGAGCACGGGCGAGGGCGCGCGGCTGCAGGTGGCGATGCAGGACGCGATGCTGCACTACATGCGCACCAACTTCTCCACCCAGCGGCGCACCGGCAAGCCGGTGGCGCGCGACGGGGCGAAGGTGCCGGGCGTGGGCAATGCACCGCTGGGCCTTTATCCGTGCAAGCCGGGCGGGCCAAACGACTACGTGTACATCATGACCAGCCGCGCCAATCCGGAACACTGGACGCGGTTGCTGACCCTGATGGGCCGCGAGGATCTGGCGGGCGATCCGCGCTACGCCACGCCGAAGGACCGGGTAGAGCGCGAGGCGGAGGTGGACGAGATCATCGCCCACTGGACACGCAACTACACGAAGTTTGAGGCGATGGAACTGGTTGGCGGCGTGGGCGTGCCGGCCGGCGCGGTGCTGGATACGATGGAGCTGATGCAGGACGAGACGTTCGACCAACGCGGCATCGTGCAGACGCTGCACCATCCGGAACTCGGTGCCTACAAGGTGCCGGCATGGCCGGTGCGGATCAATGGCAAGCCGATTACGGTGACGAACCCGCCGGCCTTGGGCGAGCACGGCGCGGACGTGCTGGGCAAATGGCTGGGCGTCAGCGCAGCCGATGCCGAAGCGCTGAAGAAGGAAGGGATCATCGGCTGACATTGGCCGATGGGTTGAACGGAAGCGGGGCCAGCCTGGCGGCTGGCCCCGTTGCTTTTGTCAGTCCAGCTGTACGCCGGTATCGGCGATGATAGGCGTCCATTTCTCCAGCTCGGCACGGACGAAGGCTTCCTGCTTTGCTGGGGTGGTGCCGTTGGCGGGGTCGAAGCCCATTTCCTCCAGCCGCTTCTTCGTCGCCGGGTCGTCCAGCGCCTTGTTCAGCGCGGCGTTCAGCGTGTTGACGATGTGCGGCGGGGTTTTCGCCGGGGCGAATAGGGCGTTCCAGGTATAGCACTCGAATTTCGGCATGCCCTGTTCCTGCAGCGTGGCCAGATTCGGCAGGGCGCGCAGGCGGTAGTCCATGGCGGAGCCGATGGCGCGGAGATTGCCAGCCTGCATGTGGACCGTGGAAGTCGCCACCGTGTCCAACGCCAGCGCAACACCACCGGAAAGCAGGTCCGCCATCATCGGACCGGC